>OJKP01000261.1_pt1 | contig 42392 bp, 34 predicted proteins | sample 1596521 | NCBI WGS metagenome assembly OJKP01 (sample SAMEA4350130, study PRJEB24818) | metagenome | biome: human; feature: gut; material: faeces | place: Denmark | collected 2013-09
AAATATTAAACTGAAGGACATCAGTACTTGGTCAACCGAGCACTTGTCCAAAAACTGGGTTACAGAACGAACCAAAACGCTTAGGAAAGTGAGCTAAATTTGGTACAACGAACTGGACACCCTACTTATTTACTGATTCTTAAGGAGTTAAGTTACAAGAATGCACTCAAAAACGAGAACATAGAATTGGACACCCTAATTAATTAGTGTCTGATGAATTAATTCACAGTCACTATTTATATATTCCTCTATCCATCGTATGATACGATTTATGTGTTATTAATGTTATATATATAGGTATGGCGCAGACGCCATACCTACCTTCTATTATTCCTGTATTTTATTTTGTTATTTCTCCAGTTGTTGCATCCTTGAATTTATTCTCCTTGAATGCTTTGTTCATGTTCTCAATCTGTTTCTTGCAGGATTTGGAAATGCTTATAGTCTTGCTTGCGATATCCTTCAAAAGTTTCTCATCAAAGACTGTGCCTTTATTATCCAAACTATCTATAAAGCACTTCTCGACAGCTTCGTTCACCACCGACTCTATATCAGCACCGTTAAAACCTTCAGTTGTCTGACTGACAGAATTCAATGCTGCTTCATCAAGACGTTTATTCTTATTCTTAATATGAATCTTGAAGATATCCTTTCGTTCTTCCTTATTCGGCAAGTTGACACAGAATATCTCGTCAAAGCGTCCTTTACGCTTCAACTCAGGAGGCAGATTGTCGGCATTGTTGGCTGTGGCAATAACATAAACAGAACTCTTCTTCTCCTGCATCCATGAGAGGAAATACCCGAACATACGTGTCATGATGTCGTTGTTGCCACCGACACCCGAAAAGGCTTTCTCAATCTCGTCAATCCATAACACACAAGGCGCAGCAGCCTCAGCAATTTTAATAGCCTTACGCAAGTTGCCTTCGCTCTCACCCACATACTTTCCCATCATACTGCCCATGTCGAGCTTCAGCAAAGGTGTGTTAAACAATGCAGCCGACGCTTTCGCACACAGCGACTTTCCACAACCAGGCATACCAACGATAAACACACCTTTAGGTATTGAAACGCCAAATTCCTGAGCTTTAGGCAAGTCAGTAATCACTTTCGACTTATTCTGCAGATAATCCTTCAAAGCATCCAAACCACCGATATCTTTCAAGGACGCAGGAGTGTCAATCAGTTCCAACAACCCGGATTTCTTTACCATCGATTTCTTCTGCTGAAGAATCATCTCCGTATCCTCTGCACTCAACTGCCGTTGCTGCTCATCGCCATATCAAGCATTCGGTCAATCTCAAAGCTTGTCATTCCTTTCAAAGACGGCATCAGCTTTTTCCTGTCCTCATTCTTGAAATTGTCGTAGCAGTTCACCTCTATATGCTCGTCTATGAGCTGATTGATTTCATCTTCATTAGGGAATGGAATTTCCAAATAGGACACATACTTCTCCAATTCTTGTGGCACCTTAAGAACAGAGGATACTATAATGACGGTTGTATTATATTCCCTGTCATACAACTTACGCTGAGCTATCAACTGAAGCAAAGTCTTGATTGCCGGCTCTTCTATAAAATCTTGAATATCCTTCAACACCAAGAACTTTTCCTTGAGATTAGATTCAACAGTATACTTCTCCTTCAAGAAAAACTCCAATGTGTCTTTATCTCCTAATCCTTGACATTCCTTTGTCTTGAAGTTGGTAGTACCAGTTGCAGGATTCCATTCAAACACCTTGCTATTGCCAACAATCTCCTCTATGATTTCATCTATACGGACAAAATCATAATCGTTGATATAGATAATAGGTGTATTTACATCTATCATCTTCTGAAAATCAGATATAATCTTCTTGTTCATCGCTCTGTGTTTAATAATCAAACAAATGATCAACGATAAAATTCAATTGCTCAGGAAACTTAGCTTTAATGAAACAGAATCCATCAATGAGATTTGACGGGTGATGGAAAGAACGGAAAGGATTGAAAGGATTGACCACTATCGGCATGGTTGTAAAGCCTATCATACTATTCAATAATCCATTACCAATCATATATTGTGCTAATGGGTAATGATAATCTTCAGCTAACTTCACAAACAAACCTGGTGTTTCTTTACTATAAGAGTAACGTACCAAATCTAGGACAAACTTACGTTCCTTGAAAAATACATCCGATTCATCAAGGTCATCATATTTAGCTTCTGCTTCAGCTATAGTAGCTTTCCAATCATGCATTACAGAAGTACTCCATAATGAGGTAAATTCCTGTAGTAATTTCTTGACATCTCGAACAAAATCCTCATCATAAGCTGTTTTTTTTGTTATAAAGCCTATCTTATCATTCTTCCATCTGCAAATCAAATTATCTATTTTCTCTTTTACTTTAGGAGTCAACATCGCTCTCTTCCGAGCAGTACCAAAGGTGTTAGAATTAACAAAATCAACAGCCTCCTGATTTTGAAGTTCGGCAGCCTTATCTATCAGTTTTATGCCAAGTATGATGTTTTTGAATTTGCTTCCATCACTTTTTGTAAATCCCTCAAATGCAAGTTTTCCTTGTTCAAACAAGAATTCAGGGTCTTCCTTATTTTCGTATTTACTGAATACATCCCACCATTCACCATCAGAAATCTCCTCAGAATACTGCTTAAATATAAACTTGGCACCTTCATATTGGCTAAGCAAGTACTTACGTAAAGAATCATAATTCTTGGACGTTCTTTTTTCGCAATCATGCCAATACCCAAACAGAGAGTAGATATCATGAATTTGAGAATTATCGAATCGTTCTTTCAAGAATAGTTTAAGCACATAAAAATATGCATGTTCATCAAGTTCTTCATTTATTAAAGACTCTACAGAATGTGCTAATTCTGTTTCTCCCAACTGCATCAACCATCTTGACAAACGTTTGTCTTTTATCAATGGCCACAAATCTTGTATGTTGAGGTTCTGACGCAAAGAATCAAGCGAGAAGTGTTCCTCCCCGCCTGATTTTATTCTTATTCTTATCGGTTTGGCTTTAGCTATTATGCGCATAATATTATAATTCCAACCAAGAAATCAGTTTCTTACGTGCTTTATCTAAACCTTTAGCAACAGAACGTACTACCGTTTTTGCACCTTCTGCTACATAGTTCAATCCTTTTCGTACTGCCGCTTTTGCTGCTGGCACGATAAACTTTTCTGCATTCTTTATAACTGGAACGAAAACCGAAGCAGGAGGATATACCTTTGCTATTACATCACAAACACGGTTCAATACTACCGGTACTCCACGCTCTATAACTCTATCAGCTACAGTTATAACACGAGCCACCGTAGCATCAATCAATTTGTCTGCAACTTCAATAGCATCCAAATCCTCATTGGCAAGCTTATACGAAAGCTTTACACGGTTCAGACCTTCGTCAACAGCACTCGCAATAGCAATCGGACTTTTGTCTTCAATAGAAAAAGGTAATGTTCCTTGCTCATTAGCTATTATAATAGCAGTTGCAAATACCTTTTTCAACTTTGCTTCAGAAGCATCACCTACGGGGGAATCCAGGAATTGCTGAACCTCATTGAACTCTTTAAGGCTTTCTACTTCTTCTTGTTCTAATTGGCGACCAGACAACAATGACTGGAGAGCTGAATACTTGCGACTTTCACCTTCAACATGAGAAACAAACTCATTACGACCTTCATCTTCGTTATATGCAATAAACTTCATAATCTTAGTCCTCCTCTTCGTTTAAGGTTTCATTATTCACATTCTCACCAGCATCAGAAATGGCAGAGACGATTTCTGCCTTCTCTTGCTCGTCGCGTCCCTCCAATATTCTGTCCATCTCTTCAAGCATCCATTGCTTGCGAGACTTGCCTTCCTCCTTAGCCTTTTGCAGTGCAGCCATTTTCTCTGCAAAGCCATCAATATACTCGTTAGTCTCAGAGAGTAATGCCATGCTTTCCTCCGAAACTCCCATTTTCTCACACTCACCCTTAACCAGCACCTCAATATCCTGGTCAGGATTGTTTTCTAATTGTTCTAACATTGAAGTCAGAATCTCGTCGAAACTTTTTGCCATATTATATCTTTACAATATTAAATCTTGAAATAAACAACTTGTTGAAATAATCTTGAATGATTCCTACAACAGTTTCCACAGTCCACACATTCCTAAGAAAATATTCGATAGTAGCATTCCTCTCAATACCTCGTTTCACCAAAGCATTCGCTTTTATCAGCCTCCTCCTTTTGGTTCCATTAACATTTTGAGAAGAAGCAAAAACTATCCGCTACTATTTCCAACACTGCGTTAGCCCCCCCCCTAGCTACTTTTTTCTTGATGTTCTTTTCCATTTTTACTTTACCTTATATAGTTACACATTTGATTTCGGCTGCGAAATAACTATATAGATATGTCAAATGGTGACAGAACATCAAGAAAAAACAGTTTTACAAAGTAAAAAAGTCGCTATTTTTTTGGACAATCAACTACTTCCGAAATCTTCACTTCTCCATCTACTATTGTCTCAAACTTGATTTTTGAAGGTCGTTTGGAATCACCATCATATATAAGTTCCCGTCGCGATGTTATCTCATTGGCACCATTGTCTTGCGCTTCCTTAATGATGGCTTCTTCACGACTTTCCAAACTTCTCCATTCTCCACCACTTCTTTGCCATTCTTTGTCCATCGGAACAAGATTTATGACTTCATCTATTCCGCCTTGATTCTTCTGAAGTATATGACCGGCATCTTCTTTGTTTGAATCCAACCCATCTTTAAACTTATCGACAAGTTTTCTTCTATCATCATCCAAATCTGTCTTTACATCATCAGTAGGTATGGTTCTATTCTGTTCCGCTGACACAGTTCGCCCTAATTCATCTGTTTTAAATGTCGAAGTTCCATCAATTACGTATGTTTTATTTGGCATTGGTTCATCCAAGAACATATTAGGAGCCTGATTAATTTTTCCTTCTGAGCATCCTGAATTTCCATATACAAAATCCCCCTTTATTATAATTCGAGAGTTTTCTGCTAAAGGATCATCCATGTAGATTTCCAAACTTCCATCTTTATTCTTCTCACAAACAAGTTTATCTCTCCAGTAGTCGTTATTTCCGAAACAGCGTCCATCTTCAAAAGTACCACTAATATTGTCGTATATTTCTGGATGATTTTCTTTTAACCAATCCAACGCTTCTTGTCCTTCAAAATGCTCCGTGACATTAAGTTCCATCTTTTCTGTAAACAAGTCGGACGTCATAGAAGACTCATCCATAGAAGAATCCTCTAATTTCAAGTCTGTATCTATAAAAAGATCACCTTCGCGTTTATTACCTATCGAGACTGGTTCATCGAATATACGACCTTCCAATCGCCCCTGCAATCCCTCCTGATTATTAGATGTCTTCCTATCGGAAAAATCTTTGAGCGCATCTGGTTTAAATTCCATACTCATACTTATCAAATATTTAAATTAACTATTTAGAATTGTTTATAAGCCATTCTTCAGCCATTTTCTTATTAGCAGAAGAATGCAATGAGAAGTCGGCAAACAGACATTTCAAGCAATATCGACAAGACACATAATCAAGAGGGACTCTTGTCTTAACCAAATCTGTCAGCTTCTTGTTTAGTTCCTTACTTTGACAATATTGTTTTACACATTTCCCAAATTCTTTACGAATACCCAAGAGGTCTGTCAACAATGACGATAGGTCGTAAATGCTAACACTATTCCACAAAGAAATATTGTTGTTCTTCTTATATTCCTCTATCGTATCCAACAAAGCCATTCGCACCTTCGACGGCATATAAAAAGCCCTTACCGACTTTTCGATTCGAATGACATCAAAGGCTTTTTGGGTATTTTCAGTTTGACCCGCCAACAAAAACTCTATTATATTCTTAATGTCATTTTCTGAATTCAATTCAAGCATAGAGTCTTTTTGCTCATTGAAAATTACTCGTGAATCCTCCATTCTGTCTATCCTGCACAATACAGGACTTACCCAATCATTCTGATAGACAACAGCGACTCCTGTTGGCAGTTTGGCTATTTCGTCTATTTGCTTATCATTCATTCCGGCTGCCTTTCCTGACACTTTGCGGTCATCCTCGTCCGGCAGTCTCATCACGATTTTGGTGTTAGTGTTTTTTATTGCAGCCTTATCTACAGATGTCGGTGACTGGTCTACAATAACAAAACCTTCACCATAAGTACGCATTTCAGCAATAGCATTCGTTATCATCTCCACAGACTTGCCAGCCATGTTACTGCCTTCTTGTGATTGCTCTGTTGACACTCTTTTCAATATGTTGTGAGCTTCTTCAAGCACAGTCAAATGCTTCAAGGCTGAATTTGGAGTATTCGCCCCTGTCATTCTGTACTCACTTAACCGCATTATCAGGATACCCATTATCAATGATTTAGTTTCTTGCGAGCCCACACGACTCAGGTCAATGATACAGTTCTCGTCGAATAAGACCATATTAGATAGTTCATTTACAGAGAAAATTTCACCATTCAAACCATTCGTCAGCGACTCCACACGTGTTAACAGCGCACCAGAATAATTACTCTTCACTTCTTCAGAGTATGCTGATTCGGTAATTACCTTTTCCAAAGACAGGAACAAATCAAGGAAAGAAGGGTATACATCCTCACCTTGTGACAGTCTGTTAACGGACAAACGCAAATCCCAACCACAGCTTTCGTAAGCATCAAGCATCGCTTTTTTCAGAACAGCAGGCATTGCTGAATACATCGGCCAGCAAACATTGAAAATCTCGGTAAGACGGTCTATGTGCTCCAGTACATGAACACCAGTGGGAAAACTGAATGGATTGATGCGGAGCAATGGCATTATCAATGGATTGGTGCCAAATACGTTCACATCGCCAAACACGTTCTTGTATTCACCTTTGGCTGGTTCTATGACCAAAAATTTAGTACCAACTTGCTTGGTTTCGTTTATCAATTTATAAATAGTCTCGCTCTTTCCACAACCTGTAGAACCCGTAATAAATACGTGTTGAGTCAGACTTTTCACGTCAAGTTTGACACGATTCTCGGTATACGCCTTTCCCAAATCAAAAATGCAGCCTAAAGACACTTCACGCTTCATCAGACTCTCATTGTTACGTATCACTTCCTTTGCCAAAGAGACATGTTCTACGACAGGGAAGCCAGGTACCGACTTATGAGGCAGACTCAACAACATAGCCAATTCCTTACTGCTCAACAATGACGAATTCTCTACCTTTATGTTTTCACCATTCACTGTCAAGTTGTTCCAGAATACCGGATGCGATAAATGACAAACTGAATTGGTCAGCATTTTCATTTTCTGAGAATTATCAATCCATGAGTTTATGGCTGAAGTCTCTACTCCCGACTCCTCACCTTGCATGATAGACTTGAAAATCGTGGAGGCAGATTCGGCTGAAGCAAAATCATTATCATACGAGAAGAAATATGAAGCGACGGACCATAGACCAGTGCTTTCGGACATGGAAATTCTTTCCAGTTCCTGATCGATACGTTTCATCAACTCCTCTATGTGTTTGTTGTGAATAGTCAGCGTATAGTTTTTGCTCGAGCCAATAGTTGCGGTTTTGCCCAACGAGTCCGTGAAAGTCTCAGAATGCGACTCTGCGTCAGACATGCTTCTGTTCTCCGTGTCGCTTTGCGATGTTCCATACGTGTCTGTTGTGCCACTTGTTTTACTTTTCCCTGCAGCACCAACCGCTGACATAGCACCACCTGCTGCCATAAGAGGTAAACCGATTGCTGCTCCAGCACCAGTAATCGTCAATCCGGTACCAACTACAGCCAAAACCCCTCCCAATACACTACTGCCAACTGCAATTTTGCTTTTCTTCGTCTTACTATCGCTTTCGCTGTGCGAGTTGCTTGTTCCGTTTGTATGACTTTCACCAATGGTCTGTGTCTTGGTCTTTCCTTGTGTCACACCCTTGCTCCTATTAATGGCATTCGCCAAAGACTCGTTGGTAGAATATGCTAACTGTTGCGTGGACATTGGCGACAACTGGCTATAAATTGTTTCATAGCCATTTCTTATCTCCGTCACAACATCCGTCGTAAGATTAGAAGCAAGAATAATGGCAGTATACCGCTTACCCTGCATCGCTTGAGCCAGTTTCTCTGTACCCTGCACATAGTTTTTGTTGTCATACTTGCCGTCTTCATCCTTAAATGCTGGAATACCAACATACGAACTCAATGATGACGCATTTGATATTCGCCTTAACACCTGTTCCTGCAAAGATGATTTTTTACCCTTTTCGACAATAGAACAGTCATCTATGTCAATGCCTGGAAATTGCCCCACTAAAGAAGACTTGAATGTGTCGGCGACAGAAGCAGTTGTACGCTTAGGATCATTATTCTTTACTCCTAAATAGAAATCGGTCTTATCACGATAGCCGTCAATGACAAGGAACACAGAACAATCTGCATATGACATAGAACTTATGGCACTTATAAACTTCTCTGTTGCAAACTCGTCCTCCTCATACACCATTCTGTTTATTTTGAACAGAACAATACTATAGTCCACGCCCTCCGCCTCTGGCATGGACGCTATATCCATGCTGTCCAAACGCTTCAGATAGCTTTTGAGAACTACATCATCTACCAAATTGAGAGCATTTTTTGCCGTGTCAATCTGCTGACGAAATTCACGCAGATCCGAGGGAGAGGTTTCTATGACCTTCTGCACAGGCATTTCGGGACCTGCGTTTTTTATTTCCTCATACTTATCTGCAGAACGTCCGAAAACTTCATCCAAAGCAGACTTATCCTCGGAGCCGTTGCCCATGTTATCGTAAATTGTACTCATTTTCTCGAATCATTAATAGTAATCAATACTCCACCAATAAGCACTGCGCCACCAACCAAAGTCAATAGTGTCTTACCGACACAAAGTCCGACAATGGTCAAAACTGCACCACCTGTAGCGACAGACATAGAAACGGTCTTTTTGCTACGTTTTGCTTTTCCCTTTGGCTGATGAGAGCTCGATTTCTGTATCTTTGCATTCATCTCTTCCTCGTCCAAAGAAGCCATCTTATCTTTTCCAACAATTTCTATGACAGCCTGATAAAAGGCGAGCTTTTCAACAGAGAAGTTGGAATCCAAGTCACTCTTCACAATGAACAGGAAGTTCTCGTCCCATTGCTCTTTAGGCAAAACCTCATACCTCGCCTCTCGATTCTCCTCAAACAGATTGCTCAAGTTAGCCTTCGCATAATTCAGCATCTCTGCGAAGGCCTTGCCTCGGGGATCCAAAAGCAACTCGTTTGAAAGTGACAAGCGTACTTTTCTTACATCACCACTCTTTACTGATTCTATAAATTTCTGTTTCATTGTTTTCTTGATTTAGAAGTTTATCAATCCGTTTACTCTTTCTATTATTCCCTTCATCCATTCGAGGTCGCTCTCTTGTTTTGCAATCTCCGCCTTTGTCTGCAGGGAAGTCTCCGTACTCTGCTTTAGCTCATTCAGTTTGCTTTGCAGATTTTGGTCTATCTTTACCAGAAAGCCTTTCAGTTGTTCTTTTATTCGCACACTTTCTTTTTTAGCATGTTTTTCTGCAGCAATTCTGGCTTCTTCCAATTGGTCCTGTATCGGCTCAAAATAGTCGCAGACAACATTACTCATATTAACATACTCTACATAATTCGCCTCCCACTCAGTGACCTTCTTATCATACCAATTAGTCTCATATCTATCAGTACCCCAATTCCAAGGTTCCCAAAACCAATTAGTTTTTTTCTCCTTATATGAAACACGCTTTGTACGGGTCACATTTTTGCCTTCATCCACCGTTTGTGTTTGGCTTCGGAGCAATTTGTCCACATCAGCAATGTCTTCTGCAACAAAATCCAAAGGCTTAAGCGTCAGTTTTGAGTCAGTCATAGCCAGACCAAGATCCTTTATGTAACTTACATATTGTTCTATAATGTCCTCGTAGAGATCTCTATAGCCTCTTTCAAGAATAGAATTTGTATGTGAATCCAATTGGTTGAGTATAGACTGACTCTCTCTTTCCACCTCGGCTACTTGTCTTATCGCATCAGACTTTCGCACCTTCGTTGAGTGACTGTAACGGAAAATAATGCTGTTAATTTTATTCGTAGTAGCATCGACAAAATCATTAATGTCCTTAGTCACATTCTTTGCAAGTTCCTTCTTTTCTATAAGCTTCGACAAAGTTTTGGCAGACCTGCCAGACTCAATCTTATCTTGAATAACCTTTATCGCCTTGTCCAGCTCTTCCTTTTTCTTCACATTGTCACGTATATCAGCTTTCAGAGACGCAATGGCTTTAAGTTCGTTGAGCCGATTATTAAAAGTGTCAACCAAATCTCTCACCTTTTGGGTTCGCGCATACTTGTTCACATACAGACTAATAGCTTGTTCTATGGACACTATGCCACTATGAATCTCTATGCCCGTATCCTCATCCGCTTTAACCAGCAAAGTCTCCGTTCTTTTTTGGATAGATATTGGCAAATGACTATACTCATAGTAGTCATCAAATGCAAACTCTTTGAAGTTTCTCAAAATATTCGCGTATGAATCCTTTACGTTATGAATCAAAGGTTGTGTTCTTGCTTCCAATGCGGCCTGTGCCGAGACTGGGAATATGTTTGGATATAATATTCTGTTGTCCTCCAGCACATTCTTTGCCTGTTTGAGCGCATCTTCAGGAGATTCATCTTCAGGATTAAAGCTGTCCATCTTATTTATCGCAAAGATGTAGCGTTCGCGAGATTGCTTGCCACCTTTAGCCATACAATCACAAACATAATCCATGAAGTTCTTCTCGTCATTCACATTAAGCTGTGTTCCATTCATAACAAAAAGAACCAACGACTTGTCCGAGTTCTCCAACATTCTGTATGTCATTTGCTGATGATGAGGGTCACGCGAATTGTTAGGTCCTGGAGTATCCACAAGTACAAGTTTCATACCTGCGCTCTTCACACACGGAATTCTACCATATATATCTATCGAAGAAATAGATTCATCCGAATTCCATTCTTTCATTGTTTTGTATATGATGTTAGAATCCTCTCTGATAACTTTTCCATTTTTATCATATGCTTTAGCAGAAAAATTATCTTGCTCGGTGTCTATAATACGGACGATTGTTGCTGTCGTTGCCATATTGGCTACAGGCATCAGTTTTTTGTCAATGAGTGCGTTTATCAATGTAGATTTACCAGAACTCATAGTCGCCACGACATTAACCTCAAAAAGTTGGTTCTTTGATTTCTTAAATGCCTCTACGATAGAATTGTCACGCAACTTTTCGATAGGGCCCTTCTGTATATCAATAAGGATTCGGTTCACCTCATGCTCGACCTCTTCTACAGAAGGCTTTTCCTTGAAAAAGAACGATACTGAGACATCTTTTGCCTCAGAAATAGCAGCCTGCAAATCCTCGAAATCGGTTTCCAAGCCAACGAACTCAATTTGAAAATTCTTGTCGTGGCTTTCTTCCACCAATATGTCGGCTATGTTGTTCGCCCACTCCTGCAGACGTATTTTTCCAAAGTTCAACCGACTGTTGGGCTTTGGAGTCTTCCCTTCAATCAAGACGCTGGTCTTGATTAAATAGGGATTGTAGGTGATCTTTATATTTTTCATAAATCTATGTTGCTTAATAAATTTGTTAAACCGGAAAGGGCGCTGAGGTCATTTTTTTTCGACCTTGTACCAGTTCCATAAAGTCCTAAGTCGTAAAACATCGAACCGAACATTTTCAAATATTGTTCCTTCGTGAAACGTTCTTGCTTACTCAATCGCTCTTGAGGCGCACTGGCAAGATAAGCAGCCTTTGCGGATATTGGTACGACGGATATATTCTTGCCATTGACCATGCTGCGAACGTATATCTTCACTTCGTTTACGACCTGTTCTATGGAGTCATCGTCCATATTAAGTTGGTCCAATTGGTTCAATGCGATGACTATTCGCTTGCCATTTATCCCTGCGATTGTACTTAGAAACCTTTTCTCGTCTTTGCTCTCAAAATACAGCGCATTCATCACATATAGAATGATGTCGTAGTTTTTTGAGTTCAAGGCATTGGCTGTTATATTTAAGTGGGTACTCTCGTTGGCATAGTTCACACCTGGAGTGTCAATAAGTACACATCTTCTGTTTCTCGTTCTCGGCTTAAAGTGTAAAGCAATATGCATTGCATCCAACACAGATATATCAACTTTATCTGTCCAGGCATAGCTGAATCCATCTGTCATGGTTATTCCGTCTTCATACGGTTTGTTGTATATGTACTTCAATTGGCTTGTGCATACGGTGGACTTTACCCTCTCCACCTTACTGCCCACAATGGCATTTATCAACGTGGACTTTCCAGCGCTCATATTACCAACCACAAGAATGGAATATTCTTTTTGTTGCTTGAATAACTGGTCATTAAGATACAATCGTTCTATCTCGTTGTCTGTAAGTTTCTTAGAATCCAGGAAGAAATCATGGATTTTTCCTAATGTTTTTTTATCATAAAACCTTTGAAGATCGCAAAGTTTGTCAAAAAAAGAAGGCTGATTCAAAATCTTCTGCTCGCCAGATATAGAAATGATTCTAAAAATATCACTCCAAAAAGAACTTGACATAGTGAAAAGTTTCAGTCCTTCAAACTTCAAAGATATGGCACTTCTTGCTTTCTTTAAGGATATCGGCTTTTCCCAATCACCATTATATGTATCATTAAGCAAACACCGATACAACTGCTCAAAACAAAAACGAACCTTTACATTGGAAACAAAGAAAAAACATAATACTTCTTGAATACCAGAAAGATATTGCATCTTAAATTTCAGAGAGAATCGTGTTATTGGATGTTCTGGGACCAAAAAGCTATTGATGATGAAACGTTCGACGCTTGTCCCATCCTCATCGTCTTGATTCACATTTTGCTTGAGAAGCCTATTTTTCAATATGTTACTCACATTATTTAAAAACCCTTTCATACTACAAAAATATTTTCAACATCTTTGGCTACATAATTAAAAACTATTTGTTATATAATGTTTGTTCTTTTATTTTTAGTCCAATTTTAAATTCAAAATCATTCTGGTTGCAGCATGCTTTTTTGTAGTCGAAGGCGTAAATGCGCATGTAGACTTCTTGGAGCTCTTTGGCGCCGTTGTAGAATGGGGTGGTGGTGTGCTGCTGAGTGGTTACCGTCACTACCATATCGGGGGTTAGTACGGTGCCGTTGGAACGCTTGATGCGTTTAGGCTTTACTTGAAATGCTCTAATCATAAGCATCTTGTTTTATTTGTTTATTAGCCTCACGTATTGCATCATTTAAAAAGTCAATCCACAGAGAGGATATTTTCATGCTGCCATAACGACCTCCTAACAACTGCGCATATATAAAGCAAACTTCTTCTTTTTTATTATTAAATATGAAGATGAAATCATCACCATCTTCATCTTTCTCTATTTTTGCAGAAACCAGTTTGTCCCATTCACAATAGCCATGATACTCAAAATCATGCTCTTGATCATCTGTAACAAACATACAAACATAAATGCGTTCATCAGTAATCAACAAGCCACTAACCAATTGCGATTCTGTTTCTTGATATGGTTGCGCACAAACAGCACCATAAATAAAGGTCTGATTTGAAATTTCATCAGAATTGAAAACTGAAAGAATGAATTTTTCGTCTTCATCAAATCTATCTTCATTCAGATAATTAGCACAAAATATTGTGTACCCTTCATCTGCATTTTCGAAATATGCTCGTGTCTCTTTTACGATATTCTCTATAAAGCTATAGTAACGTTTAGAAGATTGAGCTAATTTATTTATATGTTTTATCATAAGCAATTATGTTTTTCTTTGTCACTTATAACAAGCAACAATAAATTATATATTGTTTAGTCCAATTTCCTAAATTCAAAATCATTCTGGTTGCAGCATGCTTTTTTGTAGTCGAAGGCGTAGATACGCATGTAGACTTCTTGGAGCTCTTTGGCACCGTTGTAGAATGGGGTGGTGGTGTGCCGCTGAGTGGTTACCGTCACTACCATATCGGGGGTTAGTACGGTGCCGTTGGAACGCTTGATGCGCTTCGGCCTTACTTGAAAAACTTTACTCATAGGCTGTAAGTTTTAAGTTGTTTGACGTATCGATGTTGTGGGACAAGGTACGATATGTATCTTCTTTTGCAAAGATAATCAGATGCTTTGACCCGTACAAGTTCATAATGGTTCATAGAGGAAGAGAAAGGCGTAGACTCCTTCTCTCGATATTCCCTTGTAAGTTAGGCTCTGGTAAAACCCGTAGAAAAGAGGATATGAAAGAGGAGCCTACACCATATCATGGTGCAGACTCGCTCAAACAAATTCCAGTTCTTTTCTACTTCAGTTCAAATTTACCAGATTTCAACTTACAGAACCGTCACGGTGCACACAAGTTATATTGGTACACCCTTATTTGCTTGCTCGCGTCCACAAGATTTCTTGCGTCATTTCCGGGGCTGCCAGCTTCAGGATTTTGTGCCTAACGCTGTTGCTGCCCTTCCATTTGCAAATGTAGTAAAAGTTTCGGATAATCCTCATCTTTCCATTGAAAAATCTTGGTTGGCTCCTCTTTTTCTGGTTTCCGGTACTCTTGTCTCTGCGTGATGAGTCTCATTTTGTCACTGATGTAGTCGAAGCCATTGACTATCGTATTGGCAGGGGAGGGGATGTGGGCTATGATGCCGGCAACGGTCTTGTGGTAGCGGGAGTACATGATGTCGGCTCGTGGCCATCCTTTGTCATGTCCGATTTCGAAGTAGCATACGCTTGTGATTGCTGTCATGATAAAGAGGCAAAGGAATTTTATCACTATTATGAGTATCTTGCGTAATATGGGTTTTATTGTCATGGTGGTGCTGTTTGGTGTCGCGACGGCAAAGGTATAGGTTATGGGTGCCAAAAGATGACATAGCTGGAGAAAAAATGATGGGCGGATAGAAATAATATTGATTTGCAGTGGCAGATATGAGTAAAAAATGCACATACATGCTGATTTTCAGTAAAAACAGGAATTTCTCAAAAAAACTGTCAGATTGTCTGGTTTTTCGCCGTAATATCCTGATAAGCAGTTAGTTGACTGTCTGGCGATTGTCAGGCAATTGTCTGGATGGTTGGCTGATGAAAGGAAAAGCGTAAGGCAGCAAGCAGTTGTAAAATATTACATTGAACTGCCGAATGACCGTTTGGTGTTAACTTATTGGGCAGACGTCTGACAGCAATTCTGCCCATCCGGGGTAAGCAGCTTGCCCACTTGGGGTAAGCACGTTGCCCAACATGGGCAAGCACGTTGCCCCACTTGGGCATGGTTGCTGCACGGATGTTGCCCATTTGTCCCCGATATGGCAAACTCCGTTTGGGTTTAAGCAGAATTCTGCTTGTCCATTTGTTTGAGACGAACCAAGACTATCTGTCCCTCCCCTTCGGGGGAGGCTAGGTGGGGGCTGATGTCGATATGCAGAGTGTCAACACCGATACCGCCAGGAAAGGAAGTGCTCCAGCACTTGCAAATCCAACTAAATCCATAACCAAAATCCAAGAATCATTAGCTCAATATTTCAAAAAATGAATCCGTGTAAAGACTGATCCGTGTAAAGTCAGTGCTATCCGTGTTCCTTTTTTTTGATTTGTGTCCCTGCCGAAGGCTGGGGGCACAACGGCAACACGGAAAATTATATCTGTGATAATATAGTGTCCATGCGCCTTTGGCGATGGACAAAAATTTAAACGGATTTCACTCTACTTTGTCAAAGACTTCTTTAGCCAATCACTTCAGTCAATCACTTCAGCCCCCTCTCGTTCTCCCCCGAAGGGGAGATGCGGATTACTCTGGTTCTGTGAAAGACTGGTTGATGCAGGTTACTCTGGTTCTGTCAAAGACTGGTTGGTGCAGATTACTCTGGTTAATGACAAATCGATGAAAATCAGTCTTCTGTGAGAAACACGGAATGACAATATCAGTGAGCGTATAGTGCTCGTCGACCTGCGGTGATGGATTCCGTTAAAAATATCAAGGATATCCGAGAATCACGGATAAGTCATCACTCCTTAAAAGCCAAATACCATTCAAGCCCTAATGATTGATAGGGGTTAAAAAGAATTAAGATGGAGAGGAAATGTGGGTGGGAAAGGCTCTCTTTGTAAATTATTGGGTATATTTGCAGTTCGTATTGTGGCGGACGGCGAGTGGCGACACGGGTCCGGGCGCTGCTGACGGAAAGACATAACGATATTCAAACTATATAATGAGCGACAGCGAGAATATAAAGCAGGAGAACAAGAGCGGGGGAATGGTGCTGCGTACCGAAGGCCTCGTGAAGCAGTATGGCAAGCGCACGGTGGTCAACGACGTGTCGATAAGCGTGAAGCAGGGCGAGATCGTGGGACTGCTCGGTCCGAACGGTGCCGGCAAGACCACCTCATTCTATATGACCACCGGACTCATTGTGCCCAATGCCGGTCATATCTATCTCGACGACAATGACATCACCTCCTATCCCGTGTATAAAAGAGCACGTGCCGGTGTGGGCTATCTGCCCCAGGAGGCGAGCGTGTTCAGGAAACTCAGTGTGGAAGACAATATCATGGCGGTGCTCGAGATGACCGACCTGACCCGCAAGGAGCAGCTCGCCAAACTGGAGACGCTGATAGACGAGTTCGACCTGCATAAGGTGCGCAAGAACCTCGGCGACCGTCTCTCGGGAGGAGAGCGCCGCCGCACGGAGATAGCCCGCTGTCTTGCCATCGACCCAAAGTTCATCATGCTCGACGAACCGTTTGCCGGCGTTGACCCGATCGCCGTGGAAGACATCCAGCATGTGGTGTGGCAGTTGAAATACCGTAACATCGGTATTCTCATCACCGACCACAACGTGCAGGAGACGCTCACCATCACCGACCGAGCCTATCTGCTCTTCGAGGGCAGGATCCTCTTCAAGGGCAGTCCGGAGGAACTTGCCGCCAACGACATCGTGAGGGAAAAATACCTCGGTGTGGATTTCGAACTTCGTCAGAAGAACTTCCAGGAGGTGGACGAGAGAAAGAGAGCGAGAAGGGAGTAAGTCCTGTGTTTGTTAAAAATTCCAAAACTTTAGGTCTTTACACCTTTTATAATTAATTTTGCAAGCCATTAGTGTGCGTGCCCCTCTTGTATCGACAGGTTGCGGGCTATACATTATTATATATATGGACTCCATAAACCCATCCTAACCTGGACCCATCCTAACCTTCCCAAAGGGAAGGAACTGGTGCCGGACGAAAGGGACGGGGGCGAATGGGCGAGGGCAATGAGAGGCTGCTGACAGGCGGCAGGTCGCTGGTGCCCTTCGGTATATAAAGCGATAGAGACAGAGAAAAATAATAATCATATAAAATACGAATAACGAAAAATGAAGATTTCTTTTGAGAATCCAGATAAGGTGAACGGACTGTTGACCTTGACAGTGGAGACTGCAGATTTCCAGGACAGAGTTGAGAAGACACTGAAAGACCTTCGCAAGAAGGCTCAGCTGCCAGGTTTCCGTCCGGGACAGGTGCCAATGGGCATGATAAAGAGACAGTACGGCGAGGGCGTTAAGGCTGAGGAGATCAACAAGATCATCGGCGAGGAGCTCTATAAGTATGTAAACGAGAACAAGATCAAGATGCTCGGCGAGCCAATGGCAAACGAGGGTCAGGAGCCTGTAGACCTGGAGAAGGACGCTCCATACGTGTTCAAGTTTGATATCGCCGTGGCTCCGGAGTTCAAGGTGGAGCTCACCGACAAGGATACTCTCGACTACTACACAATCAAGGTTGACGACGACCTCGTGAACCGTCAGATCGATATGTTCGCTTCTCGTGCCGGCCACTACGACAAGGCAGAGGAGTATCAGGCAAACGATATGCTCAAGGGCGACATCCGCGAGCTCGACGAGAACGGCAACACCAAGGAAGGCGGCATCACCGTAGAGGGCGCTGTCCTCATGCCGGATTATATCAAGGTGGAAGACCAGAAGAAGCTCTTCGAGGGCTGCAAGCTCGGCGACATCATCACCTTCAACCCAAAGAAGGCATACCCGGAGAGCGACGTTGAGGTTTCATCACTGCTCAAGATGAAGAAGGAAGAGGTGGCAGACCTCACATCAGACTTCAGCTTCCAGGTGACAGAGATTTCCCGCTTCGTAAAGGCAGAGGTGAACCAGGAGCTCTTCGACACCGTTTACGGCAAGGATGAGGTGAAGGACGAGAAGGCATTCCGCGAGAAGATCGCAGAGGGTCTGAAGGAGCAGCTCGCCAACGACGGCGACTTCAAGTTCCTCGTTGACCTGCGCAAGTATCTCGAGGAGAAGGTAGGCAAGCTGGAATACCCGGACGCACTGCTCAAGCGCTTCATGCTCGCCCAGAACAAGGACAAGGGTGAGAAGTTCGTTGAGGACAACTACGAGCAGAGCATCAAGGAGCTGACATGGCACCTGGTTCGCGAGCAGCTCGTTGAGGCAAACGGCATCAAGATTGACGACGCCGACCTGAAGGAGACAGCCAAGGAGGCAGCCCGCGCTCAGTTTGCTCAGTATGGCATGACAAACGTTCCTGAGGAGTATCTCGAGAACTATGCCAACGATATGCTGAAGAAGAAGGAGTTCGTAGATTCACTCGTTGACCGCAGCATCGACCGCAAGCTCGTTGCAACACTCAAGAATGTAGTGAAGCTCACTCCGAAGGAGGCAACTCTCGACGAGTTCAACGAGATGATGAAGGGCGAATAATAGATTTTGATTAAAAAAATCTCTGATATATATTAGAGGTTATCTACTTTTTTATTATCTTTGTATAAGAAAAGGTGGATAACCTCTTTTTTTATATCAGAACACATAAGAAATATATGAATAACGATTTTAGAAAATACGCTACCGGGCACCTCGGAATGAGTGGTATGGTGCTCGACGATGTGATGAAGGCACAGGCTCAATACATGAACCCCTACATTCTGGAGGAACGCCAGCTCAACGTTACCCAGATGGACGTTTTCTCACGTCTCATGATGGACCGCATCATCTTCCTCGGCACTGAGGTGAACGACTACACCGCCAACACACTGCAGGCGCAGCTCCTGTATCTCGATTCGGTAGACTCAGGCAAGGACATCTCAATCTATATCAACAGTCCCGGCGGAAGCGTGACGGCAGGTCTCGGCATCTACGACACCATGCAGTTCATCTCCAGCGATGTTGCCACCATCTGCACCGGTATGGCAGCGTCGATGGCGGCAGTGCTCCTCGTTTCTGGAACCGAAGGCAAGCGTTCCGCACTGCCCCACAGTCGCGTGATGATTCACCAGCCGCTGGGCGGAGTGCAGGGACAGGCATCCGACATTGAGATTGAGGCAAAGGAAATCATGAAGTTCAAGAAAGAACTCTACACTATAATCGCCAACCATTCACACACACCATACGACAAGGTGTGGAACGACTCCGACCGCAACTACTGGATGACGGCAGAAGAGGCCCGTGAATATGGAATGATTGACACGGTGCTTACAAGAAAATAAAAAGGTAGGGAGAAGATATGGCTGAAAGAAAAAAGAAGGTGTGTTCCTTCTGCGGCAGAGGGGAGCACGATGTGAAGCTCCTTATCTCGGGTATGAACGGCTACATCTGCGACCATTGCGTGGCACAGGCATTCGACATCCTCAAGGCGAACCATCTGCTGGACGACGACGGTGAGGATAAGCACGATTTCAGTTCCTGGGATTCCGTGGAAGTTCCAAAGCCCCATGAGATAAAAGACTACCTCGACCAGTATGTCATCGGACAGGACGAGGCGAAGCGCTATCTCTCCGTGGCTGTATACAACCACTATAAGCGAATCAAGCAGGCACCCACCGACGACGGCGTGGAGATAGAGAAGAGCAACATCATCATGGTGGGAAGCACCGGTACCGGTAAGACCCTTCTTGCCCGCACCATAGCCAAGCTGCTCGATGTACCGTTCACCATCGTCGATGCCACGGTGTTCACCGAGGCAGGCTATGTGGGCGAAGACGTGGAGAGCATCCTCAGCCGGTTGCTGCAGGTGGCAGACTACAACGTGGAACTGGCAGAGCGGGGCATCGTGTTTATCGACGAAGTGGACAAGATAGCCCGCAAGAGTGACAACCCTTCGATTACCCGCGATGTCAGCGGCGAGGGAGTGCAGCAGAGTCTGCTGAAGCTCCTCGAGGGTTCGATGGTCAACGTTCCGCCAAAGGGAGGCCGCAAGCATCCCGACCAGGACTATGTGCATATAGACACGAAGAACATCCTCTTCATCTGTGGCGGTGCGTTCGACGGCATAGAGCGCAAGATAGCACAGCGACTGAACACACACGTGGTGGGATACAACTCCGTGCAGAACGTGAGGAAGATAGACAAGAAGGACATGATGAAGTATATCCTTCCGCAAGACCTCAAGTCGTTCGGACTGATACCAGAGATTATCGGTCGTCTGCCGGTGCTCACCTATCTCAACCCTCTCGACAAGGAAGCCCTGCGCTCCATTCTCGTGGAGCCGAAAAACTCCATCGTGAAGCAATACAAGAAGCTCTTCGAGATAGACGGCATAAAGTTGGAATTCGAAGACGGCGTGTTCGACTTTATCGTTGACAAGGCAATGGAATACAAACTCGGTGCACGCGGACTCCGTTCTATTGTGGAGAGCGTGATGATGGATGCCATGTTCGACGTGCCGTCGGAGAACGTGAAGGAATTCACGGTCACTCTCGACTACGCCAAGTCACAGCTCGACAAGGCGCATCTGCAGAAACTCGAGACAGACTAAAGGAACTATTCATAAAACACACGATGCCAACGGCAGGTGCGGACCACAGATGTCTGCATGCTGCCGCCGGCATTGGAATGAGACATAATAAGGAAACAGCTTGTTATATGACTAATGATGTTAATCTTACTGAAAAACTGAAGCACTATTTCGGTTTCAACAGCTTCAAGGGAGAACAGGAGAAGATAATCCGCAACCTGCTCGCCGGCAACGACACTTTCGTGCTCATGCCGACGGGAGGCGGCAAGTCGCTTTGCTACCAACTGCCCTCGCTCTTGATGGAAGGTACGGCGATTGTCGTGTCGCCGCTCATAGCGCTGATGAAAAACCAGGTGGACGTGATAAACGGCATGAGCGAAGAGACGGGAGTGGCACATTATCTGAACTCCTCTCTCAACAAGGCTGCCATCGACCAAGTGAAGAAAGACATACGATCCGGACTGACCAAGCTGCTGTATGTGGCTCCCGAGTCGCTGACCAAGGAGGAGTATGTGGAATTCCTGAAGTCGGTGAAGATTTCGTTTTATGCCATCGACGAGGCACACTGTATTTCGGAATGGGGCCACGACTTCCGTCCGGAATACCGACGCATCAGACCCATCATCGGTCAGATAGGCAATGCCCCCGTGATAGCCCTCACGGCAACGGCGACCGACAAGGTGCGCACGGATATCAAGAAGAGCCTCGGCATCACCAAAGCCAAAGAGTTCAAGAGCTCCTTCAACCGTCCGAACCTATATTATGAGGTGAGGCAGAAGACAAAGGACGTTGACCGCGACATCGTGAAGTTCATACGCCAGAACAGCGGCAAGAGCGGTATCATATACTGTCTGTCGCGCAAGAAGGTGGAAGAGCTTGCCGCCGTGCTCCAGGCGAACAATATCAAGGCGGCCGCCTATCATGCAGGATTCGACGCTGCCACACGGTCGAAGACACAAGACGATTTCCTTATGGAGAAGATCGACGTCATCGTAGCCACCATAGCCTTCGGCATGGGAATAGACAAGCCCGACGTGCGCTTCGTGATACACTACGACATACCGAAGAGCCTCGAAGGCTACTATCAGGAGACGGGTAGGGCAGGACGCGACGGCGGAGAAGGCAAGTGTATAGCATTCTATTCACGCAAGGACCTTCACAAACTGGAGAAATTCATGGAGGGCAAACCCGTGGCGGAGCAGGACATCGGCAGACAACTGCTGCAGGAGACAGCGGCGTATGCCGAATCGTCAGTATGTCGACGCAAAATGTTGCTCCACTATTTCGGTGAGGAATATCCCAAGGACAACTGCGGCAACTGCGACAACTGTCTGCATCCCAAGGTGAAGATAGATGCCACGAAAGAGACGGCGATAGTGCTCAGGGCGGTGAAGGCATTGAAGGAGGATTTCCGTTCCGACTACGTGATAGACTTCGTGAAGGGCCGCGACACCGACGACATAAAAGACCACAAGCATGACCTGCTGCCGGAGTTCGGAGAGGGCGAAGACTGCGACATAAAGATCTGGAACCCCGTAATCCGGCAGTCTATCATCGCCGGTTTCCTCAAGAAAGACGTGGAGAACTATGGAGTGCTGAAGATTACTAAGGGCGGACTCGATTTCATCAAGAACCCGTACACCTTCATGGTGGTGAAAGACGCTGAGTTCAGCGAAGACGACGACGATGAGGTGGGCGAGAGACAGACGGCGGCGCTCGACCCGGAGCTCTTTGCCATGCTCCAGGACCTGAGAAAAGACACGAGCCGCAAGCTGGGCATTCCGCCATACGTGATATTCCAGGATGTTTCGCTCGAGCAGATGGCTACGGTATATCCGATATCTCTCGAAGAACTGGTGAATATCCCAGGCGTCGGTGTGGGCAAGGCACACCGCTACGGCAAGGAATTCATTGCCCTGATAAAGCGCCATTGCGAGGAGAACGACATCGAGAGACCTGAGGACTTGAGAATACGCACCGTGCCGAAGAAGTCTATGCTGAAGGTGAAGATAATACAGAGCATCGACCGCAAGATGCCGCTCGACGACATCGCGGATGCACAGAACATCGACTTTGAGGACCTTCTCACTGAGATTGAGGCAATCGTATACAGTGGAACGAAGCTAAATATCGACTACTTCCTTGAGGATGTGATGGACGATGACCATATCGACGACATATACGAATATTTCCGCGAGAGCGAGACCGACGACCTGGAAGTGGCAATGGACGAACTCGGCGAGGACTATACCGAGGATGAGGTGAGACTCGTCAGGATAAAGTTCTTCTCTGAGTTGGCGAACTAAGTGGGAGACAATCCCCTACCCTGTAGGATAAACAGACGGTCAGTTCCGGACATACACAGATGGTCAGTTTCGGACATACAGTCCCTCCCCTACGGGGGAGGTTAGGTGGGGGCTGAAGTCGGCAGTAACATCAGCATGACGATTATGATTTGAACATCAGCCCCCTCTCGTTCTCCCCCGTAGGGGAGATGCTGGTTGCCGAGACATATAGAAAAGCAGGCGAGGAGACAAATGGATGTGGAGATTGCGTTCTCACCAGAAGGTTTGTCTGTTCGTCTGCTTATAAAGAAAACGTCAGATTCCACACATTCGGAATCTAAAACACATCAGTATAGACTGATAAGAAAAAAAGACATCAGCATAGTCTGATAAGAATTTAATCTGCATCATTCAACAACACTACTTATATATAAAGAACAACTACTAATTCAAAACATCAAATGAACACAACAAAAAAAATCTTCGCAACAGCGATGCTTGTCGGTGGATTCCTGTTGTCGGCAAACGCACAGCAGGTGGACGGCAGAGATTTCTCCATTGACGGCTTTGCCGCATGCACAGGAAAGCCAGGCACCAACTATTATCTCGCCGAGGGCACCACAGGCGGCGCTGCCGGCAAGGTGGTATATGCCAAGAACTTCTCACAGCTGCAGGCATATCTGCAGGCAAAAGACCCGTATGTAGTAATCGTAGACCACGACATCTCGACAGGCATAAAATGCTATGTCGACGGCATCAACACAGGTAAACTCTGCGACAAGCAGGACGGCAGCGAGGGAGTGGAGACCACATACGGCGAGCGCATCATGGTGGCGTCGGACAAGACCCTCATAGGAGTGGTGAACAGTGAGACCGGCAAGGCTCCGCTCTTTTCACATATCACCTTCGTGATGCAGTGTGTAGACAATATCATCATCCGCAACTGCCGCTTCACGATGAAGGGAGTGCCAGTGCTGAAATCGGGAGAAAACAAGATAGTGGCATGGCGCGACGGCAAGCAGGTGGAGGTTGGCGACCCCGACTGCATCGGCATACAGGCCGACAAGACAAGTGCGAAGACAGACTGGGGCGGACATATATGGGTGGACCACTGTGAATTCTTCAATGGAGACCAGGCAAACAAAGACCGCTACGACGGACTCCTCGACTGCAAGAACAACGTGCAGTGGATGACGTTCAGCTACAACCACTTCCACGACCACGACAAGGCATGCCTCTTCGGAAAAGGAAATTCAGATATCTATGACGGTTGCCGTACGATATCCTATCATCACAACTTCCTTGAGAACATACAGGGTTCGCGTCTGCCGTTGCAGCGTGGCGGGCATATGCACTATATGAACAACTACCAGAAAGGCTGTGAAGACGGATGGGACGTGAGAGAAAAATCCGTCGGCTATCTCGATGCCTGCTATTTCGAGAACACCAAGTCGCCGGTGCGCTCCGACCGTGGCGGTTCGCTCAACATCAACAAAGCCGACGGCTACGACCTGGTATTCAAAGGCTGCAACAATCTGCCGGAAGGCTACACCAACATCGACAATGCCAAGATAAGCAATACATATCCCGTGACAACCACCGACTGGGTGCCAACGCAGACAGATGCCAACTATAAGGTGAACAATCACGACAAGACTGCTGACGTGCCACAGGTATTGCAGAAATATGCCGGCGCGGGCAAGATAGAGATATACAAGACATATACCGACAACGTGCCGACGGAGGATGTCAACGAGTTTGTGAATGCAGTGAAGAACTATTCCACAGCCCCTTCCTACGACGAGAAAGGCAACAAAATGACAGGAGCCTCGGCAGCAGTGAATTCCGCCGTGGCAACAGACAATGCTTCTGTGGAATACTACACCCTTGGCGGTGTCAGGATGGCAAAACCGCAGAAAGGCGTCAACATCGTGGTGAAGCATAAAGCCGACGGCACCGCCGACCGCATGAAGGTGGTGGTTGGCTGACGGAGAACATATAATATCAGGATAATGACCGGCAGGAGGAATACCTTGCCGGTCATTTTCTTCATCCCTATATAGTGCCTTTGTCTGTTTCCCTAATGGTCGATTTGGGTTAAATATTTTTAACGCTATCAGAAAACTGGCAAAAGAGTTTATCGTATCGAAAAAAAACAGTAAATTTGCACGCAATAAATTTTTTAAATACAAATTATGTCATCATTTGTTGCAGATAGAATTGTAATGGACGGTCTCACCTTCGACGACGTCCTCCTAATCCCAGCTTATTCAGAAGTACTGCCACGCACAGTAGAGTTGAAAACCAAGTTCTCGCGTAACATCGATTTGAACATACCATTCGTTACGGCTGCCATGGACACCGTAACAGAGTCGGCAATGGCCATCGCCATCGCACGAGAGGGTGGTATCGGCGTGATCCACAAGAACATGAGCATTGAGGAACAGGCAAGACAGGTAGCAATCGTGAAGCGTGCCGAAAACGGTATGATCTACGACCCTGTGACCATCCGCCGTGGATCCACAGTCGGTGAGGCCCTCGATATGATGGCAGAATATCATATCGGTGGTATTCCGGTAGTCGATGATGACAACCATCTCGTAGGTATCGTCACAAACCGCGACCTCCGCTTCGAACTCAACCACGACCGCAAGGTTGACGAGGTGATGACATCGGAGAACCTCGTTACCACACATATCAAGACCGACCTTGCCGCTGCAGCAAACATCCTGCAGGAGAACAAGATTGAGAAGCTCCCTGTTGTGGACAGTGAAAACCACCTCGTGGGACTCATCACATACAAGGACATCACCAAGGCAAAGGACAAGCCAATGGCTTGCAAAGACGATAAGGGCCGTCTGCGCGTTGCAGCCGGCGTGGGCGTTACGGCAGACACACTCGACCGCATGCAGGCTCTCGTGAATGCCGGTGCTGATGCCATCGTCATCGATACCGCTCACGGACATTCTAAATATGTTATTGAGAAGCTCGTTGAGGCAAAGAAATCATTCCCTAATGTTGACATCGTGGTAGGCAACGTGGCTACAGGAGCCGCTGCCAAGATGCTTGTTGACAATGGTGCTGATGCCGTGAAGGTAGGTATCGGTCCTGGTTCAATCTGCACCACACGTGTCGTGGCTGGTGTCGGTATGCCTCAGCTGAGTGCCGTTTATGATGTGGCTTCAGCTCTCGAGGGAACAGGAGTGCCATTGATTGCCGACGGTGGTCTGCGCTACTCGGGCGACGTGGTGAAGGCACTTGCTGCCGGTGGATACTCAGTGATGATAGGTTCGCTCGTAGCCGGAACAGAGGAAAGCCCTGGCGACACAATCATCTTCAACGGACGTAAGTTCAAGAGCTACCGCGGAATGGGTAGTCTCGAGGCTATGGAGAACGGTTCGAAGGACCGCTACTTCCAGGCTGGTACCAAGGATGTGAAGAAGCTCGTGCCGGAGGGAATCGCCGGCCGTGTGCCATACAAGGGAACACTGCAGGAGGTTATCTATCAGCTCGTTGGTGGTCTGCGCTCAGGTATGGGCTATTGCGGAGCCAACACTATCAGCAATCTCCATTCTGCCAAGTTCGTGCGTATCACAAACGCCGGAGTGCTTGAGAGTCATCCACACGACATCTCTATCACAAGCGAGGCTCCAAACTATTCACGTCCAGAATAAACATTATTATTAACTACACGACATGGCGTGAGGTCTTACCGTTTACAGTAGACCTCATGCCATAATATCTTAAAGACAATACAGAAAACAGATGAAATTCAAATCATTGTTCTGTGCCATGCTGCTTGTGAGCGGAGTGGCACACGCACAGCAAAACGACCCGACGATAATGACTATCAACGGGCAGCCGGTATCACGCTCTGAGTTTGAGTATTCATACAACAAGAACAACTCTGAGGGCGTCATCGACAAGAAGAGCGTCGCTGACTATGTGGATTTGTTTATCAACTATAAGCTGAAGGTCGCTGCGGCATACGACGCCAAGGTGGACACGCTGCGGTCTTTCAAGAAGGAGTTCCGTTCCTACCGCGACCAGCAGGTGTTGCCGTCGTTCGCCAGCGACGAGGCCGTTGAGGCTGAGGCAAAGAAGATGTATCAGGACACCAAAGACCGCATCGGTGACAAGGGACTCATTCGTCCTATGCACATCCTGCTCTATCTCCCTCAAGACGCCAAAGACCAGCAGAAGGCTGAGGCTGCACAGCGTGCAGACTCCATCTATAATGTGCTCCTCTCCAAGATGCCTAAGCCTCTCGCACCGGTTGTGAAGACCGTGAAGAAGGGCAAGAAGACCATCAAGGTCACCGAGCCGGCCGTACCGGTAGGCATGGAGGAATTCGAGAAGGTGTTCGCTGATTTCGCAAGGAGATATTCTCAGGACCCGGGTTCTGCCCGCAACGGCGGAGAACTGAACTGGCTCTCTCCTGGTCAGACTCTGCCAGAGTTTGACAACGCTGCATACGGACTGAAGGTCGGCGAGATGTCGAAGCCGGTGCTCACCTCCGTGGGCTATCATATCATATATATGAAAGACCGCAAGCAGCTCGAGCCATACGACAGTCTGAGAACCAACATCATGAAGTTCCTTGAGTCGAGAAACGTCCGCATGAAGGTAGCCACCGACAGCGTGACCAACATTGTGAAGAATTCAAAGGGCTCACTGACCAGAGAGAAGGTGCTCGCCCAGCGCACAGAGGAGCTGACAGCCAAGGACAATGACCTGAAGAACCTCATCCGTGAGTATCACGACGGACTGATGCTCTTTGAGATCAGCAACCGTAACGTATGGGACAAGGCAGCCAAAGACGAGGCAGGTCTTGCCGCTTACTTCAAGAAGCACAAGAAGAACTACGCATGGTCGGAGCCTCGCTTCAAAGGTATGGCATTCCACGTGAAGAACGTAGAAGACCAGAAGGCAGTGAAGGATTGTGTTAAGGGTCTTGCCTTCAGCAAGTGGGCAGACAAGCTGCGCACCACATTCAACAACGACTCCGTTATCCGCATCCGTGTGGAGAAGGGAATCTTCAAGAAGGGCGACAATGCCTTCGTAGACAAGATGGTATTCAAGAAAGACACCACCGTGCAGTCGCTCAAGGATTATCCTATCGACGACGTGTTCGGCAAGATTCTGAAGAAGGGTCCGGAGGAGTATGAGGACGTGAAGGGCCTTGTCATAGCCGACTACCAGAACCTGCTCGAAGAGCGTTGGATAGCAGAGCTCCGCAAGAAGTATCCTGTAGTGGTAAATAAGGAGGTGCTTGAAACCGTAAACAAGCATTGATGCAGAAAATTTAACGCCTGCTTCTGATGACGACGAGTCTTGAAACAGGATGCCCCGAAAACGGTATGGTTGCCGATAGGGGATAAACAGCAATAACGCCGTGGCATGATTTCACATAGGAGTCGCCACGGCGTTTTTCAGTTACAGAATGTTTGTAGATTCTCTTTCAAATCCGTCCCACACCCACATCCTGCCTTCAATCATATTGCCGACGTCGAGATTATTTCATAACATGGAATAAAAAAGATTAAAAGCGGAGTGATAGATGAAATATTATATGTACCTTTGCCCAATAGTATATTTTTAACCCAAATCGGTCATTAGGGCTTACTTGGATTTTTGCTCTTTAGAAGAGTGGATTTTGTTTGACTCTTGATTCGCAATGGCGAGTTGTTGTGGATTGAAAACAGATAAATGACACTTGATAAAGACAAAATACAGAAAGCGGTAATATAATGCTGCATTAAACGCTCTGATTGCCGTATGGGGTTTAACACAAGAGTATTAGTTTTTATATTAACGACAGAAAGTAAATGAGATACGGATTAAAGAAGACATTCCTCGCCCTTGCACTCACAGGAGTGCTGCTCGTGGCAAACGGTGCGGCAAGCCGCTATCTGGCAACCCCTGCCAACGACGATGTGACAGCCGCCGACTCGGCAAATGCCGGCAAAGCCGGTGCTGACAAGAAACACAGCGACGACAGACCCGCCAACGAACGGAGCATCATAGACCAAGTGGTGTGGGTGGTAGGCGACGAGGCAATCCTCAAGTCTGATGCTGAGGCCATGCGTCTGCAGGGCGAGATGGAAGGAATGAAGTGGAACGGCGATCCCGACTGCGTCATCCCGGAACAGCTCGCAGTGCAGAAACTCTTTCTGCATCAGGCAGCCCTCGACAGTATCGAGGTGTCAGAGGCAGAGGTGACGAAAAGCGTAGACCAGCAGATAAACTACTGGATAAGCAATGCCGGCAGCCGCGAGAAACTCGAGGAGTGGAAGAAGATGACCGTGAAGCAGATGAAAGAGAGCCTGCACGACGACTTCAAGAACCACCAGCTCATTGAGCGCATGAGAAGCAAACTCGTTGAGGACATCCAGGCATCGCCTGCCGACGTGCGCCGCTATTTCGAGAATATGCCAGAAGACAGTCTGCCGCTGATTCCTACCGAGGTGGAAGTGGAGATTATCACCCAGGCACCTAAGGTTTCGCCAGACGAGATAAACAAGATAAAGAACGACCTGCGTGACTATACCGACCGTGTGACCCGTGGCGAGACATCCTTCGCTGCCCTCGCCAGACTCTATTCCGAGGACCCCGGAACGGCTCGCCAGGGCGGAGAATTCGATGACTATGTAGGCCGCGGAATGCTCGACCCGGCGTTTGCCACAGTGGCGTTCAACCTCACCGATCCTAAGAAGATATCAAAGATCGTGGAGTCGGAGTTCGGATACCATATCATCCAGCTCATCGACAAGAGAGGCGACAAAATCAAGGTACGCCACATCCTGCGCATCCCGAAGGTGAGCCAGGAGGCAATCACCCATGCCGAGAACCGTCTCGACTCCATCGCCAACGACATCCGTGCCAACAAGTTCACTTTCGAAGCAGCAGCCTCATATCTCTCTGACGACAAAGACACGAAGAACAACAACGGACTGATGGCAAACCAGTCGGAAGACGGTTACACCAGCAAGTTCCGCATGCGCGACCTGCCGAGAGAGGTGGCGGCAGTGGTAGACACTATGAAGGTGGGACAGATTTCCAAGTCATTCCAGATGGTCAACTCCAAGGGAAAGACAGTCTGCGTCATAGCCAAGCTCGTGAATCGTGTTGACGCTCACCGTGCTACCATTACCGAAGACTTCCAGGCTATGAGAGACATTGTGATGGCACGCCGCAAGGCAGACTACCTGAAGGAGTGGATACAGAAGAAGATCAAGACCACATACATCCACATCGACGAAGCATACCGCAACTGCAATTTCGAATACAAAGGTTGGGTGAAATAACGAAGCATCATCAAGATATTAGATGAATACAATAAACAAGATATCAAGATATCTGAGCGGGCATAGAATACAGTTGGCTGTTGTTCTATGCCTGTTTGGACTTTGCGTGGCACAGTCGCGAAAGGTAGCCAAAGGCCGCCATCGCCCCAAGACCGATGAGCGTGTGTATCTGAAACATGCCGACATGCTGCGCTTCAACCAATATGGCGAACATGCCGGGGCACAGATCCTCAACGGCAATGTGGCGTTCCTTCACAAAGGAGCGTTGCTCACCTGCGACAGTGCCTATTTCTATCAGGAGTCAAACTCTTTCAAAGCCTTCGGACATGTGAAGATGCGACAGGGCGACACCCTCTCGCTCACCAGCGACTATGCCTTCTACGACGGCGACAACCAGATGGCAGAGGCACGCCACAACGTGTTGCTACGCCATCGCGGAACGAAACTGTATACCGACAGTCTCAACTACGACCGTCTCTACAATATCGGATATTTCTTCGAGGGAGGAAAGATGGTGGACAGAAACAACGTGCTCGTGAGCGACTGGGGAGAATACGACACCGAGACACGCAAGGCGGTGTTCAACTACAACGTGAACCTGCGCAACCCGAAGTTTACCCTCACCACCGACACCCTGCACTACGACACCCGCACATCGCTCGCCAATATCGTGGGACCATCAGTGATACGCAGCAAGGAGAGCGTGATACACACTTCAGACGGATATTACAACACCAACACCGGGAGGGCACGGCTCTACGGCAGGTCTACCATGTCGAACAAAGGCAAGGAGATAACCGGCGACAGCCTCTTCTACGACGAGAAACGAGGCATAAGCCAGGGCTATCGCAACGTGATATACAAAGACACGCAGAAGAAGAACGAACTCCACTGCAACTACCTGTGGTATAACGAGAAAAACGGTTTCGCCTTCGCTACGGAGAATCCCGTGATGATGGAATATTCGCAGAAGGACACACTCTTCGTGCATTCCGACACCATAAAGGTGATAACATATCATCTGAACACCGACTCCGTGTATCGTACGGCGCATTGCTACAACAAGGTGAGAGCCTTCCGCAATGATGTGCAGGCGGTGTGCGACTCCCTCGTCTACAACACCAAAGACTCCTGCATGACGATGTATCGCGACCCTATAGCATGGAGCGGCGACAGACAGTTGCTCGGCGAGGAGATACAGGTGTTCATGAAAGACTCCACCATCGACCGTGCGCATATCATCAACCAGGCACTCACCGCCGAGCTGATGCCAGACAAGGAGCACTACCAGCAGCTGTCATCGAAGGAGATGTTCGCTTATTTCACCAAGGGACAGATAACGCAGACCGAGGCAATAGGCAATGTCAGGTCGATATACTATCCCGTTGACGACAAAGACTCAACGCTCATGGGACTGGTGTATATCGAGACCGACACGATGAAGATGTTTATGCGCGACAGACAGTTGCAGAAGATATGGACATCGAAAACCGACGGCACGTGGTATCCCATGACGCAGATTCCGCCGGAGCGATACAAGCTCGACGGATTCACATGGTTCGACTATATCCGTCCGATAAACAAAGACGACATCTATGAATGGCGCGGAAAGAAAGACGGTACGCAGCTGAAGAACATTACCCGCCATGCCGCTCCACTGCAGCATATCGAGGGTGGCGAACTGAAAAGCGTGGCGGCTACGGAGAACAAGCCGGAGAACTGATGTTGCCGGTGACTGTTCCCGGCAGACTGTCCGGGGGAGGGGCGATGTACAGCAGCAAAGTCTCCCGCCGGATTTAATTCAAGCAGCACCCAGACTGGGGCTGATACAGATAAAAGATTACAGATAATATATGAGCGATATAATACAACTGCTGCCCGATTCCGTGGCCAACCAGATAGCAGCCGGTGAGGTGATACAGCGCCCCGCGTCTGTCATCAAGGAACTGGTGGAGAACGCCGTTGACGCCGGAGCCAGCCGCATCGACGTGCTTGTGGTGGATGCCGGAAAGACATCCATCCAGGTGATCGACGACGGAAAGGGAATGTCAGACACCGATGCGCGTCTCGCCTTTGAGCGCCATGCCACATCGAAGATAAGACAGGCCGACGACCTCTTCTCTCTACACACCATGGGATTCCGTGGCGAGGCGCTGGCGTCAATAGCTGCCGTGGCACAGGTGGAACTGAAGACCCGTCAGAAGGGCGATGAGGTGGGCACGCTGCTGTCCATCTCAGGATGCAAGGTGCTCAACCAGGAGCCTATCGCCTGTCAGGAGGGAAGCAATTTCCTGATACAGAACCTCTTCTTCAACGTGCCGGCAAGGCGGAAGTTCCTCAAGTCGAATTCCACGGAACTGAACAATATCATGGCTGCCTTCGAGCGCATCGTGCTTGTATACCCGCATATCCACTTCACGTTTACGAGTAACGGTACCGAGGTGCTGAACCTGCGTCCGCATGGCGACAGCTTCCGTCAGCGCATCATCGAAGTCTTCGGCAAGCGTCTAAACCAAAGCCTGCTGCCTGTAGGCGTTGACACCACGGTGTGCCGTATCCATGGTTTTGTGGGAAAACCGGAGTCGTCGAAAAAGAAGAATGCCCATCAGTATTTCTTCGTCAACGGCAGGTATATGAAGCATCCCTATTTCAACAAGGCGGTGCTGACACCTTTCGAGAGACTCATTCCGCAAGGAGAGCAGGTGCCGTATTTCATATATTTCGATGTGCCGGCAGAAGATATCGACGTGAATATACACCCCACTAAGACAGAGATAAAATTCGAGAACGAGCAGACGATATGGCAGATATTGATGGCTGCCGTGAAGGACTCGCTGGGACGCTTCAACGATGTGCCGTCGATAGATTTCGACACCGAGGGAAAACCCGACATCCCGATGTTTCATCAGACAGGGGAAATGCAGGATTTCCAGATGCCGAAGGTGGACTATAATCCTTCGTATAATCCATTCAGCAGCAACTCCCGTCAGCCGGCAATACCCGAGAACTGGGAGCAGCTCTATGAGGGAGCCGGCGATATCCAAGATGATTCTCTGCCGGGAGGTGAGACCGTATCTTTCGGTGGAACGGATGCCGGCGAGACTCAGCCGCTGTTTCATGATTTTGAATTCCAGAATGGCGGTGGCGAACTGCAAGAGGGTGGGGAAGGGCAACCGGTGTCTTCTGCCCTCAATGCCAAAATGCCGATAGAAGAGAAGTCGCCGTCGCACTATCAGTATAAGGGCCGTTATATCATGACGGCAGTGAAGTCGGGACTGATGATAATCGACCAGCACAGGGCACATATCCGAGTGCTCTATGATGGATATATGCAGCAGATAACCGACAAAGCAGGGCATTCGCAGAAGCTCCTCTTTCCGGAGATGGTGCAGTTCGGTCCGTCAGACAACGTAGTGTTCCAGAGCATACAGGAAGATATGATGCTGCTGGGCTTCGACTTCAGCGATCTCGGTGGTGGCAGCTATGCCATCGGCGGTATGCCGGCAGGACTCGAAGGCTTGAACCCTCCGGCTCTCGTCAGCGACATCGTGGCTCTTGCGGCAGAAGATACCGTGTCGGCAGCCGAAGAGATAAAGCATGCCGTAGCCCTCGGATTGGCACGCAATGCGGCGATACCATACGGACAGGTGCTCGACTCTAAGGAGATGGAGAACCTTGTGAACGAACTCTTCGCATCCACCAACGTGAACTATGCCCCCGACGGTAAGACCATTATCGCCATCCTCTCGCAGGGAGACATCGACCATCTGTTTTAACCCAAATCGGTCATTAGGCTGATTTTGATTTAAATCCCAATCAGTTTGTATGAACTGGTTCCCCATATTGCCGGTTTATGATGATGGGTTTGTTGTATTATAAGTCATACAACCTTCAATTGACCATATAAACAAATTGCCCAAGATGAACACTTGAGATGTCATCTTGGGCAATTTATTTTGTTATGGGGTCGTCAGGAATTACATCAAGTCACACTTCTCCTCGGTGTTCTTCTCCACCTTCTCGCCATCTTTCAGGATGCGAGCCTTATAGCCGAATTTCTCAAAACCTTTCCGGAGTTTCTCTGGAGTGGTCTTGTCGGCATTGTACTTTACGGTGACTGTTTGGTCTGGCACCGAAGTCTCAATGCTCTTGATACCCTTCTCGAAGCGAAGGTTGCTCTTGATCTTGTTCTCACAAGCCTCACAGTGCATCTGTGGGGTTGTGGTGAACACTACGGTCTTGATGTCCTTGGCAAAGGTTACCATTGCCACCATCATCATTGTGAACATTACTAAAATTTTCTTCATGACTTTTCTATTTGATAATTTGATTTTTATCTGATTCTAACCAACGGATATTGCTTAGATTTATTACTCCAAATACGTCCAAAGGCTGCATACAATAGAACAGTCTAATGACCGTTTGGGGTTAAAAGTGCACTCTCACTCCAGCGTAGAACATCCTGCCCTCTACAGGTCCCCAAACCAAGGTTGGCTCGAAATCGCTTCCCCAAGGGTTGCTGGCACCATAGATAGGAGTCTTCTGCTTGAAACCGGTCAGGTTCTCACCTCCCACATAGATGCTCCAATGGCGGAACCATCTCGTAACCTGCGCACTCACCTGCTCGAAGCTATGGAAGCGAGGAGACCACGACCGGCTTCCATCCGCCAACTGATAAGGCTCCGGATTCCTGCCTCCACCATTCAGCTGCACGGTGGCATCAAACTGCCAAAGTCCAAGTGGGGTCTTATATGAAGCTGTGAAAAGCGCCTTATACTTGCTGGTCAAAGGCTTCTCTTTCAAGGTCTTGCAATAATCGTATGTACACTTAACATCATTCAGACGATAAGCCGCTGTTATCTCCAAGCCTTTCAGCAATGGATAAGAGGCATCTATCTGGAAGGTGTGTGAATAAGACTTGCCTATCAGATTGTAGATGGAGATAAACTCCTTGTTGGCATCATAATCCACCACCGCCTGATTCCTGAAGTCGGTATAGTAATACTCGGCGTTCAGTTTCAGCGTCTTGCCAAACATCGGGATATAGAAAGCCGTGCTCAGTCCATAGTTCCAAGCCTCCTCTTGCTTGAGACTTTTGCTGATATTGAGGTTTCTGCCACTCGCCAAGAGGTAATTGTATTCAGCCATGCCAAACACCGTGCGATAGCCCTTGCCTGCCGACAAGCGGATGCTGATGGCGTCGACAGGCGAATACTTCACGTGGAAACGAGGTGTGAAGAAGTTGCCATAAAGCGAACTGTGGTCGAAACGTACACCTGCCATCGCCGTCAGCTTAGTGCCTAATGTATAGGTGTATTGGGCGTATGCCCCAGGGGTTGTTTCCTTCTCGTTCTGTACTTTGTTTTGCCCTTCGTTTTGCCCCAGGTAATCGTGGTTGAAGCTTAATCCCAACGACAGGTTATGCTGAGTGGAGAAATTGGTTTCAAACATCAGTGAGCCATAGAGATTCTTCTCATTGAGATCGTAGAGCTTGTTGCCATACCGGGCATTCAACTGGTGCATCGAAGCCGAGGACATGAAGGCAATATTTGTGCCATGCTCGTGATTTAGGATGAAGGCATGTTTCATATAACCCTCATAGCGGTTGGTATGGAGCTTGATTCTGTAAATATCATCACTATGGACATGCTCCTCGTCCTGTCCGCTGGTACGAATCTCCTTCAAAGCCCCAAGCCCGCCATGAAAGATGTAGCTCTTGCCTTTATACACCCAACGGTTTTGCACATTATATTGTTCTCTGCCAGGCATATCATAGAAGCCGTCGCCATTGTCGTCATGATTCTTGATTATATTCTCATGATGCAGCAATATCTCCGTAGCCCATCTGTCCGACAGATGAACGTTGGCATCGGCGTTTGCCTCGATTCGGCTTTTGGTATCGCCAAAGAGGTTCACCTCCACCTGCTGCTCATCCTCCGGTTGCAGGTAATCCACATTGATCTGACCCGTAATCGACTCATAACCGTTCTTCACAGAAGCACAGCCTTTTGACACCTGAATGCCTTTCATCCAAGGTCCCGGAACATACCCCAGGGCGTAAGGGATGGCGGCACCACGGAAGTTTGGGAGATTCTCGGTGAGCATCTGTACGTAAGTGCCCGAAAGACCGAGTAGCTTGATTTGTCTTGCGCCCGTTGTGGCATCATTATAAGCCACGTCCACCGATGGGTTGGTAGTGAAACTCTCGCCAAGGTTGCAACAAGCCGCCTTGAAGAGCTCATCCTTGTTCATGGCGATGCCATTTACGGCACCAGCCAATCGGGAAGTTCCCGGCTTGCGTGCCACCGCCTTCACCTCCTGCAAGGTCTGGTCCTTGAAGATGGAATCCTGATAGGAGGAATCAGCAGGGGCGTTTCCTTCAGAATCATTATATGATAACAGAGACGCAACCTCTGTCTTATTGTTTTTTGCATAAGTCTCAGCACCAATAACCAACAAGGCACTGAGCAATATATATCTTGAATACATAAATATATCTCCTTTTATCCGAGACTTAAATCTTGGTTTCGGATGTTTGTTACTTTTTTACCCTACTACCTTTAAGCGAAGCGCAATCGCAAAGAGTTGAGAACGACACTCACGCTTGAACATGCCATCAGGGCACTTGCCCACATCGGTGTAATCTGGAAATCGATGCCGAAGAGATGCAGGACACCTGCCGCCAGAGGGATGCAGATGAGATTGTAGATGAATGCCCAGAAGAGGTTCTGCCAAATCATGCCCACCGTCTTCCTGCTTAGTTTCACGGCATCAGGTATCGCCATCAGATCATCGTCCATAAGTGTGACCTGTGCCACATCCATCGCCACATCCGTTCCCTTGCCTATCGCCATACTGACATCAGCAAGAGCCAATGCCTGGGTGTCGTTGATGCCGTCGCCTATCATCATCACATGCTTGCCCTCCGCTTGGAGTTTCTTGACCATGGCTTGCTTGTCGTCAGACTTCACCTTGCTCTGATAATGCTTGATGCCAGCCTTGTTTGCCCAATAGCGAGCCGCCTCTTCCCGGTCACCACTCATCATATACACCTCGATGCCTTCCTTTTCCAACAGTTTCATTGCCTCGGAAGCATGAGGCTTGAGGGTTTCGCGAGACTCAAGGTCATCCAGTCCGTCCCCTTTCGTGAAGTCTACATTCTGGTTAGGAATGGTGAGCGTGCCCGTCTTGTCGATGACGAGGGCATCCACCTTACGGATATTTTCTAGGGCGGCGGCATCCTTGATGAGGATTTGCTTCTGTGCCGCCTTTCCTATTCCCACCATCAAGGCAGTAGGCGTTGCCAAGCCCAAGGCACAAGGACAGGCGATGACCAATACCGCCACGCCACTCATGATAGCCTGAGGCAGACAGGCATTGCCACCGATTATCCACCATGCCAAGAAAGTAATCAAGGCGATGCCTGCCACCACTGGCACAAACACCAATGCCGCCTTATCCACGATGCGCTGTACGGGAGCCTTGCTCCCCTGTGCCTCCTGCACCATCCTGATGATATGTGCCAGGGTGGTGTTCTCACCTATCTGTCTGGCTCTCATGCGGAGCTTGCCTTGGCTCGGAATCGTTCCTGACAATACCTCATCGCCCACCCGCTTTGCCACAGGGGTAGGTTCGCCTGTAATCATCGCCTCGTCCACGTATGCCGCATCAGCTGTCATAAAGCTCTCGGCTTGGGTTACCACGCCATCCACAGGAATCTTTTCCCCGGCACGCACCTCGATGACATCACCACGTTGGATAGTGGAGATTGGCACCTCCTCCAACTGCCCGTCGGCGACCAGTCGGGCGGTCTTCGGTTGCAAGCCCATCAACTGTTTGATGCTTGCCGCCGTGCCATCCTTCGCCTTCTCTTCCAGGCATCTTCCTGTCAGAACGAAGGTGATGATCATTACCGAGGCATCGAAGTAGGTATGCCATTCGATGCCCCTTGCGCCCCATACCATTTCTCCGAAGAAGGTGTTGAAGGCACTGAAGAGAAAGGCGATGAGAGTGCTCAGAGCCACGAGAGAATCCATGTTGGCGGTTCGATGCTTGAGTTGCTTCCATGCCGAGACATAGAACATCCGACCGCAATACAACATGTTCAAGAGGGCTAGAATCAAGGAAATCTGGTTGTTGAAAGCCGAGGCGTGGCTATCCCTCATCATGCCATTGCCCATAGAGGCGGTGTTCTCCATACCGGTCGAAACCCAGCCCATGGAGAACGCCATCACGAGAATGGCGAAGAACCAGGACAGAAGGGTCTTGCGCTTCAAGAGAGTAAATTCACGGCGATTGATTTCCTCAGCACTACGGTCTGCCTCGATGACGAGGTCATAGCCTGCATTGGAAATCTCACGCTTCATATCTTCGAGGGTAATCTTCTCCGGGTCATAATCGACAAGGGCGGTGCGTCCTGCCAAGGAAACGGTGGCGGAAGTTATGCCCTCAAGGGAGTTGAGCTTGCGCTCCACATTGGCAGCACACACTGAGCATGCCATGCCAATCACTGGTATTGTTTTCTTCATTGTCTTTTTTTCTTATTTACCTGTTATAAATATATGTATGCGACCCTAAGTCATTATTGATAGGGTAGGCATACGACAATCTTGGTTGCAAAAGTCAAAATAATCTTTTGCAACCTATTTGCAAATATGGAAAAATCAAATAATCAGGGTGTTGAGGAGGGCAAGATAAGCCCTTGGAGGCGAATGTGGAACGTTCTGATTCCAATATCTTGCCTTCTGAATGCTACAGATAACAGGATGAGGCAACATCTGCCAAAGAGCTGGCACGATGCCTGCAAATACTGGTGCTGCATCGAAATCCAGGTGTTGGATAGAGACCGTAGGCGACAGTTTTACCTGCTTCACATCCATGCAATGCTTCTTCACCAGTGTGCCCGGTTTGCCTTGACAACAGTCATGGTCCATGCTTCGTTTCACACAACAGTCAGCCACCGTACCCACTGTCACCTTGCCATAGCTGAGGCAGAGGGTGACGGTAGTACCCACGCTCAGGTAAACCACCATGAGCGAGAGCATCAATGTCATCAATATGTTGAGCGAACGTTTCATACCTATTTATCTATTATCCTTGGTCAAAAGGAATCGACCTGTACGGATGAAAGAAATGCTTAATTTTGCACACCTTTCTTTTCCTCCTCGAAATGCAAACCGTTATTAAACAAGCCATCTGCGTGAGCGTGCTGCAAATGTGCTGCAAAACTCGTGCTAACGAGAGAAAAGAAAACTTGCTTTCTTTTCCGAGTGCAGCCGAGTTTGACCTTGGTCAAATATGGAAATAAGCAACGATAAGCAAACACGCACTCAACTGCTGCAAAGGTAGTGCAAATGAGCGGAATATCAAAACAAATACGAAGTTTTGTTTTGTATTCCCGAGTGCAGCCTACCTTATTAAGAGGTAGTGCTTTTACTTGTAAATACCAAATGTGGTACCTCAAAAACTACAAATGAAATACAGCAAAAAATACAAATGAATTGCCACAAAAGTTAGTTCTAAATTACCACAAAAGTTAGTAATAAAACAACGCAATTCATAGTATTAAATATCCACAAATATCAGTTTTTTTGCTTGCCTATATAACTGAATATCACTAACTTATGCACACATAATCAAATCACGGTTACTATATGAGTTATTCACATAGAATTGCAGACCTTCAACTGGCAGAGCGTCTTGAGGCTTTCGGGGCTGTACTAATAGAGGGCCCTAAGTGGTGCGGAAAGACAACAACTGCGGAACAAATGAGCAAAAGTGTCATTAAGATGCAGGACACGGAGATGCAGGAAGAATACGCTGCAACTGCTGCCTCGAAACCATCATTGTTGTTGATGGGTGAAACTCCTCGTCTTATAGATGAATGGCAGGATGCTCCTGTGCTTTGGGATGCCGTGCGTACTATGGTGGACAGGCGTCAGGTTCCAGGCCAATTCATTCTTACGGGGGCTACTGTTGTAGACAGAAGTAAAATACATCATTCTGGTACGGGTAGGATTTCACGAATGAAGATGTTGCCAATGAGTCTATGGGAGTCAGGAGAGTCTAACGGAAAAATTTCACTTAAAGAATTGTTTGATATTAAAGACTTAGACATAGACGGCATCACTTCAAATATGAAGATTGAAGACTTGATTTATGCTGCTTGTCGTGGTGGATGGCCTGCATTTCTAAATATGAAGAGTGACAAGGCAAAGCTACTTATTGCACGCAACTATGTTGATGCCATTTGTCGTGACGATATCTCAAGAGTGGATGGCGTACAAAGGGATGAACGGACAACTCGTGCAATATTGCGTTCGTATGCCCGTAACATCTCAACATTGGCAAAGAATACCGCTCTGTTAGCTGATGTAACAGCCTCAGGTGAAGTTTCACTTTCTATGAGTGCGTTTGAGGATTATGTAACCTCCCTAAACAAATTGTTCGTTATCGACAACATCGAAGCTTGGTGTCCTGCCGTCCGAAGCAAGACTGCAATTCGAAGTGGTATAAAACGAGCTTTTGTAGACCCGTCCATTGCAATTGCATCATTAGGACTTTCCCCAAAAGCATTGATGACGCAGCTCAAAACCTTTGGTTTCATCTTTGAGCAGATGTGTGCGAGAGACCTTCGGGCTTATACTCCAGGTTTTGGCAATCATCTGTCATACTATCGCGACCGCTACGGACTGGAAGCCGACTTGGGGCTTCATCTTGACGATGGACGCTATGCTCTGATAGAGTGCAAGCTTGGCAGCCGTGAAATAGAAGAAGGAGCCAAACATCTTTTGGAAATTAAACGACTCGTTCAAGTGCATAATGAGACAGAAAAACAGGTGCCGCTGCGCGAACCCGACTTGATGATTGTCATGACAGGTGGCAGCATGGCCTACACACGCCCAGACGGTGTCAAAGTAATACCACTTGCTTGCTTGAAAGATTAAAAACAGAATAGGATATGGGAACAGCATTACTGGCACTCTGCTGCTGCGCATTGTCGCTCGTCCTTGCCTTGTTTGTGGGCATATCGCCCATAAGCGACAAGGCAAAGATTAGGTTTATGTATGTCGGTGCTGCGTTGTCGTTGATAGCAGTACCAATGATGAGTCATTATATTGCAGGGCTGAACAATATTGTGGACGAGCTGCGTTATCAAGCCGTACTTGTGTTCATCGTCGTTGTGTGTTGCTATTGCTTCGTCATGGCAAATATGGTGAAGTACAATGTCATGAAGAAAAAGGTGGCGGTGCTTGAGGACACGGTAGAGAAGCTGGAGCAAGAACGTGCGGCAGCAATGTCGCAAGCCGTGGATGAAGATCAGCAACACAAAGTGCAAGAAACACTCGACTGGTTTGCAGCAAAGATGAACGTATTCAGCAAAGAAGAGCAAGAGGCCTCAACGCCTGTGCCATTGCCTTTGCCGAGCGCGACCAGATAGTAATACCTAAAGTCAGCATAGCCGTCAATGCCAAATGCAGCCAAGCCGACCTCATGGCGTATGCCAGCTCCGCTTTCTTCAAGATTGGCAAGAAGCGTAAAAGCATAGCCCAATTCCTCAGCATAGTATTCGAAACTTACTTCCCCGGTGGTGAAGGATTCGTGTATAAGAAGATGCCAGGGGCGAGAGAATAGATTGATAAGATCTGAGAATAATAGATAAGCTTGCATCGGCACCACAACGAGAACAAATACATTTACATTCTTCATAATCTTATTCTTGAGAATCTGCTTTCGAATTGTAAAGTGTTGATTATCAGTATCCCCTTGAACTAGAGACAACCAAAAGAAACAAACAGAAAACAAAAAGGTTCTTCGTCAATTTAGGTGGTAACATCTCTTCCATCTCAGTCTGCATAAAGTAGTTTTGCCCTTAAGACAGCAGGTCCGGCCTTGTTGAACATGTTTCTCTTGAACGCCTTGGCCTTGTTTACTG
>OJKP01000266.1_pt1 | contig 41981 bp, 27 predicted proteins | sample 1596521 | NCBI WGS metagenome assembly OJKP01 (sample SAMEA4350130, study PRJEB24818) | metagenome | biome: human; feature: gut; material: faeces | place: Denmark | collected 2013-09
CCTTCTTCAACGGCAGCAATTTCCTGATAGACAAGGGCAATATTACCAACAGTCTGCAACCCGTCATCAGCCGCTGGGCAAACGCCAGTCATGGTCTCGATGCCCTGCTCGACCCATGGAACGTGGTGCTGGGACTTGCCGTACTGATGCTAGCCCGTATTCTGGGCATGCTCTACATCAAGAACAACATCGATCACCAGCAGATTCAGGAGCGCTGTACCCGCCAGTTGCCATGGAATGCCCTGCTCTTCCTATTGTTCTTCCTGCCATTCCTCATCAGATTGCTGGTAAAGGATGGATTCAGCACTTCTTCTTCCGGCATTACGATTGAGAGTATGAAGTATCTTCACAATCTTCTGGAGATGCCAATCTTGATTGTTATATTATTAATAGGTGTAGTACTCGTTCTTTTCGGCATTTTCAAGTCATCGAGGAGCGTGCAGTATAGAAAGGGAATCTGGTTTACGGGCATCGGAACCGTGCTCACCGTGCTGGTTCTGCTGCTGATAGCCGGCTGGAACAATACCGCCTACTATCCATCCAACATCGACCTTCAGAGTTCGCTCACTCTCGCCAACAGTTGCAGCAGCGAGTTCACGCTCCGCACCATGGCGATAGTCTCCCTCCTCATCCCGTTCGTGCTCGCCTACATCGTCTTCGCCTGGCGCGCCATCGACCGCAAGCGCATTACGCAGGAAGAAATAGAGCAGGGAGAAGCGTATTAAAAAAGACTGAAAAAGTGAGCCACTTCAAAAGTCCCACAGATACCACAGATTTACACAGATTCATTCTTGTCATAATCAGGAGGAGAATTCCCCAAATATCCAAACAAAAAAATCTGCGAAATCCCCGACCGTACAGGTCAAAAATCTGTGTAAATCTGTGAAATCTGTGGGACAAATAAAATTCTACAGTTCTATCACCTCCAAATCATCCGGAACGAAGATTCTACCCTTGAAGTTCTCGGCAGCCTCACGGGTGTAATTTTCTTTACGATTAGCGAGTGTTTTCTCCTCCGTATGATACAGGATAAGATTCTTCACGCCCAGTTCCTCCGCCAGTTTTCCAGCATCAAGCGCCGTACTGTGGCATTTCTCATAAGGCTTGAACGTATCGCGGTCGGCATAGAGGCAGAACGCCTCACACATCATCCAGTCAGCCCCCACTATGTAGCGTCGGTTCTGCTCGTTATAAGGCTCATCGCCCAGGCACGCCAAGACCAAAGGCTTACCCGATTCATCAGAAGAAAGCAGCTCAGCTCGGAATCCGAATTGTTTTTCCTTAGTAGACTGAATATCAAAGCATTCCAGCTTCATATCCCCCACTTCGAAGCAATCGCCATCTTCTAGCTGATGGAACACCACCCTTTCAGCCACCTTAGCCAGTTGCTTCTTGGCAAGAATCATGTCGATGATGGTCTTGATCACCTTCATCACCTTATCGTTACCATACACGTGCATCAATCCCTCATATCCCTTACATTGAGCCACCATTCGGATTACCCAGATCACACCCAACACATGGTCGGTATGCGCATGGGTAACGAAGAGGTGATGAATATCAGAAATCTGAACATTCACCTTCTTCAGCTGCGCCAATATTCCGTTTCCTCCTCCCGCATCCACCAGCATCAGGGTGCTGGGAGTCTTGAGCAGAAAACAGGTATTATAAATCTGGGAAACCGTAGCACTTCCCGTTCCGAGCATCGTAATTTGAGTCGTTGTCTTATCCATTATCTTATTCGTTATCTATTTGATTCACGCCCGCAAAACTACTCATTTTTTGATAAACCACCAAGAAAAAGCCCCAAAATCTTTGCTCATTCCAAACAATAATCTTAACTTTATGGCATAAAGGTAGGTCCATGCTTGCCGGGCACTCTGCAAAGGCATAAGAAAAGGTTATTTATCAAATACACAGCAAAGATAGGAAATCATTCAGCGGCAGGGGTAAAAACTGATAAAACGGAGTCGAGGCTTTCTAGAGAAAATGGGGACTTCGGGGAGGCTGGTAACAGGATCAAAACAGAAATGATTTTCGGGCAAGCGTTCCAGTTGTTCCAGTTGTTCCAATTGTTCCAAATAGGTTTTCATAGGACAATACCCCTTTATAGAGACTCTATAACTACTTAATATATAGATAGTTATATATATAATAAGGTAGAATGGAACGCTCAAAAAAATTAATTGGAACAACTGGAACTGGAACGCTCCGCCCAACCCAACTTCTCTCTAAAAGGCTTATAATCAATAAATTATGTAGAAATAGAGACTAAGAATTTGAAGTACAATATCCCCATTTCAACCGCTCCGACGATGAAAAAGCTGGGAAAAGGCATCGAATAGGTGCAACTTTTGCTCTCTCAGGCATCAAAAGACATGCAGGAACCCTTATTTCCGATGCTCTTCCCGATACTCGAAGTGGAGATAAATGGGGCTATTTTTCAGTATTCCGCCCTCAATTAGGGGAAATCATACCGTATGAAGACCTATCTTGTTGCCGATTCGGGCTATAATAAGGAACAACTGTCCAACATCGCTGAAACTATCTGTCCCAACTTCCGTGAATACGAAGAAACGAGATTGGAGAAAAATGTTCCGCAATCGCATGGTATCGCACGCTATCGCACAACTGATAAATCGGGATTTCGTATCTTTGCATCGTGATTCAGAAAGCGCGCAAAATCACTTGCCCAGTTGGAGAAAAAAATCTCCCTAATTGGGAAAATAAAAAGGCCTGATTTAACCCGATAAAAAAAGAGCCCCCAATGCGGGAAAAACATCAGGGGCTTTTATTTTGATATCAAAAATCCTTAGTAAGGAAAAAGGAGCGGAAGAACGAAGGTCATCACAACGCCGATGATAATCTGCAGAGGCAAACCTACCTTCACGTAATCCATAAACGTATAGCCACCCGCCTTCATCACCAGCGCATTAGGAGGCGTGGAGAACGGAGAGGCAAAGCACATGCTGGCGCCCAACGTAACCGCAAAGAGGAAGGAATAAGGACTCACACCTACCTGCTGGGCCGCCACCAGGGCAATAGGAGCCATCAGCACAGCCGTGGCAGTATTGCTGATAAACATCGTCATCAGAGAAGTGGTGAAGTAGATGCCTGCCAAGAGAGCTGTAGGTCCCATCGAACCCAAACTCTCTACCAGCCCCTGAGAAACTAAGGCCGAAGCACCCGTCTTCTCCAGCGCCGTAGACATCGGCATCATGGCGGCTATCAGCACGATACTCTCCCAGTTGATGGTCTTGTAAGCCGCCTCCACATTCCGGAAACATCCGGCAAAGACGGTCAGCAGTCCGGCGATGATGACCGCCGTGACCGGAGCCACAGGAATGAAATCGAACACCATCATCGCAATCATCAGCAGCATGATGGCAGCCGCCACAGGCGCCTTATAATCCAAGAGCACCTTGTCGGCAGTCTTCTCTGGCTGGTCGATAACCACCCAGTTGCTCGTATCGTTAGCCAGATGAGCCAGATTGGTCCATTCGCCCTGCACCAGGAGCATATCGCCCACATGCAGCTTGGTGGCTATCAGATTGTCGGTAATATATTCATCGCCCCGCTTTACGCCCAGCACGTTGATGCCGAAACGCTTGCGCAGGTTGGCATCGCCTATGCGCAGACCGGCGAAATTAGACGTAGGCATCACCACGATTTCGGTCAGTCCCAAGTCGTAGAAATCAATCTTCACATCCTTCATCTTCCTGAGGCCGTAATCGCTGGCAAAGCGTTTCATCTTCTCCTCCTCACCTATTATATATAAGGTATCGTGAACCTGAATGGTGCTGCTGCTCTTCGCCATGTTCTGGCTCACATCCTTCACCAGTCCCAGTCGTGATTTCTTCTCGTTTCTTATCTCGATGATACTCACGCCATATTTCTTCTGGATGCTCAGATCCTTCAGGGTTTTGCCCACGATATCCATCTGCTCGCCATTCTCGTCGAGAGCGGCAGAAGGGCGGCGGCTAGGCACGATGTAGCGATGCAGATTATCGAGCAGCTGATATTCGTCTACCAGGTCATCAAGCGATTTGCCCTGCTTCTTTTTCTTACCGTTCTGCTTTTTGCTGAGGAAGATTTTGCTGAGCGGCATGAGCACGATGATGCCGATGGCGATGACGATGATGCCCACAGGGAAGAAGCAGAAGAAGGCAAGCGGCTGATAACCGCCCTCGGTCAATACTTCATCGATAACCAGGTTGGGCGGCGTACCGATGAGGGTAAGCATTCCGCCCAGACTTCCGGCAAAGGCGAGCGGCATGAGGAAACGCGACGACTGCATGCCCGAGCCCGCAGCTATGCTCATGATGATAGGCATCATGAGGGCCACCGTTCCGGTATTGCTCACGAAAGCGCCGATAAACGAGGTTACGAGCATTACGAGCAGGAAGGTGATGGTTTCGTTGCCGCGCGAGAGCGCCATGAGCTTATTGCCCGTAAGCTTGGCAAGTCCGGTCTGCATGATAGCTCCACCCACCACGAAAAGTCCTATCATCATGATGACGATGGGCGAAGAGAAGCCCGCCAGCGCCTCGGCAGGCGTCAGGATACCCAGAACCAGGAGTGCAGCCAGGGCGGTAAGCGCCACGATGTCGGCCCTCACCCTGCCCCAGATGAACAGGGCTACCGTAATAACCAATATGATAAGTGTTGTTGTCATGTGCTTTTTTTGGCTGCAAATATACGGAAATAAAGTGAGAATTAAGAATTCGCGGGAAGAAAAATGAAGAAAAATCTTGCATAATACAGAGATTTATGCTAACTTTGCAAACAAAAAAAGTTAGCAACATGACAAAGAAAGGTAAACATACCGTATTATTTATCTGCCTGGGCAACATCTGCCGCTCTCCGGCAGCCGAGGGAATCATGAAGAGTCTTGTAGAAAAAGCGGGGCTTCAGGATGAGTTTGAAATCGATTCTGCGGGCATCGGGAGCTGGCACATAGGTCAGTTGCCCGACAGCCGCATGCGCAAATGCGGCGCCGAGCATGGCTACAATTTCAATAGCCATGCCCGACAGTTTCAGAAGTCAGACTTCGCCCGTTTCGAAACCATCGTGGTAATGGACAACGAAAACTACCGTGCCATTACCTCCATGGCTTCTTCAGAGTCTGATAGGAAGAAAGTAGTGCGCATGGCCGATTTTCTGACCCATCATCGTGAATACACCACCGTTCCCGATCCGTATTATAGCGACTATAGCGACTTCGAGCTCGTCATCACGCTTCTCGAAGATGCCTGCCAGGAGTTGCTGGACAGCATTATCGGGGAAGGGTAAAAAGTATAAATTCCTATGCAGTTTGATTTTTTAGAGAAATAAATCAATAAAAGTGCTATTGTTTCGCTAAAACTTTGTATCTTTGCAAATAGATTTGTTAAAGTAATAAGATTATATTAAATTATGCCTAAAGTACTTCTCTATATAACTGCCAAAATAATATGGAACTTTCTGTTTTACAATACAGATTTCCATGAAAACAGAGCTCATGTTCATGTGGGTAAACGAGGGACAGAAGAACTCTGCAAAATTTGGTTAGAGCCAAATATAGAATTGGCAAAACAAGGTGACTTAACAGATAAGCAGGTCAAAGAAGTGATTAAGATAGCAGAAAAATACCAATCTAAATTACTTCATCAATGGAAGCAGTTCAAGAAAGGTAAGACAATAAAAATCATTAAAATAAAAGAGTAAGAATATGTATCAGAAAGAAGGTTATTGGGATGTGAAGCCAAAGATAAAGGCTTTATCCTTTCCCAAAAGAGGTAAGTTTGAAGTTACCCTGCAAGATGGCCGTTCCATAACGATGCCTATCTCTGCATTCCCAAGCATGAAAAAAGTCCCAGTAAAAGAAAGAAACAACTGGTATCTCATTGGGGGTGGCTTTACTTGGGATTCTTGTCCAGAAGTAATCCATATTGAACAGATTTTGGGCAACTATGCAAATTATGCCCACGAGCAAAATGCCTGAAACAGAATTATAAATATTGGGAGTATTCAGCAAATGAAAAAATGCTGATGATACTCCCTTTTTCTTTTTATACCGTAATCTCGCCCGAGCCATAGCAACGATGATGATGCTCATCATAAACTACGCAGAACTGGCCGGGAGCCACACCATGAATCGCCTCTTCTGAATGAATCATCCAACGACCGTCTTCCAGCTTTTCTATCGTAGCAGGATGATACTCCGGCGTATGACGAATCTTGAAAGTTACCTTCTGCATAGCTACCTCGCGCGTAAGGAAATGGAAATCGTGGAGAGGAAAATCCTTCTTGTAGGCCGACTGCGGATCATAACCATGACTCACATACAGGATATTGTTCTCTACATCCTTCTTAATCACGAACCAGGGACCGCCACCAAAGCCCAAGCCCTTGCGCTGGCCGATGGTATGAAACCACAAACCCTTGTGCTCGCCTATGCGCTTGCCCGTTTCCATCTCTATGACATCGCCCGGTTTCTCGCCCAGATAACGGCGGATATAATCATTATAATTTATCTGTCCCAGGAAGCAGATTCCCTGGCTGTCCTTGCGCTTGGCATTTATCAGATGCTCCTCTTCGGCTATCTCGCGAACCTCATTCTTGATATGATGGCCGATAGGGAAAATCGCTTTTTTCAATTGCCAGCTCTCTATCTGAGCCAGGAAATCGGTCTGGTCTTTCACAGGATCAGGACTCGTGACAAGCCATTTATCGCCATTTTCATCCGTTTCGGTCTGCGCATAATGCCCCGTGGCGATGAGGTCGTAGTTGTGACCCATCTTCTCATCGAAGGCGCCAAACTTAATCAGGCGGTTGCACATCACGTCCGGATTAGGCGTAAAACCAGCCTTCACCTTCTCCATCGTATAACGGGTTACCTCGTTCCAATATTCATGATGACAGTCAACCACTTGCAGCTTGCACCCATACTTTCTAGCCACAGCCGTAGCCATCTCCAGGTCCTCCTCCGAAGAGCAGTCCCACTCCTCTTTCTCCTCAGGACCAATCTTGATGTAGAAGCAATCAGGATGCAGGCCCAGCTGGGCAAACTCCCAAACCACAACCGAACTGTCGACGCCTCCCGAAAGGAGCACGGCAATTCTCTTATCCTTTATTTCGTCAATATTCAGCATATTCTTTCCAGTTTATAATAATCCGGTTGCAAAATTACGAAAAAAAACTGATATAATGAGCATAGAAAGGGCTAGAAATGCATGAGAAAGAGAAAAGAAAAGCCCGCAAAGCCTATTTTCGCTATAGAAAATACTTATAGCCGCATTCGTAGCTTTTAAACATAAAACGAGTTTTGCTTTCGTTTTTATCTATACCTTTGCAATCGATTTCAGAAATCGATAAGAAAGAATGTTTTTGAAAATTCAGTATTTACATTAATAGATAAAGAAAAATGGAGATTTTAAAAAATCTATTTTATGGCTTCCCAGACCTTTGGGGAGGCGGAGTAGCCCACTCTGTGATGATTCTTTCGCTGGTCATCGCCTTGGGTTTGTGTTTAGGTAAGCTCAGAGTAAAAGGTGTTTCCCTGGGCTTGGCTTGGATTCTGTTCATCGGTCTTATCTTTGGACATTTCTCTCTCAACCTTGACGAGCATCTGCTCCACTTTCTCAAGGAGTTTGGCTTGATCCTCTTTGTCTACTCTATCGGTCTGGAGGTAGGTCCGGGCTTCTTCGCTTCGTTCAAGAACGGCGGCAAGAGTCTCAACCTGCTCAGCATGATCGTTGTGGCCCTGAGTATCATTACTACCTTAGTCATCTTCTCATTTTCGGGAACATCCATCACCTCTATGGCAGGTATCCTTTCGGGTGCCGTAACCAACACTCCTGGACTGGGTGCAGCCCAGCAGGCATTCAGCGACCTGCGCCACATCGACGCCCCATCCATCGCAGCCGGCTATGCCATCGCCTATCCTATGGGTGTGCTCGGCGTTATCCTCAGTTTCATTATATTAAGGTTCGCGCTACGCGTAGACAAGCAGAAGGAAGAGGATGAAGCTAAGCGAGGCAAGGGACATCTTGAAGCGATGACCCTGAACACCTTCGCCGTAAAGGTTTCTAACCAGATGGTTTTCAAAGATACCGTCAAGCAGATCCGCTATCTGCTGAAGCGCGACTTCATGGTTTCTAAGATTATCCGTAACAACGGCGAACGCCAGGACGAGATAGTTAACGGACAGACCGTGATAGAAGAGGGCGACATTCTGCAGATTGTGGCTCATCCTACCGTAGAAGAACCTATCATCGCCCTGCTCGGCGAGAAGGTTGACGTAAAGGATGAGGAATTCAGCAGCGAACTCATCAACCGCCGAATCCTGATTACCAAGCCGGGCATCAACGGCAAGAGCATCAGCCAGTTGCAGATTAGAAGCAACCTTGGCGCCAACATTACCCGCGTAAACAGAAATGGTGTAGACCTCATCGCAACCCCAGACCTGAAACTCCAGTTGGGCGACCGCGTAACCGTAGTGGGCAAGGAACTCGCCATCGCTCATACCGAGAAGGTGCTGGGTAACCAGATGAAACGTCTGAACTACCCTAACCTCATCCCTATCTTCCTGGGCATCATGCTGGGTTGTATCGTAGCCAACATTCCGTTCTTCATCCCAGGCATCAACGAGAATCTGCGTCTCGGACTTACCGGCGGCCCATTGGTAGTAGCCATTCTGATAGGTTATTTCGGACCGAAATACAACCTCGTTACCTACAATACCATTTCAGCCAACCTGATGCTTCGCGAAATCGGAATCTGCATCTTCCTGGCTTGCGTGGGTCTCGGCACAGGCGAACAGTTTATCCAGACCGTAGCATCAGAAAGCGGACTGACCTGGATACTCTACGGCATCGCCATCACCATGATACCAATCATTCTGGGCGGCATCATCGGCAAGCTCGTGTTCCACATCAATTATTATACATTACTCGGCGTATTGGCAGGTGCCAACACCAACCCTTCTGCCCTGGCTTACGTACGTGAGCAGACTTCGGCAGATGCGCCAACAGTAGGCTATGCGAATGTATATCCATTCGCCATGTTCCTCAGAATTGTAACCATTCAGATTATTATTTTTGTATTTGGATAAACATATATGACAGAAAAAGAATTGAAAACCTGCGCTTGCGTAGAGGACAACTGCAACTGCAAGGAAATAGCAGAATCAGAACTCAGAAGAAAACTCGACTTATTATTACGTACCGGTAGCATTCTCATGGAGAGTGCTGCCGACACATCCCGCATCATGCGAACCATGAAGCGTGCAGCAGCTTTCCTCGGTCTTGACGAGCGATACATGCACCTTTACTTCAACTGGAACGTGCTGATGGTAAACTATAGCGACGAGGAGCATTCCTTCTCCAAGTTCCAGAGATGCGAGAAGCACGGTATCAACCTCACCTCTATTTCCCAGGTAAGTAAGCTCACCTGGAAGGCCATCAAGGAAAACTATTCGCTCGAACAGTATGAACAGGCCCTGAACGACATCAAGGCCACCCCACGCAGCTTCACCCCTTGGCAGGTAGCCATCGGCGGCGGTTTTGCCTGCGGCGGATTCTGCATCCAGTTCGGTTGCGACTGGCCAGCCTTCTTCTTCTGTTCGCTTGCAGCCATTCTGGGTTTCCGCCTGAGAATGTTCTTGCCAACCAAGGGCTGCAACAACTATGTAGCCATCGGCATTTCGGCTTTCGTAGCCACTCTGATAGCCTGGTTGACCTCATTCCTTTCGCTCAACCCATCTATTGCCGAAGCGCTTCCAGCCTTCATGCATTCAGATACCCCTTGGCATCCGCTGATGGCGTGTGCCCTCTTCATCGTGCCGGGAGTTCCACTCATCAACTTTGTGTGCGATATGCTCGACGGATATATTGAGGTGGGAATGGTTCGTGCCCTGAACACCCTGCTGATGATCTTCGCGATGGCGTTCGGTATCGCCTTCGCCATCCAGGTTTGCCATATCGACAACTTCGTGAAGGATCTTACGATGACTCCTCATCACGAATACTGGGAGTTTGCCATCGCAGCAGCCGTATCGGCCATGGGTTTCTCTACCATCTTCAGCATACCTCGCCGTCTGTTGCCGGCTGTAGCTGTGGGCGGTATCATCGCCGTATGCTTCCGCAATTTCGTCAATCTGGGTCCATCTAACGGCAACATCGGTCTCGACATGGGTCTGAGCATCGGTTCGCTTGCCGGTTCTGCGCTCATCAGCATCATCGTGATCAAGGCGCGCCATTGGTTCCATACCCCTCACCAATGCATCACCATTCCTAGCGTCATCCCAATGGTACCGGGAGTTCTGATGTATCGCGCCCTCTTTGCCTTCATCGACATGCATGGCGTGGTAGGCGAAGTAACCGTAGGTATGAACAACCTCATCAAGGCTTCGCTCGCCATCATCTGCATCGCCCTGGGTGTGGCAATTCCAAACGTATTCTTCCGCCGCTTCATCGCCGACAACCGCAAGCGCAAGCTGCTGGATATGCTGGTAGAAAGAAAGAAGAAGAATGGCGAATTCGTAGATTTGCACGAAGTAGAAATCAAATAATCATCTGGTTGGAAATCTGATTTTCATCGGATGATAATCGGAAATTCATCCGATGATAATCAGGTTTTCATCGGATGATAACCGAATAAAAAGAAGTAGAGATGCGATAAAACATCATTTTATTCTTCAAAAAAAGAGGATATTAAAATAAATGTTTTATCTTTGCACCCAAATTTAGCTATCGGTTATTTCTATAGCCGATAGCTTCAATAAAGGAACAATATGGAAATACGACAACTGAAATATTTCTTGAAGGTAGCCGAGACGCTCAACTTCTCAGAAGCTTCGCGCAAGTTATACATCACCCAGAGCACCCTCTCACAGCAGATTTCGCATCTGGAACAGGAGATAGGTCTGCCTCTCTTCGAGCGCAATTCCCATGAGGTTTACCTCACAGAGGCGGGCAAGGAATTGAGACCTTATGCCCAAAACGCGGTCAATTCTGCCGAAGCCTGTGTAGACCACATGAACGATCTGAAGGAAATGCTTACAGGCGAACTGAACATCGGCGTAACGTTCTCCTTCAGCAACATCATGTCCGAGACGCTCATCGCCTTTCTCCACGCCTATCCTCATGTAAAGCTCAACATCCAATACCGCACCATGCAGGAACTGATGGACGGACTGAAGAAGCGCGAACTCGACCTCGTTCTGGCTTTCAAGCCTCTAAAGAACGAGAAGGCGGTAGACAGCCGAGCTATTTTCAGCAACCGTCTTGCTGCCATCGTGAACGTGAATCATCCGCTTGCGCGCCTTTCATCGGTCAAGCTTTCCGATCTGGAGCGTTACGACCTCATCCTTCCTTGCAAGGGTCTGCAGGCACGCAACGCCTTTGATCACATGGTAGAGGGCAAAGATTTGAATTACAAGATTATGGTAGAGGTGAATAATGTAAACATCATCTTCGACCTTCTGAGCCGCAGCAATCTGGTGACCATTCTCTCCGAATCGACCACCATTCTGCAGAACGGCATGAAGGCGATTCCTATCGATGCTGCCGACAACGAAATGGATGGCTGCATACACATTCTGAAAGATGCTTACATGAAAAACTCAGCCCAGGAGTTCATCCGCATGCTGAGCCAGAGCACCAGCATCCTCGCCAACTTTGCGCTGAAGGATATCCTGAGATAATCATCTTAACGCCTGGCGGCTCGCGAGCCTATTTGCTTGCGGCTAGAACAGATAAAAAAATCCTCGTTCGAGTTCTTTTTCGAGCGAGGATTTTTTCTTCTTTTTACCCTTTTACCCTTTCTTTCTTGCGATGATAATCGTTACGCCAGCCAGGATAGCGAGGATGCCTATCGCCAGCTGCAGAGAGAAACTCTCGCCGAAGACGCAGACGCCGATGATTACCGCCGTTACAGGCTCCAGGGCTCCCATGATGGCGGCTGGCGTACTGCCGATAAGATTGATGGAGATGGTCATGAAGAAAAGCGACAATACCGTTGGCAACAAAGCCAGCTGGGCAGCACAGAGCCATTGTTTAGGCGTTTGAAGCATCTGTATCGGCTCGCCTGCAATAAACGAATAGACAAACATCGTAAGCAGTCCGAAGACTAATATATAAAAGGTAAACTTGATGTTCGACATGCCCGGATTCTTCCATTGGTTGATGGAGATGATGTAAAGGGCATAGAGCAGGGATGAACACATGACGAGGGCAAAACCCGCCGTGCTCAACTTATCGTTTCCATCGCCCTGATAGAGCAATCCTACTCCCGATACCGCCAGAAGAATGGCAAGCGAGGTAGACCACGTTACCTTCTCGTGGAAGAAGACCGTCATCAGGATGGCCGTCATAATAGGATAAACGAAGAGGATGGTGCTGGCAATACCTGCCGCCATATAATGGAAACTGACATAAAGCGTAGCTGATGAGAGCGAAAACATGCAGCCCAGCACGCCAAGACGAATCAGATGTCCCCACTTCACCTTGAAACTCTCCTTGCGGAACAGCATCACCACGGCAAACATCAGTACCGCCAAGAGATAACGATAGATGAGTACAGAACTGGAATTGAATCCGTCGCCATAGAGTTCGAGCGTGCCCAAAGGATTGGTACCATAACATACTGCGGCAACAATACCCGCCGCAAAGCCTTTAACTTTATTACTGCTTGTCATTAGATTAAATACTATTTTTTTCTTATACTTCTTGTTATCTATCTATTTCGGGCTACAAAGTTACAGCAAATATTCGAGATAAGCTAACAAAATCGTATAAATATATTGTAATATCTGAGAAAAAACGCTCTTTTCTTGTGCTTTACGAAAATAAATTGTACCTTTGCAATATCTTTGAAAAAAGATAATCAGATGAAACATTAAAAACTAAACAAAAGAATTAATAACAATGGAACAGATTAAGAATGATCAGCTCACACTTGAGATTTCATCTCTCGGAGCAGAACTTCAGAGCATCAAGGATGCTAATGGTAATGAATATCTCTGGGATGGCGACGAGAAATACTGGAACCGCCACTCTCCTATCCTCTTCCCTATCGTATGCGGATTGTGGAAAGACACTTATCGCACAGAGGGCAAGGAGTATCACCTTCCTCGCCATGGTTTCGCACGCGATACAGAGTTCAAACTCGTTGGCAAGACTGCCGACCGCCTCACCTTCGCGCTCATCGACAACGAAGAGACTCAGAAGAACTATCCTTACCACTTCAACCTTGCCATCTCTTACCGCCTGCAGGGCAACGAGATTCATGTCATCTGGCACGTAGAGAATACCGACGACAAGGAAATCTTCTTCCAGATTGGCGGTCACCCAGCATTCATGGTTCCTGGCTGCAAGAAGGGCGAAGAAATGAAGGCTACCCTGAAACTCGACAACGAGGCTCCTGTTCGTCTCTATGGTAACGTAGGCGGATGCATCGACCGTCAGGCTAAGGAAACCGTAGAAACCGACAAGGGTATCTGGGAAGTAAACGAGGAGACTTTCGCAGAAGATGCTGTTATCTTCGACAAGAGTCAGGTTAAGCAGGTGAGCATTCTCAACGAGCAGGGCGAACCTCATGTAACCCTCGAGTTCAAGACTCCAGCCGTAGGTATCTGGAACCCAACAGGCAAGCACGCTCCATTCATCTGCATCGAGCCATGGTATGGTTTGAGCGACCGGGCTGAATATGATGGCGAGTTTAAGGACAAGTATCTGATGAACCGTCTGCAGCCAGGTGCAAGTTTCATGAGTGAGTATATCATCAGAATTGAGAAATAATGGAAGAAAAAGACAATTTGCAACTCCCCGAGAACGCATTCCGCGAACTGAAAGACGGGGAGGAATATAAGCCGCTGATGTCGCCTGACAAGGTTTATCCTGAGGTGAACGGATGGTCAGTTACATGGGGAATCGTGATGGCAGTCATCTTCTCTGCCGCCGCAGCTTATCTGGGCTTGAAGGTGGGTCAGGTGTTCGAAGCAGCCATCCCTATCGCCATCATCGCCGTGGGCGTAAGTACCGCTACCAAGCGTAGCAAGGCGCTGGGCGAGAATGTCATCATCCAGAGCATCGGAGCCTGTTCGGGTGCTGTGGTGGCAGGAGCCATCTTTACCCTGCCAGCCATCTACATCCTGCAGGCTAAATATCCGGAGATGACTACTTCGTTTATGAAGATCTTCATGGCTTCGGCCTTGGGAGGAGTCTTGGGAATCCTTTTCCTTATTCCTTTCCGCAAGTACTTCGTAAGCGATATGCACGGCAAGTATCCGTTCCCTGAGGCTACGGCTACCACGCAGGTACTGGTGAGCGGAGCCAAGGGAGGCGACCAGGCTAAGCCGCTGCTCATAGCCGGACTGGTGGGTGGTCTTTACGACTTTATCGTAGCCAGCCTGGGATGGTGGAACGAGAATTTCACATCGCGTGTGGTAAGTCTGGGATGCGACCTGGCTGACAAGGCTAAGCTCGTATTTAAGGTAAACACAGGTGCTGCCGTATTGGGTCTGGGTTACATCATCGGTCTGAAGTATGCCTTCTTCACCTGTCTGGGTTCGCTCGTAGTATGGTGGCTGATTGTTCCGGGCATGAGCGTTATTTTCCATGATAGCGTGCTGAGCGCCTGGGATCCTAGCATCGTGAAGACCGTGGGTGCCATGAGTCCGGAGGAAATCTTCCGTGCCTACGCCCGCAGCATCGGTATCGGCGGTATCGCCATGGCAGGTATCATCGGCATCATCAAGAGCTGGGGCATCATCAAGAGTGCCGTAGGTCTGGCTACCAAGGAGCTGAAGGGCAAGAGCGATGTGGATGAGAACGTGAAGCGCACCCAGCGCGACATCTCTTTCAAGATTATCGCTATCGGTTCGCTTGTTACCATCCTCGTAACCTTCCTCTTCTTCTGGTTTGGCGTGATGGAGGGCAACCTTCTCTTCGCCATTATCGCCATTCTGCTCGTGGCTGCCATCGCCTTTCTCTTTACTACCGTAGCGGCTAATGCCATCGCTATCGTGGGTTCAAACCCTGTTTCGGGAATGACCCTGATGACGCTCATCTTCGCCTCTGTGGTGATGGTGGCTGTCGGCCTGAAAGGTCCTGGCGGCATGCTGGCTGCCCTGATTATGGGTGGTGTGGTTTGTACAGCCCTCTCGGTAGCAGGTTCGTTTATTACCGACCTGAAGATTGGTTACTGGCTGGGAACAACTCCTAAGAAACAGGAGGGATGGAAATTCCTCGGTACCCTGGTGAGTGCGGCTACCGTGGGCGGCGTGATGATGCTGCTCAACGAGACTTACGGTTTCGCATCGGGTTCGCTTGCAGCTCCTCAGGCTAATGCGATGGCTGCGGTTATCGACCCTTTGATGAATGGCGTGGGAGCTCCTTGGGTGCTCTATGGCATCGGAGCCGTGATAGCTATCGTGCTGACTTATTTCAAGATTCCTGCCCTGGCTTTCGCTCTGGGTATGTTTATTCCGCTGGAACTGAACGTTCCTCTGCTCGTGGGTGGAGCTATCAACTGGTATGTTACTTCGCGCAGCAAGGATGCCAAGGTGAACAGCGAACGTGGTGAGAAGGGAACGCTCATCGCCAGCGGCTTCATCGCTGGTGGAGCCCTGATGGGTGTGGTTAGCGCCCTTCTGAAGTTTGGCGGCATCGAGGTAAGTATCGCCGACAGCTGGTGGGTTAATCCGATGTCTGAGGTTTGTTCGCTTCTGGCTTACATCTGCCTCATCGGTTTCTTTATCAGAGCTACAAAGAAATAAAGAATAGGCTTTTTACAAATAAGACAATCGCCTGGATGCATCTGAGCACCCAGGCGATTTTTTATTCTATCCGAATAGTTTTTCTATCCTACGATTCCGCAGCTACGAAATCCATCGGCTTGACGCCAAACTGCTTCTGGAAGCACTTGGCAAAATAGCTAGGACTGCTGAAACCTACCATATAGCTGATTTCGCTGATGCGGTAGTTTCCTTCTTTCAGGAGCTTTGCGCCCTTCTTCAGTTTCACGAGTTGGATCATCTCGTTTGGCGTAACATCGGCAAGACCGCGAATCTTATTAAAGAGCGAAGAGCGGCTTATGCCCATCTTTTCGGCAAGGAACGCCACGTTGAGTTCCGGATTCGCCACATTCTCTTCGATGATGCGAGACATTCGTTCCAGGAACGCATTATCAACCTGAGTTTGAGCTATCTCTGCTATCGGCTCAAGCGGAGTATGAGAGAACTTACTCCTCAACAGACGGCGCATCTCAAGAAGCTGTCTTACGCTTGCCTCAAGATACTTCATCGAGAACGGCTTTTCTATGTAGACATCGGCTCCACAGTTCATACTCTCCGTCTTCGCCGCATCATCGGTTTTTGCCGTAAGCATCACGAACGGGAGATGAGAATATTCAGAATTTTCACGCACCCTACGGCAGAACTCCGGACCGTCCATCTCCGGCATCATCCAGTCGCTTATGATGAGCGAAACCGGATGTTTCTCCAGTTTACGGAGCGCATCCTTTCCGTTGTCGGCGGTATAAACCGTATACATCTTTTCGAAATGAGCCTTCACAAACTGGCGCATGTCTTCATCATCATCCACAATCAGCATCACCGGTTTTGCCGGTTCACGAAGCGGACTGGCAACAGCATCGCCTGCCTTTTGAGAACCTTGCTCAACTGGAGTTTCATCTGTCAACAGATTTTCCTCAGCAACAGTTTCTTCTTCCTTCACCATTTCATCCGCCTTCTCTACCACAGCATCCATCTGGTTGAGCGGCAAGGTTACGATAAAGGTAGATCCCTTACCTACTGCAGATTCTACTTCAACCATACCATGATGAGCCTCAACGAGATTCTTCACGATGTTGAGACCGATTCCGGTTCCCGGTTTGTTGTCGCGTGCCTGATAGAAAGCTCCGAAGATTTTCTCCTTTTCGTCAGGACTGATTCCCAAGCCGTTGTCTTCCACCTCTATGCGGAAATGGGTTCCATTCTCCAGCAGGCGGCAGGACAAGCGTACATAATCCTCGGTATATTTCAAGGCGTTGCTCATCAGATTGCTGATAACCTTGGTAATGGCCTCCTGGTCAATCATCGCCACGAGCTCATGGGCTGGATAATCTACATCAAGACGGATGCTTTTCTGCTCGAAGGTAGGAGCAAAGCGCTCTGCCACAGCATGCATCAGCTTAGAAATATTGTTCAAACGGAAATGAACCTGCATGCCCTTCTGCTGCACTTTATTGAAATCGAGCAGCTGATTGACGAGCAAGAGCAAACGCTGGGCGTTACGGTCGATAACAGAAAGCGTCTGCGTGATAGTCTCACCATCGGAAAGTTTTCCGGAAACCTGTTTCCAATGCTCTTTCAGACTCTCCAAAGGTCCGATGATAAGCGTTACCGGCGTACGGATTTCATGGGCTATCATCGTGAAGAACTGCAGACGGGCATCTCTCATCTCCTGATCCTGCTTGAGTTCCAACTGGTCGAGTTCTTCCTGATGACGGAGTTTCTCACGTTTCAACCGGCTCTGCATGAACCAGTAGATTGCGTAACCGATGAGCAGAAGATACAGAATCTTGGCTGGCAAAGACCACCAGAACGGCGGATGAACCACAATCTTCAGTTTTGCCTCATTCTTCGACCATACACCATCATTATTGGTTGCCTTAACCAGGAAGGTATAGGTTCCGGCAGGAAGATTGGTATAGTTGGCACGATGCTCGTGGGTATAAATCCAATCCTTGTCTACTCCCTCAAGTTTGTAAGCATACTGGTTCTTCTCAGGCGATACATAGCTCAGGGCGGCAAACGAGATATTGATGGTATTCTCGTTATGAGACAGATTGAGTTCTGCTGCATGACTCAGAGATTTCTCCAACTGGTCGCTCCCCGCCTCTATCGGCTGACCGAAGAGTTCTACCGAGGTGATTGCTACAGGAGGAGCTACCTGGTTGATCTTGACGAGATATGGATAGAAGCAATTGAAACCTCTTGTAGAACCGAAATAGATTCTGCCATCAGAGGCCAGAAGTCCCGCGTTTGGCATAAACTGGTCGCAAGTGAGTCCGTCATATTTATTGAACAGCTGGACAGGTTCACCCGGCGTATATTTCACAATTCCCTTGCTGGTAGAAATCCACATTACTCCCTGCGAAATGACAAGACTCGTGAAATCCTGACTAGGCGCATCGATGGAGATTCGGCGGAATATACCTTTTGAAGGCAGAAATTCGCAAAGTCCTTCGCTGGTTGCCGCATAAAGCTGCCCCTTTTCGCCGATAGCCAGACAGTTTACCTGATCACTCACCAGCGAAGTAGAATCATTCTCTACATATTTATACTGTTTCCAGGCATTATTCTTGTCCAAGCGCCACAAGCCGCCTCCCTGGGTAGCAAACCATACGTTGCCCTGAGGATCTTCCTTGATATCGATGGTAAGCGACTTGAACGACTTGATTTTGCTGAACTTCTGCTGTCCTTCATCGAAGAGGTTGGCACCATCCATCGTAGCCGCCCAGAGCCGTTTTTTCCGGTCGCGATAAATACAATAGGCATTACCGCCCGAAGCCATTCCATCGGTCAGGAAAACCTGCTGCGCTCCGGTAGCCATATTCATTCTGATAACACCATTGCCATAGGTTCCTACCCACAGATTATTTTCATCAGCAAAGAGCGCATGAACATTATACTTGCCCATAGCCGCCTTGCCCGGATAAGAAACAAAACTGTTGGTCTGGGGATTAAAGCAGTCGAGTCCCGCATCATCCGTAGCTATCCAGATGCGATGCTGATGGTCTTCGAAGAATCTTCCTACCACATTACCGCGCAATCCGCCCAGACGGGCTGAATAAGCATGGAAACGCTCTTCAAAACTCGTAGAAGGAAGATAATTCACGCCACCATAGTAAGTAGATACCCAAATGCCACCTTCATTATCATCCGCAATACCATAAACAAAGCGCTCGCTCGTACTCCGGCTCGGATTGTTGACTTCCGACAACATGTGCCAGATACGGTTCTGAATGTCATACTGCACCAATCCATCATCGCTGGCTATGAGAAGAGACTTGTTGTCGTTGCAGTAAAGCTGATGGATATGATGAACAGCATTACTCAAGGTTCCGCTGATGAGTTGTTCGGCACTACCATCGGCGTTGAGCTTGTAAAGTCCGTTTTCCCAGGTTCCGACATAAACATTGCCATCGGAAGTAGCCAGCATCGCCATGCCGTGAAACATGGTTGCATCGCCCTTCAGAGGGAATGCTTCAAACTGGTCGGTCGACTTGTTGAGATGATAGATGCTGGCTTCACCCTGGTTACAGAGCATCCATACCTGGTTGTTGGCATCAACCAGCGTACATTTCACTTTACCCTGAATATTCTTCATCGGATACTGATGCAGTTCGTGAGTAGTCCGATTGTATCTGAACACGCCCTGTCCGCTAGTAGAAATCCAAACATTCTGATCGCCGTCAAGCGAAAAATTAAGGACAGGCGCCGTAATCTTATCACTCAGTTTCTGGAATTGGTCGGTTGCATTAGAGAACAGATAGGCTCCATTATTGCAACCTACCAGCAGTCCTTCTTCGCAAGCAGTAAGGGCGCTCACAAACTGGTCTACAGTCGTAAAGGGATTATAATAGGTTCTGACATCGTATCCGTCAAAACGGCACAATCCGTTGTCTGTACCAAACCACATGTATCCCTTGGAACCTTGAACCACGCTACGCACAGCATTACTCGGCAAACCATTATCCATCGTGATAGTGCGCACCATAGGGTCGATAGCAGCCAACTGTGCACCCGAGTTTGTTTGCGTTACCGAATGTGGCTGCGCCTGAATATCCGTAGCCCCTTTCGAGACGAAGGCTGTCGGTACCTGCGCCTCAGCCCCTACAGGCATCATCATGCAGAGCACAGAAACCATTAGAGTAGATATCTTTCTCATTATATGAGTCTTTATTTTCTGTTGTTAGATAATTTAATGCCGCAAAATTACAAAAATATAACGAGAAATACAACAAAAAGAACAAAAAAAGCCCCGAAACAAGCAAATAGCTACTTTTTAAAAGTAAGACTATCCGTTTGCTTCAGGGCAAAACTTAAATAATGATTCAAGTGAGAAGTTTCACTATCAACAGATTGAAACCTGAATTACTTGCTCTTTACATCGCTCCATTTAGGCGGTTTCACACCCAGCAGATTCTTCACGAAGAAATCGTAACGCTTGTGCTCGCCATAGAGTTCGCCCATGGTATGATGGGCTCCAGGAATCACCACGAGTTCGAAATCCTTGTTCGCCTTTTCCAGCGCATTCACCACCTGATAGGTGCTCGATGGATCTACGTTGTCATCTATCTCGCCTACCACCAGCATCAACGGGCGCTCCAGCTTATGGGCGTTCTCCACGTTGCTGCACTCTACGTAGCTGGAATCGATAGGCCAGCCCATCCATTGCTCATTCCACCAGATTTTATCCATCCGGTTGTCATGACAGCCGCAGGCACTATAGGCTGCCTTGTAGAAATCGCCATGCAGCAATACGGCTGTGGTACTCTCCTGTCCGCCTGCCGAACAGCCATAGATTGCCACATTATCTGCATCCATATAAGGATACTTCTTGGCTGCAGCCTTGATCCAGAGCTCACGGTCTGGGAATCCGGCATCCTTCAGATTCTTGTAGCAAACCTCCTCAAACTTCTTGCCGCGATAGGAAGTTCCCATCGCATCGAGCTGGACTACGATGAAACCGAGTTCAGCAAGCGAAGTGGTGTACCAGTTGTATGGCATGAAACTCTTCGGAGTATAGGCATCACCCGGACCCGAATAGATGTATTCGATAACCGGATATTTCTTGTTCGGATCGAAATTGGTAGGGCGCTGGATGATGCCCCACATATCAGTCTTGCCATCACGCCCCTTAGCCACAAACACCTCAGGAGCTACCCATCCGTGCTTCTTCAGCGTTGCAATATCAGCCGTCTCCAGGGTCTTGACGAGCTTGCCGGTCTGCGCATCTCTGAGCACGGTAACAGGAGCGGCATCCACCTTAGAATAGGTATCTAGGAGATAACGGTAATCATAGGTATATTGGGCACTATGATTTCCCTCTTCAGGAGTGAGCGCCACCATATTCTTGCCGTCGATACCTATTTTATAATAATGCACCAGATATGGGTCCTCATTCCTGTTCACGCCACTAGCCGAGAAATAGATTTCTCCCTTCTCTTCATCTACACGCTGGATGCCGCGAACAAACCAGTCGCCCTTTGTAATCTGTCGGATAACCTTCGATTTCTGCACATCGTAGAGATAGAGATGATTCCAGTTGTCGCGCTCGCTCATCCAGAGCAGTTGCTTGCCATCCTTGACAAACTGACGCCACAAACGACCATAGTTCACGAAAGTATTGGCACGCTCCTCTACCACGGTACGAAGCTTGCCGGTTTCGGCATTCATCGCCAGCATCTGATAGAGATGATGCCCACGCTGGTTGTACTCCATCGTCACCTCCTTGCTGTCTGGTGTCCATTGCATCCACTCCAGTTCATACTGGTTTTCTATCTGATGCTTGTCAGCCTCCACCTTCTTTCCGGTAGCCACATCGATGATGACCGGATAGTGCTGTGGCAGGGCATCGCCCGGCTTAGCATACTCCTGCTTGTGGAGGATAGGCTGCAGCTGGTCGGCAGGCGAAGATTCTACGTAGTAGGCATAGCGTTTCTCTACCGGAACACGCTTGCATACGAAGATGTGCTTGCCGTCTGGACTCCATTGGATGCGGTTGCTGTAATAGCATCCGATGGTACCATCCTGGGTAAGGATTCGCTTGGCTTCAGTATAAGGTTTTCCTGCCTCATGAACCACCACGTTGTAACCTTCGATGTAGGCTTCCATCTTGCCGTCGGGCGAAAGTACCGGATAAGCCTCCTTCTCCTCATCTACCTCCATCCAATGGCGCTCATGGCGTCTGCCAAACTGAGGCTTATAAGGGCGGCGAGGCTTGATGCCCAGCGCTTTCTCCAACGCTTCCTGCGAATCATAAGTCTTCATCTCATCCTTGTCGGCATCATAGGATACAAACTTCCTGCCCTGAGGAGTAGAAATCTGATAATGCAATACGTGGGTGGAATCGCACCAAGCCGATGAACGTGCCCAATGGAACACGGAATCGGCTGAAAACTGATGACGCAGCGCATAGGCTCTGTTGTAATCTTCTAATGTGCCCTGTGCTGAAGCTGTAGCTGCCGGCATCGCCAAAGCTGCACTCAACAGCGAAAGAGCTAAAATCTGATTCTTCATTATGCTTGATATTTTACTTGTTAACTTCTTAAGTATTTTTCTCCAGTTAGGAAAATATTATTTCCCAGTATAGAAATCTGTAATGCGTCGGATGGCACGCTGGCAAACCGGACAGAAATCATCCACTTCGTTGATTCGCATACGGCAAACCTGCGCCGGACGGTAACATCCCTTGCTCTGGTTGCCCGCCCCCTCGAACACACCAATCTTGAAGACGGCTTCATTGAGTTTCTTCTGCTCCTTCTCATTTCTGATATTCTTATGATCCGGAAGTTTGGCAAGCGGCGTAGGAATTTTCACGCCCTTCGGCATCATATCTGCCCACTTGCTCTGGAAATCCTTCAGCGTGGTGAGGTTCGGCTCCCAAGGCTCGGTATCACTAGGATACATAGGGTCGTACTCATCGGTACTGTACTCATCGCCCAAGCCCGCATAGCCATGACCGAACTCATGTACCAGCACCTTCTTGAACGTAGGATGATCAGAGGTAGAAAGCGTTACCTGGTTATAGATGCCGCCGCCACCATACGTAGGAGAATTCACCAATACGATAATCTGCTCGAAAGGCACATTACTCAAGGCATCATAGATGCGATGAATCTTGCTCGTGGTGAGATAACGGTTCGAATAAAAAGTATCGTAATGAGAGCAAGCCATCGTGTTCTTCCATTTCCCTTCGTGCGGAATACTTGGTCCCTCATCGAGCGATGGAGCCGCAACAGCCACCACGTTGAATCTCGACTTGAGCGAAGCGAAAGGTTCGCGCTCGAAGATGGCATCGGCTGCCCGCTGCGCATCCTGATAGAATTTATCCATCTGGTCCTGGCGATAGCCCTCGGCGATGATGGCGAGGTCAACACAGTCGGCAGCCTCTCCGCTCTTCACGATGTAGCGGTAAGGGATACCATTCTCGCCCAATGGTCGGATGAGGATATCCTGTGGATTGATGGTATGGCGAAGTTCTGCTGTCACTTTCTGATGCGTATCGCTCAGGGTGATGCTTACATCCACCGGCTTCTTTGGGAAAGGCACGAGGAAACTGCTCTCGAATGATTTCTGCAGATGCTTAGCCTCCTGTGTAAGCTGCCACTCCTGGAAGAGTGTAGAGAAGGTGTTTACATAGAGCACCTTGTTGGTACCATGCTCATACACGATCACCTGTCCGTTTCCGTTCAGGAATTTCTCATCCAGTCTTGTCTTTCTTCCCGCCCAGGTAGGGTTGCTGTAAGCCTGTTCGAAATAGATAGCCTGATTCACGCTATCGCCCGCCACGATATAATCCAGTCGCAGCGTCTTGTCTTCGAAGTTGTCTTCAAAGCGCTGTGCCTGCATCGGCAGCACCATCATCAAGGCGAGGGATGCAGCAAATAAAGTCTTATTCTTCATTTCGGTTGTGATTTTTATGTTATTGATATTTCGCCACAAAAGTACTGATAATCTTGCAAAAACGCTCACAATATCGTCTAAAATGATATAAATATCGTATTTCTTTATTATTTTGATGAAAGGATGCTTTCTTTAGTATTCTTAAAAGGCAAAAACACATAGCTGATATGATGAGAGAAGACCAATCTATCACCTTAAAGAATTAGATGTATGTGATTGCTGGCATATACCAACAAGGTTGTCGGCATATGGCAAACCACACAAATCAAGAAGTTCAAGCCAAATAAACGTGGAAGTATGACTGTTTAAGTAATGAGTTATAGGGTATTAAGACAACTCATCTTACGCTTCGGATATGTACATATTAAAAGGAGAAACGAGAGTGTTATCAATATAAGTGGAGAAAGAAAAAAGTTCCGTTGCATTCCGCAAAACAACAGTTTTACGTTAGCAACGGAACTAACTATATTTATTTAGCTTTTTTCGAAAGTCTCACCATCAATACACCATGAGCTGGAATGGTTGCCTTGGTATTCTGAGTAGTAGTACCAATGTCTTTATGTTTCCAAAGGTCTCTGATTACATATTCATTGGCATGAATGTTCACCTCGTTGACAAAATAGATAGTCTGGGCTCTCCAGTTGTAGTCCAGCTTCCAAGGGAAATCGGTACGGTTCAGGAAGCATACAGCCAATTCGCCATTACTCAGAGGCTTTGCCCAGATTTCCTTCTCTCCCATATCCATGAATCGGCGTCCCTGCTCGCCCATAGGATCCTGGTCTACGGCTATCACTTCCTTGTTGGTCAGTATCTCATGGGTATCCTTATCCATCTTGGTCAAGTCGTTACCGGCCATCAGCGGAGCTGCCAACATACACCACATAGAGAAATGAGTAATATACTCATCCTTGGTCATTCCGCCATTACCCACTTCCAGCATCTCGGCATCATTCCAATGACCCGGTCCGGCATACGGATACAGATCTGCCATCTTGTCGATGACGTTGAGCACTCCTACACCACCCCAGTCGAAGAGGCATTGGTAGCAATCTCTGATATCGGCAGTAACGCGCCACAGATGTCCGATACCCTTACCCCATTTCCAAGGTTCATGCTCGCCCCATTCGCAAATACTGAGAATCATAGGTCTTCCTGACTCCTTGATGGCATCGCTCATAGTAACATAAGCAGCCTGCGCATTCTGTCCCTCATCAGAGCACCAGTCATACTTCAGAAAATCCATACCCCATTTGGCATACATCAAAGCATCCTGAAACTGATGACCACGGCTGCCAGGGCGTCCTTGACAGGTATAGCTTCCGGCACAGGAATAAAGTCCGAACTTCAAGCCCTTACTATGAATATAATCAGCCAGATATTTCATTCCGTGAGGAAAGCGGTCGGGATCTGCCTGGATGAAACCAAGCGAGTCGCGTTCTACCTGCCAGCAGTCATCAATAACGACATACTGGTAACCTGCATCTTTCATCCCAGTTTCTACCATTTTGTCTGCCATATCCATAATCAACTTCTCGCTGACATTACAGCCAAACTTATTCCATGAGTTCCATCCCATAGGAGGAGTTTGAGCCTGCGTCAGATAAGCAGAATCAGAAACTTCCTTTGGCTTTCCAAAGAACATCTGTGCCTGCATCGGCATCGCCATCATCAGGGCGAGCGATGCAGCTAGTAAAGTCTTATTCTTTTTCATTTTAATATTTGTTTGCTTTTTCTCTAAATTATTGCTTTATTCAGAAGATACAATTTAATTACGAACTGTACAAACCAAAGAAAATGTCCCGTTACATGCCACAAAAGCGAAACATGTAACGGGATTTTTTCTCGAAATATAAAGGCAGATATACCTTTATTTATCATTAACGGTTAGAATCATAACCAGGATTCTGATCCAACTTACCGTTTGTTTCCAACGCACTCAGCGGAATAGGGAAAATAGCAGTATGCCCATCTTTTACAGCTACATGATTGAACCAATTTTTGGTGCTATAAGTACCAAAGCGAATCATCTGTGTACGACGCTGAGCTTCGCAAGCAAACTCAATTCCCCATTCATCATAAAGACCACCTAACAAGACTGGCGTTTGGTCTCCAGGAGCATCTATATTATTATCCCAATCAAGAGTACCATACTTTACCCTTGTATCACCTTCCAAATCAGCTACAGTAACAGTTGCTTTGGCAGCATCATCAAAATCACGCTTGCGCAGTTCTGTAACAATCCTAGCAGCCTCTTCCTTATTCTGTCCTAACCTCAACAAACATTCAGCCTTATCAAGCAAGACCTCTGCATAACGGAAAAATGGGAAATCATTACTCCAACCGCCATTAATAGTCTGAGGATCATTTCCATATTTCCATACACGATAGCCATAATCAATACTTGCATAATTCTGCCCATCCTTAATACATGTCAAAGAAGGAAGATAATTCTTGCAAGTCCAAATCAATTTACCATCTGCCGAACGCTGTTCACCCATCAGCCATGTATCTTCCAAGCGCTTATCACCTTCTTGGTAAGCATTGATAAACTGAGGATTCGCGCAGCTACCACCCCAAAAGTAATCAGAAGAATTACCAAAAACCAACTTAGCAGTAGAAGGGAACCACTTATGTTGCATATGGAATCCTTTGAATTTACTATCATATGGAACAGCAAATATGATCTCTGGACAAGAAGATCCATTATCGTAAGCGAATATTGACTTATAGCTGGTAGCCAGAGAGAATTTCTTACTCTTGATAATCTGCTCACAACACTCTAGACACTCTTTCCAATATTCCTTCCCAGTATACACCTTACCATTAAGGTATACACGAGCTAAAGCGGTAAGAGCTCCCCATTTGGTAAGACGCCCATAAGTAGTAGCATTAACTTCCTCGCTTAACAGCGGAATTACTTCTTTTAACTCATTTACGACAAATTCGAAAACTTGCTGACGAGTAGCCTGAACAGGCACTTCATCATCAAATTTAGTAACGATTGGCACATTACCATGCGTATCAAGCAACATCATGTACCATACGGCACGAATAGCGCGAAGTTCTGCTATCGTGCTTTCTTTCAAATCACCTGTTGGTAATTCATTATTTTCAATCTGACTTAGAATTCGGTTAGCATTGTTGATGGCTCCATATGGAGTACTATAAGCATTCTCACATTGCCATTGCTCTGAATTCCATTCATGCTGGTGCATACGACGGTAAGTACCGCCATCATCCCAGCCATTAGGACGTGTAGGAGTTATGATGACATCACCTGTTTCCTCTTGTGCATCGAACAAGCCTTGCCAGTCCATAATATAAGTAAGAGGACTGTAAGCACTAGCCATCAAAGAGGCTATATCCTGATCGGTAGGAGTAAAAGTAGATTCCGTTACCTCGGAATAAACACTCTCATCTAGGTTGAAACAGCTAGAAAAGCCCAGTAAAGTTAATGCCGAAAAGGCAAGAACACTAATTTTATATCTTTTCATAATCATATCAATTTAATGTTAGAATGTTACGTTAATACCAAAGGTAAAAGAACGTGTTGTTGGATACTTGTCACGATCATCTGTACCCGGTTTTAATCCGGTGATATCTACCTCAGGATCTATACCTTTATAACCCGTAATAGTACAAAGATTCAAACAACTTGCATACAAACGGAGATTCTGAATATATTTTACCTTCTTCATGTTAAAGGTATAGCCCAATGTAATATTGTCTATCTTCCAGAAATCTCCATCCTCTACATATTCACTTACATATCGTTGAGAATCAGCCAACCTAACAGATTTTCCTGTCTTAGAATAACTCTTGGTATCCTCAGAGATAGCTATTGAAGGACGCAGGTCAAATGCACTATTAAGCACATTATACTGGATAGTTGGGTTAGCATAGAACATCTCCTGAAAGTTCAAAATCTGGAATCCAAACTGACCACGCATATTGATGCTCATGTCAAAGTTCTTGTAACGGAACGTATTGTTGAAGTTTACAAAGTGCTTTGGCACACCATTACCCAGAACCTGTCGGTCTTCTGTCGTTGCATTCTTTGCCAAGTCGTAATACTTGCCACCAGTCAATTCACCGTTAGCATCACGTTCCAGTCGTTCTACAACCCATAAACCTGCTTCATTGACCCCAACAGACTTCAAACCATAGAAATTACCAATAGGATCGCCCACTTTTACACGATGGGTCTCTGTCTGGATTGGCTCTCCGGTATATCCAGTAGTAAACCAATCTGTAGACATCTGGAATTTATCATTACTGATAGACCGAAGTTCATTACTGTTGGTAGAATAAGAGAAGTTGGTGTTCCATTCAAAGTCTTTAGTACGAACAGGAATGGCATTCACCAATATTTCAATACCTTTATTACGGATCTTACCTACGTTAGCCATAATAGTACTATACTGGTATGGAGGAACAGGCACAGAATAATTCCACAATGCATCCTTGGTATCACGCTGATACAAATCGATAGCTCCACTCAAACGACCACCGAAAAGTTCGAAATCAAGTCCAAGATTATACTCATACTTTTTTTCCCAACGGAGATCAGGGTTAGCATTACGGGTTGGAGTCAAGATTTTTACCCACTCATTGTTATAGAGGAAATAACCATCATAGCCCAAAGAAGCCAATGATTGGTATGGATCATTGATATCAATACCTGTAATACCAAAACCCGCACGAATCTTCAGATTATCAATCCAGGTATATTCCTGCATGAATTTCTCATTATTGAGACGCCATCCTGCAGAAACTCCCGGGAAATTTCCCCACTTATGATCAGCACCAAACTTAGAACTACCCTCATGACGAATAGAGGCCATCAAGAGAAAACGGTTGTCATAATTATAAGTAACACGACTGAATACACCAATCAATTTGGTATCATACTTATAAGATTCAATGGTGGCAGTTCCATCTTGCAAGCCCTTACCTGATTCCATTTTGTTATAGCTATAGCTATCTGTTGGGAAATTTCGATTAGTAGCCCTATAATTTTCCGTACGATTATCCTCATAACTATAACCTATAATCGCCTCAAAACTATGTTTCTTTATCTTCTTATGGAAATTGGCCGTAAGTTCTACATTATTATAGATATAGTCTTCAGTATATCGAGATGCAAATCCATTGTAACCACTTTCTGTTGTAGTTGGATGTTTCTTAGTTTGATAGTAACCATTCAACACACTCTGTCCTTTACGGGTTACCGAACCTTTAAAAGACAACTCCTCAATAGGACGATAAATCATAGAGCCTGTAAAACGAATGTTTCGACGACGAGACATACCATTAGTTTCCTGCTGCAGAGATACCGGATTATCATAGAAATAAACAGGGCGCTCTACATAGGTACCATTCTCATCGTAAATAGGCTGTGTAGGGTTTTGGATACAAGCATTACGATAAGCAGAACCAACATTGTAACCATATGGAGATTTGCTCTCATAAGCCATAACTGCAATATTCGTAGTTAACTTGTCATCAAACATACGATGAGTCAAATCTAAACGAGCACGAATATTCTTACGATCAGTTTTCTTCATCGTTCCTTCACGCTCAGAATATCCCAAAGATGCCACATAGCTACTATTCCTGTTTCCACCACGATAAGTAAGATTGTGATTATGAGAAACAGCAGTACGACTCACTTCATCAAGCCAATCTGTTGAAGCACCATAATCCTGATCATTTGCTCCGGAAGGTGCATAAAGAGCATTACCGTTTTCGTCTTTTTCAGACCAACGATAACGAAGTTCATCTGCGCTTAAGAAATCTGGCTTTTTTGCCATTTTAGATATAGAGAGATAGCCATTATACTCTATCGTTGTTGGCATCTCGCGATTTCCAGCCTTGGTTGTTATGATAATTACACCATTGGTACCACGGGTTCCATAGATAGCTGTAGCTGAGCCATCTTTCAATACATCAATAGATTCGATTTCCTCTGGAGCCACAGTAGAAAAACTACCAGGCACACCATCAACCAGGATTAAAGGAGCACTAGATCCCATCAAGGAAGAATTTCCACGAAGCATAACTGTTGTATTGCTTGTTGGGTCACCAGAAGGCAAAGAAATCTGCAAACCAGCCACCTTTCCCTGTACTAACTGACCGGCATCAAGCACAGAACCCTTATTAAAAGCATCTGCTTTCACACTAGCAACGGCACTAGTAACATCTGCTTTTTTCTGAGTTCCATAACCAATTACGACAACTTCATTCAAGTCACGAAGATCTTCTTGCAAAACTATATTTGATTTCTGACTTGCAAGGAAACTCTGGGCACGATAGCCAATATAAGTGACTTCGATGGTAGCTCCACGCTTAACGCTGAGACTATACTTACCATCGATATCTGTAACAGTACCATTCTTGGTTCCTTTCTCCATAACAGTAGCACCGATAATCGGTTCTCCATTGGTATCCTTCACTACGCCCTTTACTGTAATTCCGTTCTGCTGAACATTTTCTACCTTTGGGCTTGATAAGGTCTCACTTGCTGCTAGAGTAGGTAATGCCCCTCCACATGCAAGGACCAAACACGCGATGGTTTTTACATAAGCTTGGCTATGTACAAAGCCTGAAAAGTTTTGTGTCTGTCTCATATTCTATTCATGCTAGGTTTATTTTAAATTTCGATTGCAAAGTAACACAATATTTTGCATATTACGCCACAAAATCGTCTAAAAAGGTGAAAATATCGTCTAATTTGGGTATTTTAGACGATATTTTCGTCTTTTAGCCTATATTTCTATTCAGAAATTGCCTTTTATATTTTTGGGGTTATTGTTTCATCGCCTTCTTCAGTTTTTCCACAGCGGCATGAATCATGTCGTGGGTTCCACTTCCGTCGGTTACGTATTTCTGAACCATTCTGCCATAACTGATAGCTTCCTTGAGTTCCTCGCTGGTGTTGTCATCCGGCCAGCCGGCACGGCGAAGCAGACCGGAGAGCTCTCTGAGGTCTTCCATCTCTGCAAGATTGCCAGGGCGCATCGTGTTGATGGCACGGTTCAGGATGGCAGTAGTACCTTCCAGTTCATCCTGGGTTACCTTCTTCTTGCCCTTTGCCACCAGCTCCTGTGCCTGAGCCATCACCTTCTGCATGCGCTCATAGCCGAACGGTGCCCATGGAGCATACTCCGGAACCTTCTGCGAGAGAGCATTCCACTTCTCCTGGTCAGCCTTACGCTCAGCGGCAAGATTCAGGAGAGAATTCAGTTCGGTGAAATCAATCTTTACCTTCTTGATCTTCTTGCTCTTGGCATCGGTCAGGTTGATGCGGTAGTAGTGGGTACTGTTGGCGTTGCGGTAATAATCAGGCTGGAATTCCTTGCCATCCAGCTTCAGGGTAAGGAGATTGGCTCCTGCACCTGTGGTCACGCCGTTCGATTCGCCCACGGTGATATTACTCAATCGGGAGTCGATGTTCAGCGTAGCCTGATTCCAGGTCTGTGCGCCTGTGCCTGCCATCACCAATGGTCCGTACATCAGGGTTCCTACCCAGGATGTCTTCAGCGGAGTACCGTCTAGACTTGCCACATCACTCGAAAGCTTGTCGGCACCATATTCGATATGCTTACTGAATGGCATGTCGATTTCTACGACATCTCCCATCTTCCAGTGCTTCTGCTCCAGTTCTACATAGGTGCTAGGCTGATAGCTCTTTGCCACTTCCTTGCCGTTCACCTTGATGGAGAAACCTTGAGTCGCCCAGTATGGTACACGGAGTTTCAGGGTGAAATCGCCCTCGCCTTCCGTAATCTTGATGGCTGAATGCTGTGCCGGCCACAGGCAATCCTGCTTGATGGTCACGCCCTTCTCCTTCCAGTGGAGGGTGGTTGGCATATAGAGACCTACCCAGAGGGTGTTGTCGTTGGCGAAATATGCCGACTGCTGGTACTTAGTATGGTTTTCAGAACCTGTACCGCCGCAGCAGGTGCTCTGAGGAGTCTCGTTGCCGAATGGCTTGGTGGCATTCAGACCTACAGCATACTGATAGCAGGTCTGATACTGGTCCGGATTGAGGGAACCGATAATCTGATTGTACAGCGTGCGCTCGATATAGTCGAGATACTGCGCATTATCAGGGTTATAACAGTTCAAATCCTTGCTCAACTTGACGAGGTTATACGCGCAGCAGGTTTCGTTGATATCCGGATAAGCCTCCGATTCGCCTTCCTGCAGTCCATTGGTTGCCATACTCAGAATCTGGGTATATGGCTGGCGGAACATCTCTCCATTTCCTACACCACCCATCGCATACATGTATCTGCCCTGCACCAGTCTCCAGAAGTTCTCAGCCAGATTGTAATAGTATGGCTTCTGATTGCTTTTGTAACTGCGCAGCGCTCCGATAATCATCGGAATATGCTGGTTGGCATGACGGGTGCGGATATCATCGATGTTCTTGCTCAGGGGATCATAGAACTTAGGCGCATCGAAACAGTTGGCAGCCTCGAGGAGCTTTACCTTTTCATCCGGATTGGAAACCATCTCAGAAAGACGGGCGAGCGATTCACTCATACCTCCCACCTCACCGGCGATGTACATGTCCCACATCTCGTAGCGGTTGCCCGGCTTGGCTCTGCGCTCATCCTGGGTGCCGTCCTGCTTTACATAAGTGCGGTAGTGCATGCGGTTCCATACCCAGAGTCCCATATCCTTGGCGATGAGGAGTGCCTTGTCACAGATTTCCTTATCATCAAAGTAGGTTGCGATGTCTATCAGACCGGCAAGTTGCTTGTGTACACTATAATAAGGTGCCCAAACCCAATCAGAGTTGTTGTAAGCACGATACATTTCAATCAGAGCACAATGCTGAGCCGGAATGGCGTTGATATAGCCGTAGCCATAAAGTTCAGGGTGCTTCTTATACTCATCAAAAGCAGCCCAGGTGCCCTTCATCTTTCTGAGTTCTGCCTCAGGTGCGAAATCACGAGCCTCCCAGTTGCGCTTCAGTTCCTTATTATATACGAAGGTCTTCTCCTGACACTCTCGCAACTCATTCACCATTCGGGTGATGTTCTTGCGGAGGATTGCCTTCTGTTCAGGATTGGTTGCCACGGCGTATGCCTGTGCGATTGCCGACATATAGTGACCAGATCCATGACCCTTGAGCTTGGTATCCGGCGAATCCCAGCCATCGCTCTTGGTATACCCCTCGGTACTGAGTCCGTAGGTATCGCGATAGTTGTAGAGCTGCTGGGTAACATCCCAGGAACAGATCTCACGGAGTGCCTCATCACGGTTGTGGGTGAGTCGGTTGTCACCATCTATGCTCACATCAGCGAGTGAGAAGGTATGAGCCACTTCCTTTTCAGGAGTCTGATAGCCTCCTGCCACCACCTTGATTTGTACCTTGACAGGATAACCATTGTCGGTAGTCTCATCACCAATCACAAAACCACCTATCTCATATTGGCTCCCGGCAGGATGTTTCTGCGCATCAGCCTCAGCCTGCTCATCAGCAAGCGGAGCGTTAGCCCAGCGCACCTGTCGATACTCTGAATAACCATCAGAATAGGTTACCCATACGAGATTAGGAAGTCGGGGAGTTGTGCCCACCGGACAATCCACTGATATTGCCTCCACCTTAGAGATAGTGCGATAAACCGTGGCTGCTGTTGTCATTCCAGGCAAACAAGCTACTCCTATTAATAATGTGAACTGCTTTAAATCCATATCTTCTAGGTTTATTATTGTTTCGTTTATTTTTCTGGCTGCAAAATAACAGAAAAAATCAACGAAGTCCTAAAATTATCGTACATAAAGATGCAACTATCGTCTAACAGGGGGCTTTTGATACGATATTTTCATCATTTTGGACTTTCTTTGCATTACATAAACAATTCTATTCGTAAATTTGCAGCAGAAATAAAAACTTGTGGTAATCCGGTAATACAGGCATTGCCACCAAGCGAACAACAAAACGGACAAAACAACAATAAACCTAGAAAGTTATGGTAAAAAAACTCTTCTTCATCGCCACCTTATTATATATAGGGGCAACAGTATCGGCAGAGAACTATCTGGTGAAATCACCAGATGGTAAAATCGTGGCAGAACTCAACACCAACAAGTATCTCTCTCTTCAATTTAAATACAACGGCTCCATTCTTTTACAGGAGTCTTCAATAGGTGTAACGCTGAACGATGGAACGGACATGGGTAAGAATCCGAAGGTAGCAAGTCACAAGCTTAGCAACCATAAGGAGACCATCCATGCGCCATTCTATCGTCAGCAAAACTTTGAAACAGCATATCAGGAACTGAATCTGAAACTGAAGAATGGTTTCGGCATCATCCTGAGAGCTTACGATGAGGGAGTGGCTTACCGATTCTATACCCAGCGAAAAGGCAAGACCATCATCCTGAATGAAACCGCCGCCTACCAGTTTGGCAAGGACAAGAAGGCATGGTTGCCATACACCACGACACCAGAAAAGCCTTTTGCCATGGCTTTCCAGAATATCTATCACGAAACACGGCTCAATACCGCTAAGCAGGATTTGGCTTTTCTCCCGGCAACCATAGATTGCGGAAAGGCGAAAGTCACTATCCTGGAGAGCGACCTGGAGAAGTATCCGGGCATGTGGCTGAAGGCTAACAGCAGCGAACAGGATAAAGAGAAGGGAATCCTGAGAGCCGCCTTTGCTCCCTACCCAAAGGAGATGGCTTACTACCCTTGGCGACACATGAGCCACGTAAAGAGCACCTGCGATTACATCGCAACCAGCACCGGCAAGCGCAATTATCCTTGGCGCATCTTCGCCATCACAGAGCACGATACCCAGATGCCAACCAACAATCTGGTGTACGCCCTGGCTGCTCCCAACAAGATAGGCGATACTTCCTGGATCAAACCGGGCAAGGTGGCTTGGGACTGGTGGAACGACTGGAATCTGAAAGGTGTGGATTTCAAGGCAGGCATCAACTTCGATACTTACAAATATTACATAGATTTTGCTCATAATCACGGCTTGGAATACATCATCCTTGATGAAGGATGGTACAACTCGAAAGAGGGAAGCATTCTGAAACCAATAGACGATATCCAGTTGCCTAAGCTCATAGAATATGGTAAGAGCAAGGGCGTGGATATCGTGCTTTGGGCAGTCTTCAACGTGATGGACGAGAATCTTGAAACCATCTGCAAGACCTATGCTGATATGGGCATCAAGGGATTCAAGGTGGATTTCATGGACCGCGACGACCAGACCGCCATCGAAATGGTGGAACGCCTGGCTGCCTGCACAGCCAAGCATCATCTCATCCTCGACCTGCACGGCATCTACAAACCGGTAGGTCTGAACCGCACCTATCCTAACATCCTCAACTACGAGAGTGTTTTCGGTATGGAAGAGTGCCGCTGGACGGAAGCCAAGAATGATATGCCACTCTATGATGTCACCTTCCCATACATCAGAATGATGGCAGGACAGGTGGATTTCACACCGGGAGCGATGAGAAACGGAACCCGCGATAACTGGAAGGCTATCTACACCAAACCAATTTCGATGGGTACCCGATGCCACCAGGCAGCCTGCTACATCGTGCAGGACAGTCCGTTTACGATGCTCGCCGACACTCCTACCAACTACGAAGCTGATGAACCATATACCCGATACATCGCTTCATTGCCTGTAATCTTCGACAAGACCATCGTGCCACAGGGCGAAATCGGAAAGTATATCGTTACCGCCAGAAAGAAGGGCAACGACTGGTATGTTGGCGGTCAGAGCAACTGGGATGAGCGCACGCTCACCCTAAAGTTTGATTTCCTCGCGGATGGAGATTACGAAGCAATCGTATTGAAGGATGGCATCAATGCCAACCACGATGCCGAGGATTACAAGATAGAGAAATACGACATCCATCAGAATTCAGAAATGAAGATTCATCTTGCTTCGGGCGGTGGATTCGTCATCAAGGTTATCAAGAAATAAAAAAGCTATTAGGATGAATACATCCCTTACAAAAAAAAATAAACTAGCAATACATGAAGAAGATTTTGATGACATCAGCCTTGGCAGCATTGGCATTGATGCCTGCTTCGGCACAAAAGGTAAACAAGAGCTCGGGTGGTTATCCTATCACTCCGGTGCCTTTCACATCAGTAAAGGTTTGGAACAATACGTTCTGGGGACAGCGTATCGAAACCTCTCGCAAAGTAACCATCCCGCTGGCTTTCAGCAAATGCGAATCAGAGGGAAGATACAAGAACTTTGAACGCGCAGCTCATCCCAGCGACACCTATGATGTGGGCAAACTGATGTCCTACAGCTTCGACGACACCGACCCATACAAGACCATCGAGGGTGCCAGCTACGTGCTACAGACCTATCCAGACAAGAAACTCAAGGCTTATATCGATAGCGTGCTCGATATCATTGCTCCGGCTCAGGAGGCTGACGGATATCTCTATACCGCCCGTACACAGAATCCGAAGCATCCTCATTTCTGGGCTGGCGACAAGCGCTGGAGCAAGGAAGAGGATCTGAGCCACGAGCTCTACAACCTCGGTCACATGGTAGAAGGTGCCGTGGCTCACTGGCAGGCTACAGGTAGCCGCAAGTTCCTCGACATCGCTATCCGCTATGCCGACTGCGTGGTTCGCGAGGTTGGTCCTAACCCAGGACAGGCTTGCGTGGTACCGGGACATCAGATTGCCGAAATGGCACTCTGCAAGCTCTATCTCGCTACAGGCAACAAGAAATATCTCGAAGAGGCAAAGTTCTTCCTCGACTATCGTGGCAAGACATCTATCAAACAGGAATATTCTCAGAGCCACAAACCGGTATTGGAGCAGGACGAGGCTGTAGGTCATGCCGTACGTGCTACCTATATGTATGCTGGTATGGCAGATGTAGCTGCCCTTACCGGAGATACTGCCTATATCCACGCCATCGACCGCATCTGGGACAACATCGTAAGCAAGAAGCTCTACATCACCGGAGGAATCGGAGCCACCAACAACGGCGAGGCTTTCGGCAAGAACTACGAGTTGCCTAACATGAGTGCCTACTGCGAAACCTGCGCAGCTATCGGCAATGTTTATGTCAACTACCGTCTCTTCCTTCTCCATGGCGAGAGTAAGTATTACGATGTATTGGAGCGTACCCTCTACAATGGTCTCATCAGTGGTGTGAGCATGGACGGCGGCGGCTTCTTCTACCCTAACCCATTGGAGAGTATGGGTCAGCATCAGCGCCAGGCTTGGTTCGGCTGTGCCTGCTGCCCTAGCAACATCTGCCGCTTCCTGCCATCCCTCCCAGGCTACGTATATGCCGTAAAGGATAAGAATGTATATGTCAACCTCTTCCTCAGCAACTCTTCTTCTCTGAAAGTAGCCGGCAAGAAGGTTTCCCTGAGTCAGGATACACAGTACCCTTGGAACGGCGACATCGCCATCAAGGTGGATGACAACAAGGCAGGTCAGTTCGGTATGAAGATCCGCATCCCGGGCTGGGTAAAGGGTCAGCCAGTACCATCAGACCTTTACTACTACAGCGACGGCAAACGACTGGGCTATACCATCACCGTAAACGGCAAGAAGGTAGAGGCTAAGGTAACAGAGGATGGCTATTATACCATCAACCGCAAGTGGAAGAAGGGCGATGTGGTTCGCGTTCACTTCGATATGGAGGCGCGCACCGTACGTGCCAACAATAAGGTAGAGGCCGACCGCGGCTGCATCAGCATCGAGCGTGGTCCTATCGTATATTGTGCAGAGTGGCCAGACAACCAGGGCTTCGACATCATGAGCATCCTGGAGAACCGCGAACCTCAGTTCGCTGAGGGCAAGCTCTCGTACGATGGTTTCATCGACCCTAAATATAAGAATGTACTGACACTCTACAAGGGTCAGAACATGGAGACCTTGACCGAGAACGTGCAGACCCTCGCCTACGACAAGAGCGGCAAGCTGAGCACCAAGGACCAGGCCCTGACTCTCATCCCATACTTCGCCTGGGCTCATCGTGGCAACGGCAACATGAAGGTATGGTTGCCACAGGATGTCAAGGCTGCCAAGCCATCAGCTCCTGCAACTCTCGCTGCACAGGCTAAGGTAGAATTCTCTTCTCCAGTGCCAGCCAAGAGCAGTATCACCGACGGACTGGTTCCAGCAGATGAGAACGACCGCTCTATCCCATACATCCACTGGTGGCCTAAGAAGAACACCACAGAGTGGATTACCTACACCTTCCCAGAGAGCAAGGAGATCAAGACCAGCACCGTATATTGGTACGACGACCAGCCATGGGGCGGTTGCAAGGTGCCAGACAGCTGGAAGCTCTACTATCAGGACGAGGCAGGCAATTGGAAGGAAGTTCCAGGAGCCGATGCTTATCCATGCAAGCGAGGTGTAGCCTGCATCGTGAATTTCGACCCAGTGAAGACCATGGCTGTGAAGCTCGAGCTGAAGCAGCCAGAAACTCTGTCCTGCGGTTTGTTTGAGTGGAGCGTGAAGTAACAAGATTTATTTTTAATTATTTTTCTTTCAAGAATTGCCATATTGCCATATCAGCCAGTAATCTCTCTGATTACAAAGCTGTTAGGGATATGGCAATTCTTTATTTTTAGGGGTTATCTGCCATATATTGCCATGAACAATCTTTATTCATAACTTCGCCATCGATGCGGAAGAAATTACGTCCCGACGTAGCATCTGATACATCGCGACGTAACAACAACTGCGTCCCGACGCAGCATCTGATACGTCGCGACGAAAATGAGGGTACTAATTCTCACTATAACAATATATGGCAATTCCCGGCGCTTTTCCGAGAATTGCCATACGTACTTTCACGCTGAGTATCAGCCATTTACACATACAATATGGCAATATGGCAATTAAAACAACGCATTCAAACTTTTTTTATTTTTTCTTCACCAGTCTAATGACATACCCAGACCAAAGGCACCAAACGGCAAGTATTCCCATTACGAAGATAAATATATATGTAGCAATACTACCTATGAAGATTCTACCGCTATGAGCCTCCAGAGCCACATTCCATAATGACATGGGCAGTTGGTTCATATAAGCGGGTTGTGGCGCAAAGTCGGTTCCTTCATTATACTCAGCAATGACAGGCGTATCAGAGAAATCCTGGCTCATACCTGCTATCGCCTTTTTTCCGAATGGTGCGCCAGCGTTCTTTAAAGCAGCTTTCCCGGTAGAGTAATCAACGGTTGTCCCCTTTACTCTATCCCAAACAAAGAGACCACTAAACGAACCGCAATACCATTTGCCATCTTTGCTTTGCTGAAGGACATTCAATCCCATAACACTGACTGGTGGAGTATTGGAGATGGACTCCAACTTTCCTGTCTGGAAATTCACGGAAAAGAAACCATCCGAAGTTGACAAGAGCCAGTCACCGAACTTTTCATCATAACGCACCACACGGAGTTTGTCATTCCAAGGGTTCTTGCTATGAAGCGTCGTCCCAGGAATAGACGGCATCTTGTTCAACACCAAGGCTATCATCACAGGTGGACGAAGGCACCAACCTGTCAGGGCTATCAACAAAGTAAGCATGATGGTATATCGGCCTATTTTGTCATGCCATTGTAGCGAAAAGCGAAGCAACCTCTTCTGTTTAGGCTTTAACCAGAAGATAAGACCTGAGATGCAGAGCAACACCAGGATGATGGCAATGCCATCTACGATGAGTTTACCAACGCTGCCAAACAACTCTCCACTGTGAAGCAGCCATATCGTACGAAAGACTGTAACCTTCCCATCATACTCCTTTGGCATAGGCAATTCTATCCGTTGGAAGTTCTGATAAGGTGGCAAGGAAACATAAGCATAGGAGCGGCTGAGAACTAAAAGCGTATCTCCATGAGCAGAAATGTCGCTCAACTTCTCTTCCGGCTCTGTCGGAAGAGTTACGCTTTTCCATATTTTGTGACTCCCCAACCGGTAGAGTGAAAATGGAGATACCGACCAGACAGAACCATCATCCGTTCTGATAACATTTCTTATCTGTCGGCAGTCTGCTCCTGCTGGAATCCCCTTATTAAAGTCCTTGAATGTGTATGCTGTAGAATCCGTTTGCCAGATTCCCCCGTTTCCATACAGCAATATGGCATCATCCAAAGCAAGCGTTCCCCTCAGTAACCCGCCATTCCAATTCTTAAATTCATAGCGGCTTGGCAGATATTTCCTGCTCACGTCCACATCTTTGATAAGCGAACGGTGGTTGAGCAAAATACCCGACAAGCAGAACATCAGCATGAAAAAGCTCATACCGATGCCTAACCATTTATGTTGTTTTCTCCAAGTTATTTTCTTCATTGTTCACTTGATTTAACGTTAGTCTTCTTTTAGATGCTATCATGATGTAGCCGAGCAATACCACGAATGCAACGAGGATAGAAATCATCTGTGTGGTGTATTTCTCTGGCTCAATCCAAATCTCCTTGAAAAAGTCCAAACGACCGAGCACTTCCACTGGAACCCAGAACACAACAACCGTTGCGATAGCCATACGGATGTTGGCTCCCCATGTGCTCAAACGCAACTGTTTCCTGAAGATGAAGAAACTGCCAATGAGGCAAACCGCTGCCACGATGGAGGTGACAGGGTGATGGTCGCCTAGGAAGTTCTTGTCATAGCAGAACATCAACAGGAGATAGCTAGTCCAGAGAATCATATTCAGTTCCATGAAGGTGACGATACTTGTATGATGTGTCATCGGACGGGCGGCAATCTCGTTTTTGCGGGAACGGAAGAGAACACGCTGCCACCAGTTGATGAAGTTACATCCGTTTTTGGTTGAGAAGATGTAGAGCACCATCACCATCATCCACATGCCGAAGGTGGCAGGGAGGATGAGGTATTCAGGGCGAGTCACAACTTCGCCATTCTCCATCTCCGGCTGTGTACCCCAGCGGGTAGCATAGTACTGGAACAGAAATTCTATCCAACCGGTCCAGAAAAGCAGACCTCCGAAAAGTCCCCAAAGAGTCTGTTTGGTGTCTCCCTTTACGAAGACACCGATTATTACCATGATAAGACCTGCCAACCCCATGAAGAAGGCTGAGTAATGCACAGCTTCAGGAGTCATCGTCTTATCCATTATCATCATCAGCGCATGTCCCAACGGCATGGTAAAGAGTACCACGAGGAACGAAGCGATGGATTTCCACCAATTCAATTGTTTCATATTTTTCAACATTCAACATTTATTTTAATTCATCTAAGTAATAACTGATTCTTCCTCCCTCATCACCTATCTGCACATTGGCATCATACCAGGAGATAATCTGGAGTTTGTAATATCTCTCGCCATCCCACGAACGGATTACGTAGGTATGGAAAGAAGGAGTATATACTGGAGGTGGACCGGAGAAGGTCATTGCCTTTTCGAGCACCGGATTGCCGCTTACCAACTGTTTGGCAGGTCCGTTGTTCGGGTCGAACCAAGGGTTCTTGTTCATATCCAGTTTGTTGGCGATGCAATACTTGTTCCAGTCGTTCTGCGACATGGTGACATAGACACTTGCCGAATCATCCACGGCGAAGGTCATGTTGTGTTCAGCCAGATAAGCATCTACCTGCGCCTTGCTCGTCCACTTGTCATATTCGCCATAGCCCAGGTCGGCAGCTCCGCCCTTGCCTGGACCGCTCGTTCCACTGTTGGTGCGGAGCTGATAACCATTGAAGGCGAGATCCCACTCCGTAGCAGGATAAGCCATCGTATTGGGGTCATCCTCCATGTTCTCCATCACCATAATGCTGCTGGCTTGTCTTTTTACCGTCTTATAGGTAAACTTGCCTGTAGCTTGGTTCTTGGTAAAGATGGTATCGCCGTTTGCATCACGCTCTGCATCCTCGAAGATGTTCTTCTGTACGCCCTCGCTCCAATACTTTACGAGTTTATCTGTACCTTTATAATGGAAATATTCCTCTATCGGTTTGCCGTCTATAAAGGCGATGACACTCTGGTTAGGATTCAACACATTATAGCGATGTCCCGTCTTCAGGTCGAAATAGAGCCAGTCGTTGGTAACACCCGTGCTATAACCTGTTTTTCGGGGCAAGGTATGACCAGTGAAGTCCTCAGCCTCATAAGATACGCAGCTCGTCATTGCGGCTGCCATACCTATTATATATAGTAATGCTTTCTTCATTATTTTTTCTTTCTAAATGCTTTTACCAATTCATCTACCAACACTTCCACCTGCACATGCGCCTTGGCTCCTGCCGTGGCTGGCACGTTAAACATGGTGATGCCCGAACCCAGGGTCTTTGGCACATAGTTAA
>OJKP01000269.1_pt1 | contig 41687 bp, 51 predicted proteins | sample 1596521 | NCBI WGS metagenome assembly OJKP01 (sample SAMEA4350130, study PRJEB24818) | metagenome | biome: human; feature: gut; material: faeces | place: Denmark | collected 2013-09
TAATTTTCCAGCTACATCGCAGGGGTCTGACTTCTTTTTAAACATATGATGATAGGTTTGGGGTTTTAGTTCTGTTTCTTCCAATATTTTTTAAAAATTTTTCTTTTTGTAATTTTTTAATAATTCTTGTAATTCGTTTTTTAAAGCAATAATATCACCGCCTCTACACTCATTTTAACAGATTATAAAAATTTTAGAAAATGAGAAAAACTAAGAAAATCAAAGATAATTGACGTAAACGTCATTTAAAGTGACGAAAACGTCAAGATATGAGCAAATTTAACGTTTTACAAAATGACGAAAACGTCACATAATATACTCAAGAAGTGACGAAAACGTCACCAAAAGAAAGCGAGGAAAACAAAAATGGCTAACACCTACACAACCTACAGACACATGGAAAGAAAGCTGGAGCAACTCCGAGACTTTACAGGGAACAGCGCAAGCGGAATGTTTACAGGTACACACTACATAGTAAAAAGCTATGAAACATTGATGCTATATTTAAACACCAAAACAGGCGAATTGTTTTTTAACAACTGTTATTACAGTGTCACTACATCAAAATTACAGAACATGATAAAAGCTGCTTTTAACCTAACAGACTGTAAAGAAAGAAAATGTTTTCTAATGATAAACGGCAGTATAAAAGCACATTTTGAGACCTTAAAGGAGGCAGAAGCATGAAAATTTACAAGGAAGTAGACCACACAGATTTTGAATTTTGGGCAGGAGCAAAAGACACAGTAGCAATGCTGACAGAACAGGAGCTTAGCACCGTTTGGAGATTTTTAGAGGAAGATTGTGGATTTAATATGAACACCCCGACAGAAACAGATATAAATGATTTCTTCTGGTTTGAGACGGATACCATAGCAGACTTGCTAGGTTATAGCGATTGGGAAGCCTTAATAGAAGAAAGATAAAGCCCTTGTGTCTTGTTGCTGACCTTTAGGAACTCCTAGAGGTTAGCCAAGAGGATACAAGCTAGTAAGCCTCTAGGAAGGAGCGTAAGAACCTTGACAACAAAACAGAAAGGACTAGCAGTTATCCTGTTAGCCCTTACCCTTAGTTTGTTGTCTCGAACCGCTCATTAAGTAGGTAGAGACAGGGGGCAGGCTCACACCCTGCTACCCTGATTTACCTAGATTATATCATAAGGAACATAAGGAGGGCAATAAAAAATGTTGGAACGTAGGGCACTGGAAGAACTTAAAGAAATATTAAAAATCAAGAAAATAAAGGCTGCAAAAGGTTTTAATGTGCAAAGTTGTATAGAAGGTTGGATTTTAATGCACTTACATGAAATAAGAGCAGAATTAAGTAAAAGAGAAAGCAAGCCGAGACGCTGGAAGCTCTACCGCAGTAGTATTCAAATGGCAACCATTACTAACGGAAAAGGTACAACTTGTTTACCGTTTCATTCAAGACCTACAATTTTTCAGTATAACAATTATCTTTTTATTGTTGATAGCTTTGTAATATGGCATAGGGTTTTAGTTTTAGAGATGGAGGACTAAGAAATACTAATAAAACGAAGATGTAACTGCGCATAAGATTAAGAACAGGAGGAAAACGAACATGAAATTGATTATTCAAATAACTCTAGGGTAACCCTCGGCGAGCTTTTGGTATTAGCTATCTTACATTTGACAGTATGGGGCATATAAGAAGGAGGAAGGAAAAATGTTATTACTACAATTAAGAAATATTTATATTACTAGCAATAAAGCAGGGTATTATGCAGTGTTCTTTAAAAGCTCTGATGTCGAGTACCCTACCTTGCAATATGAATGTTTATTTGCATCAACACTTTTGTGTCTCTTAGAAAAAGATTTTGAGATTACTGAACCGGAATTAAACACCGTTAGGCGTTTTATTGAGAGTGTTAAGGAGCTGACAAAATGATAAACAGTATCGAACAAATCACACTCAAAGACGGTCAGACAATACTAATTATGAACCATGCTGACCTAGTGGAAACCATGAGAAACACCCTAGGCGATGAATTCGCCGACCTAGTAGCGCAGGAAATGACAGGCACAGACCGAGCGCACGCTTCGGAAATACAAGGCTATGAAGCGTGTTTAAGAGAGCATGAGGGCATGGTTGACTCCTATTCGGCTGCCCTTCGGGATGTCTTAGAGGAAGCAAGGAAGCTCCAAAGCCAACTTGCAGCTCCTAGGTTAAACCGTGAGAACCTAAAAGAAACCTGTACAAGCATTATAGATATTGTTGAAGAAGAGATCTAACAATTAGAAGGAGGAAATTATTATGACTAACAAGGAACGCAAAGAAATGTATCAGGACTGGGAAAACTTATTGGGAACGCATTTATATAGTGCTGACCATGACGAACGGATAGGAATGTTAGAAAGCCTTTTAAAAGGTATTGGACGGCGTTTAGACTACGATATGACAAGCTTGTTATTACTAATAAATGAATATGACAAGGAAGCTTGTAAACCTGATGTTGAGCTTAAAGTTGGTGGAATTTATCGGGTAACACATGACGTTTATTTTGGTGATGAAGTTTGTTTATGGAAAGGCGATATTGTAAAGATAATAAGCGACTACAGGAAGGTTTCTTATGATGTACAAAGTCTTATGCCTATTAGAAATGATAACGGCAAATGGTGGCTTACCCCAGGTTGCTTAGAGGAGGTATAAGTTATGAAAAATGAACGTAGATGTAAACACTGTGGAGGTAGCGTTGAAGCAGGCTTCTGCATAAGGGACGGCGAGGAATACTATTGTAGTCCTGATTGTTTAGAGACAGTCTATACAGAAACGGAGTATGTCGAACTATATAAAGCTGGTGAAGCCTATTGGACTGAATGGGAGGATTGATTGATCTATGAAAGACAAAATTATCATGTTTCTTGTCTTAGCGAGCCTAGTGGTTGACTGGGACACGACCTTAAAGAACTTCGGGTTATAAGAAGAATGAGGAGGATATACAAATGAAAGACTTAGAGACTTTGAAAAAACAAGTCGGAAGTTATGAAGCTTTAATTAAATTAATGTATAACATTGGAACACTTACAGAGTGTGATGTTAATGAAATAGTAGAAAGATTAGACCAAATAGAAAGTAACTTAGGTAATTATTAATAGTTGTCTTGCTAGTGCCTATGAGGACTCCTCGTGGGCACCATGGAGGATAGCTAATCCCCAAATACAGCGGCAGCAACAGGAGGACAAATGTGGATGCAAAGGAGACTTAAAGAAAACCTAATAATCTTGATACTACTTGCTATTCTTTTAGCCCCTTGGGAAAAAATCTTCTCAAGATAACAGGAAGTTTTATAGTCTGAAACCTAACGAATAACCACCTTTAACTAAACATAAGTTCGTGTTAATTCTCACGCTTAGTTGAGGGTGGATTTTTGTTAGCCTTGTGTCAAAACGTATGTTCGTTATAATAGCCTTATGTTCGTATTAAAAGCGAACAAAATTTGAAGAAAAGAAGGAGACAAACATCATGGAAAAACACCCACTGTACTTTGAAGAACTAGAGCTGGAGGCACGTTACAAGACTTTTGGTGAACAGAAATTACGCCAAGCCTACGACAAAGCCAAGGCAGAGGGACAAGTCGGAACAACTACCCTTGGACAGAAGTTTATAGCCCATCAATACAGCAATGTTTTTGAAGCCGTCAAGCTGTTTGTCGAAAACGCACTGGCTCCGAAAAGAGGCGTAAAACCTGCCTATGTAAGCATCTTGTTTGAAATGGTAGAGCTTTACAAGGAGGAGAAAGACCAGCTTTATAGCTTGTTGACCTTCTCGCCTTTCTCAATCCTTATGAACAACCTTATGAAACGTAAAGACCTCTTTTTGTCTAACGTAAGCCAGCTCATAGGTAAAGAAATCCAAGACGAATACAACCTCACTCACTACCTTAGTCTGAATCCGAGTCGAAATGTTGTCGTCAATAATGGAATTGACCAGCGTGTTCAGAGCTTCTACCGCCGTGCCTATGCGATTGCATGGATGAAACGTGACGGCTACCAAGCTCCTAAATGGAACACTCAAGACCTGATGCAGCTCTCCGCTTGCCTAGTCAATATAATCATTGAGAATACTCCTTACTTTGAATACTGCCAACAAGGTGCAACCTTGAACTTGCAGCCGACACAAGCCCTTTTGGATGCATGGATGAACAACGAGGATAACGCAGTAAGCAGTGCCTACCGTCTCTGCCCCACTATCATCCCTCCGAAACCTTGGGAGTCCTACGACGAAGGTGGTTATTACGGTGAGCTTCAAACCAGCACATCCCTGCTCCGCCTCCGAGATCAACGGACTGTCTTTGGTAAGAAGTATCTGAAAAAGCTAGGACAGATGGAGCTTGCTGGCGTAAGAAAAGCAATCAACAGTATCCAAGCGACTCCTTGGAAAATCAATAAGAAAGTCTTAGCGGTCATGCAAGATGTAATGGAGCTTGGTGGAGGTCGTGCAGGTATCCCCTATATCAACGAAGCTCCGAAGCCTATGGTGCTTCCTGAGGAACCTACAGAGGAACAACTCAAGGAATACCGTAAAGTTATGGTCGGCTTCTACAAGGATGAAATAAGCCGTAAAAGCCTTGCCCTGAGAGCCATTGGAAACATTAAGACTGCTGAGGAGTTCTCTAAGTACGACAAAATTTACTTCCCTTGCAACATGGACTTCCGAGGTCGTGTCTACCCTCTGCCCTCTTTCAGCTTCCAAGGGGATGACCTGAACAAGGGACTTATCCTCTTTGCTGATGCTCCTGCCTGTGAAGATATGGAAGACATCAACTGGCTTGCTGTCCACGGTGCAAACCTAGCTGGTGTCGATAAAGTCAGCTATGATGACCGCATCCAGTGGGTCAAAGACAACGAACTTGAAATCCTTGCTTCTGCTCTTGACCCGCTTGCTAACACCTTTTGGATGAACCAAGACGAACCCTGTCAATTCCTGGCTTTCTGCTTTGAGTGGCAAGCGTGGAAGCAGTGGGAAATTGAACACGGCAGTCCTAAAGGCTTTGTGTCAGGTATCCCTGTGGCTTTCGATGGTACCTGCTCAGGACTCCAGCACTTCTCTGCAATTCTTAGAGACCCTGTAGGCGGTGCAGCTGTAAACCTCCTGCCCTCCGACAAACCCAATGACATCTATGGAGTAGTTGCTGTCAAAGTAAATGCAGCAATAGACGAAGACCTCCAGATCGGTACCTTAGATGATGTTGTCGATACTAAAATCAAGTTTGGTACCAAGACCCTTGCACAACTTTGGAGAATGTATGGCGTTACTCGGAAGGTAACCAAACGCTCCGTTATGACTCTCGCCTATGGCTCCAAGGAGTATGGCTTTAGAGACCAAATCTTTGAAGACATAATCAAAAAGGATATGCAGGAACAGAAAGATGCTTCCGTATTCACTGATGAAAACTGCTGGCAAGCCTCTGCGTATATGGCGAAGCTCATCTGGAACGCTGTTAGAACGACTGTAGTTGCAGCTGTAGATGGCATGAAGTGGCTACAGGACTGCGCCAAGCTGGTTACCAAGAAGGGTCAAGTAGTTACTTGGACGACTCCAATGGGTCTCCCAGTTCAACAAAGCTATATGGAATGTGTCAGCACTCAGGTACGCCTAAGATGTGCAGGTAAAAACATCCGTCTCTATGGTCTGAACGTCACTGGTAATATCGACAAAAGAGCGCAAGCTCAGGGTGTCGCTCCTAACTTCATTCATAGCATGGATGCAAGCCACCTTCAACTAACTGTCTGCATTGCTGCGGAGTTAGGCATTAGGCATTTTGCAATGATACATGATTCCTATGGTTCACCTGTAGCTCAAGCAAAGACCATGTATAAGGCAGTACGCCAGAGCTTCATTGAAATGTACACTGAGCAAGACGTACTTGAGAACTTCAAGAACGATATGTTGAAACTCTCCGACACATCCCTCCCTACTTTACCAAAAAGAGGCGACCTGAAATTAGATGAAATTGCTAACAGTAAATACATCTTTTCTTAATTGTTCCACATAAGTGAGAAAGGAAACCAAAGGACATACCTAAGGATTACTCCTACTGTTATTCAGTAAATAGTAATACTTAAGGATGTCCTTTAGTCTTTCTCTAAATTATCTTAAGGAGGAACTAAGTAATTATGAACAGACAGGAATTTAAAAAGCATGTCCAGCGAGGAGGTAAGCTCTTTGTCGCTGCCCGTGAAATAGAAAGAGAAGGGCGGTGGTTAATTAAAAGAGGAGAAACTGTAGAACTCAGGGATGATGATGGATCTGATAACCCTTCTTTTTATTTTCCCAATAGAGAAGATAGAGATACACAAGCTCTGTATGGTCAATACAATTGGGAATATTTAAAGTTAAGTGACCTCGAACCCCACATTTCCCACTACGACACCCTTCATCAACCCATAGAAACCATGCAAGCCAACATGACACCTGAGGAGTTCCAAGGGTACGTCAAGGGCAACATCATTAAATATGTGTGTCGCATGGGTCGTAAAGCTGGTGAGGACAAGCTCAAAGAAGCTAAGAAAATCCGGAATTATGCTAAATGGCTCGTTGAGAGCCTCGAAGGTAAAACTATTAATCCAAGGGAGGATGAACAATAATGAACAGACAAGAATTTGAAAAGTATATTGAACAAGGAGGGAAGCTCTTTGTTGTTTTAAAGCCAAGTGTTTTCTTTAAAGCAGGTGAGGTTGTCGAACTTAGATGTGATGATAAATCTAGTAACCCTTCTTTTTATTATCCAAATCATGAGAAACGAGACCAAATTGCTCACCGAGAGGAGTCTAAAACATGGCATTATTTATTTTTATCCAACGTAAAGCCTTTTGTACCCTTCAAGGTTGGTGATATCGTTATTGCTCATCGAGACGAGTATTTCATCACCGATTCTTCAACTAAATGCCGTGTAGTTTCCTTAACCCCCTTGTCTTTTATGAAGGAAGCAGATATGGTAGTTACGCCTATAGAAGGAAACTACTTTTTTGGTATTCCATTTAACGTATCCTCTGCATACTTTAAATTAGCAGCAGAGGAAGAAAACCCGCCGACCCTTGAGGTAACCCAAGATGGCAGCACGATCACTGTAAAGCTCACTGAGAACGGCAACGTAACCGAAGCCTCTGCTAAATGCAGTCCTACAGACACCTTTGACTATCTCACAGGAGTCCAAATCGCTCTTACCCGCCTCGCTCAGAAGACTGGAAAACCGCCTAAAATCTATTTACCCAAAGACACTACAGCTTACCAAGTAGAACTGCTGTAAGGTGTCTTTCTTTATTTGTCAAATGAGAGGAGGTGAAAATCATAGCAACTCCCAATTTAAACATCACAAAGCTGCACGAGGATGCCCAAGTATCCGCTGAGTACACCTTTACAGGTTTCTCGCTTGCCAGTGTAAGCTCTGCTGAAATCATGCCGAGCCAGATTGTCCAAAATGCGTACATCGTACACACAGGTATTGCCGTAGAGATTCCTAAAGGATACATCGGCAAAATCTTCTTGGCTCCCAAAGTTGGCATGGAGACAAAGCTGCGCCTTGCTCATGGCACAGGTATCATTACCAGCGACTATACAGGTGAGCTGATGCTGTATGTTGAGAATATCGGACGGTATTCGGAATACATCACTAAAGGTCAATGTATCGCTCAGTTAGTTGTCGAAAAGTTAGACAACATAAAAGTTACGATCGCTGACACTAACCAATAATCAAAAAATAATAGTAGGAGGAACTAATATAATGAAAGCAATCAGTCTGGAAAACCAAGAAAAAATCAAAGGTATTGAGGAGGTCTTAGCGTTCCATAAGGCTCAAATAGAAGCCTTGGAAGTCGCAAAGGAAGAACTACAGAAACCACCTTCCCGTTGGAACGATACGTTTATTCAAAAGTTGTATGTCTCCTTACCAAAGGGGCAATCTAGTAAGACCTATGAAGCTATGATTGAGAAAATTAAGCTCTCACTGGAGCTTAGAGCGTTCCAAGAGGAAAACGAAGGTGACTTCTCGGTGACTTCTTCCTCTGGTGTTATTTATGGTATTGGAGTAAATTGCCATGGTCGCTGCTATGTGTTTAAAACCAGCACTACGTTTCCGGGTCTTGACCCTTTGACAGTTCGATTCCTTGAAGTAGACACTGCCCGTGCAGCCATTGAAAAGTTTGGTGACCGCCTGAAAGCTCTCTTTGTAGAAGTTCCGACACCAACAAAAGGAGATTTCTAATTTGAGAACACAAATCATAACCCCTAAAGGAACCGCTCAGTATCCCAAGCTCCGCAGTCCGGAGTTCTTTGATGGTGCTGAGGTTGGCTATACTATCCAAATGGCTTTCAACAAGGAAGACACTGAGAAACTCTTAGCTAAACTGGGAGAAGAACTGGAGTCTGCTAAGAACGCCAGTGAGTTCAAAGGTAAAAAATGGACGAACGCTCGCCTCGGCAGCCGTGAAGACAAAAATGGTGATACCGTCTTTAAATTCAAGACCAAAACCAGCTACACGTCTAAGACTGGTGAAGTAAGACAACGCACCATTCCTATTTTTGATGCTAAAGGTAACCCAATCAAAGGCGACATCGGTCATGGCTCTATTTGTCGTGTACGCTTCACTGTTAATCCCTATCACAAGTCCGCTGCTAACTGTGGTCTGACTTTGTATCTGGATGCTGTACAGTGTATCGAATACAAGGAACCGGGCGGGTTTAATGCATCTGCTTTTGGTTTCGACAAAGAAGATGGCTATGATGTAACTGAGAACGAGTGCATCCCGGTACCGTTCGATGCCGAAGAAGCGGAGTTCTAAATATTGGCTGCACGCTTCTTTAATCGGCATGGAGGGTTCTATCAGAAACCCACGGCATACCGTAGCGGGCTTGAAGACAAAGTAGGAGAACAACTGAAAAATGCAGGAATTGAGGCAGCTTACGAGAAACACAAGCTGCCTTATATTATTCCAGCAACCGATCACTATTACACCCCTGATTGGGTGTTACCTAATGGTATCATCGTGGAAGCTAAAGGTCTCTTTGATGCAGAAGACAGGCGCAAGCATCTCCTCATCAAAGACCAATACCCACACCTCGACATCCGTTTTGTCTTTAGTAGCCTTACCACCAAAATCTATTCAGGCAGTAAGACAACTGTTGCTGACTGGTGCGAAAAACACGGCTACCAATATGCTCGTAAATTTATTCCGCCAAGCTGGTTTGATGAACCTAAGAAACCCACTAACGGACTCATTCTAAAGAAAGGAGGCAGCAGCAAATAAGCACTCTAAAATTCAAACAACGTACCTGCACAGACTGGTTCTATATCATCAAGAAGCCTATTAATGGAGCTGATAAGGAAGCCTTAGTCAATGCTGCTCGCCGTCTTGGTGAGTTCGACTCAGGGTATCACTTCATTATCCAAAATGACGGCACAGTAGAAGCAGACAGGGATGTCAACGCTGTCGCACAGTGGGACTTCAAGGACAACACAACGTCCATCTACATCCTCTGCGACACCTCTGGAAACCTTACAGACTCCCAAAGGATTGCTGTAAGCGACCTGTTCAAGACCCTTGTTGCTACCTACCCTAATATCCAAACTGTAGAGGTACTCTAATATGGAACAGACCGAATCTCAAGTTGTAGAGGCACACGTCCCCTGCCCTGATTGTGGTAGTAGTGATGCAATGTGTGTCTATGATGACGGACACAGCTATTGTTTTAGTTGTCATGCCCAACATCAAAATAAAGAACAGCAGACAAAAGCTGCCAAGCCAGTGACCAAGGGAGGCGTGGTGTCTCCTGTTGATCTAAACCTTGGAGCCTTAACTGCCCGTGGTATCTCAATGGAAACCTGTAAAATCTACGGGTACTACAAGGGGTTCCGACATGATAGACCTGCTCAGTTTGCCTGTTACATTGATGAGGCTGGTACTGTTATAGGTCAGAAAGTCCGGTACGCCGACAAAACCTTTGAGACCCTCGGAAACCTTGAACGTCGCTTCTTTGGTCAGCACCTCTTTACTTCCGGTAAGAAACTAATCATTACCGAAGGTGAAATTGACTGCCTCACTGTTAGCCAAATTCAAGGAAACAAATATCCTGTTGTGTCGCTGCCTAATGGCGCACAGTCAGCAAAGAAGACCTTTGAAGCACAGTATGACTGGCTTGAGGGTTTTGAAGAAGTAATCGTTATGTTTGATATGGACAAGGTAGGACGTGAAGCTGTAGACAGCGTTTGCGGTATCCTTAGCCCCAACAAACTCAAGATTGCCACCCTGCCCCTCAAAGACCCCAATGAGTGTCTGATGCAGGGACAAGCCTCAGCAGTAGTAAATGCAGTTTTCCGTGCGAAGACCTATAAACCCGCTTGTATAGTCAATGGTGAAGAACTCTGGGAAGCCCTGTCAACCGAACAGGAAGAAGCCCAAGGGTATCCGCTGCCGTGGGATATAGACCTCCAGAAGATGACTCTGGGACTCCGAAAAGGGGAACTGGTGCTTATCACTGCTGGCACTGGCACAGGTAAAACTACCTTTGTCAGACAGCTTGCACATCACTGCGGTGTCAACCTGGGCTTGAAAATTGGGATGCTGATGCTTGAAGAAAATGTCAAGAGGACTGCCAAAGGGTTAATGTCTATCCACACAGGCAAACGCCTCGCTCTTAACCGACACCTCATTACTGAGGACGAATACAAAGATGCCTTTGATGCCACACTCGGCTCAGGGCATTTTATTTTTTATGAACACTTTGGGTCGCTGGAGTCAGACGACCTAATCAAAAACATTCGCTATATGGCAACCGCCGAACAATGCGACTTTATTATCCTTGACCATATCTCAATCGCTATCAGCGGTTTGGAAATCGACAATGAACGAAAGGCTACAGACGTACTAATGACAAAGCTCCGCAGTCTTGCAGAAGAAACAGGAGTCGGGATGTTAGTTGTGTCGCATCTTAAGCGTGTCGATGGGACACCAGCAGAAGAAGGAGGGGCAGTAAGCCTCAGTCATCTTCGGGGTTCCCAAGCACTCCCTCAGTTATCCGATGGTGTCTGGGCGTTAGAACGCAACCAGCAAGCGGACGACTCTGAGAAAAACTTGGTTCGTGTAAGGATTCTTAAAGGTCGCTTCACAGGCGAAACAGGAATTGCTGGCTATTTAGCCTATGACAAAGAAACCGATCGGCTTGTAGCCGCAGAAAAACCACACAAAAAGGACATCGACTTGGGTAACGATGATGATGTTCCTTTTTAATTTTAAGGAGGAACATACTTATGAAAAAAAATTACTCTTATCCAGTCTCCAGTATTGGTTTCACTATCTCGGAACTCCCCGGTGAAACAGCAGTCTACATTGAGTTCTCTGGCTGTCGTCAGAACTGCCCCGGCTGTCACTCGGACTATCTTATTGGTGACCAAGGGGATTCCTTGGACCTTGAGGATACTGTCTACAATGCCTATGCGCTTGCCCAGAAGTATCCTGATGACATCACTGCTATTGTCCTGATGGGTGGTACTGCAAACAACGGTATTACCGAGAAGTCCCTTGGTATCCTTATCAAAGCCTTAGCGAAGAAAACAGGCTTGCCTATTGGTCTCTATTCAGGTCGTGATGAAGCCCCTGACAAATACCTTGATGTAGAAGAAATCAGATGGGTCAAGACAGGTTCCTATAAAGAAGCCTTTGGTGGTCTTGAGGAACCCACTACGAACCAAAGGTTCTACGTTAAAGAACACACGATTGTAACCGACCAATATGGCGTTTATTCCGGTCGTATCCCCCATTGGGTCGATATGACCAAACAGTTCCAAATACTGAAAGGAGAAGAAATTGCTCAACAACCTAACTCCGACTCAGATTCAGAGTAAATTAGACTTTATCAAGAATTACATTACTGCCGACACTGCTGCTGATGGATCTATTGTTGACCCTAACGCTAATGTCACCTCAAAGAACGTAGCAACAATGGAGGCAGAGCTTTATAAGTACGAGAACATTCAGGTAAATAGGGCTATTGTCTGTGATAAGATAACGCAAATGTTTGGCGCAGACTTAGCCACACAGTATCTTGAGGACATCCACTCTCATCTTATTTATGTCCATGATGAAACCTCACTGAAACCCTATTGTGCCTCTATCACTCTCTACCCGTTCCTATTTGATGGCTCTAAGGCTATCGGAGGAACCTCAAGCAGACCACGGAACCTACAGAGCTTCTGTGGTTCTTTTGTCAACCTCATGTATCAAATTGCAGGAGGCTTTGCTGGGGCTGTAGCTACAGTCGAGTTCCTCATGTATTTTGACTATTTCGCTAAGAAGACCTACGGCAGAAACTACCTGACGACAAACAGTCGTGAGATTCAGCAGGAGTTACAAGGTGTAATCTACTCCATGAACCAACCTGCTGCTGCCCGAGGATTCCAAAGTATCTTCTGGAATATCTCAGTCTTTGATGAACACTACTTTACGTCCCTCTTTGATGAGTTTTACTTCCCTGATGGCACCAAGCCTGACTATGAGACACTTAAGCAGCTCCAAGAGTTCTTCATGGAGTGGTTCCGAAAAGAACGCCGTAAAGAGCTGCTTACTTTCCCGGTCATAACTGCTGCCTATCTGGTTGAAGAAGATACAGCAAAGGACAAAAACTTCCTCGACCTCTTAGCCGATCAAATGTCTAAAGGTCATAGCTTCTTTCACTATGAGTCTGACAGCGCAGATAGCCTTGCCTCCTGTTGTCGCCTCCGAAACGAGTTTGCAGACAATACGTTCAGCTATACCCTCGGTGCTGGTGGGGTTTCCACAGGCAGCGTACAGGTTATCACTATCAACTTTAATCGACTCAGACAGTCACACCTAATCTTGCATAGTGTCGTTGAGCGTGTCCAGAAGTATCTTATGGCACACCGAAGTTACCATATGGATATGATAGAAGCTGGTATGCTTCCTGCTTACTCCGCAGGTTTCATCGACATTGACAAACAGTTCTGCACTATTGGTATCAATGGATGTCTTGAGAGCTTTGAGTATATCTGCAAACACACTGCTGTTGGTTTTTGGAAAGCCGAGAACTACACAGAGTATCTTAAGTATTGTTTGTCGACCATTCAAAACCTCAACAAGGAAGCATTGAAAACCTTTGGAACCCGCTTTAATACCGAGTTCGTCCCCGCTGAAAACCTTGGTGTCAAAAATGCTAAGTGGGATAAAGAAGATGGGTTATGGGTTCCTCGTGATTGCTATAACAGCTATTTCTACCCAGTAGAGGACACTAGCTGGAACATCCTTGACAAAATCAAAATTCACGGTAAGGAAGTCTCACAGTACCTTGATGGAGGAGCTGCTCTGCATCTCAATCTCCAGAGGGTTCCTACAAAAGCTGAGGCGTTAAACCTTATCCAGACCAACATAAGACACGGGGTTCCGTATTGGACTACCAATGTCCTTTGCACTGTCTGTAACCATTGCGGACATATAGACCCTAACTATCATACCGCTTGCCCTCAATGCCACTCGGCTGATGTCGATTACGGCACAAGGGTCATCGGGTATCTCAAACTAATCTCCAGCTTTTCCGCTGGACGACAACAAGAAGCGGCTCTCAGAGCCTATCAAAACACAGGAGGTATTAAAATTGTTTCTGATTAAAATGTTTTTCGGTATGCAAAAATGGTGCTTGAAACAGCAAGTCAAAATGGCTAAGGCTTTGAGAGAAGCTAACACCAAAGCAATCGCTAAAATGCGTGAAGACATCTTAACCCTTGAAGATGAAAACGCAGAGCTGGGAAGAAAGTACCTGTAATCCTTGCTTTTCTTTGACATTGAGACTAATGGTCTCTTAGACTCAGTGATAGAAGCTCACTGCATGGTCATAATTGATGAAGAAAATAATGTCACAGAATACCGCCCCTCGGAAGTCCATCAGGGAGCCAAACGGCTCCTTGAGGCAATCCGGGAGGGCGATTTTATTTGTGGTCATAATGTCATCAACTTCGACCTCCCTGCCTTAGAGAAACTCTATCCAGACATCAAGGTGCCTTATGCACTCCAAGGGAATGTCGTGGATACCCTTGTCCTGTCCCGCCTGATCTATGGCAACATCAAAGACAGTGACAATGGACTCTTACGAGCAGGCAGACTTCCCGGTAAACTCTATGGCTCTCATGGCTTAAAGGCTTGGGGCTTCCGCTTAGGGGAACTTAAAGGAACCTATGCAGAAGAAACCGCTGATGCTTGGGCGCACTTCTCTGAGGAGATGCTTACCTACTGCGTTCAAGACGTAGTGGTCACCAAGAAACTCTATGAGAAACTGATGAGTAAAAACTACCCAGAAGCCCCTATAATCCTTGAACACCAAGCTCAGTGGCTCATGGCAAAACAGGAACGCAACGGCTTTCCTTTTGATGTCTTTGCTGCCCAAGAGCTTGAAATAGAACTCAGAAGTCGCAGTGCTACTCTTGATGCTGTCTTACGGCAGCAGGTTCCACTGATTCCCGACAAAGTATTTATCCCGAAACGAGACAACAAAACTAAAGGCTACATCAAAGGTGTGCCTATTCAGAAGTATAAAGACTTCAACCCAAATAGTCGGCAGCAGATTGAGTGGCTTATCAAAAACCACTTCAAGTACATTCCTGATAACGAGGAACTCTTTGAAGAAGGTACAGACCGCCTCAAGATTGACGACATTACCTTTGGATACCTTAAGACAGACCCCGAAGCTCCTGAGGAACTCCGAAATATCGCAGGTGTCTTTGAAGAATACCTGATGATAACCAAACGTATCGGACAGCTCATTGATGGAAAGCATGGCTGGCTCAAGTGTGTCAAAGAAGATGGACGTATTCACGGCTCTGTTAATCCTTGTGGTGCTGTTACTGGACGAGCTACCCACGCCGCTCCTAATGTAGCCCAAGTGCCAGCCGCAGGTAGTCCCTATGGTAAAGAGTGTCGCAGCCTATTTACTGTCCCGAAAGGATGGTATCAGGTAGGTGTCGATGCTTCCGGTCTGGAACTGCGCTGTCTAGCTCACTTTATGTACCCTTACGACAACGGGGCTTATGCCCACGAGATACTCAATGGCGACATCCACACAGCCAACCAGAACGCCGCTGGGTTACCTAAGCGTGACCAAGCGAAAACCTTTATCTACGCCTTTTTGTATGGTGCAGGTGACGGAAAGATTGGCAAGATTGTGCATGGTACTGCTAAGGATGGCAAGCGACTCAAAAGAGAGTTCCTGTCTAAGACACCAGCTATTGCTGACCTTAAGGCAGCCATTACGAACGCTCTGGTCGCTGAGGAGTTCCGAGGCAGAGTTACCAAATGGAAACGCAGGTATCTCAAAGGTCTTGACGGTCGCCCTCTGCACGTCCGGTCGCTCCACTCAGCACTCAACCTGCTCCTGCAATCAGCAGGTGCATTGATCTGCAAAAAGTGGATATTGCTACTCGAAGAAAACCTTATCAACCTTGGGCTTGACCATGGAGCTGACTTTCAGTACATGGCTTGGGTTCACGATGAAGTGCAGGTAGCTTGTCGGACGAAAGAGATTGCTGAGACGGTTATTAAGGTCGCTCAGGAGTCTATGAGACAAACTCAAGAATTTTTTGGATTCAGAGTCCAACTGGATACCGAAGGAAAAATTGGAAAGAATTGGAGTGATTGTCATTAAAGTATTAGTCGCTTGTGAAGAAAGCCAAGCGGTGACCATAGAGTTACGAAAGCTCGGACACGAAGCTTATAGCTGTGATATTGAGCCCTGCTCCGGCGGTCATCCTGAGTGGCACTTACAACAAGATGTGTTACCTCTTTTGAAAGAAAAATGGGATATGATAATTGCATTCCCCCCCTGCACATATTTGTCTAATGCAGGTGCTTGCCGCTTGTATCCTACCAAAGGTAACTTAGATCAAGAGCGTTATAAAAAGGGGTTAGAAGCTAAAGATTTTTTCTTACATTTCTTAAATGCCGACTGTCCTCGTATTGCTGTCGAAAATCCTGTCAGTAGTAAAATCTTTGAAATGCCTGCACACACTCAAGAAATTCAACCTTATATGTTTGGACACCCTTATACAAAGAAAACCCGTTTGTGGTTGAAAGGACTCCCAAACTTAAAAGCTACCAATTTAGTGGATGTAGTGGCTCCTTATGTGCCCTCTGGGACAGGACGTAAAAACACAGCTAAGTATGGAGCTGCTAAACGAGGGGATGATGCCAAGAATAGAAGCAAGACATTCTCTGGGATAGCAAAAGCTATGGCTACTCAATGGGCTCAGGGAGAAACTAGATGAAAACTTTAAAACTCCTTCTGTTTCTCTTAGCAACCTTTTACTTCCAAGAGGTTACCCTGACAGCCTATACTGCATCCGTTGAGGAATGTGGTAAGGCTGATGGGATAACCGCAAGTGGCACTAAGGCTACTCAAGGTCGTACAATAGCTGCCGACCATTTACCTTTTGGTACCCTCGTGGAAATTGATGGTCACCTTTATACCGTTGAAGACCGCTTTGGTGGCGGTTACATTAACAAAATTGATATTTACTTTGACAATTACAGAGATGCCATAAACTTTGGCAGACAGCAAAGGATTGTCAGGGTTTACTACTAAGGAGGAAATTAATTATGTATGAACCTATTATTGACCCTATGATTTTCTATTGGATAGAATTGGTGGAAAAGCTACAACTAGCCCCTATATGTGTAGGGATACTGGGCGTGGTGTTAGCTTGCTCCTTCCCACTCTATCTTATGGAAGCTGATTTACCAACAAGTCAAGAGAATAAAATCATAAAAATTGCTATTACCATTTTCAGTGTATTATTTATTGCAACTTCCCTTTTAGCATTCCTTGCACCATCTAAAGACACTATGTACAAAATGCTGATTGCCAAACAGGTGACCCCTCATAACCTACAGGTCACTGGGGAAACCGTTGATAAAGCACTTGATAAAGTCGTAGAAAAAATTATCAAGGTAACTCAGGAGGTCAAAAAATAATATGGCGAAGAAAAAGCCGACTATTGTCAATATTTCCTGCCCTAAATGTAAAAGACCATTATTGACCTTAGGTAACCTTGTAGAACCCACTAAGGTTACCATTCAGTGCCCTTGTGGATACACTTTGAAAACTAAGGATATTACAGGAGATAAGCTATGTGGTGGGACATCAAAATAAAAGAAAAACCAAAATGTAACCATAGTTATAAAAAAAGGGGTATGTACTTTTCAGATTTAAAAACACGTTTCTCTAATGATTTTGATGAAATAATTATTTATGAACACAGTAGATGTGAACTTTGTGGTCTTGATAAAAAGGAACGTCTATATACAGAGAAGTTTCCACCTTCGATGTATAGAGGTAATCTTGAAAAAAGTTTTCTAATAGAAAAGTTAGAACGGAAAGGTATCCCTTCTGAATTAGAATACAACTTGAGCCTTTGGAAGAAAGATAAGAATGCTATAGGAGGTAGTGAAAATTGACCCCACACTATAAAAAAGAACTCCAAAGTATCGCCGACAAACATGGTTACTCTGTCCGCTCAGAAGAACGCCTTGACGCATTATCAGACAAATTCTTAGGGCAAGTAGTTAAGTATGGGAGGATGTATTGTCCTTGCCAAAACGTCCGTAATGAAGACTCCATTTGTCCATGCAGATATATGAGGTCTTACAGTGTCTGTAGGTGTGGCTTGTTTACGAAGGGAGAGCCTAATGGTAACCAAAAAGAAAACAGCTAAGACCTTCTTTGACTACTACCCGGACTTTCCTCGTGATAAGTCACATCTTGTCCAGCTCTGTCTCCCACGTGAAAAAATGAATAACAAAAAGACACCTCAGTTTCCCTTGATGTACTCAGAGAAACTTGATGGTGTCTTTTGTTTTGCCGTATGTGATACCACAAGTGTCCATATCTTTAGTCGCACAGGTGAAGAATACTTGAGCCTTGAACACCTCAAGCCTGAGCTGTACGACATCTCTAAGACCCTTGGCACCGACATCATTATCTTTGAAGGATACGCCAAGGGTGTCCCCCAGCCTACTATCAGCGGTTGGTGTCGAGACACTAAAGCCCAGCACTACGAAGTTGGGGCTTATGTCCATGATGCCCTGAGCCTCGATGAGTTCTGGGGAACCTGTGAAGCTCGTCCCTATGAAGAACGAAGCCAAGAGCTAAACCGCATTGAGTTCTGGCAGAGCTACCACCATACCTTCCTTGTTCCTCAATACTTTGCTTACACTTGGTCAGAAATCGACAAAGCAGCAGAGCGTATCTGGAATGCAGGTGGTGAGGGCTTGGTAGTTAGAGACCCAAGTGTCGGCTACCTCCCTGGTAAACGTAATGAAACCATGATGAAAGTTAAGAAGGACATTAGCTACGACCTGAAAGTCCTGAGCCTCCAAGAGGGAACCGGGAAATACACAGGGATGGTTGGCGCACTTGTCTGCCAGTTCAGAGACGGCAAAGAAGTTATTGTCGGTACTGGTCTCACGGATGCCCAACGGAAACGCTGGTGGTCTGAGTTCTTCTATGATGAAATCGTAGGTAAAATAGTTCAAATTGATGCTATGTCTGAGAGTACCAAAGGAGTCCTAAGGGAACCAAGGTTCAAAGGCATACGCACTGACAAAACAGAAGGAGATTTTTAATGACGCTCAAAATTCTTTTTGATGCTGATATGACAGTATTCAGAGCTACCTCGTCTGTCGAGACACCTATTCAATGGGATGGTGACCTCTGGACTCTCCATGCGGATGCAGGGGAAGCCAAGGTGAAGGTAGACGACTCAGTGCTTACTCTAACGGAGAAGGTGTTGAAACACTACAAACACGAAGGTGAATATGAGATCGTTATGTGCTTCTCCGATGAAGACAACTTCCGGAAAAAGGTGCTGCCGACTTACAAACTCAATAGAGCTGATAAACGCAAGCCTACTTGCTACTACGGCGTTAAACAGTGGGTCGAAGAAAACTACAACTGTTACCAGAGACCGGGCTTAGAAGCTGATGATTGTATTGGTATCCTTTCGACAATGAAAAATAGCAATGCAATTATTGTGTCGGGTGATAAGGATTTCAAAACGATTCCTGGTCGCTTCTACGACTTCCTGAGAAATGAGTTTTACGACATCACTCAGGAAGAAGCCGACTACTGGCACCTCTTTCAGACTCTTATAGGTGACACCACGGATAACTATAAGGGCTGTCCGGGCTGTGGAGCAGTCTCCGCTAAGAAACTTTTAGATCAGTCACCAACTTGGGAAACCGTTGTGGCTGCTTTTGAGAAGAAGGGGTTGGCCGAAAGTGATGCACTGGTTCAGGCGAGAGTCGCTAGGATTCTAAGGGCTTCCGATTATGACTTTACCGCAAAGAAGCCTATCCTCTGGTCGCCAAATTAATTGTTCCACATATAACGAAAACACTATCGTTCCAGATAAGTGAGGAGAGGAAGTGATTACATATTCGACCTCGAAGACTCTATGATTCCTATATTACCTAAAGGAGACCTAGAGTATCTCAAACAAGTCTTTAGTTTCTCTGAACTGATGAGGAAGCAACACGCTAACAATGATGAACATATTGGATATATGAAAGGCGTACAGGCGGTCTTAGAAGTTTGTGAGGCTTTAGCAAATCCACCGAGAACGGAGGACTATGACACCTAATGTGTTTTAAAGTCAAGTCACCAAGCGTTGCTAACACACAGGTAACAGCTTCTCAGCTCCTTCCTTCCACGGAAGCTACTGAGCCTGAAAGTCCTGTCTATGGTGGAGATAGCGATGCTTTCAACAAGAAGAAAGGCAGAGATGCCTTGAAAATCAAAATGAACTCCACCTCTACTGGCTACAATCCAGTAAATATGTAGAACAGGAGGTACCATGTGTAACAAACCAAAAATTAAAACAACTCCTGCCCCTGTTGCTGCCGCTCCTGTTGCTGCCCCTGAGACAACTACTGTCGCTGATGTCGATACAGCCACTGAGTCTAAGAAAAAGAAGACTGGTAAACAGTCCCTCACTATTGGTATCAGCAATACCAGAGGAACCGGGTTGAACATCTAATGGCAATAGAGCTTGTCGAAAAGGCAAAAGAGCTTTATGATCGCCTTGAAAACGACCGTAAATCTTATATCACAAGGGCAGAAGAATGTGCAAAGCTCACAATTCCTTCTTTATTCCCGAAGGAAGCCGACAACAAAGATACCAAATATGAGACCCCTTATCAATCCGTAGGAGCCAGAGGGTTAAACAATTTAACTGCTAAGTTACTCTTGGCGTTATTCCCTCCTAATGCCCCCTTCTACAAATTGACACTGCGTGATGACCTTGCAGAATACTTTGAGGCTGATGCCAACGCTAAATATGAGATTGAGCAAAAGCTCGTTCAGATGGAGCAAATCATTCTCAACTGCATTGAGACATACCAGATAAGGGTAACCATCAATGAAGCTATCAAACAGCTTTTGGTCGCTGGTAATTGTTGTCTGTTCCTCCCTCCGAAAGAAGGAGGCATTAAGCTCTATCGCCTTAACTCCTATGTAATCCAAAGGGATGCCTTAGGAAACGTGATACAGCTTATAGCAACCGACAAACTAACTGTTGCTACGCTCCCACAGGAAGTAAGGTCTCTAATTGATTCCAATAAGAAACCCGAAGAAGAAATAGTCGTATACACCCATGTTTACTACAGCAATGAAGATGACCGAATGTACTCCTACCAAGAAGTAGACGGCAAGCAGATACCGGGAACTGAAAATAACTATCCAAAAGATAAATGCCCGTGGATACCTCTGCGCCTTGTCAAGCTCGATGGTGAGTCCTATGGTCGTGGTTATGTCGAAGAATACCTTGGTGACCTTAAGTCACTTGAGGGACTCCAAAAGGCAATCGTTGAATTAGCCGCTATCGCTGCAACTGTAATTAATCTCGTGAACCCCAATGGTATCACACAGGTTCGTAAAGTAACCGCAACGAAAAACGGCGGATTCGCCCCGGGTCGCCTCCAAGATATCCGGACACAACAACTTCAAAAGTCCCAAGATATGCAGATAGCAAAACAGACAGCAGATGCCTTAGAAGCTCGGCTGTCTTATGTTTTTATGCTCAACTCTGCTGTCCAAAGAAGTGGCGAACGTGTCACTGCTGAGGAAATCCGGTATGTCGCTGGGGAACTTGAGGATACCTTAGGTGGTATCTACTCTATCTTGTCGCAAGAACTACAGCTTCCACTGGTACGGAGACTGCTTGCCCAGCTTCAAGCTACAGGACAGCTCCCTCAGATTCCTGACAACATGATAGAGCCAGCAATCACCACAGGCATTGAAGCTCTTGGTCGTGGTCACGATCTAAGCAAAATGACAAGTTTCTTAACGACTGTTAGGGACATCCCTGAGGCTCAACAGCGTATCAACTGGGGTAACGCTATTATCTCTCTGGCTTCTGCTCACAACCTCGACACTACTGGTCTGGTTAAATCTGATGAGCAGATGCAAGAAGAAATGCAACAGCAAGCCATGATGCAAATGGCACAAGCAGCAACACCTAATGTCGCTAAAGGTCTCATAGAAGGACAAGAAGCGGCTCCTACTCAATAACAAGGAGGAACAAATGGAACCCACTGAAAATCAAGAAGTTGTCACAGAAACCGTGGCAACCGAAGAAGTTCCTGCCGTTACCGAACCCGACCTCTCACAAGTTGAAGTTGTGTCAAACGGTCAGGAAGTAGATTTAACATCATCGGAAGGTGAAAACTCGGACGATAAGGCTGCCGATAATGAAGAAAAGGTAGCAACTCCGAACCCTGATGATGTCGTACAGAAAGAAGTAAACGAAGCTAAAGCCACTACGGAACAGGTTAAGCAGCTTGTTACCGACAAAGGTTTAAACTTTGACGAGCTGCAAAGAACCTATGATGAAGCTGGTGCTTTGACTGAGGCACAGTACACTGAGCTGGAAGCAGCAGGTTATCCGAAAGCCGCTGTAGATGCCTGTATTGCTGGTCTCCAAGCGACCGCTGACAAATTCGTAGGAACCGTCAAGGAATATGCAGGTGGCACTGAGGGTTTTAATCGCATGGCAGCCTTTGTGAAATCCCAAGGGGACGCACAGGTAGCCGCTTTTAATACTATTATGACCACCGCTGACCTGCCTACTATCAAGGAATACTTGAATGGTGTTAAGGCACAGATGGTAGCCAAGAACGGAACTGCAAATGGTTCTGTCTTAGGCAGCGCAACCTCTGGAGCAACTAAAAGTTTCTCTAATATTGCAGAAATGACTAAAGCAATGTCCGACCCTCGATATGGTCGAGATGCTAAGTATACTCAGTCTGTAGAAGCTCGTGTAGCTAATTCCGACATATTCTAAACGGCAGCCTTGTGGCTGTCTATTTTTATTCCCGAAAGGATGATTATTTAACTAATGGCAGATATTACTGTAGCCGCTCCCGGTCTAATCCAAGGTGGTAACGACCGCCTTGCCCTGTTCCTTAAAATGTTCGCTGGTGAATGTATCACCGCTTATGAACAAACCTCCGTAACTAAAGGTCGCCATATTGAACGTAATATTACCTCTGGTAAATCCGCACAGTTCCCTGTGTTTGGTCGTGCTGAGGCGGCTTTCCTAAAAGCTGGTGCTGATCTTGATGCCCTGCGTGTTAATATCCCGCACGCTGAGAAAATCATTGAGATTGATGGTCTGTTGACCTCTGATGCCTTGATTTTCGACCTTGATGATGCAATGGCACATTTTGATGTTCGTGCTGAATACTCCAAACAAATTGGTGAAGCCTTGGCTGTCGCTCGTGATGGTTCTGTTTTGGCTGAGATTGCTAAATTAGTAGTCGAAGATAAAGAAAACATCACTGGCTTAGGCAAAGGTGCGATTTTGAGTGCCTCTCTCCCTGCTGCATCCATCGGCGAAACCGAAGCAATGGGTAAAGCACTCTTTGACCAGCTTTTGAAAATCAAATCTGCTATGTCTGAAAACTATGTACCTGATACTGAACGAACCGTCTATATCCGTCCGATGGCTCTGAATGCTCTGGTAGCTAATAAAGACATTATCAACAAACTGTATGGTGCTTCTGTAACCATTGAAAATGGTAAACCGCCGAAGTTGTTAGGATTCGACCTTGTTGAAACCCCGCATCTGACTAGAGGTGGCGCAGCCGTTAATGCAGGTGTTATCCAAGGTGCTGGTCATGTATTCCCGGCTGCCTACAAAGACTCCTGTATGTTCCTTGTAGCACATCGTTCCACTGTAGGTACTTTGACTTTGAAGAACTTGTCTCTGGAACACGCTCGCCGTGCTAATCTGCAAGCTGACCAAATCATTGCTAAATATGCAATGGGTCATGGTGGTTTGCGCCCGGAAGCTGCTTTCATGGGTGTTATTACCTCTGCATAATTTACCCATAGGGGAGTCTAATGGCTCCCCTATTTTTTCTAAAAGAAAGGAGGCAAATCTCAAATGATTTCCCCTACTACTGAGCTTGATGCCGTTAATGAGATTATTGGTGCCATAGGTGAAGCCCCTGTGAACACCTTGGAAAACCTTATGAATGTTGACGTTATCAATGCACTCCGTATCCTCAGGAACAACAACAGAGCCTTTCAGTCCCGTGGCTGGTCTTTTAACAGCATCACTGAATACCCTTTGAACCCTGATGTTTACTCAAAGAAAATCAAATGGTTAGATGTATACCTGAAAATAGATGGTGAAGAAGGTACAAAGTATGTGAAGCAGGGCGACTATGTTTATGATCTAATCGCTAAGACCTCCATCTTTGAAAGTCCTATTTCTATCAACGCTATTATTTTAGTTCCCTTTGAAGATATGCCGGAACCTGCTCGCAACTACATTGTCGCTAAAGCATCCGCTGAATTTCAATCGAGATACCTTGGTGATGAGTCGTTGACCCAAATTCTTAACAACAAAGTCCAAGAGACTTGGCAGTATCTACAGGAAGATGAACTCGACAAAAACGAATATAACTTACTTGACCATACTCATGTACAGGAGTTGTTGACCCGATGACAGCTTTATATTCTCAAACTATAAAAAACCTTGTAGCCGGTATCAGTCAACAGCCACAGGTTCTTAGGCATCCCGAGCAGCTCAACGAGCAAATCAATGGGTTCTCCACGGAAGCCGCTGGACTCCAAAAGAGACCTCCTACTCAGTATGTCGCTCCTTTAACGAAGGAAGTTAATGTCGGTAACAAACCGCTTGTACACTTCATCAACCGAGATGACTACGAGAAGTACATTGTGACCTTTACAGGTAGTGATGTTATGGTCTTTGACCTCAATGGAAGCCCCATGGAAGTCCATTATGAAAGTGAAGATGCCAGACGATATATAACTACTCAATCCCCTCGAAGTAACCTTAAGTGCCAAACTATAGCCGACTACACCTTTATCTCTAATATCTATGCTATCCCAAGGATGTCCACTGAGATAACAGAGGATGTCTGGGCTACTCAGGGTGCCTTGGTAAACATTAAGAGCGGTCAATACGGTAGGACATATCGTGTGGATATTAATGGAAATTCCATAGCATCCTACACAACTCCTGATGGTTCTGATAAATCTCATACAGGACAAATTGCAACTGACTACATTGCATCTCAGCTTGCAACACAAGCACGTAACGCTGGTTATGAGGTACAAACAGGTTCTTCTTGGTTATACATAACGAAATCTTCCAATAATACCATTGAAAAAAAATATTGGAGAGAACCTTCAACATCTTATGAGCAGCAAGAACAAATATTTGAAAGCATGAGTAGAACCAGTGGTCGTTATTATCCTAAAACAGATAAGTTATTGGTCACAGCGTTTAAGGCTGGTGAGGACGCTGTCACACTCACCTCGCAGGCACTTGCAGAAATAAATCGCTGTTCAACAGATTATTGGGAAATTTTATTTCTTAATGAAGTTAGATGTGAGCTGCGGAGAAAAGGTTTCTGGGAGACAGTGATAGAGCCAAACACTGCAACAGATATCAAAAGTGTTTCTGTATATGATGGCTACAACAACCAAGCAGCTTTTGGCGTCCTTAAGACTGTCCAGAAATTCTCTATGCTCCCCGTTTCTGCTCCTGCTGGTTTCACTGTCAAAGTAGCAGGAGAGTCCGGCAGCACTACGGACGACTACTATATCCGTTATGATGCCTCTGAGAACCTCTGGAAAGAATGTGTGCGCCCTGGTATCCCTAAGAGTTACGACCTCCAGACCATGCCTCATGTTTTGGTCAGACAAGCTGATGGCTCTTTCTTACTCAGACGTGCTGAGTGGGAAGAACGAAAAACAGGTGATGAAGACTCTAATCCTGAGCCGTCCTTCATTGGGTACCCTATTAAGGATATTGTCTACTTCCGGAACCGCTTATGCTTTATAGCAGGTGAGAATGTAATCTTATCTCAGTCCGCTGGGTTCTTTAACTTCTGGATGGTTTCAACAAAGGAAGTCCAAGACACAGATGCTATTGATTTAGCTATATCCGACAACAAGATTGCCACTTTGCACCATGCGGTTCCTTACGACGAGAACCTTGTCTTGATGAGTGATGATGCACAGTTCATCTTGAGGTGTGAGGGTGTATTGACACCTAAGACCGCAAACATCCCTCCTGCTGTAACCCGCTTCGGTAATTCACTAAAGGCTAAACCTGCGACCGCTGGTAGAAATTTATACTTCACCGCAGAACGCAGTCAGTATACTACAGTTCGTGAGTTCTTCACTGCTGCTGACAACACTGAGAGTAAGGATGCTCAAGACATTACCAGCCATGTATCTAACTACATTCCTAATGGTGTCTATAAAATCGTTACGTCTCCTGTTGAGAACCTTCTGCTCTTTTTGACAGAAGGAGCCAGCAACTGCATTTATGTCTATAAATATCTCTTTATTGACTCCGTGCGCCAACAGGCAGCATGGTCTCACTGGGACTTTGGGGATGGTAATGTGTTCGGTGCGGACTTCTTTGGTGGTATCTTTTATGTCGTTATTGAAAGAGATGGAATACTTTTTCTTGAGAAGATGTCCTTCACCTACAACACTGCTGACTTTGAAGATGAACCTTACAGAATCTATTTAGATCGCAAGGTTCCTTATGTAATCCCGGAGGACTCCTACAACCCCGTCACAGAGCGAACCTCTTTTAACCTCAAGGATGTTTATGACTCCTCGGACTTAATAAGTTTCAATGGGTTTGCCCTTGTGGATACCAAAGGAACCTATATGGAACTTGAAGTAGCCGCTGATGGCTCAGTTGCAATCGAAGGAGACTGGCGCAACAAGACAGTATTTATTGGTCAGAACTTTACCATGAAGGTAGGCTTCTCGACCCTTATGATTAGGCAGGAGACCCAAAGTGGTACTAAAGCCATAGATACTGGTCGTTTGCAGCTCCGCTCTTTCTGGGTAAACTTTTCAGACTCAGGGACTTTCTTGGTCTCTGTCGATATAAAAGATAGGAATAAATTTGAATATCTGCATACCTCCAGAACCTTAGGGAACCGTAATAGTACCTTAGGTTCTTTAGTTTTTTCTACAGACCAATTCAAGGTTCCTATCCAATCCCTAAACACAAACTGCGATATAACGATCACCTCTACCAACCCTAATCCGGTCGCCTTAATCGGGGCTGGCTGGGAAGGAAGCTATTACAGGAGGAGTAAGCCTATATGAAATTACATACAGAAAAGACCACTCTTAAACAGATGCAGGACTTTCTGGAACACGCTCGCCCACTGGATATCCAAGAAGCTGAAATGGATGGCATTAAGTTTACTGACCTGCCCCTCTCTGATTTTGAGGACTGTAAGAGCATTGTAGACGAAGAAGGTACTGTCTTTGCTATTGGTGGTGTTGTCAAAGAAGACACCGATATAGGTGCTGTCTGGATGCTCTGTACAAAACGTGTAGAGCAGCATAAGATAACATTTCTTAGGTTCACCAAAAGGCTCCTTGAGGATTACCTAAAGCGTTATGCTGTCCTTGGTAACCGTGCATGGTTGGGTAATCAGCTCCACATTGATTGGCTGACTTGGATGGGTGCTAAATGGGCTAACTGTGAGGGTGAGTTTCGTTGGTTTGGTTTTGTTAGAAAGGAGACACCTGAATAATGTGTTCGTTACCCTCTGCATTGGATGTTGGCTTGCAAGTTGCAGGTAACTATATGGGTCAAAGGGCTACCGCTAAGGCAGCTCAGGCTCAGATGAACCAGCAAGCACAAGCCGCTTTCACCCAAATGAATTACGCCTTTCAGGACTACGAGATAGAACGTGTGGATGCTTTTGATGCTGCTGTTGCAGAACTCGACAAAGTTTCTCACAATGCTATGCGTGTCAACTCTGGCGTCGAAGCCGCAGTAAATGAGACCATGTCTGGTCGTACCGCTAAAATGCTCGTTAGGAACGTTGAAGGTGATACTGCCCGGACTAAAGCATCTATCAAAGATAATTTTGCTCGTAAGTCTAATGAAATTGATTTAAACAAAGAGCGCAGCTTGCTCTCTACAAAAGATTATATAAACAACCTAAATGCTTCTGCTCCTAAAATGCCGTCCCGTTTCAGTAATGCTATAAGCACTGCTGGGATAGTTTTAAATTCCTATACTAAAACCCAGAACCAACGCCAATCCGTGAAGAACACTGGAGCTAAGTATAACTGGATAACTAATGGAGCCAAATAAATATAAGGAGGTAATCAACTAATGTCAAACCCCGTAAGTGCCGCAATAGGCACTCAAAGGCAGTTTGCAATACAACCTAAGAGTGTCTATCAGCAAAACTTAAAGGCTCTTTCGGTTGGTAACGGAATTAGCCAGAGGACAGACTTGGATGCTGCCTTACTTTCTAAATCCTTAGGTATCCTTGGTGGTGCTATTTATGACGAGTCGATCGCCGCTGATAAACGAGAGCGTGAACAATTCACTGCTCTTGAGGCAGAAAAATTGATAGCCGGAAAGACACCAGAAGACCTTGCTAAGTTCGACCGCATACAAGCCCTCCAACACAGCGACAAAGGTTACGACCTCACCGACAACCCTTACGCAATGGCTACTCTTGACCAGTCTATAGGTCAGGTAGCCGCCGCCTCTGCAAAGGAACGGTGGGCTTCTGAAAACCCCGGCACTCCCAAAAGTATCAATGAGGCTATCCAGTCTTATGATGGTATGCTTCAAGAGACCTATGGTTCCTTTAAGGAAAGTGTCAGAAATGGTGTCGCCTTTGATAAAGGCTTTTACGAGGGCTACCAGAGGGATGTCCTACAGGTCGCCCATGAAGCCCACCAGCGTATTAATAATGAAGCCAGAGCTAAAGGTCAGAGAACCTGCAATGTTAAACTTCAAGGGTTAGTAGCTGGAGCCGACACAATGGATACAGAGGCTTTTGTGCAGTCCTTTGGAGAAATCACTAGGGAACTCCAAGGATATGTTAAGAACTCTGATGAAGCCTTAAAGATAATCCAAGGAAACCTTGAGGTGCTTGCTGAAAATGGAACCAGCACTGAGAAGCTGAACGCTATCAAAAATACGCCTTATTATGGTTCCGACCGAAAAATAGGTGATGAACTCTCCTTCTTCAAGTATTACAAGAAGGTCTCTGAGAACGTCAACTATAAAGTGGCTGATGATGTCTACGAAGCCTGCCGTAACGCTGATGGTACTGTCAACTGGGAAAAAGCAGAGGAACGCCTTAAGGCTCTCCCGGCTACTGCTTTGAGCCGTGGTATTCCTCAGGTCTACCTTCCGCAATACTCAGGTGACCTCGATGGTCTTAAACCTGCTTTCAAGGCTATCCTGCCGTCTGTTGGTGGTATATTGTCGCAGCTCGGCTACGGTGATGTCGCTGAATACACCAGTGGATACCGTGACCCTGCACGCAACGCCGCTGCCAATGGTTCTCCAACAAGCTACCACTTAGCTGGGGATGCAGTCGATGTACACCTTGGCAACTTAACTAAGGAAGAACAGGAAACTGTAAAAGCTAATTTCAAACCATACTTCTCTGAGATACTCTACCATGATGCTGGTAGTGGTCTCCACCTACACCTTGGGGGTTACCGGGGAGGTCTTGATGACCGTGCAGACGACACAGAAGTTACCGCTTCTGCCTACTCTCCTGACCGCCTCGACAAAATCAGAAGTCGCCTGAGAGCGAAAGATGCTGATGCAAAACGAGTTGCGAAGGAACGGTCAGAAGCAGTCTATAACAACACTGTTCAAGCCGTGACACAGGCGGAAACCCAAGAGGAAGCCTTGAGACTCCTTGATAACTCTGGGATTCCGTTGGCGAAACAAAATGCTCTGCGCCGGAGCATCAATGCTAAGTTTAAAGCTATCAATCAAGGCAACCTCAGTGTTGAAGACCAGTTCTACCTCAAGTATGAAAAAGGTAAGCTGTGGACTGACATGGCGACCTTGAAAGAATATGAACGTCAAATGGAAAATGAAGACACAGAGATCGATGATAAATTCCAAGACAAAGCCAATGCAGCCGCTCGCCGTATGAATGACTATTGGAAACATTGCATTCCTGGCTACGGTAAGTCTGAGTCCAAGAAATCAGAAACCACTGAGTCTCCTGTCGATAATTCCGCTGATGCTCTTATGGATGAAATAAAAACAAAAGCAGTTCCGCAAATGATCGCTAAAGGTATGACCAGAAGTGAGATTGAGGAACGCTTGATGAAAATAGCACCTCGGTATGGTCTGAATGCTGCGACCCTACTGGATAGCCTTGAGTTACCTAATGATATTGAATAGGAGGAACCAAAGTGAGCATTACTGATGACTTACTGAATTTTGAACCAGCAGAGCAGTCTGTTGAAGAAAAGGCTCTTGAAGAAATACAAACGAAACGACACAATGCCTTTGCTGACCTTGGGGATGCCCTGTTCGACTATGCTAAGGGGGCTGTCCAAGGTCTCCAAGAAGTAAACCGAGCTGGTGACCATGTTGCCACTACAGACCCTTTAGCCCTCACTGGTCTTGATACTGCTAGAGTTGATACGTCTACTAGGCAGTCTCAGGAACAGCAGGAGGCTACTGATTGGTATAAAGCTGCAACCGATAATCTTGCAGATGAAACTGTTAAACCTGCTATCTTTACTGCTGCCATGCTTGGCAGTGGTACGGCTGCGGCAGCTATCGCTCCACTGATTGCTAAAGATACTGTGGAGCAGGCTAAAGAAAAAGGACTCGGAGAAGCCCTGCTGGAGTTTGGTAAGAACACTGCACCTATCTATGGTTCCTACCAACAGACCCAAGAAGAAGGCTGGGATGAATATGTAAATGAGCATCCTCTACGAGCCGCTGGTCTCCTTTTGGTCGCTGAGTCACCTGTGATGATTCCTGCTGTCCACTCAGCCAAATACGCCCGAAAAAACTTCCTTGTTAATAAGGGTAAGAAAAGCGTTGTAGAAGCTGAAAAGATTGTTAAAGGTGAATTTGACTTACAGCACGGCAAAGCCAAGGTGAAACCTGAGGCTCCTATGCAGAAACAGCCTACTATCTCTGAGGCTCTATTATCTACAGAGGAACCTGTGGTTACCCAGCGGTCAGCGTTCAAACCGAAGAACATTCAGGAACGCATAGATCACACGGTGAACCCTGAGGTATCCAAACGTATCGACCAGATTGTCGATGAGGGCTTTAAGCAAGCCAAACAGCTCGAAGACACCCAGCCCTTCCGTGGTGCCTATGAGACCGAAATAACGCCCCTGCCTACCGAGTATCCCCATCCAGTGCGCATCCACCAGATTCTTGAGACAGCAAACAGTATTGTGCCTGTCCGTGTTGGTCATATGCAAGCCGGAAAGAGCACCCTTGGATACCATATGACTAAACAAGAAGGTGTCCGCATCCGCTCATTCCAAGAGTTCGACACTATTGCCCATGAAATAGGACACAACCTTGATAAGAAATTCAATATCCAAGGGCATGATGTAGAGTTAAAAACTGCTGCTGAAAGTGTCTGGAAAGATGGGCAATATAAGGACTTTGAGCTGCGTGGTGAAGGTATCGCTGAATTTACAGCAGAATATGTTATGAACCCCGAGGTAGCCCAGAAGAACTTCCCGGGGTACTTTAAGGACTTCACAAGTAAACTTGCAGAAGACCCGAAACTCCAGAAGAAGATAGACACTCTCAGTAATCAGATTCGCAAGTGGTATACACAGAGTGAGGAAGCCCGTGTAAGGGGTGCTATTGTTGTTGAGGGAGACATTAAAACCCCAATGAAACAACAGGTAATCAAAGGAATTGATAATGTCCAAAACGCCTTAGTGGATGACACTACTAAACTTAGAGCTGCTATTAAGGACTTTGAGGACTTTACTGGATATAAACTGAAACCAGAAGAAAACCCTGCCGATATAGCCTTAGCTATCAAAAGCACTATACCGGCTCGTACCCAGATGCTCTTAGGACTTTCGAAGCTGGACAGTAAATATGTAATGGGTGCTTTAGAGGAAGTTTATAATATTCCTTTAAATAAAGTTACCTTTGCTGATGTCTACGCACCTCTGGAAGCCTTGGCTAAATCTGGAAAAAACAAAGGGTATCTAAGCAAACATGGCTTCAAAGATTGGCATGATGCTTTTACTAGCTATATGTCAGCTCTCCATACTCTTGAAGTTATCAACTTGAAAAACGCTGAGAAAGTTGCAGCACTCACAGAAAAGCTCACAGACTTTCAGAAGAAGTTGGGAACCATCGACCCGGTTCTGGATGGTAAGGGTGCTCGTCGACTTGAAAAGGCTATCCTCCAGACAGAGAAAGCCATTGCTGCTATTGAAGAAGGACGAGCAGATTATGTTACCCCTATCAAAAAAGCAGACGCAGCAGCAACCATTAAGAACGCCCCCGGTGCTCTGAAGGTAGCCGCAAAGCAGCTCCAACTTTTCAATGAGAACATCCTTGACCTTGCTGTCGAGTTTGGTTTCCTGAAAAAAGAAACGGCTGCTGCTTTCAAAGAGAAGTATCCGCACTATGTCCCGCTGTTCCGTGATTTTTCCTTAGAGAACGCTATGGATACCTCTTTCGGGAAACACCAGAACTTTGTTGATATCGACAAATTCTTCAAGGCGCTCAGCAAAGAAGGTAGCGAGCGATCATTGAAAGACCCTATTGTCAGCATGCAGCAGTCAGTTATGCGCCTAATCAATAATGGTGAACGAAATAGAGTCGGTCAGGCTCTCGCTCCTCTCGCCAAGAAAGATAAAAGTGCTTCTTTACTTATGGAGGTTAAAGGTAGTAGTTCTGCCGGTGCCAAAGGTATTTTTACTATTTGGGAAGCTGGTGAACAAAAGGCGTACCAAGCAATCGCTCCGGGTGTCTATGAGGCTGTTAAGGAAATGGATAGGGGTACTGCGGCTGCTATGAGTAATATTTTAGACAAAATAGCAACTACAGAAGCTAAAATGCTTCGTATTGGTGCAACCTCTACCCCCGCCTTTACTCTCTGGAACTTCCTGAAAGATAGCGTATTTGCTTCTTTAGCCTCTGAAACTGGCTTAAAGCCTTTCTTGGGCACTTTTGAGGGTTTCTTCAGGCGTGCTGATAAAGAGCTTATGGCTCGTTTTGAAGCTCAAGGTGTTCCCTTCTCTACCTATATTGGTAACAGTAGGGACATCACAAAGAGACTCCGAGGAGTTGCAGGGGATACCCCTTGGTACAAAGATAACCTTGCCTATAAAGTGGGGGACAAAACTATAAGCACTATGCTTGATTTTAACCAAATGGTTGAGGAATCCCCTCGTCTTGCTGAATTTTATCGAGCCTTAAAACGTGGCTATTCCCTTGAAAAGGCAGGTGCTATGGCTCGTGACCTCACATTAAACTTTGCAAGAGCGGGTACTAAAGGAAGACAAATAAATCGTTATTCTGCTTTCTTTAACGCCACTATTCAAGGCTTTGATAAGTTTTGTCGGCTGATGTACGAAAGACCAAAAGAAACTATTACTTTTGGTGTTGCTTATATTACACTTCCTACTATTGCTCTTTGGCTCCAGAACCATGACAAAGACTGGTATCGTGATATGCCTTTCGATGACAAAATGAAACATTGGTGCTTTGAGGTTGATGGTGTAATCTTTAAGATTCCTAAACCAGAACTACCCGGATACCTCTTTGGTTCTGCTGTTGAACGTGTTCTGGATATGGTTTACGACCAAGACCCTCAAGCCTTGGAACGTAGTAATTTTACTGGTTTCTTAATTGGGAACACTGTGCCTAACGCCCTTCCTACTGCGGCTATCCCCATCATTGAGTGGATGACCAATTACAACCTTTATCGTGGCAAGCCTATTGTTAGCAGCCGAGACATGAAAAAGGAAACCGCTGACCAATATAACATCTATACCTCTGAGGTAGCTAAAAGTATTGGTAAGGCTGCTGACCTGAGTCCTGCTAAAATCGACAACTCAATTAAAGCTGTCACAGGCTCTATGGGTATATTTTTCCTCAGTGCTTATGATGCGTTCGCTAAAGAAAACGCCACACCCGATAAGAAACTTACTGACCTCACTCGGTTTACCTTTACAGAAGGTAGTCGAACCCGCAGTGCAGAGGTGTTCTATGATGGTCTGGATGCTCTTGAAAAACAGTACAACAGCGGCTCTAAGAAAAATAAGACAAGAAACTACAAAGGTATGCTGAGTGCTAAGAAACAAATTGATGCTCACCGTAAGACCTACAATGGTATCTTGAACGATGAGAAGCTGGATGGTGCTACAAAACGCACTAAGCTGGATGAAATCAACAAGAAAATTAATGCTATTCAACGTAAGGCTAACCAAAGGTACCTTAACTATAAATACATTCAAAACCCCCAGAAATAAAGATGGGCTACCTTCGGGTAGCCTTTTGGATTTCTTAAAGAAAGGAAATGATACAATGCCTCAAGAAAGACAACAGCTTTTAGATGACTATATTCTTCTGATTCATGGATACATAAAGGACTTACAAAAATTCTCGGTGCATCAGGTGGATGCCCATGTACTAAGAGCCTTGCACGTCGCTGTAAAAGATATTCGGTCTAACAGGATTTAGCAGGCTGTGTAGTTTGATTGCTGCGACTTATCTCTAACAGAAAGGAAATGATACACCATATTAAAAACATCTATTACCTACGAAGGTACAGGTACTCAGGCTGTCTTTGACATACCTTTTGATTACCTTAAAGGCTCCTTTGTAATAGCCACTGTAGACGACACAACCCTTGATTATGTGGTCGCTAATCGTCAAGTCACGTTCTCTCCGGTACCTGCCTCTGGGACTCTTATAGTTATCAAAAGGCAAACCTCAACGGAACGCTTGGTATCTTGGCAGGATGCCAGTGTCCTTAAGGCTTCTGATATGACCCTGGCACAAGTACAGCAGTTACATATTTTAGAGGAACAGCAAGACTGGATAAAAACTAACAGTATGGTAACTGATGACGCGAACCGCTGGAACGCACTGAATCACCGTATTATCAACGTAAGCGACCCTATAAACGACCAAGATGCAGTTACTAAAAACTACGTCGAAAACCTCGGCAACTCCTTTAAGACCCTTTTGGATACCACGACTACTCAAGATATCCAGAGGCTTGAAAGCAAGACCCAAGAAGGACTCGCAGCTCTCGACCTTCAAACCACACTGGACTTAGAGACGCTCAAAGCTCTCTCCGAGGAAATGAAAGAGATTGCAAAGGATGTCAATGTATTTATACCAAGTGTAACTGAAAATATTATTTCTTGGACAAATAAAGCTGGACTTCCTAATCCTGACCCAGTGAACATTAAAGGTGAACAAGGGAGTCCCGGAAAAGACGGCACAGCGGCCACTGTTGCTATCGGAACCGTAACAACAGGAGACCCGGGCAGTAATGCAAGTGTAACTAATGTCGGAACAGATACAGCGGCCGTATTTGATATAACCATACCCAGAGGTGATAAAGGCGCAGACGGTACAGGTGCTGGCGATGTAATAGCTGCTGCCGATAACACTTTCACAGCCACAAATACCTTTGACGGAATTTTAAAAACAAAATCTGACATGCAGGCAGTCGGCTCATTACCGACAGTCTTACAACGAGGGGACTCAAATATTCAGACCTATACCCTTAAAAACGGTTTGAGCCGAAGTGTAGTATTTAGAGACACTGGTGATATGACTGGATATGCCAAAACGTTTATTATTTCTGTTGCTCGGTCAGGCGGAACTGGCACATTCAGCATTGGTTCTAACAATGGCATTGGAGCTAATACTCCTACAGTTTACATGGTGGATGGTGCCTTGCCTGATATTGTTGATGGCGAAGTATTGAAAATCGCCATGGAAGTGAATGAGCCTGCAAATGCTATCTTTATCTATATCCTCGGAAAGGTAGCATTGTAACATGGGCTTGTCAAGCAAATTGATATTAGCGTCAAAGAAAGCAGGAACGCTTATAAACTGGCAGGGAAACGCAAGCCTTGCTTTGACATATGCAGGAATAGACGCATGTGTATACAGTTATACCCGTGCTTATCAAGATGAAGGAGAGGGGAGCTTGTCTCCTTTACTGCAAACAGTTAAAAACGATACCCAAATTTATAATTTAACTCTTGCAGTCGATCCTAATAGCATAATGTTATTTGAGGCAGCATTGTACTTTTATAATCTTCCGGAGCCTGCCCCGCCTGCTTCCAAAAGGTTTACTGGGCTGTCAAGGCTTATTGTTCACTCTACGACAGGAGGAAGTCCCTTTGTCATAGATAATATGGACAGTCTTTTTGATCCTAACAGTAATTCTTATAATATTTTCAGTGATGATTTAGCTAATTGGGGCTATACAAATCTAACAGCAGCAGCGACTTTAGATTTTACTTTTGAATTGGAGTGGTACGAATGATGATACATAAGGTTGTTAAGTATAAGTACGAAGGTAATGCCTATGACAGCTTTTCGCAACTAAAACAGGCATACCCCTACATAAGTTTTCCTGTCGGGGCAGGTGATGATGTTCTGTTGGCTTTAGGTATTGAAAAGGTGGAAACATACCCGCCTTTGGAACGCTGTAAGGAACTGTTAATCAATGCCGCTAAAATGCACAGAAATACCGCAGAGGTCGCCCCTGTTGAATACAAGGGTAATACCTATGACTTCGATACTGATAGCCGTGACAGGCTGGATATTGCGCTAAAAGCTTTATCGGTACAGGGCGATGATGCAACAATCGGATGGGCAATGGCAGATAATATAACGGCTACAATTAATGCGGCTGATATTATGGGTGTGTTTGTAACAAGTGCGGTCAGAAGTAATATGCTACACGAGCAATACCGGGTGACCAGAGAAAAAATCGAAAGAGCCCAAAGTATCGAAGATCTAAATAAAATCAGTTTAGGAGAAACAATTGAATAACGACAACCTTCAAGACGAAGTACTGAAAATAGCACCTCCGGTCGGAGTATCCACACTCTCCGTACTTGGGGTGCCTTTATCTGATATGGTCTATATAGCGACCATTTTATACATCTTAGTACAGATCATATGTACCATCTATAAAACAATTAAAACAACAAAAAAGGAGTGATTACTTGAAACTATCCGAACACTTTGACTCGTCTGAATTTGCTTGTAAATGCGGATGTGGTGGGATGAATAATGGCGCAGGTGTAAATCCTCGCTTGGTTCAAGTCTTGGAAGCCATGCGCCAGATGTGTGGCTGTCCTCTGGAACTCTCCTGTGCTTATCGCTGTCCTACCCATAATGCAGAAGTAGGTGGTGTCTGGAACTCTCAGCACGTCTACGGTGAAGCTGCTGATGTCCAAACGCCTCCCGGCTATACTCCTTCGGAACTCTATGCAATCGCAGAGAGAGCTGGCGCAGATGGCATTGGTATTTACGAGTGGGGAGTCCATGTGGATGTCAGGGGGTATGCTGCCAGATGGTAAAATACGACTCTAAGAAACTTGACCAATTAGCAGAGCTGGAATTAGAGGCTCTATTGGCTGGTCTTGAGGATGAAGAAATGAAACGCAGCCCTGCGTTCCTTGAGAAAGTCCGTAAGTTCCTAAAGGATAACCGACTGGAAACGACTCCAGACAACCCAAAGCTTCCTCAGCTCCAAAAGATTACTGAGGAGCTTCCTATATTTGAGAATGAGGTGACTGTAAATTAATTGGACACCTGAACAAATAGCCCGTGCGAAGGAGGACTTTCGAGTCTTCCTTTTCATTGTCTGGAAAATGATAGGGTTACCTGACCCTACTCCTATTCAATACGATATGGCGTTCACCATGCAGAACCCTTCTAGTGACCGTATTATCATTGAAGGGTTCCGTGGTGTCGCTAAATCTTTCATAGCCTGCGCCTACGCTGTATGGAGGCTCTGGCGTGACCCTCAGATAAAAGTAGAGGTTATCTCTGCTTCTAAAGATAGATCAGATGCTAACGCCGTCTTTATCAAAAGAATTATTCAGGTATTACCTTTTCTTGAAGAACTGCTCCCCCGCAGGGGTCAGAGGGATACCCAGAACCTTTTCGATGTCGGATTAGCAACCCCTGATATTTCCCCTAGTGTTAAGTCCGTTGGTATCACAGGTCAGATTACGGGTACCCGTGCCGACCTACTGATAGCTGATGACGTGGAGGTTCCAAACAACTCCGGCACACAGATGCAGAGGGATAAGCTCTCTGAGTCTGTTAAAGAGTTTGATGCTATCTTGAAACCGGGTGGACAGATAATCTATCTTGGTACTCCTCAAAATGAAATGTCGCTGTACAATGAGCTTCAAAAGCGTGGCTATGATGTCATTATTTATCCGGTAGTATACCCTGAGACCTCTAAGGAACGTGAAGAATACGGTGCCAACCTAGCTGGCTGTATTGCTCAGTTATACGACTCCAACCCTGAGGCTTACGCTGGCTATCCAACAGACCCAGCCCGCTTCAACGAAGAAGAAATTTCTAAGAGACGTTTGTCTTATGGCAAGGCTGGCTTTGCTCTCCAGTTCAAACTCAACACAAACCTCTCGGATGCCGAGAAGTACCCTCTCAAGGTATCAGACTTTATTGTCGCCGACCTTGACCTTGAGGAAGCATCCCTGCAATGGTCATGGGCTTCTGGAAGCTCTCAGAGGCTCCCTGACGTTCCTTGTGTTGCCCTTAAGGGTGATTACTTCTATTCGCCTTTACTCCGCTCACAGGAGGTCTCTAAGTACACAGGGACGGTCATGGCTATTGACCCCAGTGGTAGAGGTAAGGACGAAACTGCCTACGCTATTGTTAAGTTCTTGAACGGCTATTTATTCCTTATGGAAGTCGGTGGTTACCGAGAAGGTTACACTGATGCTACTCTGAAAGCCTTAGCAAACAAAGCTAAGTTCTATGGAGTCAATGAAATAGTTGTCGAAGCTAACTTTGGTGATGGTATGTTTGTTCAGCTCATAAAACCTGTTCTCAATGCTATCCACCCTTGCTCTATTGAGGAAGTTAAAAACAGTAAGCAAAAAGAACTTCGTATTATCGACACTCTTGAGCCTATAATGATGCGGCATAAGCTGATTGTGAATACCTCAGTTATCCGTGAAGATTACCGGGTGTACGAGAAAAACCCCGCTTATTCCCTCATTTACCAGCTCACTCGTATCTCCAGAGACCGTGGAGCCTTGGCACATGATGACCGCTTAGATGCTGTCACTATGGCTGTAGCCCATTGGTTGGAGGTATTAGATAGGGATGCTCAGGTAGGTATGGAGGAGTTGCTCGAAGAAGAACTTGAGAAGTGGTTAGACCCTGATAGGGGTATAGGTTATATTGAAGAAGCTCCTATTACTGCTGCTAAGAAGAATAGTAATAGGAATTATGATGAATTAAATCTACTAAACAATTTCTTTGGTTAATTCTAATTGTTCCACATATAACCATAACGCTATTGTTCCATATAAGTGAAGAAGGGTTCCAAAGGTTATATAATGGTTACCTCTGGGTTCTCTCGTGGTAATGGACACGAGTATTCCAGAGGTAACCATTACGACTCCTCGGTTCTCCTAAGGGTAGTAGTTACTTCCTTCCTCCTGAGTAACTACTACCTCTTTTCTTATCTAAACTAAAGGAGGCTACCTACTATTATTAACCTAAAAATAACACTCATAAGATTACTTATTACCATAATAGCCACAGTATTCTTCGTATGGCTCATTGATACGTTAGTTATACTAACTACCTGCACGACCAACAAACCTAACTACGATGCAATCATAGGGCTTCTAAAGGTAGTCCAAATGATGCTCTCTGCAATACTTGGTTTCAACTAAGGTCAGAAATACTGACAAGGAGGATTACTCGTGAATAAAAACCTACAGCTCATAGTGTCGTTGACCCTTGGGATTCTCTTAGGTTCCTTTGGATTCTATTGGTTCTCCAAACAGACACCCACTGCTGTTGCGACACCCGCTGCTACCAATAAACAGCTATCGACAACTACCAGTCTCTCAGTAACCCCTAAGGATTCCCCAGAGGCTCCCGACTTGGCTGTCAATCAGAAGTATGTCGCTACCATCAATAACAAGAAAGTAGAGGTACCGATCACCAATGTTCAAGCTCAAGGAAATACTACCTCTGCTTCTCCAACTTCTGCTACTCCTTACATTGCTACTGTGCAGCAGGAAGTAGACATCACCCCTCTGGTCAACCTCATGGTCCCCCGATGGGAGCTTGGTGTCGGCTTAGGGAGACATGAAGGTGACACCTATATCCCGGTGTCCATGCAGAGGAACTATACCTACAACAAAGCAGTTCAACTGGAGCTGCATATAGACCCAAGTGACCAAAAGGTTACTGGTGTCGAACTACAACATAAATGGAGATTTTAAGGGCATAAAAAGAAGGTATGACGTGATGGTTACTTGGAAATAACTACGCCATACCTTGTAGTCTTAGCTCTTAAAGAGACGTTTAGCTATTACATTAGCAATAACGTTCACGGCAATAGGCAAGACCACAGAGCCTATCACAAAGGAAATTACTTCCTTCAAAATTAGCATCACTCTTTCCTTGTGTTATTTCCGAGACCATTCTTGGAAATCGGATGCTGTCGTTAATTATATCTAAACGTTTCTCCAAAGTCAAACTTCAATAGGAGATTTTAAGAATGACGAACCTACCAATCGACTACTATACAGCCGCCGAGGTAGCCACAATGCTACGACAAACAAAGAGAGACAAGATTTATACTATGTGTCGCTCTGGGGAACTTAAGGCTTTCCTGTTTGGTCGCACATGGCTCATCGAAAAGGAATATTTTGATAAATGGAGAAAAGCCCAGATACCATCTTAGCCACTGAGTTAGATTAATCTAACCTCTAATACCCTCTCAATAGTGACCAAGATAGTGACCTGAGCTTTCAAGAAGCGCATAAACACTGGATTTCTACCACTTATTAAATTATCACTATATTATACCAAAAACAGGCAAGCTTGCACAACTATATTAGAGATTTTGCAAAAAGGAAATTTTTTAATGCTATAATCTAAATATTTTTCGGCCGATATTGACAAACATATAGCCTTATAATCTTTTAACTATTTTAAGCGTTTAGAACTGCTGAACAAATAAAAACAGCTGACCCTAAAATAAAGGTCAGCTGTTTTTTACATTCACCAACAAAATCTCCCATATCTATAAACAATCTATCTGTTATCAAAACATGCAACTTTTAACGCTTCTTACCAAAAATCTGCAGCAGCCGTAAAAACAGGTTAATAAAATCAAGATACAAAGTCAGTGCACCCAGCACCGCAAACTTGGCAATACTGCTTTCATCGTCATCTATGCTGTGAGCGATTTTTTTAAGCTTTTGCATATCGTAAGCAGTAAGGCCAACAAAGATAACGATCCCCACATAAGTAAGAATCCACATCATAGTGTCATTTTTCAAAAACATATTGACGACCGAAGCGATGATCAGACCAATCAAAAGCATAAACAAGATACTGCCCATTTTGCTTAAATCCTTTTTAGTGACATATCCAAAAAGAGCTGTTGCGCCAAAAGTACCTGCCGTTATCCCAAAAGTCGTTGCAATGGACTCCTGCGTATACATAAGAAAAATTGCCGACAGTGTAACGCCGGTTACAGCTGAATAAACAAAAAACAGAAAGCTGGCCATACTCGCACTCAGCGAATTGATTTTGCTGCTGATGATCATAACCAACACGATCGGCGCAAACAAAAACGCATAAAACGTTATTTGACTGCCAAAGATCAGATTTAACAACGCCGGAGAATGTGCCGTATAATAGGCGACTATCCCCGTTGATAAAAGTCCAAAAAACATCCACCCATAAACCTGGGCAAAAAAGCTTTGTACAATACTTGTACGCTTAACTGATTCCACATATGATTGATTTTCCATAAATTTACCCTCCTGAAATGTCTAAATAACTTAAGAAATTATGAATTAAATCATTTTATGTATTCATTATATTAGATACACTAAATTTACACAATTTTTTATATTTTATTTTCTTTAAATTATACATATTTCTGATCGAACAAGTTGCGGATTGCTTCGTTCTCTCTTAACTCCTGAAGTGTGATCTCTGCATGGCCTTTTGTATATCCATTACCGATGATCATATCAACGTCTTTTCCAACACCCTCTGCACCAAGAGCTGCTTTTGTAAAGCTTGTAGCCATGGAGAAGAAGTATAC
>OJKP01000270.1_pt1 | contig 41632 bp, 39 predicted proteins | sample 1596521 | NCBI WGS metagenome assembly OJKP01 (sample SAMEA4350130, study PRJEB24818) | metagenome | biome: human; feature: gut; material: faeces | place: Denmark | collected 2013-09
GATTAGTAGGGCATGTTTTTGGAATTAGTATAGCGGGTAATATTTTTTAACATATCATTCGGTAAGATAAAATATAAAAAGAATAACAATATGGCAATAGCATTTTACGCGGAAGACATCAAGCTTCCGGCAATTAAAAAGAGAGCGGTCGGTAACTGGGTAAAGGAAGTCGCCGCCACATACGGGAAGAAAGTCGGCGACATCAGCTATATCTTCTGCTCCGACGAGAAGATACTGGAAGTAAACCGCCAGTACCTCCAACACGATTATTATACGGATATCATCACATTTGACTACACCAGTGGCGATAAGATATCCGGAGACCTGTTTATCAGCCTCGACACGGTGAAGAGCAATTCAGAGACCTTCAACACCCCCTACAACGAAGAACTCCACCGTACCATCATCCACGGCATCCTCCACCTCTGCGGCATCAACGATAAAGGACCCGGAGAACGCGAAATCATGGAAGCCAACGAAAACAAAGCTTTGGCGATATTGCCGGAGGAATGCCGGGAGAGTTAAAATTCCCGGTTGAATCACGCTAATATTCATTAAAAACATAATATATCATGAATAAATACCTTTTAATCTTTTGTTTGCTGCCTTTTGCTCTAGTGGCACAAATACCGAAGAGTATTCCTTTTGAAGAGAAGAACCAGCAGCGGATCAACGAAATAGCTGGTTATTTAGAAGAAAAACCGGCAGGATTCGGTGTATCCTATCACAACCGCTCAGAGTGGGAAAAAATCAAAGACAAAATAGATTATCCCTCTATCCTGCAAAAGGCAGAGGAAGTTCTGAATACAGAAATGCCAGCTTGGGATGATGAACTTTATTTGGAATTTTCAAGGAACGGAGTCAGACCTCCCGGAGAGAAAATGCTGAATGCCAGAAAATCACGTCTGGCTCCGTTGGTCTGGGCCGAATGTATAGAAAACAAAGGACGTTTTGTCCCCAAAATAGAATCGACATTGAAAGACCTGATCTCTCATCGCTCTTGGATACTCCCGGCCCACGACGCTTCTCTGGATGTATTTTACGGAAAGAAACATGAAGTCGATCTGGTAGCTGCTGCTTTTGTCCATGAGTTAGCAGAAACTCTTTATTTCTTGGATGACAAGATAAGCGAACCGGTCAGGCAAGAGGTAATAGATTCTATGTATACCCGTGCCTTCAATCCGGTTAAAGATGCATTGCAAACCGGACAAGGATATACCTTTAACTGGTTCAATAATACAAATAACTGGAATGCTGTTTGTTTGGCAGGAGTCACCAGTGCCGCTGTCGGAGTCATAAAAGACCGGAAAGAACGGGCCTTGTTTGTTGCCGCTGCTGAATATTATTCGCAGAACAGTGTATTGGGATACGCAGATGACGGATATTGCACGGAAGGACTGGGATATTTCAATTACGGATTCCAACATTATATCATTTTACGGGAACAGTTATATCAGCGCACCAAAGGAGCCATAGATCTGTTCAAAGGCGAGAAAATGAAAAAAATAGCGATGTATGGCATCAATTTCGAAATCATCAATGGAGCCTATCCCGCTTTTGCAGACTGCCGGATCGGAGTAACTGTTTCTCCTCAGATTTTATGGTACTGCAACCACAATTTGGGATTAGGGTTACCTGCCTACGATCAGCTTGACTCTCAGAAACTTCTTCCTTCTGTATTCACAGCGATGTTGCTTTTCCCCAATACAGCGTCACAAAACTCCACTCCTGTAGAAAGTTCGGCAAAGGCAGAGGGAAAACAACCTATCAGGACATTCTTCGACAAAGCCGGTGTATTAATCTGCCGACCGGAGAATCCAACAGCTCATTCTATGGGAGTCGCTTTAAAAGGAGGAAATAATGACGAACACCACAATCATAATGACATCGGGAGTTATTCTCTTATTATAGGAGATGAAACATTGGCGGGTGATCCGGGTGGCCCTTACCATTATGCAGGTGCGATGTGGACGGAAAAACGATACACATTCAAGTCTATTTCCTCTTTCGGCCATCCAGTTGCAGTGATCGACCAGACACTACAAAAAGCAGGAAAAGAGTTTAGGGCAGAAATAATCGGAACGAATTTCACGTCCACCCGTGACGAATATACTTTGGACTTAACAAAAGCCTATGATTGCCCGAATCTGAAGTCATATACACGCAAATTTGTCTATGATCGCAACGGAAAAGGAAGCCTATTAGTTGAAGACCATTTCGAACTAAATAAAGCCGGTTCTTTTGAATCTGCAGTGATAACACTGGCCGATTGGCAGGAAATAGGAGACAACAAAATAAAACTATCAGGCAAACAGCATACGGCCCATATAAAAATAGAGGTTTCCTCTCCCAAAGGATATACCATCATTCCGGAAAAGATACAAGAAAACGGCCCTGAGTTTTCCCGTATTGGAATTCGGCTGAATGAAAAATCAAAAGAAGGCTACATCCGTACATTTTTTGAGGCTGAATAAAAAGCTTGGAAGTGTGTCGAAATTGCATGAAAGTATATTTTGACACACCTCCATGCTAATACCGGCCGTATAATGCTTACCAACAATCTAAGATTACTCGCTATCATTGCCACAAATACTCATCCCAAACGACCATCTGCTCATTTGCCGGATACCTACCCGGTATTATCACATAGATTTGAATTTCTGGAAACAGATAAATAAGGAATTGGCAATAATTTAATTATCCGGCATGAAAGGCACAACTATTTTCTTTCTATCTATTCTGTTAATGACGGCAGGTTGCAAAAGACAGAATCCAACGGCAGACGACTTGATCACGGTAGATGTCACCAAAAACTCTTTTCCCAAAAAGGAACTGATCCTTCAAGACTTCATGGATGTTGAATATATTCCGTTAGAAACGAACGACAATTTTATTAATCAAGGATTTGTGCAGGCTGTAGGCAAAGAACTCATATTGGTAACAAACTATAGGGATGACGGTGATATTTTTGTATATGGCCGGAGCGGGAAGGCCGTCCGGAAGATTAATCGCAAAGGGCAAGGAGGGGAAGGATACCATTCCTGCTTGTATCGAAACAAGACGGGAGCATAACCAAAGAGATTAAAACCCCATTTAAAGAGAAGAAGATTTTTATCCAACTATTAAGACATGAAGGAGGGACAAGAGCTGCCGGACCGGGGAATTATAGCAGAATAACCCCCTTTAAGGGTAATTGGATCCTATTGGAGCCTTCGTCAGATACGATCTACACGTTAATGCCCGATTACAGTTTACGCCCGTTTATTGTACGAACACCACCTATCCACACCATGAATCCGGAATCTTTTCTGATTTTAAAGCTGGTTTCCGATCGCTATTATTTCATGGAAAGCATCAAGAATGTATATGATTTCAGCAAAGAAGAAGGGTTTCCGAAAACATACTTTGTGTACGATACACAGGAAAAGGACTTCTTCAGATATATCATTTATAATGGCGATTATTCCTATAAAAAAGAACTCTATATGGTTATGCTGACCCCGATCAATTCCAAAGGTGAATCATGGGCTACCCTAAATGCTTTTGAACTTTGCAGAGACTATGAAAAAGGAAAGTTGAAAGGCAAACTAAAAGAGATCGCATCAAAACTGGACGAAGACTCCAATCCGGTAATCATGTTGATAAAACACAAAAAGAGAAACTTATAAACGTGCAGTGTTCTTTTTAGGACTCTGCGTAAGGAGGTAATGCAAAACCTTTATGTTTTTTAGCAAGTGCTTATATGAGAATTCAGGTTTTAGTTATATCAAGATTGGAACGCATTTATTATTTCCAATACCGCTAATTTCAAAGGAGGCAAACTTTGTTTGACAATAGCAAATATAATTTCTTCATCGATATTAGCATATTCATGCGATATAATATTTCGAAGAGCTACAATTTTGCGCCAAGGAATTTCAGGATATTCAAGCAGCAACTTTCCACTTGTGTACTCATCTATTTTTTTAATATTTTCTCCAATGGTTTGAATACGCATTATGCAACCATCAAAAATTAATACACGTTCTGATGAAAGAAGAAAGTCTTCAGGTTTTTGAATTGGCTCACTCCACGTCATTATTAAATCAATAGATTCTACAATCTGTTCACAACGATCCAATATCTTCCCATTATCAAACATAAATTCCATCTTTAAAAATATTTCTTTTTAATGCCGGCCGCAGAGAGTCACGCAACCGAACCAGATCAACCTTGCATTTGCATAAAGATTCCAATAGCTCTTTCATATCAAAAACGGTGAAAGGTCCAACCTTTTCGAGGGAGACGAACAGATCAAGGTCACTATTTTCGGTCTGTTCGCCTCTAGCAACAGAACCGAATATTCCCAATTCTTTAATTCCAAATTGAGGACCAAATTCTTTCTTGAACTGGGATAGTATTTCTTTATATTCTGCTATAGTTTTCATAATTCCATCCTTTTTACAAAGTTAGAAATAAATCGACAATATGCAACAAGTTTTTATTTCCTAATACTCATCCAAAACAGCCGTCCGCTCATTAAGTCAATAATAAGCGGGCTTTACGGGATATATTTGAAGGGTAATTCAATTATTCATCTTATTTTTACAGGTATGAAAACAGCACTCCTCTTGCTTCTTCTTTTTCTGGCAAACAGCGGTTCGGCCGAAACGTTCGTTCCCTATACACCCGACTCTCTGAAAAAGGGCGATTGGGTGGAAATCGAGTCCGTTCATTATTACCCCTACGTTGCTCCGGGTATCGAAGAAAAGGTTCCCTGGCGCGCGGAAAACATCCGACGAGTCATCTTCAGGGCGACCGTAACGGATCTGGATGAACGTAGCCTCACCCTCGATTATACGTTCAAGAACCTGTACGATTGCCGGAACGAAGCCGGAAAGCCGGGTTTCCACTATTTTGACAGCCGCTACCGGCAGGACTTCACGTTCGATCATGAGATGGTCGGCAAACAGATCCTGCGCGTCACATACGATCGGGACAGCCGGAAAGCACAGGCTTCAGACAGGCAAGAAACAGCCTTTTCTTACTCGAAAAGCTATGTTCCTTTCGGAGTAAGACAAGCCGGGTTGTCCGCCTATCCGGGAACGGCTGTCCGGGATTCCTTACCCCTGGACAAACTGCTTGCACCAGCGACACAAGCTTTCCTGACCGGCTGGCAGGAAGACGGGATGCCCCGGCTGACGCAAGACACACGGGTCATCGACGCTTCGTTCGCCCTTCCTCCGAATACAGAGTTTACGTGTAGCCATGTCAATTTCGACCTGTCTGACGATTCGACCGTCCACAAAAAGATATTCATCGCCTACCCGACCGAATACAAAGTGGGCGAACGAGTGACGCTCCTACTCACTCCGGGAGATTCTATCACGCAAGACAAAGAACGGTTTGCCCAAACACATATCCGGCACTATCAAGGACGGGGAAGCGAACAGAACAATATCCAATACAGCTTCCGGAGGTTCGCAGACATATATGACCCTAACATACGAAGTTTGGGCCCTATCACTCCCGACCAGGTAAAAAAAGCATTTCAAACCCGTGATTCCCTTTTTCAGATTGCATTAGAGAAGGATTTCAAGCATTTGGATCCATACTGGCGAAAGGTGTTCGAACATTCGGAACGATATTTCGAAGGGACGTTTGTCCTCGAGTTTTACATGAGGGCCACCGACAAACAGGCTTGGCAAGAAAGCGGTCTGCTTGACTGGCAGGCTCCTTATTTCGCATCGGTCAATCCGCTTATCGACTTTGCATACAGCCTGCAAAAGCCAGGCGCAGCCACCTACTATTATTTCCTGTACGCATATTCAATCTATAAGAGACAAGAGTTCAAATCCGACAACCTGTGCTTGAACAAACAAAGAAAACTATCCCCGCAGGAAGAGTATAGCCTAAATAAACAACTCTTTTCCGGCTTTCCTAAATACATAGTAACAGGATCCACCCTACAACAACTGATGCACAACAATATGCTATCCGAAATAGAAGAGGATTACAACGATTTCATCCGCTCCTGTCCGGATACCAGCTTGAATAACCAGATAAAAAGAACATACGATAAACTATTGCCCTTTGAAACCGGAAAGAATATCAGGGAGAGCGGCCTTATGATAGCCGATAGCCTGCATCTGGCGGAAGGAAGCGACCGAAAATACATCCTGCTGTTTTTATCAGCAAGGGAGCAAGGTCTTCCTGCGCCAAGCCTACAAAATGCACTCGATTTCAAAAAAAGCCTCGAATCGGAAGGACTTGCCTCCATCGTGCAACTCGAGTTATATTCAAAATTCCAATCTAACAATGCCCAACGGGTAAAACCCTTTAAAGCAATTTCCGATCTTCAAATAGAGGAATTAAAACAGAGGGGACTCGGCACTATGACCATCCTGATGCGCGAAGACGGGACCATCCTCCATCGGCAGTTTACGGGTTGGGAATTTGATCCCAAACCCGCCTTAGCAATCATTCAAAACGACCTGAAACGGGAGGACGAATCTTTCAACGATTTTCTAAAAGGATTCAAGGAAGGAGTATTAGGTACGCTTTTAATCGTGGCAATCATCGGTATCGTTTATTATTTTCGGGTGAGAGGGAAACAAAAGAAGGAGCGTAACCGCCGCCGTATCCGTGAACTCGAACTACGCGCCATCCGTTCCCAAATGAACCCGCATTTCATTTTCAATGCGCTCAGTTCGATCCAGAACCTGATCAACCGCTCGGCCAACCAGGAGGCAAATAAGTACTTGATCGACTTCTCACGCCTGTTGCGAAAAGTGCTGGCGACTTCCGAAAAGAAACTGGTCCCCCTCTCCGACGAGCTTGAACAGCTACAGCTCTACCTGAAACTCGAACAGCTCCGTTTCCCCTTCTCCTACTCGCTGACGGTAGACAAAAATATCGAACCGGATGCGATCGAGATTCCGGGAATGCTGATACAGCCTTTCGTCGAAAACGCCGTCAAACACGGAATCGCTCCGCGCGGTACGGGAGAAATCATAATTCGATTATCTTTGCAGGACCAGTTGTTGGTCATCGACATCATCGACGACGGTCCCGGAATGGAAACTGAAACGGAAAGCGGCTTCGGTATTCGTGCCATCAGCAACGAGTTCGAGATACTGAAGGATTTATACAATACGGAAATCGGCATAACGATCGAAAACAGGCAGAAGAAAGAATCTGTTTCCGGTTGCCACGTCCGGCTATCCATCCCTTTATAAGACAAAATATGGACACCAAAATAACCGCAGCAATCGTAGATGACGAGCAGGGCAACCGGGAGAACCTGCTCCGCATGATCGGGAACTATTGTCCGCAGATCAGGATATCGGCCATTTGCAGCTCCGTCACCGAAGCCCGTACCGTGCTGCCCGAAGCTAAACCGGATATCCTCTTCCTGGATATCCGGTTGGGCGACGACACCGGTTTCTCCCTCTTAGGCAGCCTTCCGGAGATTCCTTTCGAAGTGATTTTCGTTACCGCCTACGACAGCTATGCGATCCAGGCCATCCGCTTCAGTGCGCTCGACTATCTGCTGAAGCCTATCGACCCGGAAGAACTGACGCATGCCGTAGACAAGGCGGTCCAGATCGTCCTCCGGAAACAGGAAAACAAACGGATGCAGAACCTCTTGCAAAACACGCTGGTATTGGACAAGCAGAAGAAAATAGCCCTGTCGGTCGCCGATAAGATAGAGTTTGTAGAAATCGGTTCCATCATCCGTTGCGAATCGGAGAGCAACTACACGACTTTCTTTTTGAAATCGGGAGAAAAACTGATCGTATCGAAGACACTCAAGGAGTTCGACGAACTACTAACCCCCTACCACTTCCTCCGCGTCCACCAGTCGCACCTGATCAACCTGGATGAGATCAAAAGTTTCATCAAGAGCGACGGCGGATATATACGCATGAAAGACGGAGCCTCGGTCAGCATTTCCCGCCAACGGCGAAACTATGTGATGGAAGTATTAAAGCAATTATAGACCAAGCCGCCTGGGCGATCGCTCATTCCTTATATTTCAGATCGAAACGGCCTTCCGTAATGCGTCCGCCTTCGAAAGTGCCGCTGAACACACCGTCCGACATACGGGAGATGTAGACCTTGCCATCCTCCATCTTTTGGTTCTCAAAAGATGCATTCCCGTAAGGGAGTGTTTCTCCCTGCTTGGGATCGGCAATCGTAAAACGGATATATGAATCAAGGCCGGTCTGCACCGATATCGTCATCTCGGAACCTTCTTCTCCTTCCAAATATTCCGCAACAGGCAACCCCCACCGCCCGCTCGCATACACCCAGCCGTCGACCAGGCAACCGAATGTATTCGCTCCGGTCGTAGTAGCTTCGGGCATAATCGTCGGATCGACCGATTCGTTCTCTTCACAGGCCACACAAAACAGCAACAAACAGATAAATAACAGATGTCTCATAACCGTATCTGATTAAAAGTGTAAATTCATACCGAACAATAAGGATAATTGGGAGAAACATCCTCCGCCACCGCTCAATTCAGGAGATTCGACCTGCCATTTCTGCCCGTGATATCTGACCGAATAGCTCTCGGAGGAGGTAACGATCCAATTCAACTTTGCAGAAATCCCCACAAGCGGAAAAAGACGATACTCGCCCCCTGCCGACAGATTATAGGCCAGTTTATTCATCGACACATCCCGCGGCTTCCCAAACACAAAGCTTCTATCTTTATAATGCTGGTATCCTACCCCGGTCGATAGAGACAGATTGTATTTTTGCTTCACCATAAACAAGGCCAGCTGAGGTGCGACATAATGCATCAGGATCTTGTCGGAACTTTCGTCACGAGTACTTTTATAACGCGCCCCCTGATAGATAAGTCCGGGAGCGAGCTTAAACGAACCGGAAATATATTTGTCTCCCAAGAAATAATAGTCGGCATCCCAGGCAATCCCATTCTGCAAATCATTCCGATAAGCATCGGAGTTGTTCGTGATCCCGATCATTTTTCCCAAATACCAGGAAGGTCCTACGCGAACGGAGAACATCGACTTTCCGACAGATGTCTCTTGGGCTAAAACCGACACAGCCTGTATCAACAGCCCTAACAAAAGTACATACTTTTTCATAACATTTCTTTTAGACTTATAATCATAAATATAAGATGCTTAAAACCAGTCAAACGTTGCACAGGCTGTTACGACAGGATCGTATTGTTTCTCCTATCCTATCTTCAAAGTATCGCCTGGAGATGATTCTCAAATATACGAAAAATCCCGGACAAACTATTATCTTTGCACAAGAAACAAAGACAATTAGGACAATGACTTTCAATTACGATGTGATCGTGGTCGGTGCCGGTCATGCAGGCTGTGAAGCCGCAGCGGCTGCCGCCAATTTAGGTTCGAAGACGCTTCTCATTACGATGGACATGAACAAGATTGCGCAGATGAGTTGCAATCCGGCTGTCGGAGGCATAGCCAAAGGACAGATCGTCCGTGAAATCGACGCTTTAGGCGGTTATATGGGAATCGTGACGGACCGGACCGCCATCCAGTTCCGCATGCTGAACCGGAGCAAGGGGCCGGCCATGTGGAGCCCGCGCTCCCAAAGCGACCGCGCCCGTTTCATCGAATGTTGGCGGGGAATACTGGAAAACCTTCCGAACCTGTATATCTGGCAGGATACCGTACGCGAACTGTTGCTCGACGGAAATACCGTATGTGGCGTAAAGACTTATATGGGAGTCGAGTTCCATGCGAAAAGCGTAGTCTTGACAAACGGGACTTTCTTGAACGGGCTCATGCATATCGGGCGGACACAGATCAGAGGCGGGCGCATAGCCGAACCGGCAGCAACGGAACTGACCGAACAACTGGTTTCAATAGGGATCCGGTCCGCACGCATGAAGACCGGGACGCCTGTGCGTATCGACGCACGCAGCGTACACTTCGATGAAATGGTGGAACAGCCCGGAGAAAATGACTTCCATAAGTTTTCTTATATGAACACTTCGCAGCGCGTTCTGAAACAGTTAAGCTGCTGGACGACGTTCACCAACGAGGCCTGCCATGCAGTCCTGCGTGAAGGCCTCCCCGACTCCCCGTTGTATAACGGACAGATCAAGAGCATCGGCCCGCGCTACTGTCCGAGCATCGAGACGAAGATCGTGACGTTTGCAGACAAGCCCCAGCACCAGCTCTTCCTGGAACCGGAAGGCGAAACGACGCAGGAATACTACCTGAACGGTTTCTCTTCCTCCCTTCCGTTGGAGATACAGTTGCGAGCCCTGCAACAGATACCGGCATTCCGCGACATACAGATCTACCGTCCGGGATATGCCATCGAATATGATTTCTTCGATCCGACGCAGCTCCATCATAATTTGGAAACAAAACTAATCCGCAACCTGTTCTTTGCCGGACAGATCAACGGAACGACCGGCTACGAGGAAGCCGGCGGACAAGGATTGGTGGCCGGAATAAACGCACATATCAACTGCCACGGCGGAGAACCGTTCGTGTTAGGGCGCGACGAAGCCTATATCGGCGTACTGATCGATGATCTTGTTACGAAAGGCGTGGACGAGCCTTACCGCATGTTTACCTCACGTGCAGAATACCGCATTCTGCTCCGCCAGGATGATGCGGACATGCGTTTGACGGAAAAGTCGTATCATCTTGGTTTGGCAAAACAAGACCGCTACGAGCTGCTGAAAGAGAAAAAGGCAAGCCGGGATGCGATCATTTCTTTTGCAGAGAACTACTCAATCAAACCGCAATATATAAACAGCGGCCTGGAGGCTTTGGGTACTACCCCGCTCTCACACGGATGCAAATTGATTGAACTGATTCCACGCCCTCAAATCACGTTGGAGAATATCGCGGAACTGGTTCCGGCATTCCGGGCAGAGCTGGATAAGGTTCCTGTTTCACGAAAAGAGGAGATCATCGAGGCGGCAGAAATCCTAATCAAGTACAGCGGCTATATTCGCCGCGAGCAGATCATCGCCGACAAGATAAACCGTTTGGAGAATATCCATATCAAAGGCAAGTTCGATTACAATTCGATCCAGTCTTTGTCTACGGAAGCCCGGCAGAAACTGACACGGATAGACCCGGACACGATAGCCCAGGCAAGCCGCATTCCGGGCATCTCGCCAAGCGACATCAACATCCTCCTGGTGATGCTGGGGCGCTAAACGCGAAATGTTCCACGTGAAACATTTACTTTAACAACAATAGCGTAAAAGACTGAAAATAGGATAGAAAGATAAGCAAAAAGAAATGAGCGCGACCGAGGAACATATAAAGAACATCCTTTCCGTCATACCGGAATCGCCTGGCTGCTACCAATACTTTGACGAGAAGGGGACGATCATCTATGTAGGCAAAGCAAAGAACCTGAAGCGTCGTGTTTCCTCCTATTTCAACAAAGAACACGACAGCAACAAAACGCGCGTTCTGGTCAAACAGATACGGGACATCAAATACTTTGTTGTCGATACGGAAGAGGATGCGCTTCTTCTGGAGAATAACCTGATCAAGCAATATCGTCCCCGATACAACGTGCTGCTGAAAGACGACAAGACCTATCCGTCTATCGTTGTCAAGAACGAATATTTCCCGCGCATATTCCAAACCCGGAATATCGTACGGGACGGTTCGCGCTATTACGGTCCCTACCCTTCCGTCTACACGGCAAAGGTCATGCTGCAAATGCTGAAAGAGTTGTATCCGCTACGCACTTGCAAATATCCTCTTACACCCGAATCCATCGCGGAAGGGCGATACAAAGTTTGCCTCGAATACCATATCAAACGATGCAAAGGGCCTTGTGAAGGATTGCAGACATTGGAGGAATACCAGCAAAATATTTCCGAAATAAAGGAAATCCTGCGTGGGAATATCTCGCAGATAAGCAAACATCTGTATGAAGAGATGCAGAAACTGGCGGGAGAATTGCGGTTCGAGGAAGCACAGAAGATCAAAGAAAAGTATGAAGTCATCGAGAACTACCGTTCCAAATCGACAGTGGTCACCCCAATGCTCCACAATATAGATGTATTCTCGCTGGCCGAAAACGAGAATTCCGCCTACATCAATTACCTGCATATCGGCAACGGGGCGATCGTGCAAGCCTATACGTTCGAATACAAAAAACGTTTGGACGAGTCGAAAGAGGACCTGCTCTGCTTGGGGATCATCGAGATGCGTAATCGCTTTAAAAGCACTGCACGCGAAATCATCGTTCCTTTTCCGCTGGATATAGAGTTGGAAAACGTTTCGATCACCGTTCCGCAGCGCGGAGATAAAAAGAAGCTGGTGGAATTATCGGAGATGAACGTGAAGCAGTATAAGGTCGACAAGCTGAAACAGGCGGAGAAGTTGAACCCGGAGCAACGCAGCACACGTCTTTTAAAAGAGATACAGGAGACGCTTCATCTCCCCAAACTGCCGGCCCATATCGAGTGTTTCGACAATTCCAACATACAGGGAAGCGATGCGGTGGCTGCATGTGTCGTCTTCAAAATGGCGAAACCATCGAAAAAAAATTACCGGAAATACAACATCAAAACGGTTGTCGGCCCAGACGATTACGCCTCGATGAAAGAGGTCGTACGCCGCCGCTACCAGCGTGCCATCGCCGAAGAAACTCCCCTGCCCGACCTGATCATCACCGACGGAGGAAAGGGACAGATGGAAGTTGTACGCGAAGTGATCCAGGACGAACTGCACTTGGACATTCCGATAGCCGGGTTGGCAAAAGACGGGAAACACCGGACTTCGGAACTCCTGTTCGGCTTCCCTCCCGAAACAATCGGCATGCCGATACAAAGTTTCATGTTCAAATTCTTCACCCAAATACAGGACGAGGTGCATCGTTTCGCCATCACTTTCCATAAGGATAAGCGAAGCAAAAGCCAAACAAAATCCGAATTGGATACGATAAAAGGGATCGGAGAAAAAACAAAAGTATTACTTTTACGTCATTTTAAGAGTGTAAGGCGAATACGCGAAGCCAGCTTCGACGAGCTGAAAGAGGTGATCGGAGAAGCCAAAACAAAAGCATTATTAAATGGTTTAAAATAAAGATATGAGAACATTGATACAACGGGTACAACATGCCTCCGTGACCATAGACGGACAGCTGAAATCCAAAATCGGGAAAGGCCTGCTTGTACTGGTCGGTATTGAAGACCGCGACACACAGGAGGACATCGAATGGTTGTGCAAGAAGATTGCCAACCTGCGCATCTTTGACGATGAAAACGGGGTTATGAACCGTTCTGTCGTCGAAACGGAAGGGGAAGTGATGGTGGTTAGCCAGTTTACCTTGCACGCCTCCACAAAGAAGGGAAACCGCCCTTCCTATATCCATGCCTCCAAACCGGACATAGCCATTCCGATGTACGAGGCTTTTTGCGCTGAGATGGGCTTGCAGATCGGAAAGGAAGTGCAGACCGGAACGTTCGGCGCCGACATGAAAGTGGAACTGCTGAACGACGGTCCTGTCACAATCTGGATCGACTCACAGAACAAAGAATAATAAAAGATATGGCAGAAATTACACTCAAACAGGCACAGGAGCAGGTGGACAACTGGATCAAAACGTATGGCGTCCGCTACTTCAACGAACTGACGAATATGACCATCCTGACCGAAGAAGTCGGCGAACTGGCCCGCATCATGGCCCGTACATACGGCGAACAGTCTTTCAAGGAGAGCGACAAACACCGCGATTTAGGCGATGAAATGGCCGATGTCCTATGGGTATTGCTCTGCCTTGCCAACCAGACAGGCGTCGACCTGACGGCTGCTTTTGAAAAGAATCTGCAAAAGAAAACGGACCGGGATAAAGAACGACATATAAACAATAAAAAGTTATAAGATTATGGTACACGAACACGATCACGAATGTGGATGCGGACATCATCACCACGATGAAGATCCCGAACATCTCCACACCAACAAATACCAACAGGCATTCGCCAAATTCGAAGCGGCCGGCACGACGGAAGAAGTGGCCGGACAGGTAAAAACACTGCTCGGAAAACATGGGAACGACAACTTCACTCCCGGCGTTCTGAAGCAGATTCACGGTTTCATCGACCTGACTTCCCTCACCAGTATCGACACGAAAGAGAGCATCTGGAAGCTGGTCGACAAAGTGAACGATTTCGAAGGAACCCGTCCCGACGTACCCAACGTGGCTGCCATCTGCACCTATCCCCTGTTCGTGGAGACGGTAAAAGAGGCCCTCTCTGCACAGGAGGTAAAGATTGCATCCGTAGCAGGCGGTTTCCCCTCCTCGCAGACCTTCATGGAAATAAAGATTGCCGAGACGGCGATGGCCGTCATGCAGGGAGCCGATGAAATCGACGTTGTTATGAACTTAGGTTATTTCCTGGAAGAAAATTATGACGAACTTACCGAAGAAATCCAGGAGATCAAAGAGAGCTGCCGTGATGCCAAACTGAAAGTCATCCTCGAGACAGGTGCTCTCCTGACGCCCGAAAGCATTCAGAAAGCAGCTATCCTTGCAGTCTATTCCGGTGCGGATTTCATCAAGACATCGACCGGGAAAGGTTATCCGGGTGCCACTCCGGAAGCCGTTTACACGATGTGCCAAGTTCTGAAAAAGTACCATTCCATCACGGGAAAACGTGTCGGCATTAAAGTCGCAGGTGGTGTCCGCACTGCAGAAGAGGCCGTTCGCTACTATACCATCGTCAAGGAAGTATTAGGAAACGACTGGTTGAATAAAGACCTGTTCCGCATAGGTGCCAGCAGTTTGGTGGAAGACATCGAACACCGCCTGGGAAAATAAGAGAAACAACGACATAAATTCGGTGACACCGGGGTGTTCCCTCCCGCCACACCCGGATCTCCCCTATACGAACACCCGGATGTAGGGACTGCCTACACCCGGGTGTCGTCATGTTTATATAAGCTGTTTATTCAACTTTCCCCGTATCTTCTGGCTTTTATCTATTGTTTTTCAGGAAATAATCGTTTAATAAGAAGGTATAAGCATGATGGTATGATAGATAAACATGATAGATGAAAAAGCTACTATCATGCTCGTATCAGTTTGATATTCAACGAATACAAGAAGAAAATGATAGTATGACAGTAGAAACGTGAAAAACTTATTTGCGACGCTCTACGATGTAGTCGGCAAGTAAGAGCAATCCTTCGCGTGCTTCCGATTCTGGAAGCGTCATCAGAACCTCGACCGCTTTATCACGATATTCCTGCATCCGCTGTTCGGCATATTCGATTCCCCCGTTCGCTTTGGCAAAATCAATCAGCAAATCGATATTCTCCGTGGTAAAATCTTTTTCCCTTATGATCCGAAGACATTTGTCCACCTCTTCCCTCCTGCCCGTCTTCAATGCATGCAGTAAAGGAAGCGTAACCTTTCCTTCCCGGATATCGTTGCCGGTAGGTTTTCCTATATTCGCCTCTTTGAAGTAATCGAAGATATCATCTTTGATTTGGAAACAGTAACCTAAGTATTCACCGAACTCACGGCATTTTTCCACCATTTCATCGGATGCGCCGACAGAAATGGAACCGATTTCGGCACATGCGGAAAGCAACATGGCTGTCTTTTTCCGTATCACCTGCATATAGCAAGACTCGTCGATAATGCTTTCTTCGGCCGTTTCCAACTGTTTGATCTCCCCTTCCGAAAGATCGCGGCCCAGGTTGGAAACAATACCTATGATTTGCAGGTTGCCTGTCTGGATAGAACGGATCAACGCGGTGGAAAGGACATAATCGCCCACTAAGACTGAAATGCGGTTATCGAATATGGCATTCAAGGAAGGAACGCCGCGACGCTGTTTTGTCTCGTCGATCACATCATCATGAATAAGCGTGGCAGTATGAAGTAACTCCAGCAAAACAGCCGAATTAATCGTATTATCCGTTACCTGCCCGCATGCTTTAGCTGTCAAAAGTACCAATAAGGGGCGGACATGTTTTCCGCTCGCATTCAGTATCCGGTCAATAGCCGATTGCAAACGATTCGTTTCGCTTCGCAGCGAAGCAGCAAACTCCTCATTAAAACGTTTAAACTCTACGGCAACCGGTTGTTCTATTTTACTTCTATCCTTCATAATCGATCCTAAGATGCGCAAAAGTAACAAAAAGTATCGAGTAAGCGAGTTTTTTCGTACATTTACCGACAATTGTCACACTAAAACGTGTTAAAAGAGATGAAGTTATTCCTCATAGATGCATATGCATTGATTTATCGGTCTTACTACGCTTTTATCAAGAATCCGCGTATCAACTCCAAAGGTATGAACACTTCGGCAATCTTTGGTTTTATCAACAGCCTGGAAGATGTCCTGAAACGTGAAAACCCGACCCATATAGCAGTAGCCTTCGACCCGAAAGGCCCGACTTTCCGACACGAAGCCTACGAACAGTACAAGGCGCAACGGCAAGAGACACCGGAAGATATCCGCAAGTCGGTCCCGTTCATCAAAAACATCATTGAAGCCTACAATATCCCGATTCTGGAAGTTCCGCGCTATGAGGCCGACGATGTCATCGGCACGGTTGCCAAGCAAGCCGAAAAAGAAGGTTTCGAGGTGTACATGATGACACCGGATAAAGACTACGGCCAGTTGGTATCCGAACATATATTCATGTACCGTCCCCGCTACGGCGGTGACTACGAGATTATGGGCGTACCCGAAGTGTTGGGCAAATACGGCCTGACATCCGTCGAACAGGTGATCGACCTTTTAGGGCTGATGGGCGACAGTTCCGACAATATCCCCGGATGTCCGGGTGTCGGCGAAAAGACCGCCCAAAAATTATTGACCGAATTCGGAACAATCGAAAATCTTTTGGAGAATACCGACAAGCTGAAAGGCTCCCTTCAAAAGAAGGTCATGGAGAACATGGAGCAGATCCGCTTCTCCAAATTCCTGGCAACAATCAAGACGGATGTACCGATCCGGTTCGATGCTGCCAAATGCATCCGTGAAAAGATGAATGAGGAACGTCTCGTAGAGATTTACACTGAATTAGAATTCAGAACATTTATTAACAAAATAGTAGGAGAGCCGGAAAAAGCCAAAACGGAGTCCAAAGCGACATCGGCACCGGCAAAAACCGGCACAAGGAAAAAAGCAGCTCCCGCAGGTCCGATTCAAGGCTCGCTCTTTGAAGAATTTGCGGCCGAGCCTACGGCTGTTCCTAAATATTCGACTCTCGCGGACTTAAAATCCACTCGTCACACTTATCATCTTGTTGATACAGAGGAAAAAATAGCCGAATTAGGCCGTTTTTTGGACGAACAGGATTTTTTTGCTTTTGACACGGAAACAGATGGCATAGACCCGCTGAAGGCAGGATTGGTCGGAATGTCGTTCGCCGTGAAGGAAAACGAGGCTTGGTACGTTCCTGTTCCGGCAGCCCGCGAAGAAGCGGACAAAGTTCTTGCCCACCTCTCTCCTGCCCTGCAGAATCCGAAATCGCTCAAGATCGGACAAAACATAAAATTCGATATCCTTGTCGTCCGCAAATATGGAATCCGGGTAGCCGGCCCTCTATTCGATACGATGATCGCCCATTACCTTCTGAATCCCGAATTGCGTCACGGCATGGACTACCTTGCCGAAACATACCTTAAATATAAAACGGTACGGATCGAGGAACTGATCGGTCCGAGAGGAAGGAAGCAGCTTACCATGCGCGACGTCCCGGTCACCCAAGTAGCCGAATACGCCGCCGAAGATGCAGACATTACGCTCAAGCTGAAAAACTATTTTGCCCCCTGCCTGGAAAAAGAAGGACTCGAATCGCTTTTTTATGACATCGAGATGCCTTTAATATATGTATTGGCCGAAATGGAGTATACGGGAGTGACGCTCGACACCGTCGCCCTGAAACAATCGTCCGAAGAACTGACAGCCGTACTCAAGAAGCTGGAGAAAGAAATTTATGAGCTGGCAGGAATGAAGTTCAACATCAATTCCGCCCGCCAGGTCGGTGAAGTCCTTTTCGATCACCTCAAGATAGAAGAGAAAGCAAGGAAGACGAAGACAGGCAGCTACAGCACGAGTGAAGAGATTCTGGAGAAAATGCGTTCCAAACATCCCGTCGTGGGAAAGCTGCTCGAATATCGCGGACTGAAAAAGCTGCTCAGCACCTATATCGACGCACTACCCGAACTGATCAACCCGGAGACCGGCAAGATCCACACGTCCTACAACCAGGCAGTCACCTCGACCGGCCGCCTCAGTTCCACCAACCCGAACCTACAGAACATTCCGGTACGCGACGAGTTGGGACGTGAAATCAGGAAAGCCTTTACAGCCGACAACAAAGACTGTATTTTCTTCTCCGCCGACTATTCGCAGATCGAGCTTCGTATCATGGCACACCTCAGCCAGGATACACACATGATAGAAGCTTTCCGCAGCGGAGCTGACATCCACGCCGCCACAGCCGCCAAGATATACGGCATTCCGGTTGAAGAAGTCACCTCCGACATGCGCCGGAAAGCAAAAACAGCCAACTTCGGCATTATCTACGGAATCTCTGTCTTCGGGTTAGCCGAACGGCTGAGCATCCCCCGGGCAGAGTCGAAAGAACTGATCGAAGGTTACTTCAAGACCTATCCGGGCATCCGTGCCTACATGGACGAAAGCATCGAAGTGGCAAAAGAAAAAGGATATGTAGAGACCATCTACAAGCGCAAACGTTTCCTGCCGGATATCAACTCCCATAACGCCATCGTGCGGGGATATGCCGAACGAAACGCGATCAACGCTCCGATCCAGGGCAGTGCAGCCGACATCATCAAGGTTGCCATGGTCCGCATCTTCAACCGCTTCGAAACCGAAGGCCTGAAGAGCAAAATGATCCTGCAGGTACACGACGAATTGAACTTTAACGTCTACAAAGACGAACTGGAAAAAGTTAAACAGATCGTATTGGATGAAATGGAAAATGCAATCCAACTGCGAGTCCCCCTAATCGCCGACTGCGGCGAAGGGGTAAACTGGCTGGAAGCACACTAACAAAAACACATAAAGTATGTAAATCACCACATTTATACACTATCTTTGTAGTGAACTTTATTGCAAAGAGTTGCAATATACATAGTAAAACAAAAGCGTTATCATATTGTCCTAAGCAAGAAAATCGCCAATTTTTCATCCAGAAAGGACAGTAGACAACTATTGCCTCACGTTTTTTGTATATATACATAATTATATAAACATTAAGCGTGGGCTGTTGTCTATCTACCGGATGGCTGTTTGGCGATACCTCTTGCTTGGATAGATGGCAGTTCCCACGCTTTTATTATGTTTTCCATCCCAGGGGACAGATGGAGCAAATGGAAAATTATGTATTTCATATTCCCGGACAATCTTCCTCCATCCGTTCAAAAAGCTGCATTCGAATTCACATCCGAAGAGTATCCCCTGTATCATTACATAACACCGGATATAGAGATACTGGATCAGGGAATTTCAATCGCTATCCCGGACGAAGCCAGTCACATCCGTTCTATCCGGTTCACGACATTCCTCAGCCATTTCACATACTATTACGCCGAAAAAGGATATCGGATCGCACAAGGCCTCCATCTCCCCCTCTTTCGGGCTCCGGCAATCGGAGATCTTTACGCGAACGGCGTGGTTATACAGACTGGCGAAAATACCTCCGGCCAGCTCATGGAAGCCGATATAATCCCTTATAAAGGTTCGGTAATGGAGATACAGGAGCAGGCGCTCGATTATTTCGACGCCTTGATCTATTGTGAATCTATTTCCGAAGGGACTTTGGGCAACTGGCATTTGCCGGATATGCTCAATTTGGTATTGCTGCACACCAAGCAACAGGAGTTCAACATGCATCTTGCCAAGCGCCAAGGGACCTTACTATACGACGAAGAATACTGGTGTAAAGACAACAGCGTGATCGATCTGGGGATAACGTTCAATATGGCAAACAACAGCCTCGAAATATGCCTCAAAAAGGAAAAGCGGCAGGTTCGGGCCATACTGGATTACTAAACAACATTTTCTATATCCGATTCGCCTGCCATCCGGTGACATAAATACAAAAGAAAGAGTTTGATACGATTCAATATGACCATGAATAATTTGAAGGTCTCTTCAAAAGATGGGAAAAATTCTCTCCCCCTATAAACAATTAAAGGCTGTCTCACGACAACCCCTAACCAACTTTGTTAACCTTAAATCTAATACTATTATGAAAAAACCACAGTGCAAAGATACAAGCTTAAGCCCGTTTGTCAAGCCTTCTACAGACAATATATGTTAAGCTCTGAAGGGCTTTGCGGTAAAAAGTGTTACAAAGGGCAAAACTTTATACAAAGGAATCAAATTCTGCTAAAATTAACATTTCAGATACTCTTTTTTAGAGAGAAAGACGCTCTTTCAGGAGCTTATAACCGGCATTGCTTGCCCGCAAACAAACTCCGTTTTTCAAACGGACCTGATAATTTTCTTTCCCGAACAGTTCCACTCGCAGAATTTGCTCGGTATTGACAATGCAAGAACGGTGAATCCGAACAAACAGCGCAGGCGGAAGATGTGTCTCAAAATATTTCATCGTCTGCTCCTTCACATACTGCCCGCCCGGAGTGAAAAGTGTCACATAATCGCCTCCGGCTTGCAGATATAACAGTTCTCCGAGATGGATGATATGAATACGGGAACCGTCTTTTACCGATACGCGATCCAAAAAAGTTTCATCCGCGGGAACGGCATCTTCTTGTACCTTATTTGCTTCGATTCCGGATATATCTTTAAGATCCGGTTCATTCGTCCGGTTCATCCGATACCATTGCAACAGGATAATCCAGCATAACACGCCAAAGACCAAGCGAAGGGAAACACTGTCCATAAAATCACCGCCACTTCTTTGTTCCAAAAGTACCTGCAGTTCAAAAGCCCCTGCCAGACTGATCGCCTGAACCAATACCGCCAATGCGATCTGGATCTGCAAGGCATGAATAGTCCCGTCAATGTACCCGTACAGGAAACCGGCGACAGCCAGTAACCCGACAGAGACCATTCCATCCAGACAAGCCATCCATATCTCCTCTCCTCCATAACAGAACAGAAGCCATGAATAAACCATCCAAACCACAACTGCCAGGGTAATCCCCACCACGCGATTGATGACCGACTCTATAAATGGATGTGTCTGCATAAATCAACTTTTAAACTCAATACCTCCGAAAGAGACTTTTCCCCTCACAATCAAAGCATGCTCCTTGTCTATCTCAACAGACGAATTATAGCGTTTGTCATCACATTCACCGATAAACGTATCGATCTGCGTCTGTAAATTCCAATCTGACGGCAAATAAATCTCGACTCCTCCAAAAGAACAGTCGATATCTATAAACGTTCTGGGAGCATCCAACTTGCTCCGCCTCAAATCCAGAACAGTTCCGCCAAACGCATTTCTAATCCGTGCTCCTCTGAACACCGGGTCCAGAACAATCTGCTGAACCGAACTAAAAGTGTTGTCCGATACGACAAAACCATCTTCAGAGTTATACACCTCTTTAGCATACTCCCCCCTCTTTTCATCCCAATGGCTATTAAAACGGTGACGGTCCGACTTAAAGAGAATCATGATTCCCACCAAAATAAACAGTACAGGCCAGAACCTTCCGCCCCATTCGCCTTCTATCCCGCTTATTTCCGGCAACAGGAAATAAACACCTATGGCAATCGTAATCACTCCCCCGAAGAAATGTCGTTTAATCAAATTGACAATACCGACTACAACCAGCAGCATCTGCCAGGAAACCAGGATGTGAAACAGATAAGAATCTATTATCCCGAAATTCCGCCCAAGAAACAATAATCCCACTATGATAAATACTGCCGCCGTTGCAACTGTATTCAACCTATTGTGGCCGGAATGACCACCATTGATAAAACCTCCCTGTTGATTTGTCCTCATACTCATATTTTTTTTGATTTGTAGCAAAACTACCGCTACACAACCGTTTACACAATAGAGAAACGGCCAGTCACTGCTAAATCCCGGCAAATAACGGAATACTCCCGACAAAAAAGCATTGATAGCCTCCCCAAAGATATTCATTCGAAATTTGCTTATGCCCTAAAATTTCATATATTTGCAATGTTCGGAGGAACTATTCGAGAAAATTCAAGTCGATTGAAATGAATCATCGAAAATCTAAAACAAACCATGAAGAAACATACAATATATCATCTACTATGCATAACACAACAAACCAAATGTCAAGAAGACATTTCCTTGCAACAACGGGGGCAATTGCTGGAACGGCCTTGCTCAATCCGTTATCTGATATAAAAGCGGAGCCGGCTGGCATTGCAAAGCCGGCTGGTAAAAAGCTCCGGATCGCACTTGTCGGGACAGGAGGCCGTGGAACATCCATGTGGGGAAGGGATATTTTGAAAAGTTACCCTGATTATATTGAATTCGTAGGTCTTTGCGATAAAAACGAAGGACGTGTTGAAACCGGTAAACGCATCATTGGTGCTTCCTGTCCTACTTATACCGATTTCGAGAAGATGATGAACGAGACAAAACCGGATGTATTGATTGTCACGACAATGGACAGCACACATCATCAATTCATTATCCGAGGAATGGAATTGGGCGCCGATATTATCACGGAAAAACCGATGACGACCGATGAAAAGAAAATCCAAGCGATTCTGGATGCTGAAAAACGGACGGGTAAGACATGCCGGGTCACATTCAATTACCGCTATTCTCCTCACCGGGCAAAAATATGGGAACTGCTTCGTGCCGGAGAAATCGGCGACATAACCTCCGTCGATTTCCACTGGTATCTGGATACTTCGCACGGAGCCGACTATTTCCGCCGCTGGCATAGGCTCGTTGAATGCAGCGGTTCGTTATGGGTGCACAAAGCCAGCCATCATTTCGACCTCCTGAACTGGTGGATCGACAGTGATCCCGAAAGTGTTTATGCGCTTGGAGATCTCAACCATTATGGAAAGAATGGAACCATACGGGCTGAGAATTGCCGTACATGCCCGCATACAGACAAATGCAAGTTCTTCTTTGACATCACCAAGAACAAGAACTACATGGAACTGTATGTGGCCAATGAAAAATATGACGGTTACCTGCGCGACGGTTGTGTGTTCAAAAAGGATGTAAACATCTTCGACAAGATGGCTGCAACGATCAAATATAAAAACGGCGTACAAGTAGCCTACTCGTTGACAACCTATTCTCCGTACGAAGGTTACCGGATTGCATTCAACGGAACAAAAGGGCGTTTGGAAGCCTGGATACAAGAATCCAAACCGACATCGGATGCCAATTATGACGAACTTGTTCTATTCAAGAATTTCAATAAGCGGCAATATATCCAGATCCCGTTCGGGACATCCGGACATGGTGGCGGGGACGCATTATTAAAAGACCAGATATTCCTGCCCAATATCGACGATCCGTTCCAACAATGTGCAAACACTCGTGACGGTGCTTTGGCCTGCCTGGTCGGAATCGCAGCCCGCAACAGCATAGCATCCGGACAACCGGTCAAAATTGCAGATTTAACTTCGATCCAACCACAGGAAAAGAAGTTGTATAAACGTATCTTATAAACATCCAAAGAGGAATTGAAACGACCCTGTTCCCACGCCTGACACAGGAACAGGGTCGTTTCAATCCTTCCTTTTACCCCATTTTGATTACTTTTACCCCCATGAACAAACTGATTCCATCTATCCTCTTCTTTCTGTCCTGTTGCTGTTTTGCAACAGGTCAGCATTCACACATACATTTCATTGAAAAACCAGACTCACAAAAGATAAGCATATACATAGACCAAACACTTTTTACAGAATTTCTTTACTCCGACACTTTATATAAACAAGTTCTTTATCCTATCTACACTGCTTCCGGTACGGAAATCACTCGTGGCTACCCTATCCGCCCGAAAGCCGATGAACGGACAGACCATCCTCACCAGGTGGGATTATGGTTCAGCTTCGGAGACATCAACGGATTGGATTTCTGGAATAACTCGAATCGTATTCCCCATGATAAAAAAGAACATTACGGCATTATCCGGTTTACCGGCATCAAGAATATAAACGAGAAAGAAAACAAATTTACAGTCGAAGCAGATTGGACAAACCACAATGGATATATTCTACTGAAAGAAAAAACTACCTACGCATTCACCGGTAAGCCACACGAAAGAGGCATTCGGCGAACCACTACGCTGACCGCTTTCAAAGATTCTATTTTCATCACGGAAAATAAAGAAGGCTTACTCGGTATGCGTTTAGATCGAAACCTTGAAGCCGACATTTCCGGGATCTATCAGAACAAAGAAGGAGACACCGGTGACGATGTTTGGGGGAAACGTTCGGCTTGGGTTGTTTTGAACGGGGAAATAAAAGACGAGAAGATATCGATAGCCCTCATAGACCATCCTGAAAATCCCAATTATCCGGGTTGGTCGCATGCACGTGGATACGGCTTGTTTGCGATTAATAACTTAGGAGGACGGTGTTTCGATAAACAGGCGGAAAAAGTTCAAATCCTGCTAAAAAAGGAGGATTCCATCACTTTCACCTATCGAATTTTGATAAAAGACGGGGAGTTTCTTTCCAACCGGGAAATAGAGGCTCATACCGGAATGGGGAAAGGTTCCTGCACTACAGAAACCTCTATAAACAATTAAAGGCTGTCTCACGACAACCCCTAACCAACTTTGTTAACCTTAAATCTAATACTATTATGAAAAAACCACGATGCAAAGATACGGGCTTTTCCAAATCTGTCAATAGCTGAAGCATTAATTTATATTGTAGAACATATAAGAAAAACTAATTCTCAAAAAAGTAAAGAAAATATGCAACTGTAACATCTCCCCGTTCGTCTATAAAAGAAAACAAACAAAAATATAACAAGACATGAAAACAAGAGTATTTTTCTTTATGACTTGTATCTGGCTGCTGGCAACGAACGGATTTGCCCAGAATACAATAAAAGGAGACGGAAACATTATCACGAAAGAAATCTCCATATCCGATTATGATGAAATTTCATATGTGGGAAAAGTGAACATCGAATACGAGCAATCCAATGCATCCCCCTTTTTTAAGATAACGATAGACGAGAACATACTGTCCCACCTCGACATAAAAGTAAAAGGCAAGACATTGATCATACAACCTAAAGATGAAAAAAAATCTTTTAACGGAAAATCTTACGGGCTCAATCTCCAACCGACCGTATGCGAAATAAAGACCAACTCCCGTGAACTGAAAGAGATAAGTGCAGTAGGAGGCGGAGAGTTTGTCGCCAAAAGCCCTCTTAAAACCGACAAACTGGATATCAGTGTTGCCGGAAGCAGCACAATAAACTTCGATAAGCAGCTGGAAGCACGCAAGATCAAATTTAGCGTGGCAGGATCAGGAGATATCAACGCAACCAAGCTGAAAGTAGACAACATGGATTGCAGCGTGGCAGGCAGTGGTTCTATCTTGCTCAAAGGAGAGGCCGAAAGAGGGGATCTGAGCGTTGCCGGTGGCGGGGATATCAGCGCCTTCGGATGTATCATCCGGAAAGCGGAATGCAGTATAGCCGGTGGCGGAAACATTGAAGTACATGCATCCGAACAATTGGACGCCAGTATAGCCGGTGGTGGTCGCATACGATATGAAGGAGATCCCGAACTTAGTAAAAGTGTCGTAGGCGGAGGTTCGATCAAGAAGAATTAATAATTGCTTATTCACATGCATATCAGGCGGATGTCTGTATGTATGACGGATGTATATATGAATAGACCGGTCCGTATTGCAAACAGATATAAAATCAAAATATCTTTGTTATCTTTGTTCGCAAAACAAAAATCCTGCCTCTTGCCAAGGTTTTATCCGTGGAAAATGGATTGTCAAGTTAAACGGAACAGAGTCATAAATATATGCAACAACAACCTACATTTTCAATCATAACGATTACCTATAATGCTGTGCGTCTGGTGGAACAGACGTTATTGAACGTGTTAAGCCAGTCCTATCCGAACATCGAATATATCGTGATAGACGGTGGTTCGACGGATGGGACGGTGGATATTATCAAACAATATGAGTCGGGACTTGCTTACTGGGTAAGCGAACCGGACAAAGGGATATACGACGCCATGAACAAGGGGCTTCAAAAGGCGACGGGCGATTATGTCTGGTTTATCAATGCCGGTGATTCTCTCTGTTCTTCTGATACAGTCCAATCAATCGTTTCCAAACTACAGAGGAGGAAGACCTTGCCGGATATCATCTATGGGGAGACGAACATCGTGGACGAAGAAAGGCGGTCGTTGGGACTGCGCCGTCTCAGAGCTCCGCGAAAGCTCTCGTGGAAGAGTTTTAGGATGGGGATGTTGGTTTGCCACCAATCGTTCATACCCAAACGTACGATTGCCCCGTCATACGATTTACAGTATCGCTATTCGGCCGATTTCGACTGGTGTATCCGCTGCATGAAACAGGCCCGTTCGTTTTGCAATACGTATCTCACCCTGTCCGACTTTCTGGACGGTGGAACGAGCACGACGCAAAGAAAAGCATCCTTGCGAGAGAGATATGCGATTATGTGCAAATATTATGGTACTTTTGTTACGGTTTTGCTCCACGGGTGGTTCGCCATCCGTTTCTATGCGGCAAAATGCCTGAAAGGGTGGGTTTGAGAGAGTATGAATTTTAATGAGACATATATGAAGGATTTGCTAAAGCAGTGGGGAAAACACGTTGTTGCCCTGATCTTGTTTTTGGGACTGGTGATGGCCTATTTTTCACCGGCGGTGTTTGATGGGAAAGTGATCATGCAAGGCGATAACATCAAGGCGACCGGAATGGGGTCAAGCCAGATGGATCAATACGCCAAGACGGCACAGCCGGGTGAGTTCAGCGTCTGGTCGGATGCGATGTTCGGAGGGATGCCGTATGTGACAGGATACGGCCAGGCCGTGCCGAGTATGCCTTCTTATTCTATTGTGGATAGTTGGTTGAAAAAGGTGGGATATGGCGATGCAGCTATGGTTTTTACCGGGTTGGTGTGTTTCTACCTGCTGATGTGCGTCATGGGAGTAAACTGGTGGCTTGCGATTGCCGGGGCGTTCGCTTTTGCATTCGCGTCCTATAATATCATTATTATCGAGGCGGGCCATATCGTGAAAGCCTATGTGATTGGTTATATGCCGGTGACGTTGGCCGGTATGGCATTGCTTTTCAGGCGCTCCTATCTGTGGGGTGCCGTCTTGTTCCTGTTGGGGGTAGCTTTATCTTTAGCGAACGGACATATCCAGATCACCTATTATCTGGTACTGCTTTGCCTGCTGATCTATGTAGGATATGCTATCAAAAAGGTCAGAGAGAAAGCGTATGGCGAATGGTTGAAGACCTCCTTGATTATGGCGGCCTGTGTCATATTGGCCGTATTGCCTAACGCGCAGGGAATGTACTCCAATTGGGATTTAGGACAGCACTCCATCCGTGGCGCTTCGGAGCTGACACCGAAACCGGATGCTTCGGGAAAAGTGGAGAAGGCTTCCACCGGTCTGGATAAGGATTATGCTTTTCAATGGAGTTACGGCTGGAAAGAGTTGATGACCGTTCTCGTACCGAATGTATATGGTGGCGGTTCGGGAGGCACGTTAGACAGCTCTTCCGAGCTATACAAAGAGCTGAAGAAAAACGGAGCCCAGGTAGGGAAAGAAGTACAAACTTATACCTATTGGGGAGATAAGATATTCACTTCCGGGCCGGTCTATTTCGGGGCTTTGGTCTGCTTCCTGTTCGTCCTGGGGATGTTCGTGATCCGGAACCCGATGAAATGGTGGCTGTTGGCTGGATCGGTGTTCCTGACATTCCTTGCGTTGGGACGTAATTTCGATTCTTTCAACGACCTGATGTTCCATTATCTGCCTTTGTACAATAAGTTCCGTACGGTCGAGATGGCGTTGGTGATACCGGGACTGGTGTTCCCGATCGTCGCCATTTGGGGGTTGCGGGAGATTTTGGCTGAAAAAGTAGAAGAAACTCGTTTGAGAAAAGGATTCTTTTGGGCTCTGGGATTGACCGGAGGCCTTTGTGTGATCCTTTGGCTGATGCCCTCCTTGCTGTTGGATTTCCGATCTGCATATGATGCGCAGTTCCAGAACCAAGTTCCGGAGTGGTATTACACGGCCTTGTTGATGGACCGTGCTTCATTAGCTTCGGCCGATGCGTTGCGTTCTTTAGTCTTCATCCTGTTGGGAGCCGGGTTGCTTGTCTGGTTCTGGAAGGCGAAGAACAAGAAGACTGCGGCGACTTTCGTAAGTGCAGGGGTGGCGGTACTTATTTTGATCGATCTCTGGACGGTGGACCGCCGTTATCTGGATGACAGTAATTTCGTCAAGCAGAAGCCGGTGGAGATGTATAAGGAAACGATTGCCGACAAGACGATTTTGCAAGATACGGGATCGACTTTCCGTGTGTTGAACATCAATAACCCGTGGCAGGAAACAAACACTTCCTACTATCATCATTCTATCGGAGGGTATCATGCCGTCAAGTTGCGTCGTTACCAGGAGCTGATCGACCATCGGCTGGACAGTGAGTTGCGTGGAATTATCGGTGCTTTGCAGAAGGCACAGACGGCCGAAGACGTGATGTCTGCGTTGGCAGCCTGTCCTTCATTGAATATGCTGAATACCCGCTATATCATCTATAACCCCGAACAGCAGCCGTTGAAGAATCCGTATGCATTCGGGAATGCCTGGTTTGTGGACAAGCTGGACATGGTGGATAATGCGGATGCCGAGATAGATGCCTTGAATACAATCGATCCGCGAGAAACGGCGGTTGTGGACAAACGTTTCCAAAAAGAGCTGGAAGGATTTGTCCCGCAGAAAGATTCAACCGCAACGATCGTGTTGGAAGAATACCGTCCGAACCGTCTGACCTATAAGAGTAAAGCGGATAAAGAGCAGTTGGCTGTCTTCTCCGAAGTCTATTACCAGCCGGGATGGAAGGCAACGGTCGACGGCAAAGAAGTGCCTCATTTCCGTGCAGACTGGATTTTGCGCGGTATGCGTGTGCCGGCAGGCGAACATACGATCGTATTCGAATTCCGTCCGTCCGGTTATGTGACGGCTGCATATGTTTCTACCTACAGCTCGTTCCTAATCCTCTTATTGCTGATTGCTGCGATCGGTTGGTCGGGATGGAAACATTATAAAGAATAATCTCGTAGGGGAGCGTGTCTCCCCCTTTATCACAATTTTTCAGTCACGGATTACACGGATAAATTTGCTTTCTTTCCGTGTGATCCGTGCCTGAATTATGTCAATCCACTCTATTTGTAAAACGTCTTCTGGAATGCTGAAAATTCCTCTTTCTTCAGAACCAGCCTGTTCCAGGCGGCATCCAAAAATCCGCAACCGTATCCTAACAGCTGTATAAAAGAGGCGATGATCGACAAGAAACCGATTTTGATGCTCTTATTCTGAATCGAAGAATCCACAAAAATCAGTAAGCAGAAAAGTCCGAGCGGCAATAAACTCCAAGCACAGAAGAGGCTTCCGACCAGGAAGAAGAATACTCCTAAAGTAAAAACCGCCGGCAATAGATGCACCAGTTTAAGCGAGTCCGGATATCTCTTGTACAGGTTGATACGGGCGATGCCGGAGTTATAAACCTGGCGGAAAAACTTGCGCCAGTCCGTACGCCTTTTGTGATATACCCAAGCCGAGGGGAACAGGCAAACTTTGTAGCCATTCTTGAACAGGCGGATACTGAAATCGATGTCTTCCCCGAAACGCATGGGAGAAAAACCTCCTAACGCTTCGTATGTACTTTTCCGGATCCCCATGTTGAAACTGCGAGGGTAAAACTTATCCATCTTCTTTTTACCGCCACGAATACCGCCTGTCGTAAAGAAGGAGGTCATGGAGTAGTTGATGGCCTTCTGCACGTCCGTAAAGCTGTCAGAGGCTTTGTCCGGCCCTCCGAAAGCGTCCGCCCCGGTTTCCTCCAGTTCATTGTTTACCGATTTAATATAGCCGGGAGGCAGGATGCAATCCGAATCGAGAACGATCAGGTAATCGCCTTTGCTCTGTTTTGCTCCGTAATTGCGAGCATTGCCCGGACCGCCGTTCGGAATATAGAAATAGGAAACATCCAGCTTATCCTTGAAAGTCTCGACCACCTGTTGGCAAGTTTCCTTCGAGCCGTCTTCAACGATGACGACTTCGAAGTTTGTTTCACTCTGCCGCGTAAGACTGTCCAACAATTCTTCCACCTCGTTGGGGCGGTTGTAGACAGGAATGATAAGGGATAAATGAGGTGTTACCATATACAACATGGGGGCGATAGATATAATCAATTGAAAATTTGACAATTAGCAGAACTATTAAAATTTTCTGTATTATGGATAATTTCTACAAAGTTTTTGATGTCCAACAGCTAAATTGACAACAAAGGTTTATATCATTGTGAATCAACCATGTCAAAAACAGAGATAAAGTCATAATCATGTGTTTCATTTTTGATTGCGTAATCTGAACAATGTCAAATATAATAATTCACTCTTAATCCACAAACAAGATATCACATTTCAAAATTTATTCATAATTTCTATAACTTGACATATATCATCTTCCGAATGTCCATAAGAAATTGGCAAACTCAATGTCGTATGATGTATTTCTTCCGAAATAGGATATTCTCCTTTCAATATACCTTGCATAGCTCTTTGTTTATGAGGTGGTATCGGATAATGAATCTCTGTTTTAATTCCATTTTTCAATAAATACTCTCTCAATACATCTCTTTTAGGATGTCGAATATTAAATATATGATACACATCAAAATTATCTGAAGAAACAACCGGTTTTATAAAATCATCTTTCAACCCTTCTATATAAATCTGAGCCAATCTTCTTTTATGAGCATTTATTTCATCCAAATACTTTAACTTGACATTCAATAACGCAGCTTGAATTTCATCCAAACGAGAGTTATAACCTACATAATCATTCTGATACTTAATATTTGAACCATAATTTCTCAATGCTCTAAACACAGAATCGGCTTTTTGATCATTAGTAGTAATAGCTCCTGCATCTCCTAATGCTCCCAAATTTTTTGTCGGATAAAAAGAAAATGCGCCTATTCCAAAAGTTCCAACTTTTCGTCCTTTATATTTAGCCCCATGAGCCTGAGCACAATCTTCAATTAATTGCAGATTATATTTTTCAGCAATCTGCATAATAGGAGTCATATCACAAGCTTTTCCATAAAGGTGGACAACCATGATTGCTCTTGTTTTGGAGGATATATAATCTTCAATCTTTAATGGATCAATATTATAAGTATGAATATTCGGTTCTACCAACACCGGTTTCAATCCGCACTGTAATATGGACAAAATAGTCGCAATATACGTATTAGAAGGGACCAAGACTTCACTCTCCTTGGGAAAGTCATTAATACGTAAAGCTAGCATCAATGCATCCAAGCCAGAAGCAACACCTACACAATATTTTGTACCACAATAAGCCGCAAAATTTTCTTCAAAACACTGAACTTGTTTGCCTAATATATACCATCCTCCTTCTAAAAAAGAGGTAAAACACTTTTTATATTCTTCTTCAAAGGATCTATTTGTCCTTCCCAAATTTTCATATTCAATCATAAGGCTCGAAAATATAATCATTAGGATCAAAATATTCCGACGCGAGTACCATCAATATCGCATCTTTACTAAAATGATGCATTGTATGCCAATCATTCGGATCCAATATTAAACATTTATGAGGAGAATCCAACACAAACTCTTGCTTTTCTACTCCAGTATTATTCGATATCGTACAATATCCTTGTAAACAAATCGCAGCTTGAATAGTTTTATGATGCCGATGCCCACCTCTGGTAGAATCATCAACTCCATAAATATAAAAAATACGCTTGATATCAAAAGGTATTACTTTCTCGATTACAGTTAAGTTTCCTCTTTTATCTGTAAATGTTTTTAAATCAACGACACGAGCCATATATTATTGATGTAATAATTTTATATAATGTATTTCCTTAAATCCTCTTCGAACAAAAACTTCTGCAAGATACTTAAAAAATTTCCACCTGGATAAATAATGTTCCATATTACTTAATGCATACTGTTTTCTTAACCTTATTATCTCCTTTACGTAAGGGTTAAATAACAACGCAATTGTAGAATCATTTCTTTTATAATAAGGACGAGGAGAAAAATAAAAGGAAGTCACAAATACCAACGAATGAAAATGATAAAAAACAAGAAGAAATTGTCTATCTGTCTTTAATTCCGTACCAATAATTTTTCCTCCCTGATATTCAAAGCAATACTGCTGCATATTCCAAGGAGCAACACCTCCACCCAAATGTCTAAGTACATGTACCCCTTCAAAACGTTCAGGCCAATCATCCAAATATTTTTGATCCCCAAAACGTCCATCTTCAAAACGATTATAACACCATTCTAAACAAACCTTACGCCACCAGATCAACACTTTGCGCCCCTGTCGGTTATTCTTGAAATATACAAACTGAACACAATATATACCTGTTTTTTCACTTTGATCATATTGAGGGGTATAACGATGTGGGGTAATTAATACAGATTCGCTTTCATCCATTTCATCTAACAATATTTGAGGAGAAGCAAAAAAATATAAATCTGCATCGATATATGTACAATGATCGACATCGTAATTATCTAGTACATATAAGACCGTGGATGAAGAACAAGTCCAGCAATATTCTCCTCGGCTTCTAGTCGATTTGATTCTCAACAATTCTTCATCCTCAAATTCTGATAGAGAAATAACGGTCATATTTTCTAAATGAAGAGATTTTAATGTAAAAAGACAGTCATCATTAAAAGCAAACACATAAAGATGAAAATCTTTACAATGCCGGTTTAATGACTCATACATCGCCAATCCTCTGGAAAGATAACCAGAATCAAAAAGAGTACAGAAATTAAGCATGTTTTTTTATCTTAAAAATACGTCTTAATCGATCTTTTATTCTCGCCCACAGAATCACATATTTAAAATAATGGACAAATTGTTTTCGAGCATATTCAGACTCTTTTATTTCAATCGGGCAAACCAATATTGGCTTTTGTGACAGTTCTACATCAAACTCTTCACTTGTTCCACAATTTGTACCACTTCCGTCACTCCCATTATGAAAAACTAATGATTTACCAGGATACAGCGCCAACTTCTTTTTTAAGAAAGCAGAAGCATACCAACGTATTGCCCAAGATCCAATCTCACCATTAACCTGTCTTTCTAACATCCGAGTATATGGATACGTTCCACCAAAGTCAAATTCTTTAGTCAAGTTCCTTTCTTTTAAACAATAAAGTAATTCACTTCCGTCTGGATTAAACAAATCCCATCCTCGTTTCCAAGTACCCCATCCTAAACAATCTGCCCCTCTTATAAAAAAGGTCTCAGGCAAAATCTTTCTGATCGGATAAATATATCCTTGAACGCTTATAACCGACTCTTCTTCTTCATACAAAAACAATGCCTCATTCATGTATTTTAAAAAATAGGGAGAAGTAAGCAAGTCATCTTCTAAAACGATTATCCTTCCAAACTCATTGACAATGGAAGTGACACCATCAATAATATTATTGGCTAAGCCAAAATTCCGATCTCGCTCAATAATACGTAAAGATTTAAACCCTGTAATATTTCGAATATAAGAGCGAGTTTCTTCCACTCCTTTCTTAGCTACCTCATTTTTAGGAGCATCGGAGAAAATTATCAAATCACTTTCTGAAGCATATTCATTCTTCAACAATGCTTCAACCGTTTGCTGAGTATGCCACGGTCTGTTATAAGTAAAAATAACAACTGGAGCTAAATTCATTCTAACAACAACTTACGAAAATTGTACAATAAAAAATTCATATTCACACAGGTACTCCTTTTTCAATCAAATTTACCAAATTGATTGGAGGAAGAATAATTGTATTCAAAACAGTCCCTTCGGTTTTCGCATAGATAATGCCACGTACTGTACCTGTAGTAATAGTTGCCATATAGCGAAGAAAATCAACCGGTATTTCATGACCTTTGCGCAACTGCTCTATTCCTTCCGAAGCTATATTAAAAAAACATTGCGTTTCCGATATAAGAAGAAGTTCCTCTTTTTGCAAAAAGGAAAAAGTAGATGTACAACGAATGCTGTCTAATGTCACACTATGCCCAAATGAGAAAGAAGCATGGATTTGAACTTCTTCCCCATTCACATATTTATCCGGGAAAACGGCAAATTGTGAAATTTTAATCTGATCAATCTTATAAGGAATTGTCTGCATAATCAAGCTGCTATTATATAATCATCAATCTCATTGTTTGAACAAACAGCACTGACATAGCTATTTGATGAAACGATACTGGCATAAGATGTTTTTTCGCTTTCAATATATTCATCCACATCGATAAAACTAAACTCCGGAATTTTCCCGATAGCCAAAGACAACTCAATGAATTTACTGATTTTATGATCATATTCACCAGAAAGGAGCTGTGTCACATATCCTTTCGAACAACCGAGATATTCAGCAAACTGTGTCTTGTTCATGCCTTGCTTTTGCATAAATACTTCTATTTGGCGATACAATTCCATCTGAAGAGCCGTTGTCCAGTAGACCGGATTCTTTACTAATTCATCCCGCTTCATCGTTACTTACTTTTTTGTTGTTCCTTTGATCTTATATATTCATCTTTCAGTCTTCGAAAATCACTTTCATCTTGCTTTTGATTGGCCTTTGTGCCACCGGTTATTATAATTTTTCCACCAGGCTGCCCAATACCATAAACGCGAAGATGCTTACTCTTGAATTCAAACTCCCGATATCCTCCTTTTGTCTTATCATAAAAATGAAATTTCGTAGAAGGTACAGCCCTCAAATTGGCAACCTCATTCATGACAGCATATATTCCAACCAATTCAGACTTATAACAAGTTTCTATTTCTGCTTCAAATCTATCAAATGGACAATTTCCGTCAACAACAAGTTTGTCAAATCGTTGCTTCCCATTCACTCCTTCTATATTCTCAAGAACAAAAGTAGGCATAATACGGTTTAGTTGCAACTAAATTATTCTACAAATATAATTATTCTTCATTTTTTATCATCCAACGCCCACTCTTTCCATAAATCATAACCGTCCGTGTACTAATGATTTATCCAAGATGCCTTTTACATCAAACAAAACGGTTGGCTGATTACGAACGAAGCCAAAATCCAACTGTTTAAACTCATCATGAGCAACAGCTAAAATAATACCGTCGTATTTCTTGATATCAGGCATCTGCTCCAACAATTCGACGCCATATTCTTCCTTCACTTCGTCCTTTAAAGCATAAGGATCATAAACGTCAACATCAACACCAAAATCTTTCAGTTCATCGATGATATCGACAACTTTTGTATTTCGAGTATCCGGACAATTTTCTTTAAAAGTAAAACCAAGAATCAAAACTTTACTTCCGACAATCTTTATTCCATGACGGATCATCAGTTTAACTGTTTTAGAAGCCACAAAACGTCCCATTTCATTATTAACGGTACGCCCTGATAGTATCACCTGCGGATTATATCCTAAACATTGTGACTTGTGTAACAGATAATATGGATCCACACCGATACAATGCCCGCCAACTAAGCCCGGAGCAAACTTCAAAAAGTTCCACTTTGTTGCAGCAGCATCCAAGACCTCTTGCGTGTCAATCCCCATCTTATCAAAAATAAGAGCCAACTCATTCATAAAAGAAATATTGACATCTCGCTGTGCATTCTCAATAGCCTTACAAGCTTCTGCGACTTTTATACACGAAGCTTTAAATGTACCAGCTTTAATTATGGAACTATAAAGTTCGTTTATCCTATCTGCAATCTCAGGTGTTGATCCAGATATTACCTTTTTTATCGTTGTCAAAGTATTCTTTTTATCACCCGGATTAATACGTTCAGGAGAATAACCACAAAAGAAATCCTGATTGAACTTCAAACCGGACTCCTTTTCCAATACCGGCACACAATCTTCCTCCGTACACCCCGGATACACAGTAGACTCGTACACAACAATATCACCCTTCTTCAAAACTTTACCTACCGTAGAAGAAGCCCCTAATAAAGGCCTCAAATCCGGAGTTTTGAATTTAGTTATAGGAGTCGGAACCGTAACAATAAAAAAGTTACAATCACGCAATGCTTCTATATCATGGCTCAATTTCAAGCCAATCGCATGATTTGTACCAGAAAGCGATAGCACTTCCTTCAAAGATGAGCTATCAATCTCCCTCGTTCTGTCACTTCCACCTTGAAGCTCTTTTACACGAGCCTCATTTATATCAAATCCAACTACCGGATACTTTCTACTAAATTCAACGGCCAATGGCATACCAACGTAGCCGAGACCGATTACTGCTATTTTCATCTTCTTCATTTATATATGTACAATAGAACCATTCATACTCACATCTGTATAACCATCAGGCATAATAACTTTTTTATCTGCATTCACAGAAAGCCACGCTCCCCACCAACTAAAAGTACTATTAGCAATAATAAAATGATTACATTTGCTCATCAGTTTTAGTTCATAAAGTTCATCTTTAAAATTCTCAACAAAAAAACAGTTCCCATTAATCGATAGATTTTCTCTGCACCAATTTATATCATCAGAAAAAATAAAAAAGACAGGATTTTCTACATTTTCAGATATATATTTTATTGCTTTCTGATAATAACCTATACCTATAACAGGTTCGTATTGTATCCTTCTAAAATGAATCGCAACTGCATTCGATTTTTCTATCAAATCAGAATAATACAAATAAGTGCTATTAATTTCAACTTCAAATCTTAAATCCTTTAACAAAACATCTCGATAGGAGCTAAAATCAAAATATTGCCAATATCCTTGAAGATACAAAATCTTGTCCGAATAAATTTTTAAAAAGCTATCCAAAGTTTCCAAAGGGTATTTTGGATCTTCTTCAAAAAAATCAAATTTATGCCCCAAAAGATGCCTTATATAAGGCATCTTCCTTTGTGCAAAGGATAATAATGTATAAAAGCGTAAAGCTGGCGATAATGAAATTGAAAAGTCTCCTAATCTATAAACTCTTTTATATCCATCGTTAGCAAACCCCGTCCTTATATCTAATGTAACTTTACAATCAGTAATCAAAGATAAGACTTTTGCAAAAGCATAAATAAATAACTGATTGCCAACTCCACCCCAAACTCTTAAAATAATATCCTTCTTTTTCATTTAAATCTTTTTCTTATCGAATGCTTCAATTGCCTATAGAAATCAAGCAAACGATTTTTCTCATACAAATAAAAACTTTCTAATACTGCTTTCTTTAACTGGATAGGATCAACAGACAGATTCTGTCCAGTTTTGTAATAAGAAGTAAACAGTGATAACAACAACTCAGCCCTTTTCAAATAAGTATGATTTTCCATAACACATTCATACCCTTCATTTGAAATCTTCTGACGAAGTTCAGAAGATTCCAGATATATCTGAATAGAAGAAATCATTTCCTTTACATCCATAACCTCAACCAAGTGTAAACCATTTACAAATGGAGAATCTTCAGACAGTCTCTCGGATAACAAAAAAGATCTACATGCCATTACTTCAAATAATCTTGTTTCTGTATCCAAATACTCCTCTGAATGAATATTCAATACTATTTTGGCTCGATTTATCAATTGAACCATATCAGCACCATAAATTCCAACTGCCTCATATAGGTTACACGACTTTTTTATTTCATCCAACCACTTTCTTCGTCGACTAAGCATATTTCCAATAAATAAGACATCAATATCTTTTTTTATTCCCTCTATTGGATAATGTGACTCTGGATCAAAGCCATTTAATAGAACAGTTACTTTATCTTCTGTCAACCAACCTTTCTCTATAATTGAACGTTTACAGGCTAATGTGTGAACAAAAACATGTTCAAATAAGCCCGAATTTAGCAATCGGTCTTGATCTCTATTCCTTGAAACTAATTCAGATGCCCAAAAGAACTTGGGTCTATTGATTGATTTTAATATTCCTATAGGAAAATCATCTCCTCTTTGTAAGAAAAAATAGTCAAAATCTCCTACTTGCTTTATTCGTTGAATTATATCTTTCCTATGTTTTCTATAATCGATAGTTACTAAATCCACACCTAAAGAGAGGAACGCCTTTGCTAAAAAATGTTCAGCCCCCCAATCCTTATTTTGCTCATGTACTGCAATATATAATAATTTCATTTTATCCTTTCAGTTTTTTCCAATAATAGAAAGCATAAGGTAATACATTAAACTTACCTGTTTTTCTATGTTCAAAACATTTTATTTGATCAACTAAATCTTCCTTATATGGTGCTATAGTTGCATTCTTCAATATCTCGCAAACTTGCATATATCGATCTTTCCAATTCAAATTTTGTTCCGCATAAATACGAGCCTCTTTCTTAAATTCCTTTATTCTATCAATATTATTCAAATAATAAATCATCTGTTCTTGAATCGATTTAACTGAAACTTTACATTGAGGCCAAAAATATCCATCACTACGAGCGTATAGGTATTCTACCTCCGCGATCCGTCCATTTATTCCATTTTGTATAAATTCATTCATTGGAGCATTATCTGGTACAATACAGGGTAATCCACAAGACAAAGCCTCTGCAACAGTTAAGCCTAAACCATCCAATATAGAAGGATAAACATAAATATCTCCCAAATGATACAGTCCTGGCGCAGCAACAGTCTCCGTCCTCACTTCGATATTTGAACTTAATAATATTGATTGATCATACCTTGCTACATAATTATCTAATGCGACTTGAGTATGAATAAGTAATTTTGCCTTATCCTTATAAAAAGCAGGTAATGACAAAAAAGCAGCAATAACAGTATCCGTTCCCTTTCTTATCGGATTCATTCCTGCCGAATGAAAGAATGTAATCTGTGATTGTTCACATGATTCTTCAATATTATTAGAGAAAAGATTAATATCTGTACCCCAAGGGATATAAAAACTCTGAGGTAAATCTTTAAACAACCGATAATGACGTTTTGTGTTACATAAAATGTAATCATATATAGCAAAAAAAGGTACTGTTTCTTCAGTATAGTAATCCACGTATGTACCAACTTTAATACCTAATTCTTTACACCAAATTACTGGAATCCACCAATTTTGTTCATTAAATAGAACAACATCTATTTGTCGATTTTTAAGCCAATCTATAAAATCTCTTTTTTCTATTCCAGTTGCTCCACAATAATATTTCTTATTTACTTTTCCCCAAGTAACAAAATCACGATCCCATTCTGACTGATTACGAGCATATGATTCTCCACCTCTCGCATATATATACACACTATTATTTGAATCAGATCGAAGAGCCTCCAAGTATTGTCTGGAAACATAAGCTGCCCCTCGCTCAAACCAAGTTGTTACAATTCCTATATTCATGATAATTTACTTGAGAACAATCTTTTAATTATTTCTGAGATACGAACAGATGTATATCCATCTCCATAAGGATTTCGGGCTTGGCTCATTGCCATATATAATTGATGATTTTCCAATAAAGAAGAAACTTCATCTATAATTTTCTTTTTACTTGTCCCTACTAATTTTACAGTACCGGCCTCTACTCCTTCTGGACGTTCTGTCGTATCACGCATAACCAAAACAGGTTTCCCTAATCCAGGAGCCTCTTCTTGGATCCCTCCACTATCCGTTAATATCAAATAAGATAGCTCCATTAATGAAACAAAAGGCAAATACTCCAATGGATTACAAAAAAACAAATTCGTGTATTTCATTGAAATCGATTCTATTTTTCCAAAAACAGACTCCACAGCTTCCTTAACATGAGGATTCGGATGCATAGGATAAACAAAATCCACATTAGAGTACTTTAATGACAAAGTTTTTATACTTTCACAAATTTGAATAAAAGGTTTCCCAAAGTTTTCTCTTCTATGCCCTGTTATCAAAACTAATACTCTTTCATGTTCTTTCCATTTTGATAATAGCTCAACAGGTATTCGACTCTGCAAAAGAAAATTTTCATTATTGATTTGCAAAGACTTATTTTCTTTTAATAATGAAAGTGCCATGTGTAAAGCATCAATAACTGTATTGCCGACTACTTCAATTTTTGTCGGATCAATATTTTCTTTCAGAAGATTCTTTCTACTCAACTCCGTGGGAGCAAAATGAAATGAAGCAATACGTCCCGTTATTTGTCGATTGATTTCTTCCGGCCAAGGACTATAAATATTATGAGTGCGCAAACCAGCTTCCACATGGCAAACCGGTATTTGAGCATAAAATGCTGCAAGCGATGCGGTCATAGAAGTAGTAGTATCACCATGAACCAATACGACATCAGGTTTAGTCTCTATTAGGACTGACCTCAACTCCAATAATACTCGACTTGTTATATCATATAAATCTTGTCCCGATTTCATAATATTCAAATCATAATCAGGTTTTATTTGGAATATCTCTAAAACCTGGTCTAACAGATCACGATGCTGAGCAGTCACACACACTTTCACATCAAAAATATTATTATTTTTCTGTAGTGTTTTCACCACTGGAGCCATCTTTATAGCTTCAGGGCGAGTGCCAAATATAATTAGTACATCTATCATATTTTCATTTACACAAATTTGTAAACCATTTAGATTCTGCAGAAATATAGGAATAAAAAAAATCTATGTTCTGTTCTATATATTCTTTCGTCAACAAAGAGAAATCCATCTTCATCAAAGATTCTCTTATTTCTAAGGGGAATCTATATTTCAATAATTTTGCAGGATTTCCACCAACAATTGCATATGGTGGAACATCTTTTACAACAACCGCTCCTGCAGCAACTATAGCACCACGTCCAATTGTCACTCCTGATAAAATCAAAGCATTAGTTGCAATCCAAACATCATCTTCCACTATTATTGGTCCTTTTGTATATCCATCATCCTTTCCTATATTACAAATACTTCCTACTGGAAATGTCAATAATCTATCCGTAAAATGATTTCCTCCTGTAACAAATTTAACACCATCCGCAATAGAACAAAAGTTTCCAATAATTAGCTTTTCCTTATTTGTGAAAAAATTTATATCAATCTTTCCATAAGTATAATTTCCCACTGATATTATTTCAAATGGATAATTTCCACATAAAGAAGTACCATTATGCTTATTCAAACGCCGCCAACTCTTATTATGAAAATATAACGAAACAGATGTTTTTCTATAATACCACAAAATATTACTTAGAAAAATATCATAAATCTTACTTCTCAATCTATAAGGTATTTTTTATACATTTTTACTAACATAATATTTTACTTTTTGCAAAATCCAAACACTCTTCATATATTTTAGATCCTAACAATTTTAATAATACCACATACGAAATAACTGATAAACAAATTTTTCCAAACAATAAAAGATATAAATTAGTTACTTCATTTAATATATAATCTACCAATACAAAAGTTAATATGCTAATAAC
>OJKP01000272.1_pt1 | contig 41416 bp, 37 predicted proteins | sample 1596521 | NCBI WGS metagenome assembly OJKP01 (sample SAMEA4350130, study PRJEB24818) | metagenome | biome: human; feature: gut; material: faeces | place: Denmark | collected 2013-09
CCGTAGTCTTTAGCCGCAGAAGCCTTGGAGATGATTTTCTGCATCACCCCAATTTCGCTCTTCGGCTGGTCCTTCTGAGCGATGATGTCAGCTTGCTTCCACAAGTTGTCATAAGTTTGAGCCGTAGTTTGCATCATGGCAAACACAACTATGATAAGTGTTATAATGTTTCTTTTCATAAGCCAAATGCACATTATGTTAACAATTGTCAGTTTTCTAACCTATTCTAATTGCAAAAATACAAAAAATATCCGTTATCTAACCTTATAACTGAAAGTTTTTGCTATCTTTGCACCAAAATAATGTTATTTACTAAATTAAACATTCATTATATAATACAAAATTAAGTAATTAGAATACGGAATCAACATTTCAAAACAAGAATAAATAACAATATAAATACTAAAAAGATAATGGCAGAGAAAAAGTATGGTCATTTTGATGACGCCAATCGCGAGTACGTGATTACAGATCCAAAGACTCCATGGCCTTGGATCAACTATTTGGGTAACGAGGATTTCTTCTCGCTCATCTCCAATACAGCAGGTGGTTATTCTTTCTATAAGGATGCCAAGTTCCGTCGCATCACCCGTTATCGCTACAATGGGGTTCCGATGGATAATGGCGGACGTTACTTCTACATCAAGGAAGGCGATACCGTCTGGAATCCTGGTTGGAAACCTTGTAAAACCCCACTCGACAGCTACGAGTGCCGCCATGGTATGAATTATACCCGTATCACAAGTAGCAAAAATGGTGTAGAGGCAAGTGTACTCTTCTTCGTTCCTCTCCACACTTGGGCTGAGGTACAGAAGATGACGCTCAAAAATAATTCCAAAGAAGTGAAATCTCTCAAGGTATTCTCTTTTGCAGAATGGTGCTTGTGGAATGCAGCCACTGACATGGAAAACTTCCAGCGCAATTTCTCTACAGGAGAAGTTGAGGTAGAAGGTTCTACGATCTACCACAAGACGGAATATCGCGAACGTAGAAATCATTATGCTTTCTACACTGTCAATACCGACATTCAGGGCTACGATACCGACCGCGAAAGTTTTATCGGTCTCTATAATGAGTTTGCAGACCCAGAAGCAGTCATGGAAGGAAAGCCTCGCAACAGTTTCGCTCATGGCTGGAGTCCTATCGCATCACATTATATCGAAGTTACCCTGCAACCGGGAGAAAGCCGCGACCTGATCTTCCTCTTGGGATACGTGGAGAACGAGCAGGACAAGAAATTCGTAGCCAAGAAAGTGATCAATAAGGAAAAGGCACACGAACTGATGGCTAAGTTTGATACCACTGAAAAAGTGGATGCAGCCTTTGCAGAACTCAACCAGTACTGGGATAACCTGCTGAACATCTTCACCGTGAAGAGCGGAAACGACAAGCTCGACCGCATGGTGAACATCTGGAACCAGTATCAGTGCATGATTACCTTCTGCATGTCCCGTTCAGCAAGCTTCTTTGAGAGTGGTATCGGCCGAGGCATGGGCTTCCGTGATTCCAATCAGGACCTGGTAGGATTCGTTCATCAAATACCTACTCGTGCCCGTCAGCGCATCATCGATATTGCCAGCACTCAGTTCCCTGATGGTGGCTGCTATCACCAGTATCAGCCTTTGACCAAACGAGGCAACAATGATATCGGTGGTGGCTTCAACGACGATCCTTGCTGGCTCATCTTCGGTACCGTAGCCTATATCAAGGAGACGGGCGACTTCTCTATCCTCGCTGAGCAGGTGCCTTTCGACAACCAGCCAGGCACAGAAGTAAGCCTCTTCGAGCACCTCAAGATTTCGATGAATCACGTCATCAATAATCTCGGTCCTCACAAGTTGCCACTCATCGGAAGAGCTGACTGGAACGACTGTCTCAACCTCAACTGCTTCTCCTGGGATCCAAACGAGAGTTTCCAGACTACAGAGAATAAGGGTGAAGGTTCCAAGGCAGAGAGTCTGATGATTGCCGGTCTGTTTGTTGTAACAGGCAAGGACTACGTTGCTCTCTGCAAGCAACTCGCCAAGGAAGCAGCAAACTGTCATGAGGGCACAATAGCAGGACTTGCCGAGGAAGATTATCTCGCAGAAGCCGAGCGCATGCAGCAGGCGGTGGATGCGATGAACGAAGCCGTAAAGCAACATGGTTGGGATGGAGAATGGTTCCTCCGTGCCTATGATTTCTTCGGAAACAAGATAGGTAGCGATGAGAACGAGGAAGGCAAAATCTTCATCGAGAGCCAGGGCTGGTGTACGATGGCTGGTATCGGTCTGGAAGACGGACTCTGCGACAAAGCTTTGGATAGTGCCAAGGAGCGATTGGAATGCGAGCATGGTATGGTGCTCAACAACCCTGCCTATACAACCTATCATGTAGAAATGGGTGAGATTTCTTCTTACCCAGAGGGTTACAAGGAGAATGCCGGAATTTTCTGCCACAACAATCCATGGGTCATCATTGGCGAAACGGTAGCCGGACGTGGCAACGATGCTTGGAAGCACTACACCAAGATACTTCCAAGTTATGTAGAGGAGAAATATCAGACCTTACACAAGGTGGAACCATACGTAAACTGCCAAATGGTAGCTGGTAAGGATGCAGCCAAACCAGGCGAGGGCAAGAACTCATGGTTGACGGGTACAGCCGCATGGATGTGGTACACCGTGAGCGAGTTCATCCTGGGCATCAAACCAGACTACGAGGGCTTGAATATCGACCCTTGCCTGCCAAGCACAGCCAAGGAGTATGAGGTAACCCGCAAGTTCCGTGGCGGTGAGTATCATATCACCGTGAAAAACCCAGAGGGAAAGGAGAAGGGAGTGAAGCAAATCATCGTAGATGGCAAACCTATTGAGGGCTGCGTCATCCCTTGTCAAGCAGGTAAACACGAGGTAATCGTAGAGATGTAATTGCACCAAACTCATAAATACATATAAAATCGGCAAAATAAGCAAACGTTTATTTTGCCGATTTTCTTATTTTTTATACCTTTGCGGCAAATTAGAAATAAAAAATGAGATGAAGAAGATTTTATACTTTGTAGCAGCCCTAACTGCCACCGCCTTTATCACAACAACAAATACAAGTTGCAAGTATGCTCCCGACCAGCGTGATGGTGATACGGTAGCTGCCAGCGAATTTTATCCAGAGGACACAACTGCCGCTCATGCCAAGAAGATGGCGAAGATAGCAGCCATAAAAGCAAGCAAGGATAGTGTAGGCATATATTATGTAGGAAGCGGTTCCACCAAAGACCAGATTCAGCTTGTCTCCTACCCTTCCCGTCGTGACACCTTATTATATAGTAAGACCCGGCACGTAAAAGTAAAGGGAAGTGCAGACATCGACCACGTGGTTCGTGTGGATTTCTATCTGCTTAATGGCAAGGATTCGCTTGTGAAATACGTGGAGGAAGTGGATTTGAAGGAGCATCTCTAAGAGCAGCTTCATCGTTCCCATATCATCATATCTTGCCTATTTCTATAAAAAACATACAAAATCGGCAGAATAAGCTATGGTATATTTTGCCGGAACAATTCTTTTTTGTATCTTTGCGGCAACTTTAAACAAAAGATATAGTATGATTGTAGGAAGAAAAGAAGAAATCGCAGAACTTGAAAAGTTGTACCATAGCGACCGTCCCGAGTTCGTTGCCATATATGGACGCCGACGTGTTGGCAAGACTTTTCTTATCAAACAAGCACTGAAAGGACGCATTACCTTTCAGCATACAGGCGTATCACCAGTTGACCAAGACAATGAAAAAAGTCGCATGAAGACTCAATTGGAAAGTTTCTATTACGCCTTGCTCAACCAAGGCCTGGAAGGATACAAAGCACCCAAAACATGGATGGAGGCATTTTTCCTACTCGAACAACTCTTGCAGAATCTTGACAATGGTGAGCGGCAAGTAGTATTCATAGACGAGTTACCTTGGATGGATACCCCACGCTCTGGTTTCCTTCCAGCCTTTGAGAACTTTTGGAATGGCTGGTGTAGTGGCAGGGACAATATCATGTTAATCGTTTGCGGTAGCGCAACCTCTTGGATTCTTAGCAATCTCTCTAAAAACAAGGGTGGGCTATATGGACGCTTAACTGCAGAAATCAAACTGTCCCCTTTCACATTGAAAGAATGTGCCAGGTACTTTGAACATGCCAATATACAGATGAGCCAGTATGACATATTGCAAAGTTACATGGTTTTCGGTGGAATACCTTATTATATTAGCTACTTCCAAAAAGGATTGAGTTTTGAACAGAATACAGACAAGATTCTCTTTGGTAACAAACCGAGACTAAAGGATGAGTTCAACCGATTATTTGCTGCTATCTTCAATAATCCAGAAGATAGCAAAAAGGTTGTACGCTTATTGGCAACTCGGCACAGTGGGTTTACCCGAGAAGAAATCAGCAAAGCTACAAGATTGCCTTTAGGTGGTGGCTTGAGCAAGACTTTAGCAGCTTTGGTTGAAAGCGATTTCATTACATGTTATTCCCCATATGGTATGCCGAAAAGTACAATCTGTTACAAACTGATAGACAACTTCTGTCTATTCTGGCTAAAATATGTAGAAGAAAACAGCAAGGATGCAGGATTCATCAGTGATAATATGACTTCCGACATCTTGAAGGCATGGCATGGTGTTGCCTTCGAGGAAGTTTGCTGGCAACACATCCAGCAAATCAAACGAGCCTTGGAAATCGGTGGTGTCAAATCATCACTCTCAGCTTGGAATGTAAGAGGAGACGAAAATCAAGATGGCACTCAAATAGACCTCTTGATTATCAGAAACGACAATGTGGTGAACTTATGTGAAATGAAGTTTGCCAGTTCCCCTTACACCATCAGCAAGGAAGAGGAAATACGCTTGCGCCATCGCATAGAAGCACTCAAAGCCACTCTTTCTCCCAAGCAAACCATTCACCTCACTATGATTACCACCTATGGTGTTGCTTATGGCAAGCATAGTGGCATTGTACAAAAAGAGGTTACTATGGATAGTCTATTTGAATAGAATCGAAACGATAATCCTTATTGATGGCAAACTCTCCTTCCGAGAATTTCATTCCACATAGATTGATGGTGTTGTCGCCACGCTCTATCACCATATCTATCTGAGCGGTCCGCTTATCAGCCTCCCCACTATCCTACTCCGCCATGAATATAAATTGGTGGATACACCAGCTATACCCAACCGCTGCTTGACCTGAGAGTCATGTAAAGCTCTGCCATCTCGTACCTTGACAGCATCATCCCCTTGGTCTTCAGAAACTCTTCCGATTCTCCAAGAGAAAAAGGTTGCAGGAATAGACGATGGGTAAGACGACCATAAAGTCCACCATGATTATTGATGAGTTTATCCATCATCCAGGAAGTGGCAGAGCCACAGACTATCAGAACGATGTCGCGACGTGCCGAAGCCCATCCATTCCAGAAGTGCTCCAAGGCAGAGATAAAACAAAGATAGCAAGAAAAAGCAATTATTGGCTATATCTTACACTGTTTTAAGCCAATAATACATATTTTCAAACATTATATAATCCGCAAAACGAAATGTTCAACAATCGTAAAACGAAACGATATATTTTCAAAACGAAACGTATATTTTTCGTTTCTCCCTCCATTATGCAAATAATGTGATTATAATCGCTTTTTAACGGCATTATAATCACATTATTTTTTATACATCCTTATATTCCAGCTTAGCGTCGAAACAAGGACACCACTTTTTCCATTTTCTTGAATCACTCCCCCAGATGTCTCTGTGTCCCATGATGGATGCGTGAGGGTATTGACGATGCAGCTCTATAAGTAATGATCTTAAAGTTGTTTTTTGCGCTTCCGTTCGATTATCAACAGGCTTTCCCTTACTATCAATGCCGCCCACATAAGCAATATTAATAGCGGTTGCGTTATAACCGTATACCCCATTGCTCACATCTTTAAAGTCGAGCAAATGATGCACAACTCCGTCTTCAGTCACTACTCTATGATACCCCGGATTTTTCCAACCTCTCACCTTAAATTCAGCAAGAAGTTCCTTGACTCCCCACTTCTGAGAAGAAGCGGTACAATGAACAAAAATTCTTTCTATTTTTCTCATTTTACATAAAAACAAAATAATTAATAATACTACCAAGTACGATAACTACCGAATATCTCGCAATATCTTCCCACTCAAACTTAGATAGGCGATAATGTTTATATTGACGAACCTCTCTACCTATCATTATAGACAAAGCAAGCAGACCTATCAATATACTTACCAGCAGTCAACAAGCAAGTCTTGTCCAGTCCCGCTTGTTGAGTTTGAATAAATTCTTCATAGCGCAAATATCCAGTAAGTCAAATACACGTCTAAGAATGCCGCCAACTCTGCCCAGTAATATCCAACAGTTTTTTTGGCTGGAGGGAAATAGATGATGAGCACCGCAATAGCTAATAATAGAGTAGGAATGAGGTTTACGCTTGCGCACCATCCCACGCACCCGATGGCTGCTGTGATAGCTGCTGCTTTATGTATTGCATGTTCTGCATTATCAAGATAACGAGGCACAAAACCTACGAACATCAGTCCTGCGCACCCCAAGAAGGCAAGGCATTGGATTCCCTTGCCGGAGTCGAGGAGAGAAACAAGCATAAGCAAGGCACTCACAAACATGATCAGCGTAAACACCCAGCCGTAGTTTTGTTTGCGTTTATCTCCGACAACCTCGCTGCCCATGCAGTTCTGTAGCTGGTAATACACATCGCTCACCATCACAGGAACGCCAAAGCGCATCGCTGCGAGTAGAAGAAATCCTCCAAGCATGAGGAAAGAAATAATACTTAATACATACATAATCTTTAAAATCTTAGAAAATTAAACTGAGGTGTAGCCCTACACAAACCCTATACTTGACAGGTATGTAAGGCTACACGTTGATACCATTCTATTGGCTTCAATAAGATGGTGCTATACTTTGAGATTGAGCTTTTCTGGATAACCTGTCTTGTAATCATAGGCTTCCACCTCCTCGATAGTTGTCAGCTTATTGACCTCTGCCTGATGAGTAGCGGTCACATTGTAACAATCCTTTGCATATACCTCGATGGTACAAATTAAGTCTTGAGCTGCTGCGATAGGCATGACAAAACACTTTCCATCAAGCCAAAGGCTCGTCTCTTCTCGACCCTTATAAGCAATTCGCTCATTACCGTCGAATACTCGGTCTCTTAAATTAAAGTCGAGCCAATGTTGTTCTCCGTTAAGGTAAAACGCATTGACAGCAGGGGATTTGTCGTAGGCTGTAATCTCGGCTATCTTATTAACCTTTGCCTGTTCAAGTTTCAGGGCGTCCATCTTTGCCGAAAACTCGACAAATGCCTTCTGTACTTCTTCCTCATCAAAGGAAGAAACTGCCATAGAACACTCGTAACATTCGTATGCGCCTAATTCCTTATTAAGCGCTTCCCCGATATGATAAATCATCAAGCTTCCAAGCTCATATTGCTTTTTGAAAGCTGCTTCCGGGATAATTGTCTTGATAAAATTAATCTTCATAATCGACATTTTTTTATAATTAAACCTTAAATTTATTCATAATCTTGATAACCTTCATATTCTCACAATAGAGTCTGTCTTTGTGTGGCATCATCATCCAAGCTTTGCGCCTTATGTGATAGCTGTCACAATAGGCAAGCAGTCCCATCAGACTATTGATGCGTCCGACGTATCGTTTTAAGACCTGGCTCGTTGGATTTTCGATCATCCCAAGCTCGTCTATCACGGCATACAGTCGTTCTACTGTCTGTCTGTTGGGAACAAGTCTGTGAGGTCTTATCATCGTGCCGATGAATCGAACGCCATTGCTTACTCTCTGCAAGGAGATTTTGCGAGGATGTAGCGTCAATCCTAATTCGTCTCTCAGATATACTCTGCCCTCTTGCAGGATGTGATGAAGCAGTCTTCTATCCCTACTGATGACGATGAAGTCGTCCACATATCTGCCATATCCACCGTCCGCACCTACCGCCGAGACCATCATCTTGTCGAAATCGGACAACAGCAAATTGGCAAGCAGTTGGCTCGGAAGGTTTCCGATAGGAAGGCCTTTATCCTTGCCACATGTGAACAGCGACTTATTTTTGGGCAGTATATCGAATAACTTCAAGTTGCCGACCTTGACGCAGTTCTTTGTTGGATCATGCAACACCACTATCTTCCACAGCCATAGCCACCACTCGATATCCTTACCACGATACTTCACCCTAATCAGCCGCTCCAGTTTGTCATATAGCATTTTTCTGTCGATACTCATAAAGAAGCCCTGAAGGTCGCATTTGAGGACCCAAGCCTCCCGAGTATAGCCTTCGCTCACCCGTTCCATCTGGGCCTTAACCTGCTCGACACCGTAAAGAACACCCTTGCCTTTTCTGCAAGCAAATGCGCTATCGGTCAGTTCGCCCTCAAGAATATCTTCAAACTTCAACGCGAGGAGATGGTGCACAACCCTGTCACGAAACTGGGCACAGAACACCTCCCTCAACTTAGGACGAGTCACGCAGAAAGCCTTGCTTGGACCTATCTCGTAGGTCATCCGGTTAAGGTCTGCGTACAGCTGATAGTTGTTGATTATTGCCTCTGTCTGATAGCTTACACAATCATCAGTCGAAGTCTTATGCTTGCAGCAGTCGATATACGCCTGTCTAATATCCTCGATGGAGACATACTCTTGCATGAAATTTGATAGTTAAATATTCGTGATAATAGAAGGATGTTAGTGGAAGGATTGGGCATCATCAATATGTGATAATCGAAAACTGGCAGCACGAAGTTGCTGTTCGTCTTGGGGTTGTTGTTCGCACCACTGCTGTAAATCCAAGCGTTGCCGGCGCCGTTCTGCGTTACCGATGCCTTCTCCCTTTTAGGTCTGACCACTTCTTCTGAAGAAGTTGCGTGGCGGCATCCCTTGTCATCATCTGATGACGGCACTCCCACGTTGCCTTAGCTTCGTGGCTCTCACCTCTGCGAAGATCCGAGAGAACTCCTTCGCCATCCGTATGCAAATTGTAGCAGCCTGTCTGTGAGTTTCGTCAGGTTCGTAGCCTTCCGAACGTCAAGATAGGCGAGTTCGTCGAAAATGCCGACGAATGTGCGTATCTCCCGGATAATCATGATATACTCGTCTATATATTCCACACGTCTTGCCATGCTGCCGTTTGCCAGATACACCAGGTCCAAAGCCCTTGCCAACTTCTCTGTCATCCGTTCGTAGATACCAAATCTCACCACTTTGCTAACATTCCTTCCGTATTCCAACAACAGCTTGCAGAGCAAGCGTGTATCCTTGTATATTCCCAATCCTTCCGCTAACATCCTTCTTTTTTGTTTATGTTAATTAATTCACTAAAAATCACGCCCCTTGTCCTCGCCTCCTTTTGCTACTTAGTGAGCTGGAGTTGTCAAGAGGTAAAGAGGCGAAGAGGTCAAGGGCAAGCGAAAACTGGCAGCACGAAGTTGCTGCTCGTCTTGGGGTAGTTGTTCGCACCACTGCTGAAAACCCAAGCGCTGCCGGCGCCGTTCTGCGTACTGGTCCACCGCCAATTATTCATTACGAACTTGTAGTAGGTATTTCCCACGTCTTCGCCATACAATGTGGTCAGTATCTGTTTTATAGAACTTGCATTCGCCATGTGAATGAATTCCTGCCCTGCCGACATTTTGAATCCATGCAGATCCTGACCGCCGATGCAGAATACCTGGTTGTAGGCGTAGTCTGCCGCAGGCACGGAAAGGCTTCGCTCCTGTGCTTCCTGCCGGATAAGGAACGTGCTCGACTCGCCATTGTAGTAGTTGGCGTCGGAGCTAACATTGCCGTTCGAGGCGATGCTTGTGAACAGCAGCTGCTGCGTACACCATGGCAACTTTGGCAACTTGGATATATTCCTAAGGTCGGAGGTTCTAATCATGAACGTACCCTTGTTGATCATCAAGGTGGAGTCCGCCACCTTCAGTGCCACAACCTCCTCACAGTCTCTGCCAGTCGCAACCCAATCGTCGATGTAATACTCGTTGAGATTATTATCCACCACAAAGATGCCTGCCTTGAACTGATACATTCTGTAATCCAACAATCTTTGCGGAACCGTCGCCGTGTAGATTCTTGTGTTTTTGTTGAAACTGACATAGTAGCCTTCTTGATTCTCGACCTTTACGGTATATTCCTTGCCGTAAGGCACATAGACCGTCACCTGTCCCTTGCTGTCAGATTGATGCTCGACGGTCTTCTTGTCATAGGTCACCGACACAGGAATACCCTCGTAAGCAGCGCCCTGGTTGTCTGCCCCATACTTGGTGACCGTCACCACCACCTTCTCGCTCGATTCTTCGTCGTATGGCAGATAGCTTAGGTTGATATCCCGACTCTCCAATACGGCGGTAAATCCCACAGGGGAGATTGGCTGCGTATTTCCATACTGGGGTACGCTCAGTTCGTAATACTCACCCTTATGGACCCTGAAAATAGCTTTACCGTCGCCATCGGTAACGAACGTCTGCGGCGTGGTGCCGTGGTTGTATCTCACAGCTATCGAGATGCCGCCAACCTTCACGCTCTCCACCGACGAAGTGATCGTCACCGTCACCACCTCGTCGAGGTCACCCAGGTTGATACTCTTCACCTCCCCTTGCCGGTTGGTCACGGTAAGCACGTGATCAACGAGGTCTGCGTTGACATTCTCGGCTGCCGACAGGGCGGTCTTGGCGTTCTTCGAAGCCTCGCTCGCTGTGTCCGCCGCTTTCTGAGCTGCCTCCACAAGTCCTTCCGCCTGCGAGATGAGTTGCTCTAATTCCACGCTTGGAGGCAGTATCACCAAGGAGGTGTCCATCTCCACGCTGTTGTCTCCCTCATCAGTTTCTCCAAACTCGGTATCACCGTCCTTATTGTACTCCACGATGGCTATCTGCTCGTATTCCTTGCTCTGCCATGCGTTGCCCAATTTTCTGCCGCTCACCACGAGCGAATAGACATCCTTCTTGACGCGGTCGCCCTTTACATCAGCGATGATTACGTTGTCGTGCTCCATGTCGAGCGTGTAGGCGAGGGTAAGGATGGAGAAGCTGCCCACCAGCTGCACCTTGATGTCAGTACACCCTGTCAATGGGAACGGCACGATGTCGCCGTTTACCATCTTCATCACTGGTATCTTCAGCGTGAAGTCGTTACCTTTTACTATCTTTTTCATAAGCTTATAAATTTATTACGAATTACTTCCAAAGAAATTCATGCATTTAACCTCGATGAAGAAGCTACCTTCATTCTTGGTACTATCATCCGAGGTCCAGATTTCTATATAAGACCCTTCATACGTCGGATAACTCCCAAAACGAATTCCGGCGAACGTAGCCTTAATAGGCGAGGATTTATTACTGCCATCTTCGAGAGAACTGCCGATACCTGTCACCTGCACGACTATATCTGTATTATAGAGATATTTTGCGAACTCAGGCTGTAACAACAAGCGATAGGTGCCCGTACCAACACGAGATGCCTCAATGGCTACGGTAGAATCCTCACCATTGTAATCTCCAAAACCTCTAAATGAGCGAACGTTAGATGATACGGAATAGCCGTTGCCGCTTAGTTTTTTTGAAGTTTCCACCTTGCCCATCATTAGGATAGGAACATTCATTCCGTTAAGATAATTGTTCAGATGTATCCTGTTGACGACTGCCCAACCGATAAAGCTCGTCTTACCTCCTATACCAAGCAGCTCGACCATTTCCTGCTCTGATATATATAACTGCGACCGTTTTTCTCCGTTCACGAAAAAGAAGTGACTTCCATCTGGAGCCTTGATTTTGCCATAACCAGACGTTGCGTTACCGCTCCAGCTATAGTTGGCAAACCTTATCAGTCGTCCGCTCTGCGTCGCGTCCCATTTCAGCGTGTAACTGTTAACCCACTCGTTATTACCTTGCAGAAACACATTGTCCGAATACGACATATCCTTACCAGCTGCGGCTTGCGAGAATGGACTACGATAGGAACCAGTTAACTTGATGTTATTGACATTCAAGTTCGATATTGTCGCATTCTTAGCATCAATCTCTTTAGCCTGAATTCCTGCTGCTACAACCTTATCTGCATCTATCAGTCCTGCCGACACTTTGCCTGTCTCGTTGTCGATAAGCACGGTATCGTCCGCATCAGTCTTGTTCTTCTTGATGTGTACCTGATTTCCGTAGAGCGTGACAGATTCAGAGCCAACAACAATACCCGCTGCCTTCAGACTCGCCTTATCCACAAGGTCACTTTTGCGCTCGGTGTACTCCGTCATGGTCGCACCCTCCTCCAGCTTGGGTTGAGCTACATAGACGTTTGTGCCGATTACTGCTCTCATTAATATATCAGTAGGCAGTGGAGAATCCGTCAATACACGGAAATGCACCCAGTATCGTTTCCACCCCGATGATAGGGTAAAATTCGATGCTCCGTCGGCGGCGTTGTTCGTCACATGCCCTTGGTTGTTCTCCGAGTAGATGCTGGATGTGTTGTTCGCACTACAATAGAGATAACAGGTCATCCTACCGCTGCCACTTGCCAAGAACGACAAGAGATAGTCTTTTCCTTTCTGGAATGACATATTGCCGCCAGACGTGGTTCTCCATCTCAATATCTCCTTGTAAGACGAGCCGCTGCTGTTGTCCGCATGGGCTACGGCACTATCGTACCCATATCCTTGCGAGATAATGGTGCTTTCGCCTACGTTGTTAAGATTTCCGCCCACAGTCAGCGTCCTCGTATTATCGAGTAAGTTTCCTCCCACATAGTCGTAATCCTGTTCCGATAGCGTCCAGCCATTATAATCACCTTCTTCGAGCATAGGCTTGCAGATGTAGGCATCCTGCAAGGTGTAGTTTGTTGCTCTCGCAAAGATGTTGACCTCTACATACTCATAGGATGCGGAGGAAGGAACCTCGATGTTTACCTTAAACTGCGTCCAAGTGTTGTTTTTCGTCGCTTGCTGCGTCGTTGAGAATCCTTTAGGACCAGTATAACCAGCAGGTCGGGAATTGTCGGTTGCGCTCCCTTGCCATATCAGTTCCGATACAAAGTCGACATAGCCAGAGTTGTACGCCTTCGCCCAGAAGGACAAAGTGTAGCTCTTGCCTTTCTTTAGCTTGATGTTGCCTTGTTGCGAATACGTGCCTATCCATCGGAAACCGCACATGTAATATGAATTAGTGCCTGTCTGCTTTGTTCGGCAATGTATGGCGTTCACGCCCTCGTGTCCACTATTTATCTCTATTGAATCACAAGGAAGACCATTATAGTAGCCACCACTCATGAATGTCCATCCTTCGCCCTGTCTTCTTGCCGCACTACCCACGAGTAGGTTTCTCCTACCGATAGTCTTTTCGCTCACAGAAAGTGAGATTTCCCTTGCTGTTTGCGTAATTCTTGATTCTGCGTCCGTTAAATCTTTATTTGTAGGCGTATTGTCAAATCTGGTCGAAATCTCAGAGAACTTAGACTCGTACTTCTTGTTGTTAACAACCACAGAACCCGTAAACTTCGCAACATTGACCTGTACGTTGACCGTAGCCCACATAAGGGTGTTCCGTTCCCCAAACACGTCGATAGGGAAAGAAATCTGTCCGCTCGACTTGCTTACCGTTACATCTTCGCTAATAGTTTCTGTCCCTATGCTTGAGATGGTAATTCTTGCCTCTCCATTGCTGTTTGATATACTACCATCTACGTTTGTGTATTTTTTTGTTGCGTAATTACTTGGCAGAGAGAGGTTGTCTGTGCTTATCTTCTGATTGCCCTTATAGACGGTTACGGTTGCATATTTACCGCTTAATGTAGTAGAGTCAACAAGACCATTTTCGTTTGTATCGAAAACGAGAGTGGATGGAGAAACTTCTACCCGATAGGCATCATCGCCTGTTAGCTGTACAGGTGTTGACCAAGGAAGTACAGCCTTCCCTTCTTTCAGCACAGCCTGACTCATCCATACCGTTGATGGCAAGGAAACAAGATTCTCAGACAAGTCGAGACGGAACAAGCCGTAGTCTCCGTTTCTATTCAAACTGACATCCTTGCAGTAAGAAACATAAAAGAAATGCTGACCTGCTCCGACGGAGGTGAAATTATAAGTGCCCTCAACACCATTTCCCGACGTATAGACAACACCATTTTTTCTCAAAGATGTAGAACCTGTAATCTCTCTGTCAATATCATGCACTTGAATGAAGTCACAACCGGCCTCGCTGTAAGCCTTGATAACAACCTTTACATCGGCATTATCCACATTTGCGGTGAAAGACACCTTCATCAATGCCCAACCAGAATTAGTCGACAGCCCAGCAGGAGACTTTTTCCATGTATAACCACCATCGGAAACTTCCGACCACTCGGAGGTACTATATCCACTCTCAGTAGCACCGACGGTGTAATTTCCGTAGCTGACGTTGCTCACCTTTTCGTAGCTACCTCCCTTCTGCGGTGTGCGAGACCATCCGTTCGTTAATAAGGATAGTTTTTCAGTAACAGGTGGCTCAGGGCGAGACGTAGCATTTTTGTAAGCCATTACGACACCCTCACCGCTCTCGGCAAAGGAGAAAGTATTGGAAGCAACAACTATATGGTCAGAGTTGCGAAGCTCGACAGACAAGCCTTTTTTTCCCTTAATTTCATCAGCGAAAGCATGATATATATCAAGATATGTTTGACCAGAATTGAGCCTGTCGGTCATTTTGTCATTCATAACTCCGTCAATATAGACGACACACGCCCCGTTGAAATCAATATCCTTAATGCTGCCGCTTGTTATTTGCTGTCCGACAGACTTGATAAATCTGACATCAAGAACTTTTGTTTCCACGCTTGAAATCGTAGTAATTCGTTCCGAGAACTGGATGCTATAAGACACTGCATCATCACCCTTGATACCACCAGACAGATCCTTTCGCCAATATACAATGCCATTAACCGCTTCCTCTGTAGGAGTAATACCCTTAACAGGCTGCTTGTCTCCGCTATAAATAAGAGTCCAATAGGCGTTATCATAGATTACCCTGTCGTAATAGTAATAACCAACAGCAGGGTCGTAAGCACCTCTATCGTTGATGATAGTAATTGTCTGACCGCTCACAGTCTTGAACTTGAATACGGATGAGGATATAGTCACGTTGCTTGGGGAGATTACGAATACGTCCTTGCCTTCGTGAGTAAAGTCAGTAATTCCTCTATATCCAACAATGCGAGGGGTGTCCGCACCAGTCGTCTCAAGCATGAGAACATTCGTTCTACTTATGCTGCCCTCATCTCCCGTTTGTACCTGATGGCCGTCAAGGACAATAGCATCGCCCTCGGCTGGAATGTCACTACCCGTCAGACAATTAGTCTTGGAAAGGATAATCCAGTCGAATTTCTTGTCACCATAGAGGCTATCTCCTTCATCATTCACGATAAACTCGCTTTTAGAAGAAACCGCGACAACACACCTCCAGTATTCCTTATTGGATGCGTTGTCGTAAGCCCCAGGCTTAATATTGAATGTCTGGCATCTTGCCTGGTCGTTGACCATCCACCAGTTCTGTGTAGCCGTTGTCCCATCATCGGCGAGGATATAACATTTCCACCCATTGCACTCTTCGTCTGTAGATGCAGTACATTCTCCAGTCTCTCTATTATAGATAACTGGTACAACCTTTACAAGTTTACTGCCAGCGCCAGAGAGATAGACATTACCTCCAGCGTAAGAAAGCTTCCTTATCTCCAGCTCATTAAAGACAGCTTTTCCCCAGACAATGAGGTCTGTAATACTGAGAGAGTATCTACCATTATCGTCTGGCTTGATACCGAAACCCTGTTGTGAGGCAGAATTGAATTCGTTCGAAGCGATTGAATTTATTGTACCATTTCCGCTTCCGTCGAACCCATAAAGATTTCCTAGAGAAAAGCCTTGGAGAAGCTGCAGAAGCTGCTCAAATTTAACCTGACCCTTCACTACCTGAGGATCCTTTGTCGCTTTCAGACTCAGATACTGCTGTAATATTTCCGCATCCTCACGAAGGCTGCCCGCCTCGGAGGCATAGGCTGCATTCTGTGCCGATGCTGCAGTACCGGCATAATTTGCCTGATCTGCAACTTCTGCACGCTTGGCCTTATCAGCCCTGCCAGCGTGCTCAGCTTCAGATATAACTCCGGATATATATTTAGTCGAGGAAGAAGAACCGCCCGAACTTCCCGTCTTCTTCGGCTTGCTATAAGTTTTAATTTCTATCATATTATAATCCTTTTATAACACTGTTAAAACCACCTTAGAACAACTCTCTCATCGTCACCACTGCAGTACCCTCAGTAAGGTTTCTGTCTATACCCTGCACATAGAACCGTTTACCGATCACAGGAACACTGAAGATACTTGCAAAGCTAAGACCCTTCTTTGGCTCGATGACGTTCTGCGTCATCACCACCCTCGGTTCATGCCATTCCTGCCAGTACGCATCCACATACAACTTCTCCGGCTTATCCGTCAAGTTCTGGTTGCGGTCATAGATGTCGATAAGTGCATTCTTGGTCGCCTCGTTCTGTGGAGATGATAATTTCACCGCATTGTTTACGCCTAACGCCTTGCACTCCTTCGAGGTGAGCGCGGTAGTGAACCGGAACTCCAGGTCATCCTTTCGGTTGACGAAGCTTTCACCGGTATCACTCTTATATACGATATCCTTTTCGTCACTTACCGCACCTATCTTTCCGTTATCGCTAACCACCTCTACCTTAAACTCCTTGAGCATGATACTATTGATCTCCTGCAGGAGAAGATGGCTATCCTGATACCACTTGGTGTGTCGCCAGAAAGATGGGTGCCTTCTCGTCACTTCATTCCATTCTGCATTTACAGGCCCGAGTATCTTAAACTGCACGCTGCCGCTTACGTGGTCAGACATGCGGATAGGTATCGCAGTACCCTCTGCAGTAATACCCTTTGTGTATGGAGCATTCTTGCGGATCTCGAACTCCGTACCAATAATCTTATCCCTTAATTTCGGATCAATACCGATGGTGAAGCTCTGTGCGTAATACTCATCATCTGACGCGCATTCACTCCGCTCCTTGTATTTCTTCCATACGAAATCATCCGTATCGCCTTCGCCCTGGCTCGTGCCTCCTACCGCATTCTTATCGCCCTTATTGCATTCTACGACACATTTATCGCCAATAATGAGCATACAGGATATAAGGCCCACTCGCTTGATTGTATCAGTAGCAACACCTACGGCACTATAGGAATATTCATGCTCCTGAGGGCCCGTGCCCGTATATGGATAGAAGGAATGAGAACTTTCTATCTCGTTAGCTTTACCATACACCGGTTCCTGGTTCCACTGTTCAGAATACCAATACTTGCGGGTATAATACCTTCCGTCTTTATTATTACGGCTCGGTACGGTTTTGCCCCAATAAGACTCAGGTTGCATAGGTAAATAATTCCAGCTTGCATCAAGCACCATACGACCATAGATATCCGTAACGTCCATTACAGGATTAAGAACCATTTTACCGCTGATTACGATATAATTAATCGTATCAGTATCAGGAGGTGAAAAAGTACCTCCACTCTTATTCCCTGTATATTCCGCAACAGGACATGATGCAAGAATATCCTCTTCGCTTGGCGAGCCACTTCTGCCCATGGTAGAAATGATCAGATAATTATCCATACTTACCGAAGTAACGAGGGAAGACGTATTTCCGCCATTCTTACGCTCTATCTTACCGAAAGCACATACGCACGCACCGATACCGGCAGTAAGACCTTCATTCAGGATATCCTGCTGCTTGGTTCCGTCTGCGGGGTATTTCTCGTACATATCTATACGACTGCCGTTTTCTATTCCGTAGAACTTCCAGTTCATTACAGCCTTAGGCCAGCAGAACCAATCTACCTGACTGGCATCCTGCCAGTCTGTTTTCTCCCTTCCCGTCGTCATAGCTTTCATGCTATTGTATGCGGTTTTTCCTTCACCTTCAGCTATATATTCGGTCATGTATTTCTGGAAGTTTCCTGCAGCAATCAGAGAATCATCATCGAGCGGACTTTCTATCACATCATCCACTTCTGTCACATTATCAGTAAGCAGCAACTCATTGTATGTTTCACCGATACTGATTTTCGTATCACAGTCAGCCACCTCGATATCCTTACCAACCCGATATGTAGGTATTTCAATACTCTTCTCGAAGCCTTTATCTATTCTATATAAATTCAAATAAGAATTTTTCCGTATCGACTCCCAGGAGAATATATAAAAGGTAGTACCTTCCTGCACAATATGCAGATTGAGATACTTCAGTATTTCGTTGAGCACGTCTTCCTGTGTCCACATATCATCCTCCTTATCGCCAAAGAACAGCAATTCGTTGATACTGATATTCTGGAATATATTATATATTTCGTCACCCGTTCCGTTACTCAACGCTTTCGAGCCATCATACATTATCTTAAACGTACCTCCTCCCATATAATTAGCCGCTTCGCCTACATCATTCAGTATTTCTGCGATGATATCATAGAAAGTACGCTGAGAAGCCTTGCCTTTGAGCGCATCATAGAGAACCGCTGCAGCTCCCACATTCCGATAGTTAGAATAAGAAAGGGCAGAAAGGCAGTCGATACAGGTCAGTTCCACCTCGTCGTAGTCTTCATTATATCCCTGACTAAATGCCTGTGGCTCCACGTACCCTACAAAAATACATTCCCCATTTCTAAGAATATTCACTACGGCATCACGACAGGAACTACAGAAGAACTCCGGCACGAAATTCCTACACAACAGGCGCACACTCGCCTGATAGCAGAGAAGATGATCGAATGTATCATTCGCCTGCGAAGTAATCTCCACAGGGTCATCGGTAAAGAATATACCATCCTTTTCGTTACCGATTTCCACTCGTTTCGCATTGTCACCCTTTGTACAGATCACTACCTTAATCTCGTCTCCTCGATTATTATAAAAATTTCCATAAAAAAGCATAGTCTCTAAATTTTAATGTTACTACGTCGGCGATTGCTTCTCGTTTCATTCGCTACCGCCATCAATATATCACGCCCACGGAGTCGGCCTTTGATGCCAAGTGTTGTACTTATGCCGCCACCGATGCTCTGCAGCCCTGCAGTATTCACCGACACACCCTGTACTGCTGCGCCATTGGCAATGGCAAAGAGGCGGGCCTGCTGGGCTGCGTTCAGGATCATCTCGCCAGAGTTGACCCTTACTAAGACCTTGTCGCCCGATGTCTGATTGCCGCCAACAATACCACCGGTGGCAAACTGACTGATGGTGGATATGATGCTCGTAAGCTGCGCAGTTCCCGATATACCGAAAGCAAGCCAGTCTATCCAGGTCTTACAGGTACTCATGGCCTGCGCAAAGGAAAGAACAAACTGGCCGATGGCTGCAGCCACCATTCCCGCCTTGGCCGCTGCTGAGTCTCCACCCAACTGTTGTAGGGCAGAACCCAACATCTCACAACTGGCTCCAGCCACCGCCATACCCTTGGCAGTAGAATCGCTTATACCGTTGATATCGGCCAAGCCGGTACGCACACTCTCAAAGTTACTCACGTCTATATTAAAGAGTGAGGAGATATGATCATAATCCCGTGCCTTGGCTTCCACTTCTGTATTGATAACAAGTGGCTTATCTGACAGTCTCTGACGCATCGCCTCCATTTCTTCATCCAACTGAGCCTTCAGGTTGACCGCAAAAGCCTTTACGTCAATCTTCGGAACGTCCTCGATACCGACATCCACCTTCAGCATATACAACTGGCGCTGAAGTCCTTCCATTTCTGCATTCAGAGCACGGGCAGTAGCCTTGTCGGCTGTGGCGTTGAGCTCCTTCTGCTTCTCGTTGATTTTCTCCTCATACCAGTCGATGCTACCTTCTAAGGCTTTCTTGTCCTCAGTTACTACAGGAGTATTCCCCGTGTTGGTATTACCGCCGCCTCCGACATTACCGGTCGAACCGGTTGAGGTATTAAGAGAAGGAGGTGTTGCACTATACCCTGCAGTATGCTTATAGCTGATATTCTGGTTCTGCTTGACAAGGGCTTCCATACGCTTCTTGATGTTCTGCTCCTGCCGATACAGATTGGTCACCACCTTGTCTGCCTCTGCCTTCTGGCTGGTATTAGCCTTAACTACGTACTTATACCACACACCGCCCAGAAGGAACGCACCAAGGTCTCCCTTTTGCGCTTTCACCAACTCTTTCTTGTTTTCCGTACTAAACTTCTTGGTACGTCCGTTTTTATCATGCGAATAGTCGTACCGTTGTTGCTGCAGGTCGGCTGCCTGGTTGGCAAGATTACGGATAGTGATCTCATTGATCATCTGGTCGCAGTAGGTCTTAGAGTTGGCGGTAAGCGTCTGGTACCATTGACTCACGGTAGAGTAGTAGCCCATCGCTTCGCCATACTTGGTGTTCATCTGCTGCACCATCGCCTTCTCCTGTTCCTTGCTCCCCTTGAAGTTCTTCAGGGCAGCGATATTCTGCATCATCTCGCTGCGCACGCTCGCTATCTGCTGTGCCGTCTGCTGATGAGCCATCTTGGCTTTCTGCTCTGCCTCCGAAAGCTTATCTACACTCTTGGCAGCATCGTCACTACTATTCATGAGATAGTTGATAGCCTCGGTAAGTGCCACGATGGCGATACCTACACCTGTAGAGATCATCAGGCTACGAATAGCGAGTTTCAGGGTCGTAGCGCTCACGGCTGCGCCTCGCATGGTGGCAGAACATACCTCTATGATAGGGGAAAACATGGCTACCACCGTTTTCGCCAACTTTGATGACACCGCCAAGAGATTAAACGACTTCGATAGCGATACTGCTGCAGCTGCACCTGTAGCCATTTGTGCCGCAACATTAATATAAGGCAATACGTTACCTATAGATGATTGCAGCATGTCAGAATATTCGCCCAACTTATTATTAATCAGTTGCAGTTTTGCAGCCCCTGTGCTCGATAGAATATCGAAAGTCTTATCTATGGTGCCAGCACTATTTTTCATGTCTGCGACATCCTCTCTAAACTTCTCCGCCAGTTTACCTGTCAATGGAGTAAGAGCACGAAGACTCTCTGCGCTTCCGAAGAGCTTTCCATATATCTCCTGCTCCAGCATACCGCTTGATGCGGCATATTGTTTCACGCTCTTATCAAGTGAAACCAAAAACTGCTCCATACCTCCAGCAGCCTTGATAGCAGCAGCATCAAACTGGATACCCATCTGTTGCGCCATCTCTGCAGCTTCGCTCGAAGGCTTGATAAGAGCCGTAAATATAGCCGCTAACTGAGTACTTACCTCGGCAGTATCACCAGATACGCCCGTTAAGGTACTGAAGGTAGCCATCAGTTCATCAATACTTACACCGAGAGTAGAAGCCTGAGAGGTGACACGTGGCAAGGCTTGCGCCAACTGTTCAAACGAGGTGACACCATTCTTGGCGGTAAGCTGTATCTTATCTTGGATAGAACCAGCAGCATCCCAGTCCAATCCGTAGTTCTTGATAATGGTAGAAGTAACTTTCACAGTCTCACCAAGGTCAGCAATACCTCCCACAGAGGCACGGGCCGACTTATTAAGGAAAGCTATCCAGTTATCCTCGGGCACACCATTGGAGATAACTTGATAGAGGCCGTTCGCTAACTCATCACGAGCAACAGGAACCTCGTGGGAGAGTTCGGCTACCTGCTCTTTCAGTTTAGCGAAGTCATCGCCGCTCTTTCCCGCCATGGTATTAGCAGCCGCCATAGCACCACCGAAGCTGCGACTTTCGGCAGTAAAATCATTCAATACCGAAGACAGTTGTCCGATAGCATTAGAGACATTATTCCATTTCTCTACTATCTGATTGGTATTAATGAGTTGCTCTTGTAGCTCACCGGTAGCTCCTTTTGCTTCATTGACTACACGACGCAAGTTATCGACTGCAGTGGTAGCTGTCACCACCTTTTCTTTGCCGTCAATATTAAGCCGAATGTTAAATCTTACCTCGTTACTCATACTTTTTGCTTTATAATTTTGATTATTTGATTCTTTTTATTATATTTGCAGCGTGTTAATAATTAAACATCATTATGGCAGAATATAAAGTTACACCAATGAAAGACAGAACCATCTGCGGCTGGATTGCCGTCGTGAGTTTTCTTATAGGACTGATTCTCTGTGACTGGGTTATGGGAGCAAAGGCACCAGACTGGGCTTCTGATTTATTAATCCTTTGTGGCATTGTCTCGTGTATAAGTTTCTTATTGTGGACGCTTATGCTCTGTCAGGATGACAACATATAACTCCTACTATAATCCCGCCCGCTTCTTCGCTGCCCGATACCTCTCCATGATTTCCTCACGGCTCATCGGCTTTTTGTTCTTCACTCTTTCCTCTTCACTCTTCTCTCGTTCCTCCCACGGGAACCTCATGATGTCCTGAGGCGTGAGCTTCGACTTAGAGTAAGGCTGCATACTGCAGAGACACTGCATCCTTATGCGTTCCCATCTGCCTCGCTCTCTGCTTGTCTGCATCTCATTCCATGCCTCATACGCTGCGTAAAACTCCGAAGGGGTGCATCGGCAAAAGTCATCCATACTCATACCAATACACCCCATCGCGATACCCAGCAGATGTTCCACATCCGTAGGCTCATATTTCTCCGAGTCAGAGCCTATGGCTTCGTCTCGGCTTTTTTTTTCTCACTCTCTTCGTTCATTGCCGCATTCCAGGCACTCACGTCGTCCGGAGTGATCAGACAACAGAAAGTCTCGAAATCGACATTAAACTCCACTCCGTCGGCCTTGCAGGCACACACGACACAACACCACATAAACATGAGTAATTCTTCTATATTGTTAGCATCCATGTCGCTCACGTCCTTCTGCAGATTTCTCTTAAACAGGAGCATCACTCCCATCGAGAGGCGACAAGGCAATTCCTTGCCGCCTACATTGATCATCATTTTTTTCATTAATACACACAAAATTGAAATCAGTATCTTTTAGCTCAATTATTCAGAATGTCCTGGAGCGCTGCTCGCACCGGACTGCAAGCCGTCAGTCTGCTTCTCTACCTTGCCATAGTTCTCCAGCTGCACGGTGTATTTTGCATCATCGCCCGCCTGGCCGTCCAGATCGAGAGAGGTAATGATGTACTTACCCTTATATCCGCCAGCCGTCTTGCCGGTACGCTTACCAGCCTCACGAATATTGTAGCTTGCAGTGACAGGAGTACCACTCAGCATCAGGTCCTTCAGTTGGTCGTAAGTAGGAGCACCCGAATCGGCGTCCGTACATACCAAGCCGTCGGCAGAGATACTCTCCGAGAAACTCTTCACGTACTTCTCTTTCCACTTTGCACCTGCAGCCTCCTTGGTCATACGTTCACCCGTCTCAGCCGAGGTGGTAATCTTACATCCTGTACTGAAGGCCAATGCGCCATCATTCACGGAGAGGATAAGATCAGTACCGTCCAATATATTTTCCATATTGATTACTTTTTATGATAACTTACTAATAGATAACCCGCAAGGGCTATCCCTAACCACACACAAATTATTATTATCAACGAACCCTTACCATGTTCGGGAGGCTTCTTCTCTTCCACGCTTTCCACGCTATTATAATTGCTTTCTAACGCCGTTCGCTTGACCTTAGAAGAAGAATTTACCGAAGTAGAACAGGAGCTATTTTCACCTTCGAGTATGGCTTGAGCTTTCGCCGTGCCATATCCCTCGATGCGATACCCGCCGCTATCCAATGGCTTGATGAGCCACGTCTGCTGCCACTGCTGGTCAGTCGTCAGACTTTCCTTCGTCTGACCCGTCGTTCGTGCCGTGTCTCTGCTTACGCTGCTGTCTTGACTTACGCTGCTTGCCTGTTGCATCTGCTGCGTCTGGGTCACCATCGTCTTCTTGGCTCTGCAGCTCACTACTAACAGGGCAAGAAGCGCGATGAGGACAAAGCTGAATAGCTTCGATAGCCCGTGTGAGCCTATTGAGTGCATAGCGGGTGCGGGCGTTCTCCTTGTTGAGTTCCTCGATAGCCTTTGCATTATCTTCTGCTGCATCATTCAGTTCTTTTTGTTTTGCCAGGAGTTCCTTGCTCACGTCGCCATACATCTCCTTGAAGGTGTCATGTATGCGCTTCGCCTGCTCAGCCTCCTTCACCTTTCGATTGGCTATCCAGGCGATGGCAGCACCAATGCCGCCCGATGGGATAGCCCACTGCAGTATGTTTAGTATGATGTCTGTCATCGCCTTTCAACCATTTTAACTAATAACTAACTTATAATATGATGAAGATTTGAAGTCTCCTTTTTAAGCCTGATGGCCGCTATAGATGACACCACCGGCATCCTCCTTCTTAGGCATACAGATGAAGTAGTGGCGATAGGATACCAGGTTGCGCTGGTACTGAGGGTCGTTCTCGGCAGGGCTGTAGTACATCTTAGTAGAGCCTGTGGCCTTGAATACACGTGGCACGTGGAATGCGAACGAACACTGGAACTCGCCAGCTTTAGGTGTGGCGCCTAAGGCATTCTTCACGCCTACAGTGCTGTAGGTAGGACAGGCACCGTACTCGTAGATGTCGAAGCCATAGAGACGACCTACAGTGCCGTCGGTGCGGTTGATGTTATACTGCTCCTTGAATGCCTGGTCGGTCTCGAGGAGATCGTTCACGTGGTCCGTGCAGAGCACCAGGCGACGGTCGGTCACAGGCACGCCTAATGCGTCGAGCTTACGCTTCAGGGCTACAACGTCGTCAATGCAGAGCTTGATGCGCTTGGTGGCGGCATCCACGGCGCCAGTAGTCACGAGCACAGGGGTCTTGTCTGTGTTCTTCGTAGGACAGAGCGCATGGGCTGCCTTGGCATACTTGGCATCGTTCAGGGCGTTGGCACAGCTTTCCTTCACGCGGGCCATCTTGTCGTAACTGAGCGCATACAGCTCGTCGTCGGTCACTGGCACCACCTTGGTCTGGAACTTGTCAAGCGAGAAGGTCTTATCGCCGTCCTCTAACTCCTGTACGTCCAATGGGTAGGTGGTGTTGTTGACAAGCACCTGCGGGTCGGCACCCACATCCACGAGGTGGATCACGTCATTATTGACGATCGAACTCTGGTCGGGCACACCGTTGAGCCATGCTGCATCCAGTTTTCCGCGGAGAGCCTTAATCAGCTCACCCGTCCATACTTCGGTCAGCACGCCATCACATGCAGCATCCTCAGGCATAAAGCCAGGAAGTGCGATAGCAATAAGACAAGCCACTGCTGCACCACCCATAGGGCTGCAGCCCAACAACGAAGCAATCACTCCACCCACGATGGCATTGAAAAGCAATGCCGATGCAATCTTAATAAATGTTTTCTTATTCATAGTTATATCTTTTTTATCTTTAAAAGACAAGAATGCTCTTTTTACCTTTTTACTTTTTTACCTTTTTACCTTTAAACATTAAGCTGGTTCAAAGCCGTACTCCGCCTTGTAGAGGCGCACGAATTCGTCGTGGTGGTTGTCGTGCAGGTCCATCATCACGTTGGCTGGCACGGCACTCAGCTTCTCATACTTCGAGTAGTCTTGTGGTTCTGCCACGATATTACCCTTGTCGGTTCGGTGCAGGGTTGCCGTAATCTTGCCCTGTGGCTGCATGGCCGACAGCGTGATGTTCAACTGATCCAGACCCAACTTCTTGCCCAGTTCAATGAAGTGTTCCTTCATGCCTGCTGCAAGTCGTTTCTCTGTAATGGCAGTTTCCACTGCACGGGTGATCGCCGCCAACTCCACAGCCTGCTGCTGCGCCTGGAGCGTCTGTACCTGAGTCTCCAAGGCGGACACCTTACCTGCCGCGAGACTGAGACTCACGAGCTTCTGATTCACTTCTTCTTCCGTTGCGGTCTCCTTCAGACCCAACTTGATCGCTAAATCTTTTAATTCCATTTCTTTCTTTTTTAATGGGGTTTTACTTACATTATCTAATAGAGGAAGAACACCATCGATGGAGTCCTGTCCTGCTGAAAGTGAGATTGTCTTACCTTCATGAGTGAGCACGATGGCGTCATCATTACCACCAATATCTACCACACTCACCTCGATGAGTTTCGATTTCGTCACCGTCGGCCTCTGCTGACCCTCGGCGAGCAGCTGCTTATCGTCGCTCATCTCCAAGATCTGGAAGTTCGCGCTCACCATTTTCACGCTACCGAACTCCCATTGCTTCTTCAGTTGCTTAGACAGTTCCGTAGCCTCGTCAAAGACCAGCTCGCCAGTCACGTCCTGACCTTCCACCTTCAGATCCTTCACCATACCCACCACCTTGCCACGCTCGTGCATGTAGAGCAGCACAGGGTTGCGCTGGTACTGTGCCAGATCTATACCTGGTGTAAGAATTCGAGTGCAGTAGCAGTTCACGCTCTCATTACTGATTCTTACTCGTTTACCTTTAGCCATATATACATATTTAAAAAAGTTTCTACTTTCTTTTTCCTGTGAATACCAACGGAGCGTTCCGTCCGAATTCGGATGCAATATTACTAACTTTTCGCGCAATCTCCAAAAAAATATGAAATGGTTGCATACTTCTATGAAACCGCTGCACACTATTTTTGCAGATTGCCCAAAAAATCGCAATTTTGCAAAACCAAACCCGCAAGGCATCAAGCGCCTCCGTGGTTTTCTATTCACATTATAATAACATTCGAATATGACAAAAGCAGAATTAGAACGCAAGAAGAACCTCGCCCGAACCCTCTATATGGCGGGTAAGGAACAGGCAGAGATAGCCGAGCAGATTGAGGTATCCAGAGTGACAATATCCAAGTGGGCCAACACGGAGGGATGGAAAGAACAACGAGCCGCCAAGAATGTGACACGACCGGAGCTGGTCAACAAACTCCTCCTTACCATCGATACCCTCATCAGTCAGGTAAACGAATCCGGCGACCCGGACAAGATATCCGGATTAGGCGACCGATTGGCCAAACTCTCGTCCGTTATTCAGAAACTCGACAAGAAAGCCAACGTGGTGGATGCCATCGAGGTGTTCATGGCCTTCAGTAAGTGGATGCAGTTCCGCGCACAGACAGACCCGAACATCACACCCGAACTTCTCAAGACATTCAACTATTACCAGGATCTCTTCGTTTCCGACAAGATGAATAATGGCTTTAGTTGTGATCTCTAAGGTATAACAATAATAATAGAAGCAAAGAAGGATGGCAACACTATCAGAGAAAAAACAGGCCATCGAGGCATGGCGGGAACATTGCAAGCAGATAGCAGCGCTTACCGACACCTCGCTCATGGCTCCCGAAAGCAAGGCGGACAGAAAGAAACGTATTGCTTCCCTGCAGAGGGACTATGCTGCCTTCTGCGAATATTATTTCCCTCACTTCCTGCAGCTCAAAGATAAGACTACCGGCAAGGTACTGCGCACCATCCACAATGCGCCGTTCCACAACCAGGCAGCCCGCAAGGTGAAGTCAACGCCCAATCTGAAGGCGGTATTCATGTGGCCTCGTGGTCACGCCAAGAGTACCCATCTGGACGTTTTCCTGCCCCTGTGGCTCATGTTTCAGCCTCTCAGGCTCATCAACTTCATGGTCATCGTGGGCAAGAGCGAGGAAGCTGCCTGCCGACTATTAGGTGATATCCAGGCTGAGTTAGAATACAACGACCGACTCAAAGCGGATTTCGGAGAACAGAAACCCTCTGGTGGCGACTGGACCGATGGGGAGTTCAAGGCGCAGTGCGGTGTCAAGTTCCTCGCCTGCGGACGTGGTCAGAGTCCTCGTGGTCTGCGCGACCGTGAGGCACGTCCCGACTATATCGTCATCGACGACCTCGATGATGATGAGCTCTGCAAGAACGAGAAGCGTGTCCGTGAACTTACCTCATGGGTCAAGTCGGCTCTCTTCGGTTCCTTGGACGTGGGCCGTGGCCGCTTCATCATGGTGGGCAACCTCATCTCAAAAAACTCTGTACTCTTCAATATTGCCCACACCAAGGGCGTATTCCTCTCCAAGGTGTATGCCGTGGACAAGAACGGAGACCCTACATGGAAGGAGAAATGGACACGCGAGGAGGTGGACGCCTATCGTGAATTCGTGGGCTACCGCGACTGGAACAAGGAGATGATGCACAACCCTATCAAAGATGGTACCATCTTCCGCCACGAATGGATCAAGTATAAGCGTATGCCCCGACTCTCGAAGTATGATGCCTTAGTCTGCTACACCGACCCATCCTGGAAATCGACTACTGAGAACGACTACAAGGCGTGCCGACTCTGGGGAAGTATCGGCAAGGAACTGCACCTCATCGATTGCTTCGTGCGTCAGGACACCACGGGTGCCATGGTGAGATGGCTCTACAACCTCTATGAGCGAAGCTTGGAAGAAGGCGCAAGTATCCAGTTCTACATGGAGGCAAACCTGATGCAGGATACTGCCCTCGATGAGTTTGCTGCAGAAGGCGACCTGCGTGGCTACCAGCTACCTATCACGGCCGATAACCGCAAAAAGCCCGACAAACTGCAGCGTATCGAGTCCGTAGCTCCACTCTGGGAGCGTGGCGTGGTATTCTACAACGAAGCACTCAAAGACTCCGAGGATATGCAGGTAGGTATCGATCAGACGCTTTCGCTCGAACATGGCAGCCGCGCGCACGATGATGCGCCCGATGCCGACGAGGGCGCCATCTATATCCTCCAGAAGCAGGGCAGAGTAGCAGCCTTTGTTCCGAGAATAGTCAAGAGAATGCGCCCAAAGAATTCATGGTAGCAAAAACATTTCTAATTTCTCATTTCTAATTTCTCATTAAATCATGAGTTTCATCACGCAGGAAGATTTTAAGGTCGTGAGCAGCGAAGCTTCGCTCAAGGCCATCACGGGTGCTGACCCGGATAACATCAGCAACGCCATCGCGGAGGCACAAGAAGAGGTAGCCGGTTATCTGCGCCCTAAGTATGACACCGACCTCATCTTTGCCATTGAAGGCAACGGACGCAACCGACAGCTCGTCATGTACACCGCCGATATTGCGCTCTACAACATGATTGCATCGCTCCCCAACCGTATGGGCTACGAGACCCGCAAGGAACGTTACGAGCGTGCCATCAAGTGGCTCGAGGGTGTACAGGCGGGCAAGATAGTCCCAGACCTACCCATCGCTACAGACGAAACAGGCAGTGACATCTCGCAAGGCGGAGTCTTAGCATACGGCAACGGACCCGACCGCCACAGCTGGTAAAATTTCTAATTTCTCATTTCTAATTTCTCATTAAATAAAAATGGCAAGATTGAACATAAATAGAGCCAAAGACCGCATAGAGGATGCCTGGAGAGCATTCCTCGGCAAGCCGCAGCTCTGGAGAACTAAATATGGTAACATCGAACTGGTAGGCAAGAACAACCGCCGACAGGTGGAAAGCATCATTGCCAAGCTGCAGCGTACCACCGAAGCACTCACCAAAGGCGACATACAGAAGTGGCGACGTGCGTGGCAACTCGCCATCAGCGTGGAAAGTCCCAACCGTCAGGCACTCTATGACATCTATCGAGACACCGAAATAGATGCCCACCTCTCCGGCTGTATCGACCAGCGCAAAGGCTTCGTTATGGAGCGATCATTCAAGCTGGAAGACAAGAATGGAGCACCAGCCGAAGAGCTCAACCACTTCTTCGAGCAGGAATGGTTCGTGGAGTTCTGCCGTCTCGTGCTTACTACTCCCTACTGGGGACACTCGCTCATCGAACTCGGAGACCTCGGTACCGATGGAGACGGATGCCTCGCTTATAACAGCGTAACGTTGGTGGATCGCAAGTACGTCATCCCCGAGCACCACCGCGTCATCACCGACCTCGGACAGGACTGGACCACAGGCATCGACTACCACGAGCCGGAATGGTTCGGTAATCTCATCGAGGTGGGCAGACCCGACGACCTCGGTCTCTATCTCAAGGCTTCGCTCCACTGCATACCTAAGAAGAACGTACTGGCGGCATGGGACGTCTTCAGTGAAATCTTCGGTATGCCACTACGTGTTGCTACCACCGGATCCAGAGACCAGAAGGAGGTGGACCGTATCAGCGACATGATGCAGCGTATGGGTCAGGCTGGCTATGCCGTACTGCCTACGGGCACGGAAATCCAAATCGTAGAAAGCGCCAAGAGCGACGCGTTCAATGTTTACGACAAGCGTGTGGATCGTGCCAACTCCGAAATCTCCAAACTCATCATCGGCCAGACCATGACCATCGAGGATGGTAGCAGCCTCTCGCAGAGTCAGACCCACCTGAAGGTGTTTGAAAACTTAGTGGAGAGCGATGCTAAGTTGCTCGCCAACACCATCAATAACCAGCTGATTCCTCGCATGATTAGCCACGGTTTCCCTCTGCAGGGTTATCACTTCGCATGGGATGACAGCCCAAGCTATACTCCGGAGCAGCAGATGGAGTACGAGAAGATGATCTCCGACCGATACGAGGTGGACGGAAAGTACTTCGCCGACAAATACAATATGCCAGTAGGCAACCGCATACAGCAGCCTTCACTCTTTGGCAGTGAACCTGCAGACACGAAGAAAGACCCAAAGGAAGATTCAAAGGAAGACCCGAAGGACAACAAAAAGGACCTGAAGAATTTTTTCGACTGAGCCCCGAAGCTTACGAGGGGCTACACTCGAGATACAAGGAGATACTGAAGGGCATGGACGTGCCCGACGCTATCCAGCTCATGGGCGATAAGCAGTGGCAGGAGATCAAGTCGCGGCTCGCTGGTAAGTTCAATAAGATGATGAAGGGCCTCTTCCGTCAGAAGGGAGCGCAGCTCGACATCAACATCCTGGCAAGCGACGAGGCGCAGGATTTCATCACCACCCATGCAGGCATCCTTGATGCTGGCTTCCAAAAGGTAGAGATGAGCGACAAGATGCGCGAGCGCCTTACCCGCTCTAACTACATTTTCTCGGGCATCAAGACGTTTCACGAGCTCAACGAGGCTTTCCCTTCCATGCTCGATGAGAATGGCAATAAAAAGCCGTTCGAACGTTTTCTGAATGACGTACAGAAAATCAACGACACCTACAATGCCAACTATCTGCACGCCGAATACAACTTCGTACAGGCTTCTGCCACCATGGCGGCCAAGTGGGAACAGTTCAGTGAGGATGGCGACCGATACAACCTGCAGTACCGCACGGCCAAGGATGACAAGGTGCGCCCGGAACACGCTGCCCTCGATGGGGTAACACTCCCGATGAGCGACTCTTTCTGGGAAACCTACTACCCGCCGAATGGATGGAACTGCCGCTGTACCGTGGTACAGGTGCGCAAGCAGAAATATCCGGCTACAGAGCACGCTGAAGCCATGAGTAGGGGCGAGGAGGCCATGAACGGCGAACGATACAATATTTTCCGTTTCAACAGTGGCAAGCAGGGCAAAACCATGCCCGACTACAACCCTTACACCATCAGGCGGTGTAATGACTGCGATGTGGCGAAGGGAGGGAACGTTAAGCTATCAAATCGTGTAAACAACAACCAGTTATGCGAGGCATGCAGATTACTAAGATACACGAAGGAGGAGGTATCTAAGCGAATCAAGAGAAATAAGCCTATTTATGACAGTCTCTTAAGAAATAAAGAATATCGAGAAGTAAGTATGGATATGGAAAGCGGAGGTATCAAGGCTATCCATAACGAACATAACCTTAACAAAGACAAGGGCTGGTACGAAACCTATTCGCAAGATGCAGGCGTAAAAAATGGACACGTTGTTATTTTGGAAGCAGAACCTCAAAACAGATATAAGGTAAAATGTTGTGAGGGAACATGGGATAATCTTCCTTTTGAAGTTGCAGGAGCTGAGAGTGGAACACCTAACAATATCAGAAACGCCCTCAAGCATTGCGCTTCTAAGCCTGACTCTAAGGTTGCGGTTATATTTTTTCCTAACGATAATTTTTCGGCAGAAAACTTCTATGCAGGACTCGCAAAATACTTAGGCCTCAGAAACACGACTCAATACAGGAATTTCGAAAGAATATACTGCATACACAATGATAAAATAGTGCTAACAAAAAAGCCAGACTGAAAAGCCTGGCTGGAATGAGAGCGGGTCTCTGAAGGTTATCCCCATCCCTCACGCTGCAAATATACAATAAACTTTTTAAACTCGCAAGAATATGAGCAAAAAAAAGAAGAAAAAAGAGAAAAATCGAATGGGAACGGCATTGTTTTGCCGTTTCAGCCCCTACTAAGGCCAAGCCTCTATCCCTACTACCGATGAACCTCGGTCCCTATTAGGGATGGAACCTCGTCCCTATAGGGATGCAAAGACAATATTCTAACGGTGTTCTATCACCATTATATTAACATTTTAATCTTAAAAAGTAAATGATCAATTACAGTATTGCAATGATGGGCAACCCTGCCAAGAAGCAGGACCCAAAGAAAGCCTACGGTGTGGCTCAGTACACCGAGAAGATGACGCTCAGCGAATTCAGTGAGCATATTTCAAGCCACGGCAGCACATACGATGCAGAAGACGTGGAAGCTATCCTCGGAAAAGCCGTGAAGTGTCTGCGCGAAATGCTCCTTGCCGGCAAGAAAGTGGAGTTAGGCAAGCTCGGAGAATTCTACGTCACCCTGCACGGCAAGGGCACAGAACTCGCCAAAGACTACAACCCTGCCACCTGTGTGGAGAAGGTAAACGTGGTGTGGACTCCTGGCAGCCTCTTCGAGAACCTGAAGAAAGAGGCTACCTTCAGCTTCGTAGCAAGCCGCAACGAACAGGCAGAGGCTAAGCGAAAAGCCAAGGCACAGAACGGTGACACCAATCCTGACAATACACCTGACCCCGGAAACAAAGAAAACCCGGACAACAAGGAGAACCCAGACGACAAGGGTAATACCGAGAATAAGGGCGACACTGCCGATGGCGCCGGCACCGGTTCTGATGGAAGCTACGAGCTACACTAATCCTCATACAGACACGTAAAAGGGCTGCACCACGCTTGGTGCAGCCCTTCATTTTCACACATATCCGACATAATGAAATTCAAAAATTTATAAAATTAACCTATTAACTTAAAACGACTATAATATAATTTTTATCGTATGCTCTTACCACGTTTTTAAATATTTTACCCTAAAGACATCCACATTCTCGAGCAGTTCCATGTGACTGTGATTGGTGTCTGTCATACAAGGATAGCTCACCTGATACTCAGCCCTCGGCTCTATGTCCTGCAGGGCTTTCCAGATGCTTTCTCCTATCTCGAAGGAGGCATGATAGGCTTCATCATTCCAGTCGGTCACTAAGTGGAGCCTGAGATCTCCACTTCCTCTCACGCACTTCCCGAAGTCTGTATTCTTCACTACGTCCCAGCTGATTGTACCGAACTCCACGAATACCGCAGGACGTCCCCATTCGCTTTCCTCATCTACAAAGGCGACATTCTCATTCCACAGGTCTATATGCTGCACTGCAGGCACCCCGTCTTCTATCGCCCTCTTGATATCCTTATATAAGCTTTCTCTTGGATCCATATCTATGATGTATTAATTGATTTCTACTTTTTAAGATCAAGATGATTGAAGTATTCCTCAAGCTCATCCTCGATAATCTTTGTCACTTCTCTCTCAACTTCCGGGGCCATGCCTAAGAACTGGCGCTTCGGTATTTTAATGGTCTTACCCACCTTCATCAGCGCCATTGCCCGCCAGAACTCGGCGTTAGGATTAAGATTCATCTTGGAAGTCCAAGCATAGAAGCCACCATCAGTCAAAGTGCGACGCTTGCCGCCCTGCTTCTTGGTCATTCCCATCGAGTCATAGAACTTGGCTCGAAAATACCGCTTCATCTTCTCCGTTACCTTGATTTCTCCACCTTCGTTATGTATGGCTGCATAGGGGGAGGAAGAAAAGAACGTGATAGAGGTGGCATCGCTCCGACTCTGAACGCTCTTCCTCAGGTCGCTCGAGGCTACGAGGATATGTCCGTCGCCTCTTATCGGACTTTTCCGTCTTGCCCATGCCTTGGTGAAGAACCCCTGGCGCTCGAAGTTCTTGTCGAACTCATCACCGATCTCCACCCTGATATCACTCAGAATATGTCTGATCACTACCGATAAATCATTATTTCCTGCCATATCTTTATCAGTTTTCAGTGTTCATAGTCCCATCCTTCAAACTTCAGGAAGGGTTCGTCGTCTTTAGGAATCTCATTACGAGGGTCGGCGCTCGCATTCAGAATATTATATAGCTGCCGCTCACTGATGGCGTACTTCGGATAGATGTACCGCCTCCAGATTTCACGATTGGATATGCCCATTTTGGCATATTCGTCGTATATCGCATTAATTTCAGCCACCCGTTTCTTGTAGCTAAGTCCGTTTCTCTTATGAAATTTCTGCAAAACAACTTTCCCTTCCTTCTATTTACAAAACGTTATAACATGGTCTCTCTATTTTCTACTCTTCTTCTTCAGAACCTTCCTCCTCTGTCGCTTCCTTCTCGTTTTTCGGTGCGATGAAGATACGGCAGAAACTTGGCTCCATTCTGTGCCAGATGCCCAACTTCGGATCACGCTTGAAGAAGTAGTAATTGGTAGCATTCTTCTGCACCACATTCGACTCCTTGAAAAGTGCCATGATTTCGGCGTATTCCTGGTCGTTGAATTTATCCTCCAGTTCGTAGAGCTTACTGATACTCTTGTAGTCGAGATCTCCGGACTGGTTGCGCTCCAGGAGTGTCATTGCCAACTGGTACATCGGATCATTCTGTCCCTTCTCGCTTTTCTGCATGTACTCCTTCAGGAAGGTGACAAGGCGCTCGGCTGCAAGGTCTGCACGCTCATCAAAACCCTTCACCTTATTGCAGCTTACCAGGAGTCGGAAGTTTCCGTCCGTAATGGTGTAATTGCGTTGGTCGTCGTTCTTTACCTGTCCGTACTGTCTCATGATGGACGTGAATGCCTCCACTTCGCGCTCAAGCCATTGTTTGAAGCTCTTGGTATCTGACATCACCGTGATAAGATTTTCCTCCACACGGTGCATGAAATCGGCTCGCAGACCCTCGTAGGCATCACGCTTGTCGATACGCTCATTCTTAGCCTCCGCGTTGAGTTGCTGGCGGAGTGCCTCTTTCTGTTCGTCACTCAATAATGAGATATCAAACTGTCCCTGCTGAGTATTGCCTTCAGCTGGGCTGACTTTTTCTTCTTTCTTGCTCATAACCTAATAGTATTACTTGTGATTGATTAATATTTTGTTCTTTATTCCCAAAGGATTCTTCCCTCTTCATTCTTCCTTCTTCACTTCCCAGTCCTCCCTTGCGCTTGATAGCTCTCAGTTTGCGCTCGAGAGCTTCAAGGTCAGAAATATCCAACTGAGCAAACACCTTGCCGCATATTCTCGGATGAGAGCAGAAATCGTTGATGCGCTGCCAGTCTCCGGTGTTGACCCCTAACTCCTGCATCAGATGCAGACAGATGGAGCGGTGCCGCTTGCGCTGATCTCCATACCCGTACATGTTCTCGAGCGCCTTGCACATGTCGGTATATTCTCTCGTCGTCATCTCGCGAAGATGTGAGGTGCGACCCTTCGTGTACGTTGAAACGAGGGCTTCTTTCTGTTCTTCCTCATCTCCATAGTGCGGTACTTTCTTGAAGGCGGCATAAAAACGCCTGTAGTTCTTAACTGATCCTGCCATCCGTATTTCCCTTTAAATTGTACTATGTATATCATTCGAAAGCCGTTTTAATGCTGTTCTATCATCCACGAAGCCGTTTACCTCTAAGACTGAACAGTTATCATTCCGTCGTTCGCAAGGCGGTACTTCAGGTAATATTCACGGGCGATCTCGAGCTCATCGCCCAGTTCTACAATCAAGTCCGCCTCTCGAACGATTGGTACATTATCAAAACAGAGGTATATTTCGCCCTCAAATTCTCTCGCCTGCAAGCGGCTAAGCGCCTCACGTTTGATGTTTTGCTCATGCTTGAGCACCTTCTGACGGTGAGCTTCTTCTGAGATTTTCTCCCACCATGCCTTGACTGCAATAAATAATTTCTTCATAATTACAAGTATTATTATTAGTTTATAATTTTGTCGCAGCTTTAGCGCTGCATTGTCTTTATCTCAAATCCCGTCGAGTATATAGTCCATACTGTTCAGGTATTCATTTTTCATCGCATCTGCATTCATATCGGACACCTTGCCCGCTACTTCCTCATAGATCTGCGACTGGTCCAGGTAAGAGAAGTCTTTCGTCTTTTCCCTGATGTATTCTATGATTTCATTTACTACCTCTTCCATAATCTCAAATATTATTAGACGCCTGGATAAGTCCATCCTCCCATACCTTGAAGGTGGCTCCGGCTTCTCCGATGAATCGACCCTGACAGACTGCCTCGTAGCCGACGACTCTTACTTTCACACCCGCCATATACTTCAGCCTGACTGCAGGCTTGCCCAATGGCTGGCTCTTCGCTTCCTGCGAGATGAAGATAAAACTCTTTCGGGGAAACTCATTCACCAAGGCTTCCACCTGTGCGTATTCCCAGTGAGAGTACTGGAAGGAGTCCACGATGATGAACTTCGGACCCTTGCGCTGCTTCAGCATCCTTTTCAGATTGTCGATATCTGAATCCACGCAAACTCTAAACCTCCCTTGCTCTTCCTCCATGTGAAACCGCTCAATACGCTCCTTGAAGCTCATGCTCACTTTCTCTTCATAAGAACAGTAGAGCACCACACCGTATTCGCAGAGTTTCTTGGCGAGCTGCATCACGAAAGAGCTCTTACCACCAGCCGAAGGTCCCGAGATAAACCAGGTATCATACATATCCGGCTGCCCGAAGCACCGCTCCCATTCTCCACCCCAGGGTATCGGCTTGTAAGTCATCTTCAGTATCTCCCTGGGACTGTATGCTCTTTTTGCCATATTTATCTTAAAAAGCAAGAATGCTCTTTTTACTTTTTTACCTTTTTACTTTTTTACCTTTCTATAGCCTTTAAGAGATTTTCAGTTTCTCTATCTCGGTATATACTCGTCTCAATCCGCCTCGGGTCTGTCTCACGATGGTGGCGACGTCATATCCCTCCGGGGCATTCACCTTGGCCACGATGGCAGCCTGCTTCATCAGGAACTTCTCGCGCTCCTTGCCGTCGTCGGGTGTCACCTTGCAGTATCGCCCACCGTAACGGCTCAGCATCTCGGTATATCCCACCTTCTTGCAGTCGATGCTTCGGTTGATCTTCTCCTTCAGTCCGTCGGCTCCCATCATATACCATCCGCAGCAGTGCTCGGTGGCGTTCCAGAGTGCCTTCAGTTCCAGGAATGCCTCATACTGCAGGTCGCCTGCCTCATCGAGGATGATAAGCGGCGAGTCGATGGAGCGGAGGTAGTAGGTGAGGTCTTCATATACATCTCCGTAGGTTCCCTTGCTGTCAAGTCCGAACTCTGCCGCTATCTTGCGTATCAGGCGGCGCTTGGTCTTCACCTGCGAGCAGTCTATATAGGCGGCGTTCTTGTGGCTCTGTACGTAATACTTGGCGGTGTAGGTCTTGCCGATATTAGGCTCATCGCAGAGGATCATCGAGAGGGCGGAACTCTGTGCGGTCTCCAGCTGCTTCGTCACGATAATGAAGGTGTCGGTCTTGCCCGTCTTCCATTCTATCTCGTGGCGCAGACTTACGCCCAAGCGTCTGGCCAAGCGTATCCAGTTGCCATCGCTGATGGTGCGGTCCGTCTGTCCCTGCTTGACCATGGAATAGACTGAGGTGGCCAAACCGAGCACCTTGGCGTGCTTACTGTCACTGTCGAAGCGGACACGGTCTTGGGCCATCGCCGCCAAAATCTTCTTTTTCTGTTCTGTTGTTATCATTGCCATAAGTTTTTGAAGTTTATATCATGTCGATTGCACGCTGCAGGATATCCTCCTCGGTTTCGTCGTCCGTAAAGACGTCTATTGTCTCCGTGTCCGGCATATCTGCAGTAAGTTCTTTTATCTCTTCCGGTTCGTCTGCCCGACTGTCGGTCGTGCCGACGTTCTTTTCAGCCTCCATCGTTCCGAGAGCAGGAACCATGTTGTTATCTACGTAGGTATTGAACTCCCTTACCTTCTTCTGCTGATGATAGAACTTCCTGCGGTCTTCCTCGGTCTGTTCTGCCATCACTCGGTTGTAGGTTTCCACCCGCTCCACCTGGTCGATGAATCTGTCGCCCTGGAAGATGAACACATCCTGTGGCTTCCCGTCCTCATCCGGCAGATAGTAGGCGGTCACCTTGTAGTTGTTAGGCGCTAAGCGCTCCAATACTTCGGGCTTGCTCAGCCACCAGTCTGCGTAGGCTACTCTTACCGTAGAGTTTCGCCTTACTGAGGTCTCCACCTTCTCGCCGATATATCGGGCAAGGGTAATGGCATCGAATGGGCGCAGGTTCGGGTTGATATGCTCCATCAGCACGTCCCATCGGGTCATACCGGGGTATTTCTTCTGATTAGGATGCAGCGTATGGTTCCACTCGTAGTTGTCGCGGCGGTCGTCTGCCACAAGCTCATCGAAGGTGAAGTACTGCTTATCCTCCCAGGTATCATTGCCCGCATCGCTTATCTTCTTCGATTCCACTCTGTATTTCCACTTGCCGTAGAATCGGCCGATACCTACGTGGTTGCGGTGGATGATGCGCCGCTTTTTGGCTCCGTTGAGGTTTTCGGCCTGTTTCTCCTGCGAGTTCAGTGGCGCACAGTAGCGCACATAGCTGAACACCGTTCCTTCCTGCAGCAGGGTGTACTTGTATTCCGACATCAGGTGGTTCTCCACCTCGATACCTGCCGGAATGCCCCAGCCATGCTTGGCTATCAGCCTGAACATCTCTCTGAAACATTCCTTCACAAGGTTCTGGTCCTTGTCCCTGGAATAGCTGGCGCCTAACACGCACTGGCTCACAGAGTCGTAGGCATAGTAGGCTTTCACCCTCAGTTTCGTATCCTTCAACTTGCGGGTCAGATCCACGTCATCCATGGTTATCTGGCTCAGCGAGTATTCTCCGGCATGGCGGTGCATGTGAGGCATACTCTCGTGCATGAAGGTGCTCCAGCTCAGCTGGCTCTTATCCCAGATAAGCCTGTTCTTAGGCTTGTTCAGGATGTTGCGGATGGTACTGTCGCTCAAACTCTTCGGATTCCCGTCCTTGTCGCAGAAATCCTCCGGGTTGAACAGCTCGCCCGTCTGGATATCATATACGTCGAGCTCGCCACATACGAAAGCATCATACAGGTCTTTCACCTGTGAGTTGAGAGGCTTGTTAGGAAGGCATTGCAGACCAAGCACTAATTTTTCGGTCTTCACATCCACCTTTCGGGTGTTCTGATTGCCGAACTTACCGCTGATCAGTACGCCGTAGCCGCCAGCCTTATACTCATTCACCTTCTTCCGGAATCTCAGTGTCGATTCGGGTAGGGTATGATGATAGGTTTCCTTCAGCACCTTGATGGTCTTGGCCATCATATCCCAGTCGTAGCGTTCGCCCATCAGCTTGCGGTAGGCGGAGGCGCGTTCGTAGAGTTTGATGCAGGTGTTGAGTACTGAGGCGTTCGTCACATACTCTATGATTTTCTCTGCCGACAGGTCCAAGCCCGTCTGCTGTCTGCTCTGGAAGTAGCACATGGCGTGCTGATCCACCTCGTAATTGGAAGTTATCCATCCTCGCAGCCTTACTTCGGGCCCTCCGGGGAACACTTCTTTTACAGCTTCCTTATATTTCGTTGGCAAGCTATCTACGGCAATTAACGCAATATTGCCTGCCCCTTTCCCCTGCCGCATGACATTAAGGCTGTTTCGGCGGCACATTGACTTGTAACACTCGTAACTCATAATATTATGATTTACAAGGTCATTTATTGATACACAAAGTGTATTGCCGTAATATTCCATAACTATAACCTTTCTTTATTCTTCACTGGTGAAATAATCCCAGTTTCTACCCATACAGATGCCTACGGAGAGACATACGATGGCAGTAATCAGATACCAAGTAACATCCATAGTTCTATCCTCCTACTTTAACTCTGTTCTTATAACATTCCTTCAAACATAGAACACAGACCTCTTTGGAAAATCTCCCTGGACCTAAACCGCTCGCAAGGGTCTGGATCTGATTCATCTCACGTACCATGACATCATTTACAGATACCAACTTTTTTCCGTTGTAATGGATGATAGCATTACCGGTATTCTTGTCAAACTCCAGTATCGCCCCATTAGTGAAGTACTGTCTGAAGCTTCCCTCGTGGTCGAAGAGTAGGGTATCATCCTTCTCAGCCACCACAATCTCCACGCCTCCGTTAATCTTGGCGTACTGGCGTATGCGCTTCGCCTTATCGCTTTCTCCCCGCTTGGGGTCGAAGGTGAGGGCAAGCCATATCGACTGGTCCGACACCTTGAAGGTCTTGCGTATTCCTTCGCGTACCTTCGTGCTTACGTCTATTGCTCTTTTCATATTCTAACAATATTATAATCCTTTTCTAATGGTGGAGGAAGGCGGAGTCGAACCGCCTTTCTTTCCAAATTTTACCATGCAGTTATCATGTGAGCTTATCCGTGCCTTTAATCCCTGTCGCTCACTCCGTGCGCCCTGCATTCCAGCTACCTCCAAGTTACCGGGATACGTTGCCCGGCTCGTTGTTGATCCTGATTCTTTCTACCCGTAGAAAACTAAACTTATGGCAAACATTAAGTATTTTTCGCTCAAAATGCTTATCTTTGCATCCAAATTCATGTTTCACTTATAATAGATATAGCTTATGTATTTAATGAGAGCCATTGTTACAATCGATTCCCGCCAGATCGAATCTCGCAAAAGCCGGGATGATCTTCAAAAAGCACTAAGCCGTGTTTTGTCATTCTTCCAACCTTACGGAATAATTCCTGAGGATAAGACTGGTCAGTATCAATATTATTATGAGGACGAGGAAGCTGAGATGCGATGTTATTCAAACATTGCAATCTCTGTAACGCTTCATCGACGGTGCGCAAGCTTTCGAGAAGTTGCACTTTTATCTCAGATAGTTCAGACGACAGTAACCTGGCTTGACGATCCAAGCGGTTATTCATATCGTTGCCAAATTCTTGCACCGTATGTCTATGCGAAGAATGGCGATGCTTATGTTTTGCCATGATCTTTTCTTTTTATCGAGGGTGCAACCTTTACCGCTGCACCCTCACGGTTAAACACTCTATTTCTTCTCAACCTTATAGCCCTTACCTCGAAGGTAAGTCGCTACATACTCATCATCACCCACATCTTTGAGCACATCGAAGAGATATCCCTTCACATAGTCTGCAACTGCGCT
>OJKP01000276.1_pt1 | contig 41075 bp, 28 predicted proteins | sample 1596521 | NCBI WGS metagenome assembly OJKP01 (sample SAMEA4350130, study PRJEB24818) | metagenome | biome: human; feature: gut; material: faeces | place: Denmark | collected 2013-09
CCCCCGTTTTGGCTGCCAAACCTTATTTGCGGGGGAATACCTAAAGATACAAAAAAGCCAACTAATTCGCAACATTTTGTGTATGAATTAGTTGGCTAATTTTATACTATTTACTGAATATCCCTACCGTAGCCGAGAACATCCATTTTACTAATCTGATTTCGCTGGCAGAGAAGCGGCCAACGGGAAGTTTCAGCACCAATTTGTTCCAGCCTTTACGCAGACTGATATCTACTGCCGGGCGCGATACGCAGTTCTCATTGCGCAACGGCAACTCCAACATACGCTCTTTATTAGTGTTCTGCCATACAGGAGGCATAATCTCCTCACCATTCATCCAAGCCTTGCTACCCTTGTAATCCCATGTACCGGGAAGCGGCGGCAAATCACTCTCAGAACGACTATAATTTTGGAACTCCAAATAAATATGCGCCGTACAAGCCTTCTTTGAGTAAATCCATCGAGTAGCATATGCCGTATGGTTCTCCTTTGGATTCTCATAAAAGCCGGGAACCAAAGTTCCCCACACATGACGCAGATAAAAGCCATTACCGGTAATGGTGCGCGAATCATAAGAACTTCCGTTATAAGTATAAAAAGTAATATCAGAGTCGGGAGTTCCTACTGGCATAAGATGCTCTTCGGGAGGGAAGCTACGTTGCAAATCGCCATCGTTTGGGAAAGCGTCGGTAATGCGCCACTCCACATCCGCCTGTCGCTGATAAGCGAACGGCTCATCTTTAAGCGTATTCTTAGCATGCCACAACATACGGTTCTCGAACTCAGCGAACTCAGCTTTCTGCTCAGGCTCATCATCCCACAGAAGCGTGGTCTTTCCGTTGAAATAGCCTCTGCCACCACCACGCCAAGCACGTTCGGCAAGCGTGAGCATATAAGGATAGAAATTATTTTCGTTAAGAAGCTGGTAAGTATTGTCTATATAACGATCGTTCCAGAACGCCACTATGCAGCCCGCCAAATCCTCGCTTCCCACCGGCTGATTATATATGCGACTGTTAAAGAGAGCCACCAAGTCGGCATAATTATCAAAATGGTTGGCATAATGAAAACGGCAGTCTATAGCCGGAATACCGGGCTGAGCCGTGCCACGATAACTCCACAGCTGTGTCATGTCAATCTCGCCGGGCTTATACTGCCAACCAGGATTCCACGAAATAACTTTTTTCCCCTTTGAACGTACAAACGCCACCATCTCGGGCACGAACTGAGGGTCGGTAAACGCCACTTCATCAGTACCGATATGCAGATAAGGCACATCGAAAGCAGTACACGCTTCTGTTATGATGTCTTTCATTATACGCTTACCCTCGGCAGTTTGCATACCAAAACCAAACGTCCGTTCGAAAGCGGCACTATGACCAGGCATATCTATTTCCGGAATGAGCAATACATGATGCTTACGGCAAAACTCCACTAAATCGCGAGCCTCATCAAGCGTATAAAACTTTCCCTTCTCGCGCTGCATATTCTGGGCGGCATTCAGTTGCGGGTAAAGGCGGCTCTCAAGTCTCCAAGCCTGATTTTCCGTGAGATGCCAGTGAAAGGTGTTTATCTTAAAGCTACTAAGCAACGCTATTTCTTTCTTCAGCTCATCTATGGGAATAAAACTACGGCCTACGTCGTGCATAAATCCACGAATGCGGAAAGCCGGCCAGTCGGTAATTTCACACAGCGGCAAGCATTTCTTACCGTGACGGTCAACGGCAAGTTGAGCCATAGTCTGCCGTGCCCAAAACAATCCTTTTTCCGTAACCGCCTCAATAATCACCTCCTTCGGAGTAACCGACAAATGATATGCCTCATCTTGAAACTGAGCGTCTGTTACTTGCTTCACCAGAACTTCTTTTACCGGAAGATTGGCCTTGACATATTTACCAGAGAAAGACGACTTCTGCGGCATGGGTAGCAACTGCGGCGTTTGCGCATTCAGCAGAAAGCAATTCAGCAGAAAGACGAAATAGAACAACAGACGTTTTATATTCATACTATATAGGTTTAGGTTGTTTACATTAAATACACTTGTAAAGATATGTATTTAGTTTATTATGCGCAAACAGCCCCCTACTCTCTGCATCATAGCCATACGCATACAGAGAAAACACCTAAGATATGCGTTCCCTTTTCATGTAGCATACTTTTACTATATAAAGCATATTGGCTTTTGCTATTTCACAAGGCTAAGTCTGTATACATTCTTTAAAAATCGGTCTCAGAACACATTCTGAATGGGGTTAAATAACATTGCGATATTTACAACAACAGAATGCGATAAGCCAACTGAAGCATCGCAATGTTTTAGTGTGTTCATCGCATTCTTTCAGTTGACTTATCGCATTCTGTTGTTCGCTGTTTGCAAATATGCTTGTTTGTGTGTAGTTTTTACTACTTAACCTTAAACAGAAACTCCTTGGCCATTGAAGGGAACGAGGTTTCACCTTTCAAACGGAGAGCAACCTTTTGAGAAACCAAGTTATAATCATCCCAAGAACCAGCGGAAATCATCATCATGACATGACCATCTTCTGACATCCATTTAACAGGGAAATTTGGTTGGTAATCACCATATGTTCCCCAATTATCGTCACGGTGGAAAATACGCCAAGGTCCCCATGGTTCCGGTGCTTCATAGAGTGTTAACTGTGAACGAGAAGCCTCTGGATATCTCATTTGATGAATAGGCCGCGGATGCAACTCTTCATCTACAAAACTGTAATTACCCATTACATAACGTTTGATTCCTGGATTATAAACTACATGATTGGAGCCTGTCATTTTATAATAACGGAACACCAATTTAGCATCCTTTTCGTCGTGGCTCCATCGTGGTTCTGCCGGATTACTTGAAGAAAAGAATTCCCAAGCATCACGCTGCAAAATTTTATCCTTAGGAACTCGACCCAGCAACATACCGTCATTGTTCTCCCAATAGCTCTGATTATCATCTTCATCACAAGGGAAATAGGCATATACGTAACCATCACGTGCACCTTCATATCCTTTTCCAAACTGCAAGAAATGACAAGAAGACAAACGTCCCTCAAAGAAATGGAATGGCGTAGCATAGTTGTCAAAAGTTAATCCTCCATCTTTAGAAACGGCAATCCATCCAAAAAGATTGTGCTGACGACGAAAAAGAGGATTATCACCATAATTTTGAGCTTCAAAACTCATGTACAACGTACCATCAACATCCAATAACCCAGATGGCTTTACGCCTTCCAAGCGCTTATCTGCCATAAGTAACGAATCGTCAGGGGTAGGAGAAGGGCAAATCATATCCATAGACCACTGCCCAACCTGAGTTAAATCACCTAAATTAAAACGCTTAAAAGTGCGTAATTTCCAAACATTCACTGTACAACCTTTATTGTCGCCTGCACCCAAATAGATGTTATCATCCTTTCCCCAAGTGAGGGGCCACATATCACCTTCACCAGAATGATAACGATAGCGATCGAATAATACCTCCTCAATCAGTTCAGAAGGTTCATAAGGAGGAATAGCCTTAGGATAAATATAATAATCAGCCTTTTTACCGTTAGCACAAACGCAAGGCTTGATTTCACGCTTTTGTGCGCTCAATGTAGAGGATGCTGCAAAAAGTAAAACACCCAAATAAAACAGATAATTATTCATCGTAATCATTGATTATATGCAATTTTACAACACGACCAAGTCGTAAAGTTATGGCACCATATACACTTTACAAATACACTTAAATCTGCATAGATGCTATCCAAAGTACTCAGCAAATGTATATAAATCTTTCGAAAACTAACTCTTAGAAACATTTTATTGTACATGATTATACAAATAATATCACGTCTGTATATATTATTTCAAAATCGGCCTCATAACACCTTCTGGGGGGCGGTAAAAAAATAGAATGCGATGTTCGCATTCTATTTTTTCTCTGTTTGCAAACAGCTATATACTTATTTTTCTAATGCTCGTTTAATCTTGAATACCAAGTTTTGATAGTGAGCACGCGTATAAGCGTTGCCTGTTGCCATGCGGCTCTTCAGCAAGCTATAAGCTTCTTGCAACTTTTGATAAACCGCAGCGTTTTTCACCATCTCTGTAGTACCCATCGTATTAAACTCAAAGCCAGCCTTCTGCCAGTCTATGTTGTCTGTCATCAACTGCTTCTCAACTTCGTTCAAGTTCTTGAGTCCAAATGGAGAGCCTGCCTTATTAGCACCTAGTCCTGTAGCATCCAGCAGTTTGTCTACGTAAGCTATCTGCAAATTGCAATCGTACATGTTCAAATTAGCTCCTGCCTTAGTTTTCTTCCATACGAAATTATAGAAATCGTCCATGAAATCTACATAACGGTAAGCGTTCTTAGGGTCAAGTTCTTCGAACAACGCCAAGCTGGAAGTGATGGAAGTAAAGAACAATCGGCTCACAATGATGGACTGCAGTGTAAGAGGTGAATATACAGGACCTATGCGGTCTATCACATTCTTATCGAGCAACCAGCTAGGTAGCTCCATCATGGTTTCTAACGTAAACTTCAAAGCAGCCTTTTGCTCTTCTTTAGGCACGAAACGGATTATCTGTTTTGTATTGTCTCTACGCGGTTCATCCAAATAAATACCTCCTACAGAAACCATGGCATGTAGCAAATAACGCTGCATCTGCATCACCACCTCACGATAAGCATCAGAGAGACGAGTGTAATCGTTATCGTCTTCCTTAGTCCACTCAGGAAGGTTTTTCATGATAACCTTCAGGTTTTTCATTCCGTACTCACCTGCTTTCACCGCATTATCTCCAATATCTTCCGACTTGCAAGAAGGGTCGAGTTCATTGATAAACGGCTGCGGACCATACTTATACATAGGATCGTTTTCTTTCTCCTTAATCCAAGCGTTAAGTACACTCTTCTCTTCCTCGGGCGTTGAAGCCTCGAAAATTGGCTTATATCCCCACTTGATGGCATACTTATCATACACACCCAGATGCGGTGGCATCAAAGCCACACCTTTATCGCCCGGCTGAGCGACATAGTTGAAGCGGGTGTAATCCATAATAGATGGAGTGGTTCCGTATTTTTGGGTAAACGAAGCCGAACGCAAAGAGTCTACCGGATAAGAATACGATGCTCCGAAGTTATGCATCAAGCCCAACGTATGACCAATTTCATGAGCGGCCACATAGCGCAAGGCACTTCCCATAGTCTCGTCATCGAACACCGGTTTTCTTACTTTAGGGTCTACAGCTGCAGTCTGCACGAAACGCCAGTTATGCAGCAGTTTCACCACGTTAGAGTAGAACAACACGTCGCCCTGAATGATTTCTCCCGAACGAGGGTCTACGCAAGAAGGGCCCATGGAATTTTCCTCGGGAGTGGCAATCATACGGTAGCAACTGTAACGAATGTCATCGGGATCGAAGTCGGGGTCGTCTTTCGGATAATCCTTCGCCACGATAGCATTCTTGAATCCTATTTCCTCAAAGGCTTCCTGCCAGTCTTCAATTCCCTTTTTGATGTATTTTCTCCATTTTTCGGGAATAGCCGTATCCACATAATACACTATAGGTTTCTGTGGTTCTACCATTTGGCCATCCTTGTATCGCTGCAAGTCTTCTGCCTTAGGCTGCAAGTCCCAACGGTTGATGAGCGAAAACTCCTGCAATCCGTCTTTCTTTTCGGTAAAGAAGTATTTACCCTCATCGAAGTATCCGATGCGCGAATCGCTATAACGAGGACGCATAGTCTGTTCCGGCAACAAAATAATGTTACGCGTCATGGTCACAGTAAACGGATTTCCGTCTACCGAATAACTCATCAGAGACTTGATGTTGATGTTTTGCGGAAAACACTTCATGCCCAGAATATACGACTTTGACGATGACAGACTTCCCGACAAAGGTTTTTTCTTCGAGAGAATATCCATGATGTTTCCACCTCGGAATGGGCTGAACTCAGGCACGTCGGTAATGAACAGCGAAGTCATATCTACCACGTAAGCCGAAGAATCCGGCGAAACACTTTCTATCTTATATGCCTCCCAGATAGGGTCGGAATAATTTCGCTGAAAAGCCTTGTACATAACAGAAGTAGTGTCGCATAAGTTACGCAGCATTCTTTTATGCATGAACAGCTTCTTCTCGTCGGTAGAGAAAGTAACTACTACCGGATTTTTAGGCATCTGTCCGGCAGCCACATCCTTATTGTTGCTGGTGCTAGACACGCGCGAAGAAATCATAAAGTCGCGTTTCAACAGATTCTTGGGAATTTCAAAATAATATTTGTCCTTCACCTGATGAATTTTGAACATTCCTTCGGTAGTCTTCGCATCCTTTAATAGCTTTTTATAATCGGACACTTTCTCTTTTTTCACCGTATCCGCCTGTTCTGTGGCATCTTTCTTCTTTTTCCTCAGTCTGGGAGCCTCAGCATTGGCTGCAAGCAAGCCAAAAGAAAACGCTCCCACGCACAATAGATTTAAAACGTTATTCATTATTTTATTATACTTTAGGTTGTTATAGGTCTAATTTGGTCAAGTCGAATCCGTTGGCCAACATGGCATTTCTTATGATATCGTACTTTTTCTTCATAATTGGATATTGCTCAAAAATAGGAGCCAACTCGGTTTGCGATTTTTCAAACACAAAGTTCATCCACTGCGACAAGTCCATCTCGCGAGTAGGAGCATAAATGGAATAGAACGGGAAGTCGGGGTCTTCTTCATCTATATAAGACGACTCAGTATTATAACTGATTAATCCGTATTTATAGAAATCGATGGTAGAAGGGGCTTCGTATCCCATATAATACCAACCGCTATAAATCTCCTTGTCTTCGGCAGCAGTTTCCGTCAGTTCATAAAATTCGTCGGGAATGGAGAACGAGCCTCTCACCTCCGACATATACTTAGCCCAGAAATTAGCGTTTAGGTCTGCACGCATTTTCACGAAATCGCTTTTAGACATGCTACCAAGGGCCGAAGTTATATTGCTTATAGCTATAAAGCTATTGCTGGCATAGCTGTTAAGTACCGTAGTTTCTCCGTAAGAGTCCATCTGCACCTTTTCTGCCAAAATAATAGAGAAAGGCAGATTCTTCTTCAAGAAATCAGACGGATACAAGTCTATCAACGCCTTCTTCAAGAAATCAACGCCTTCGTCTATTACAGCTTGAGTTTGCTCGGGAGCTGTAATCTGGATACCGTTTTCCGCATTGAAGTTGAATTTATAATCGGCAATCGTGGGGTTCACGATTATCACGCTTTCATATTTCTGGTAAAACTCGTAAATGAAATGCTGTGTGGGGTCGGACGAATCTTGCAGCACACCATACTTATCAGAAAGGTCGGGCACGTTCAATTCGTCTTCATGGTAGCAGGCGGTTAGTCCTGACAACAAAGCTATCAATAATATAATCTTTTTCATAATCTTTCTTTTTTAGCGGATTAGTTGTTGGCCGAAACCGGCTTGTTTTCCGGGCGGCTGAAAATCTCTATCTGCATATTTTTGTCTCTCTCGCTCTTAGGTATAGGCAGTGTATACAAGTCTTTGTCTTGCAACTTGAATTTGTCGCCTGCACCTTCGGTATTTTTCGATGTATAAACATGCTCTATCACCGGGCATCCGTATCTGCGCAAGTCGAACCAGCGGAAACCTTCGAAAGCCAACTCACGACGACGTTCCTTACGTACGGTAGCCACAATACCTTCAGCATCAACTTCGAGCGGCTGTGCTCCACTCTTCATGCGGTGTTCTGAAAGAGTTTTCAAGTCATCCATAGCCTTATCTTGTTCACCCTTTTCGGCATAAGCCTCAGCACGATTCAAATAAGCCTCCGACAAGCGAAAAGCGTTAGAGTAAACCGTAGGCGAAGTAGAGCTCCACTTAGACGGTACATAGTACTCTATGGTTTTTGCAACAGGACGTCTTTGTTTTCCTACCGTATGCTGGAAAAATTGGCTCAGACGCAAATCATTTTCGGAATATTGAGCCAGCAAGTCTTTAGAAACTACCAAATCGCCGGCATATCCGAAATCAGGCTTCATATACGATTCTATCGTAGTGGTTCCATAAGAAAACAAGATTTCCTTATTGGCAAATGAAAGGAATTTATTTTTGCCCGGAGTCTCCGACAATTTAGTCAGCTGTTTACCGAAATCATTTATCACAACATCGCTGTAAGTAACAACATCATCGTATTTCTGCTGAAACAATGCGATGCGCGATGCAAGCAAGTATGCTCCAGCCAAATTCGGTCGGTATATACTCTTCTGAATATTAGAGCCTTTCAGACATTCTATGGCTTTTGTAATATCGGCTTCCATTTGGGCATAAACTTCGGCGTTAGTAGCACGTTTCATCATCTTATCCGACAAGCTAATTTCAGTATTGATAGGCACACACAAATCTTCTGTAGCCGTGGCTTCAACGTAAGGACGGCCATATAAATTAGCCAGCATGAAGTAAGAAAACGCACGCATAAAATGAGCTTCACCTTCCAGGTCTTGCTTTTCTTCTTCAGTTCCGTTCATCTCGCTCAACTTATCAAGCATGATGTTGCACATCAGAATCTTATGATAATAAGAAGTCCATGCCTTATCGGTAGTGAATTCATTAGAAATTCCTATTTCAGGATCCTGCTGCCAAGTATAATACGCCCACATAGGTTCTCGCCAGTCGTTAGAAATAAGCATCGGACTAGAACCGTAATAACAAAGGTCGGCCACATCGTCTGTCATATATTCCAAGTAAGGATGCAGCACTTCTTTGTTGTTTATCACTTCACCAAAAAACAATTCCTTGTAGTCAGTCACCGATTTAGGAATCATCAGGTCTTGAGAGCTTTCTTCCAGAAAATTACTACACGAAGAAAGCGCCAATCCTATAAGGATGTATATATAATATATGTTCTTTTTCATTTTTCTATTCTTACGTTAGAGTGTTAAACTAATACGGACAGCATACGAACGCTGTGGCGGAATACTGCGTGATCCCAATCCAATCTGTTCAGGGTCTCTTCCTTTCAAAGCCTTGTCTTTCAACACGAACACGTTTCCGGCATCGAAACTAACGCTGGCTCCTTTCAAATAAAGAGGTTTCAACCATTCAGGCTTCAAATCGTAACGGATTGACATAGAACGGCATCTCAAGAAACTACCCGACACTACTCTCAAATCACTCTTGTTATACATATCCCATCCATTATCGGCTATGCGGTAAGTTACATCGCTGTTACGGATGGCAAGACTTTTATCTGAAAGCACAGGAATGTTAGTTCTTTCTTCATCGCCTGGCACTCTCCAACGGTCAACAAACTCGCTCGACATGTTTTGGTCTGGATAAGGAAGATTCTGTCCGGAAGACTGATACAAGTCGTTCAAACGGATATTGCTTCCAAAGCTGAATGAGAACAAAGCATTCAACGAAATATTCTTATATTTCAAGAATGCAGAGAAACCACCATTCAGGTCGGCTTCGCGCTTGCCCGAATATACAAACGCTCTGTCGAACATCTCTTGCTGCGAATGAACCACAGCGTTTCCGTCTTCATCTTTCTCGTTTACATCCTTAAAGACAGGATATCCTTCAGAATCGAGTTTGTCGAATTTATAAGAATAGAAACTATTTACGGCGTGTCCATTGCTTACCAACGTACCGTCTATATAATCTTGCCAGGTAACAGCCGAGTTTCCTGCGTTCAAAATCTTATTGTAGTTCTTTCCGGTATTGAACGACAAGCTTAAAGTCCAGTCCTTAGTTTGAACAGGCACGAACGATACAGCCAAATCCCATCCTTTGTTCTCAATATCTCCATCGTTTATAGAAACGTTAGTAGCTCCGGTAGACGGTGCCACGTCTTTCGTCACAATCTGATTGACACCTTTCTTATAATATACATCGAGAGAACCATAAATACGGTTGTTCCAGAAAGCCCAGTCTACAGCCACATTATAAGAACGAGTCTTCTCCCACGTCAACTTGTTGTTTGGCAACTTATAAAGCGTAGAAACATATTCCTGCGGCAATGTTTCCAGAGTTCCTAAGCTGGCAATGATATTAGGAGTTTGGTCGGGATGCACATTTCCCTGTATACCATATGAAGCACGGAAAGCCAAGTCATTCAAGAAATTCACGTTCTTCATGAATTTTTCATTTATCACATTCCAACGTCCTGACACTGACCATATAGGCAAGAAACGAACACTCTTGTCTTGACCAAATTTGTTAGAACCGTCTGTACGGATATTGAAATTGAAAATATAACGACTATCGTATACATAAGCCGCTGTAGCGTAGAATGAAATCACATTGTTTTTAGTATCGGTAATCACGTCGGGATGATTACGTACCAAAGTAGCGTATCTTTTCCAAATAGTAGGGTCTATATCCACAAAACGTTTACCTCTTTCAGGCAGATAACCGTATTGAGTAGACTGCACACCGTCATACTTAGAAGAACGCACTTCCTGACCTATGCTCCCTGAAATTTCGTGCTTTCCAAAACTATGTATCAATGATAAGTTGTTTCTCCACGTATAAGAAGTATGACGCGTGTTCAATGTAGAAAGTTCACCACCAAACGGCAACAAGCAGTACTGTTCTGCAAAACGTTGGTTTTCCGTAGGGTTAGGCAATGTAGCTCCGTAAGGCGACTGACGCATGGAAGTGATATAATAAGATTGCTCATCAGCCCAACTTTCTTGAGAAACAGAGCTACGGCCTACTCCAAGCACTGAAGAAAACCTTATACCCGACGCAATCTTCCAATCCAAGTTAATTGATGCGTCGATTGACGAATTATCTATTCTATTTCCAGTATGATCTATCTCATTCAATATGTTATACATCAACATACCGTTATATCCTGATTCATTAGCGTAATAATACAAATCGCCAGCGGCATTTCTTACCGGAATGGCTCTAGAAGTATTATAGGCATATTCATAAGGAGTTACCGAAGCGTGCGGATGGTCGGCCTGCGAAAGTGCGCCAGTTACCTTGAATCCAAGCGTAATGTCTTTGTTCAGCTTAGTATTAACCTTGGCCAAAACGTTATAACGCTTCAAACCCTCGCCTATGGTAACACTTTGGTTATCAGCAAACCTACTGACAAATAATAATCACTGCGATCATTACCACCTGTAACTGAAATAGAATGTTGCTGTGTAAATGCCGTACGGAAAAGTAAATCGTACCAATCTGTATTCAGTTCTTTCAAAGCCTTTACCTGACCCAAGAACTGACCATACGTAATATCCTTATTCCATAAATGCTGCAAAGCCCCTTCATAACCTATGTCTGAAGGCTTGTAACTACCAAACGAAAGTCCTCTTTCTTGCATCTCGATAGACATATCTACTCTATCTGCCGAATTCATACGGAACATCTTATCGTATGTAGGAGGAGCTGTGATGCCTAATGTAGTAGTATAATTAATGGAAGGCTTCTGATTCTTTCCGTGCTTAGTGGTAACCACAATGACTCCATTAGCTGCCTTCACACCATAAATGGCCGTTGCACTTGCATCCTTCAGGATATCTACACGGTCTATATCTTCCGGATTAAGTGAACTGATGGCATTTCCTATCAAGTTAACCTTATCAGGGCTGTTCAATTCTTCAGTAGAAATATTTACCGATTCTTCAAGAATGATACCGTCTACCACCCACACCGGCTCTCTGTTTCCGGTAATTGACGAAGAACCACGGATACGGATTTTAGGAGCCGCACCAGGAGTAGACGACATATTAATTACTGCCACACCAGGCAAACGTCCTTGCAACATCTTGTCCACCGACAAGTATTCTCCGCCTTTCAAGTCGTCTCCTTTTACAGAAAGGATAGAACTCGCCAATTTTCTACGGTCAATTTCCTGATATCCCGTTACAACGACTTCATCTATCCTTTGTAAATCGTCCTCTAACACCACGGTCAGACTTTTACCTTTCCAAGTCATCTCGCGCTGTTTCATTCCAATGAAAGAAAAAACCATTTTCAGCTCTTTCTTTCCATGCGAAGGCATTTCAAAATAACCTTTAACGTCGGTTATAGTACCTGCCATCGAGCCTTTTACATACACAGACACGCCTACCAGCGGATCTCCATTTTGGTCGATTACTCTACCTGTCACGTTGCCACTCGTAACCACTTTTTGGTTCTGCGCCATCACTGGTAAAAAGCAAAACCATAGCAATGCCAGAAGGCATAGCCACCCGACATTCTCTCCTTTGTTGTACTTCATAATCCTCTCTAAATAAATTTGTTCCGCAACACATTAATTATAACATCATAATCCACTGAACAGCAATAAATTGTTCAAGTTTTTCTTCTATTGCAGAATTCACATGCCTTAGTGTTGCAAAATCAAGCAGTAAATTCAGCAACAGCTCGATAAATGTGCAAATAAAATTTAAAATATCAATCTTTTTGATATATTTATTTTAATTTAAAGAGCATTTTAACAGCAAGAACCTTTCACAAGGCCATTATTTGCATCAAAAACTAAAATTACGTTTATCAAAACAACAAAATCATCCGCTCACTAATGTTTTGCTCTAATTTTAAAACCAAGAAGCAAAAAAATTGCCGCATGAAACAACCCTATTTCATACGGCAAAATTTTTTATCCGTTCAACTCAGTTATATAATCAAACAATTTACGATAGAAAGCGTGCTTGGTAAGCGTTGAAGCGTCTCCCATGATGACAAGCTTCATACGGGCACGAGTCATGGCTACGTTCATTCGTCGCAAGTCATTCAAGAAGCCGATATTTCCTTCTTCGTTGGCACGTACCAGACTGATAATGATGACATCTCGCTCCTGCCCTTGAAATCCGTCGACTGTATTTACGGTTATGGCATGACGATAGGGTTTGAAAAATGCGTCGCGCCGTATAAGGCCACGCAGATATTGCACCTGTGCCTTATAAGGAGAAATAAGTCCGATGTCTATACGCTCGTCAAGAAAACGCTCCTTGCCTATCTTCTGAATGTAATCTTTCAGCTTGCCAACCGACAATTCGGCTTCTGCCTTGTTGATGCGTCCGTAGCTCTCGCCTACAAACTCTTCGTTGCAGTCCATGCCTTCTGTGTTTATCCACTCAATGGCAGTATCGTAATCTAAGATACCACGGTATTTCACTTCGGGAGCCGCCTGAAGTCGGCCATCGTAGAACCAATCGGAAGAGAAACGCATTATCTCATCGTTCATGCGATACTGCAACGTTAGCAGCGACACCGTTTCGGGCTTATTCTTCACGATGCTCTGCATAAGCGTATGCCCCAAACCGCCACGCACCGACTGCGGACACTTCACCGTAGGCGGAAGCTGACAATGGTCGCCAGCCAATATCACACGATCGGCCTTACGTATTGCTATCCAACATGCCGGCTCTAATGCCTGAGCAGCCTCATCTATAAATACGGTGCCAAACTTCTGCCCCATCAGCAAGCGATTGGCGCTGCTCACCAAGGTGCAGGCTATAACTCTGGCTTCAGAAAACAAATCGGCATTGATACGTATCTCCAGCTCATTAGCTCTGTCTTTCAATGAGTTTATCTTGGTACGCACCGCCTCACGGTCGGACCGCTTGCGCATCTGTGCATAAAGGTCTCTTATCGCCTTACGTATTCCCCACAGTTGCGTATAGTCGGGATGCGACTCGAAGCGCCTTTCGTAAGTAAAAGAAAGCATCTTATCGTTTACCCTACTTGGATTTCCGATACGTAATACGCTTACGCCACGGTCTACCAGTTTTTCACTAATCCAATCGACCGCCATATTGCTCTGCGCACACACTAACACCTGATTTTCGCGATGCAACGTTTCGTAGATAGCCTCTACCATAGTAGTAGTCTTTCCTGTTCCGGGAGGGCCGTGCACTATAGCCACGTCTTTAGCATGAAGTACCTTATTTACCGCAGCGTCTTGCGTAGCGTTGAGCCACGGAAAACGTACTGGCTGAAAAGAGAATGTAGACGAAGGCTGAGTACCATGAAAGATATCGCGCAACTCTGCCAAGCGATTGTTCTTGGCACTGATTACCTGATTCATCGCCTCGAACATAAGTCGATAGCTGGTCTCGTCGAAATACAGTTGCACGCCAAGTTCATCTCTACTCTGCAAAGCCACCAAAGCATCGGGGCCGGGCAATATCACCACCATGCGGTCGTCTTCTACATAGTTTACTGTAGCCACGAAATTAAGATAGCTCAACTTGCCTCCGGGCAAAGCCGTGAAGAAACACACCGGACGGCCGTATTCAAAGAGATGCTCTATGTCCTTATCTTCGCGACGCTCCACCTCTACCACGAACTGATTAAGCGCATTGTAATAGCTACGCCCCAAACTGACAGGATACCAACACATGCCACGCTTTATCTTGCGCCCTATGCCCATCACTTCTGTTTGCTGCTTGAATTGCTCTTTCTCGTAATCGTACTCCATCTTCAACAATTCATATTGATGCTGAAGATAAAGTACAGGCGATTTTATAGTGTCAGTATTCCCTTTCATTGCACGTTGCTACTATTCTTTTCGTTACATTTTATGGTACAAAGGTAGCGATTCTAAAAAATGAGAAACATAAAAATTGATTTATTCTACAAGAATCCTTATTTTTGTTATGTACATAAAAAGCATTGTATCATGAAAAAGCAGGCAGATTACATTAAAAACATTGAGATAAAAGGTCTATGGGGACGCAAGAACATTTCATGGGCGCTTCGTCCGGACGTGAATATCTTAAGCGGAGTGAACGGAATAGGCAAGAGTACTATTCTGAACGACTCGGTACGCACACTCGACAAACTGGTGGGCGGTACTCTGACCAACGGCATCAAACCGGGAGTGAATTTCGAGTTCTATCCCGAAGACGCTACCTTTGTAAAATTCAACGTGATACGCAGCTTCGACCGTCCGCTTATCAGCTCTACGTTGCTTGAGAAAATAGGCAACCAGAATGTTAGGACTGAACTCGACTGGCAGCTGTATCAACTGCAGCGCAGTTATCTGGACTATCAAGTAAATATAGGCAACCGCATCATAAAAGCCCTGACAAGCGGCTCACCCGACGGACATCTGCAAGCCACTGCCTTATCGCAAGCCAAGACAAAATTCCAGGACTTGATAGATGAGCTATTCAGCGAGACCAACAAAAAGATAAACCGCCAGAGCAACGAAATACTTTTCTTCCAAGACGGCGATACGCTTACTCCATACCAACTGTCGTCGGGCGAAAAACAGATGCTGGTGATATTGCTAACAGTATTGGTACAAGACAATCAGCACTACACTCTATTTATGGACGAGCCCGAAATATCGCTGCACGTAGAGTGGCAGCAACGTCTCATCGAACTGATACGCCAGCTAAACCCCAACGTGCAGATAATTCTTACCACCCACTCGCCAGCACTCATCATGAACGGATGGGTAGACGCGGTGACCGAAGTGAGCGACATTACTACATATATATAAAAATGTATCGCCATGGGAAAACGACTGACCGAAAACCTGACCTCACTCTATATAGGGGCGGTCAATAACTTAAAGCCCAAACATGCAAAAAGGAAAATTATAGCATACGTGGAAAGTTATGACGATATCTCTTTTTGGCGTTCCCTATTGGCTGAATATGAAGACGACACCCGATATTTCGAAGTGATGCTTCCATCGAAACGCTCTCTGGCCAAGGGCAAAAAAACCGTACTGATGAATCAGTTGGGAACAAAATTGGGCGAAAACATGATAGCTTGTGTAGACAGCGATTATGATTATCTGCTGCAAGGACGCACGCACACCTCGCGATACATCATAGAGAGTCCGTACGTTATGCAGACGTATGCGTATGCCATAGAGAACTTCCACTGCTACGCCGAAGGCCTGCACGAAGTATGCGTAATGGCTACGCTGAACGACCATGCCTTGATAGACTTTCCGGCATACATGAAACTGTATTCGCAAATAGCATATCCACTTTTTATATGGTCGGTGTGGTTCTACCGGAAAAACATATTATGCGAGTTCTCTCTGCTCGATTTCTGCTCTTTCGTAAAAGTGGAACGGTTTAACACTAATCATCCAGAGAACAGCTTGAACATCATGAGCCGTAAGGTAAACCGTAAGTTGCAAGAGCTGGAACATCGACATGCCGATGCCTTAGACGAGATAGAGAGCATGAAAAAAGAATTTGCAAAGCTTGGAGTAACGCCCGACAACACCTATATGTATATACAAGGACATCACATCATGGACAATGTGGTGATGAAAATGCTGATTCCTGTATGCACAACCCTCCGCCGTGAACGTGAAGCGCAGATTTATCAACTCGCCATGCACAAGACACAACTGCAGAACGAGCTTACCGCCTATCAGCGTAGCCAGATGGGAGTGGAACAGGTGATACATAAAAACACGAATTATAAAGAATCGCCACAGTATAAACTCATACAGAAAGACATAGAAACATTCCTGAAAATAATTCATCAGCCCGATTCACATCATGATGATACCAAGTAATAACACTCAATCTATACATATTATGACACAAAAAGAACTGATGCAGAAAGCCATAGAGCTATCCATAGACAACGTCAACAATAACGGAGGTCCGTTTGGGGCTGTCATTGCCGACAAAGCAGGAAACATATTGGCTACGGGAGTTAACAGAGTAACATCGAACAACGACCCCACCGCACACGCCGAAGTAAACGCCATCCGCCAAGCGGCAGTCAAGCTGGGCACATTCGACCTTAGCGGCTACGACATCTACACATCTTGCGAGCCATGCCCCATGTGCTTAGGAGCAATATACTGGGCACACCTTGATAAAATATATTACGCCAACACAAAAGACGACGCCAAAGACATCGGCTTCGACGACTCATTCATTTACGATGAATTAGCTCTTCCACCCATCAGACGTCGACTCCCATCCGAGCCGCTTATGCGTCAAGAAGCTCTGCAAGCATTCAGAATGTGGAAGGAAAAAGATGATAAGACGGAATACTAATATCATTGTTTTTATAGCTTATTTTCATTATTATTTTCAATGCCTTATGTTATATTCCCTATTGTACAACATAAAGCATTAAATACTTATAACTTATATATTATATTGAGGGTTTCGTTTTTACGGAACCCTCTTTTTATTATTATAAACCTCTTGCAGCGGGAATTATTAATTCTTTTCCATTTCTCCGTATACTAAAAGCTTTAATGAAGTCGTCTTACTTCGACCGATACGCGCGCTCACATCGACCGTTACTCATGCTCACATCGGTCGATACGCATGCTTACTTCGGTCGAAGTAAGACGACTTTGTTAAAGAATTTCAGAATCTCCATATAATTTGTTCTATAATCAGTCTTCACAGAAACGTAACACGCATGCATTATTGATGAAAAGTGCTCTGTATTTCTTTGCACCAGATTTTAGAGAGGACCATTATGGTCATAAAAGACAAACTATTAACTCATATGAGAACAACAACACAGTTTTTATTATGGCTGGTAATAGCCATATTCTTTCCATTGTTTGCATGCAACAATGAAAACAGTCCAGAAATCTCGGCAGACGAATTCAATGTAAGCATTGACCTGCCAAAGCAAGCTACAGTTACAAAGAGCGAAAGAATTTGCACTTTCAGCCTCACAGAAGGACAATCGCTCAAAGAATCAGACACATTCATCTTAGAATCGGACAATGGTATATCATACATTTGTCCGTTAGTTAAGGTAGAAGCTAATAATTTCAGCGTAAAGATTCCAAAAGATTGCGAAAGCGGTTACTACAATGTTTCTATAAAGCGCAACAATCGCAAGAAATCTGAAGGACGTATTTATATCAATCTTATCGATAAACTCGACTTCACTCTCGATAAGGGTACCACTGCATACGGTATCGTATCGTCGGAAGAAGGTGGTATTAAAGGTGTGGTAGTATCCGATGGCGAAGAAACCACCACTACCAACGAGCAAGGTATCTATCAGTTGAAATCGAAGAAGAAAAACGGATATGTTTTCATCTCGATTCCAGCAAATTACGAAGTGGCATCCGACGGCATTCTACCGTTGTTCTACAAATCATTTAAAGACAAAAGTAATGCGGATACCGCAGAACGCATCGACTTCAGTCTTAATAAGGTATCGGGCCAAGATGATTATAAGGTGTTCTTCTTGGGCGATATGCACTTGGCTAACCGCACTAACGACAATAATCAGTTTAAGGACTTCACCGATGATTTCAACAGCTACAGAAATCGCTTCCCAAACAAAAAGATGTACGCCATTACCTTAGGCGATATGACTTGGGATTTGTATTGGTACAACAATAAATATTCTATCCCTGAATACCTGAACACCATGAACAGTCAGGTAAAAGGCATACAGATATTCCATACTATAGGAAACCACGACTTCGACTATAAGGCTACTTCCGATTTCGAAGCCGGCTCTAAATTCAGAACCAATATAGCTCCGCTGTATTATTCGTTCAATATAGGTAAGGTACACTATGTAGTAATGGACGATATAGACTGCAGCAAATACGACGGTACCACTTCGCGCGCCTACGAGGTTCGCATTTCTACAGAGCAACTCAATTGGTTGGCTAAAGACCTATCTTACGTTGACAAAGAAACTCCGCTGATTGTAGTGATGCACGCTCCTGTATTCGCTACTTCAGAGAAAGAAGGATTTACACTCGACCATGACGAGCTTAACACCGCACAGTTGTTCAGCATACTGAAAGACTATAAAGTGCACTTTGTAAGCGGACATACCCACAGAAACTATAATGTACTACCTCAACATGCCGTAACCGGCGGACATGAGTTTTACGAACATAACACCGCAGCCATCTGTGCTTCTTGGTGGTGGTCGGGATATTTGACTCCAGGCGTACACATCAGCCTCGACGGAGCACCGGGTGGATATGGCATCTGGGATATAGCCGGAAAGGACTTTAAATACATATATAAGACTACCGGACGTAACGAAGATTATCAGTTCCGCACTTACGACTTGAATAATGTTCATTTCTCTATGGCCGATGTTCCATCAATGCCTACAAATGTACCTGATGCAGTAAAAGAGAAATACATGCAGTATGTAAACGCTTATCCGGCAAACTCTAACAACGAAGTACTTATAAATATATGGAACTGGAACCCACGCTGGACTCTGACCGTAACCGACGAGAAAGGAAACAACCTTACTACGAAAGAAGTATGGGCGTACGACCCGTTGCACATAGCAGCACTATCGGTTAAACGCTTCAACTCGGCAAATCTCAAATCGACTCCAGCCTTCATTACCGAAAAGGCTCCCCATTTCTTCAAGGTGAAAGCCAAAGATGCAGACACTGATTTAACAATCACTGTAAAAGACGAATTCGGACATACATGGACAGAAAACATGCAGCGTCCTAAAGCATTTTCAATAGACACTTATAAAGCAAACTGAGATTTATGAAAAGTATTAAGACTTTCATTATTCTGATTGTGTTCATAGTAGGGAGTGTATTCACTCTTTCGGCGCAAAGCAGAACCGTATCCGGAAAAGTATTCGACGAACAGAAAGAACCGCTCGTAGGAGTAACAGTAAGGACCAGCAATGCACAAAACGGAACTATCACTTCCGACGATGGTTCATTCAGTCTGCAGGTATCCAACCAAAACGTTGTTTTGGAATTCTCGTACATTGGCTACCAAGCACAGAATGTAAAGGTATCGCCTTCACAGAATAATATCAAAGTATACATGGCCGAAGATGCCGTAGTGCTGGGCGAGACCGTTGTGGTAGGTTATGGTACTCAGAAAAAAGTAAATCTTACCGGAGCCATCTCTACCGTAGAAAGCAAATCGCTTATAGACAGAGCTTCGCACTCACTAACTAATATGTTGCAAGGTTCGGTAGCCGGACTTAACATTACCACTTCGTCGGGTGTGCCGGGCAGTTCGCCAAGCATCAACGTGCGTGGTACCACTTCTATCAACGGAGCCAGTCCGCTAGTTCTTATCGATGGAGCGGAAGGCGACTTGAACCGCATCAACCCTAACGACGTTGAGTCTATTTCTGTCATAAAAGACGCTTCAGCAGCTGCAGTATACGGTGCACGAGCAGCCTTTGGTGTGATATTGGTTACTACCAAATCGGGTAACGAACAAAAAGGAAAAGCAACAGTTAGATATAGCGGACGTTTTGGATGGGAAGCACCTACAACTTCTACCGATTATGAAACAACCGGATATTGGTCGGTTTACACTATCAATAAGTTCTGGAAAGCCGATTCGGGTACACTGTACGTAAACTATACAGACCACGACATGCAGCAGTTGCTTGCTCGTGTAAACGATAAGACAGAGAATCCAGACCGCCCATGGATAGTAGAAGAAGAAAGAAACGGACGTAAGCAGTGGGTATACTATGGAAACTACGACTGGTGGCACATGCAGTATAGAGACAACCATCCCACACAGCAGCATAACATTTCGCTCAGCGGCGGAAACAAAGATGTAAAATACTTGGTTTCGGGAGCTTACGATTATCAGAAAGGTATCTTGAAAGAGAATCCAGATATCTATCGCAAGTATAATCTGCGCTCTAAAATAGATTTCACTATCAACAAATACGCTAAGTTGACCAACAACACCTCGTTCTATGGTTCTCAATACACATTTCAGGGCGACGGCAGTGTGCAAAACACATTAGCCTACGGATCAAGACATGCGTTGGCTTGTTTCCCTATGAAGAACCCTGACGGATCATGGCTTTACAGCACCCCGTATCTTAACTATAAGGTAGGAAACGGACGACACATTATATTAGGAGAAGGATCGCACCGCAACGTAAATCGTGCAAACGATTTCTCTAATACTACCCGACTGGTTATCACTCCTATAAAAAGCCTGAGCCTTACAGCCGATTTTACATACAGGCTGTATCAAACAAGAAACACCAACCGTTCTAACAATATCTATTTCCGTGAATATCCGGATGCCGAAATGGGAGTTTACGCTACAGGCGCCGGAGCAAACCAATTGGACGAATCGGTTAATACACGAAATTATTACTCGGCAAACGCATTCGCTAACTACGAAAATACATTCGGTCAGGCACACCACCTAACGGGCGTTATCGGTCTGAACTACGAAACATTAAGAATAAAGAACGTAAGTGCATACGGACAGAATCTTTCGTCTACTACCCTTGACGACCTTAACCTGGTAGGACAGAACTCGGAAGGTGAAACTATTACCGGAGTAGCGGGTGGACAGAACGAATATGCCTTGATGGGATTCTTCGGACGATTAAACTACGATTACAAAGGGCGATACCTGTTTGAAGTGAGCGGACGCTACGATGGTACATCTCGTTTCGCTAAAGGCAACCGCTGGGGATTATTCCCATCAGGTTCTATAGGATGGCGTATCTCTGAAGAAGATTTCTTCAAGCCGTTGCGTAATGTTGTAGACAATTTGAAGTTGCGTGCATCATTCGGTAGCTTGGGCAATCAGAACGTTTCTTCGTACTACACTTATATGCGACTGATTTCTATCAGCGACTTCAGTGCTTATTCGTTCAACGAAGGTAGTGCAATGGCTAAATACTCTACCCTAGGTGCTCCGGTAGCTTCTAACCTTACTTGGGAAACAGCGGAACAATGGGATGGAGGTCTTGATTTGGCCATGCTTAATAACCGCCTCAACCTGACAGCCGACGTATATGTACGTAACACCAAAAACATGTTGACCGACGGTGTGGAACTTCCTGCCGTATACGGAACAACCGTTCCGCAGATGAACACCGCCGACCTTAGAACCAAAGGATATGAACTGTCGCTTACATGGAGAGATCGTATATCAGTAGCCGGAAGCCCGTTGGAATATAGCCTCGGATTCAACCTCAGCGACTATCAAAGCCATATCACCAAGTATGATAACAAAGACAAGACTTTCGCCAAAAAGTATTATGAAGGTATGCGCATAGGCGAGATATGGGGATTCGTTACCGATGGATTATACCAAAGCACTGAAGAAGCACAAGAATACGCTAAAAAAGTCGATTTGAGCTACATCAACAAAAGAATCACTGGCGGATGGCAAGCAGGCGACTTGAAGTTTGTAGACTTAGACAATGACGGTATATTGGGCATCGGAAGCAATACCGTTGACAAACCGGGCGACCGCAAGATACTAGGCAATTCACTGCCAAGCCTTTCATACGGAATTAACGCCAGTGTACGTTGGTTAGGATTCGACGCTTCTGTATTCTTCCAGGGCACCGGAAACCATTATTGGTATCCTACCGGACAGGCTATGGGATTCTGGGGACCTTACTCTTACCCATACCTTACTTATCTGCAGAAAGATTTCTTGAAAGACGTTTGGGCTGAAGATAACCCCGATGCGTACTTTACACGTCCTATGGCATACTCTGCCACTTCTGGCCCTATGAGCTATGTAAACGACCGATACTTGCAGAACATACGCTATATGCGCCTTAAGAACCTCACCGTAGGATACACCGTACCGGTTAGTCTGACCAAAAAAATCGGCATAGACCAGATACGAGTTTACTTCTCAGGAGAAAACCTCTGTTATTGGTCGCCTCTGAAAAAGCATACCAAATACGTTGACCCGGAAGCCGCATTCAATCGTAGCAGCGGTGTAGACAACAACGCTTATTATCCGTGGCAGAAAACCTGCACATTCGGTGTAGACATTACTTTTTAATCAAAACTAAAGAGAATAACAATGAAACGAATTATAATAGGAGCAATATCAATGCTCACCGTACTGTCAAGTTGTGACAATCTGCTAGACTTGCAGCCCAAAAGCCAGATTTCACAATCGGATTACTTCAAGACCGAGACAGACTTACAAATGTTCAGCAATACTTTCTACAATAACTTATTGGATAAATCGCCATACGATAACCAAAGCGACTTGTATGTACAACAAAACTTATCTGATGAAATGCTTGGCGGAACCAAACGTATCGTTCCGGCATCGGGAGGCGGATGGTCGTGGGGCGACTTACGAAAAATAAATACCCTGCTGGCATATACCAGTCAGTGCAGCGATGCTAATGCCGCCATAAAATATAATGCCGTAGCACGTTTCTTCAGAGCGTTCTTCTATTTTGAAAAGATAAAACGCTTTGGCGATGTGCCTTGGTACGACGTAGAATTGGGTTCGGACGATGACGCACTGTATAAAGCACGCGACTCACGTCAACTGGTAATGACTCACATGATAGAAGATATAGACTACGCCATAGAGAACCTTCCGGCTAAGGCCGACGAAAAGAGCAGTCCGTACCGAGTAACAAAAGGTGCGGCATTGGCACTGAAATCGCGTTTCTGCCTGTACGAAGGTACTTACCGCAAATATCACGAAACAAAAGTAGACGGTGACTATACTTACTATCTGCAGCAAGCAGCCGACGCTGCCGAGACACTGATGAACAGAGGAGAATATAAACTATATACCACCGGACATCCCGACAACGATTATCTTACTCTCTTTGCCGAAGAAAACGCAAATCCCGACGAGTATATCTTCGCCATCAAGTTCGACTACGGATTGAATATCTATCACAACGCCACGGCACATACCATTGTACCTACACAAGGTCGCCCTGGACTTACCAGAAAAATGGTAAACATGTATCTTAAAAAAGACGGCTCCGCATTTACCGACCAAGAAGGATGGCAAACAATGACTTTCACCGACGAGGTTAAAGACAGAGACCCACGCTTGGCACAAAGCATCCGTACTCCGGGATATACCAGAATAGGTACTACTAAGATATTGGCTCCCGACTTATCGGTAAGCGTTACCGGATATCAGCCTATCAAGTTTGTGCAAGAACCTACAGCATCGGGCGGCAACGTAGACCGTAACGACCGCTCTACATGCGACCTTCCTGTATATAGATACGCAGAAGTGTTATTGAACTATGCCGAAGCAAAAGCCGAACTCGGAACTCTGACACAAGACGACTTGGATAAATCAGTAAACAAGATTCGTCAGCGTGTAGGAATGCCTGACTTGAATATGGCAAAAGCTAACGCCAACCCAGACAGATACCTGTCGGACGCAGAAACCGGATTCACCAATGTAACCGGAGCTAATAAAGGCGTTATTCTGGAGATACGCCGTGAGCGTGCCATAGAACTTACACAAGAAGGATTCCGCTATAACGACTTGGTACGTTGGAAAGCAGGCTACTGCCTTAATCAGTCCATCCGCGGAATGTATTTTCCCGGAAGCGGATCGTACGACCTCTCTGGCAACGGAAAAGCCGACATCATTCTCTATAACGAAGGCGAAGCAAAACCATCTGCCGGCGCTGGAGTGTTAGTGTACAAGATAGGAACTGACATCTTGCTTAGCGACAAAGACAAAGGATACTTAGACTATCATAAAAACATAGCCCGAACCAAGTTCGACGAAGTACGAGATTATCTATATCCTATTCCTATCAACGAACGTTCGCTCAACAATAATCTTACTCAAAATCCGGGATGGGCAGACGGATTGTCATTCTAAGTATTCATATTTACTAAAAGCATTTTAAAAGGATTATGAAATATATTAACTACATATTATTATCTCTTCTCTTCACCCTATCATGGGGTTGCAGCAAAGACGAAGGGACTTCATTATCGAAAGCAGTATTGGCAAGCGCCTCTTCTTTGAGCTTTGATGCTAAAGAGGCCGATTCGAAAATAATAACCGTATATGCCGATGCCGACTGGGTATCGGAATGCCCCGACTGGGTTACGGTTTCTCCGGCACAAGGCAACGGAACTATGGATGTAACCATATCTGTAACCGACAATATGCGTGACGGAGCTACCGATAATCCGCGTAAGGCGACTTTGGTTTTCAAAGGTGCTACATTGGCAAGCCGTACAGACGTTATCGTAATGCAAGCAGGCGACAAGTATCGCGATTGCCAAGAATATCAACTTAGTGAACTAAAATCATTGGCCGACGAAACTGTAGTATCAATAAAGAACGTATTAGTATCTGCCATCACCGACGAAGGATTCATGGCTACCGATACAGAACACGGAAGCAACATGTATATGCAGGGCAACGCTACAGTACAGATAGGCGACAAAGTTTCTGTGAAAGGAAGCAAAGCTACAGATATGCAGTCGCTCGCTTATGTAGCGGTAGATGAAGTACAGACTGTTTCTACAGGAAACGCTGTAACTTACCCTAAAGCGGAAGACATCACAAAGACTATAGATAAATACAATTCTACCGACAGAACGTATATCTCCGTAAGCGGTGTGTTAGACGGAAACAAAATAAATGTAAGCGGAGCTTCTTATGCCGCAAGCATTTCTGATGCCACCGGAAAACTGAATATTTCAGAACTTAACGGACATAACGTAACTGTCAAAGGATACTTTGCCGGAGTAGCGGCTCCAGTAGTTAAACTTATGGCTACAGAGATAGAAGATAAAGGAACAGTAGAAACAGTATACTTCTTCGACGATTTTGAATGGGTATCACAGTGGGCACAAGCAGGAAATGCCGGACAAACCGTAGAGAACGATGATGCCAACGCCAAAGCTCCAAACATCTTCACAACAGATGGAATAGGTACAGAATTCATAAACGAACTGGAGAAAGTTCGCGGATATACATTGGTATACCGTAATGCATCTAACAACATGGCCGATGCCGTATATCTGCAAAGCAATTATCTGAAGTTCGGAAAAACCAGTTTCGAAGCAGGAATCACACTTCCGTCTATCAGTGGCATACCGGCAGGCGAAGCACTTACTTTATCGTTCGACTGGTGCCCGATGATAACCGGATCGCATAACTTCGATAATACAAAACTTGCCGTAGTGATTTCGGAAGACGGCAAAGACACAGAAATTACAACCCTCTCCCACTCGTTTGTAAAGACCGACAAGATGGCGTGGCTTCACGCAAATGTAAGCCTCAGCGGATTGACTATCACAGCGAAAACCAAGATAACCATCCGCACCAAAGAATGGGATGCAGCCAACAAATCACAACGCCGCTGGTTCCTCGATAACATCAAGCTGAAAAAAGCAAAATAACAGCCCACACCACACAAATAGACATAAAAAAAGTTGGGAGACCTCATTTCTGAAGTCTCCCAACTTTTTTATGTCATTCGCTTACGCGATACGATTTATTCGGGAATTACATCATTCCACCCATGCCGCCCATGCCCGGAGCAGCCGGCATTTCTGGTTTGTCTTCCTTCTTCTCTACGATTACACATTCTGTAGTAAGAAACATACCAGCGATAGATGCCGCATTTTCCAAAGCTACACGAGTTACCTTAGCCGGGTCTACTACACCTGCAGCGTGCAAGTTTTCGTAAACATCGGTACGAGCGTTGTAACCGAAGTCGCCTTTACCTTCACGTACTTTCTGAACTATTACAGCGCCTTCTTTACCAGCGTTAGCTACAATCTGACGCAAAGGCTCTTCGATAGCACGTTTGATGATTTCGATACCGGTAGTTTCGTCAGCGTTATCGCCCTTCATGCCTTCCAAAGCGTCTATGGCACGGATGTAAGTTACACCACCGCCCGGTACGATACCTTCTTCTATAGCGGCACGAGTAGCGCACAATGCATCGTCTACACGGTCTTTCTTTTCTTTCATCTCAACTTCTGAAGCTGCACCTACGTAAAGTACTGCTACACCGCCAGCCAACTTAGCCAAACGTTCCTGCAATTTTTCCTTATCGTAGTCTGAAGTAGAGTTCTTCATTTCAGCCTTGATCTGGTTGATACGTTCCTGAATGTTTTCCTTGTTACCAGCACCGTTTACGATAGTAGTGTTTTCTTTAGAGATAGTAACCTTATCGCAAGAACCCAACATTTCGATGGTAGCCTGTTCCAACTTCAAGCCCTTTTCTTCGCTGATAACAACACCGCCTGTCAATACCGCGATATCTTCCAACATAGCCTTACGACGATCGCCGAAGCCCGGAGCCTTAACAGCACAGATCTTCAACTGACCACGCAGACGGTTAACTACCAAGGTAGTCAATGCTTCGCTGTCTACATCTTCTGCGATAACCAACAAAGGACGTCCGCTCTGTACAGCCGGTTCCAAGATAGGCAAGAAATCTTTCAAGTTAGAAATCTTCTTATCGTAGATAAGGATGTACGGATGCTCCATAACGCATTCCATCTTTTCTGTATCTGTCACGAAGTAAGCCGACAAGTAACCGCGGTCGAACTGCATACCTTCTACTACACCGATGGTAGTATCAGTACCCTTAGCTTCTTCTATAGTGATAACACCATCCTTAGAAACCTTACGCATAGCGTCGGCAATCAACTTACCGATAACAGGGTCGTTGTTTGCAGAAACGGTAGCAACCTGTTCAATCTTATCGTAGTTATCGCCTACCTTTTCAGCCTGAGACTTGATAGATTCTACTACCTTAGCAACAGCCTTGTCGATACCACGTTTCAAATCCATAGGATTAGCACCTGCGGTAACGTTCTTCAAACCTACGCCTACGATAGCCTGAGCCAATACGGTAGCGGTAGTAGTACCATCACCTGCATCATCGCCAGTCTTTGAAGCTACAGATTTAACAAGCTGTGCGCCTGTGTTCTGGAACGGGTCGGCCAATTCTACTTCTTTAGCTACAGTAACACCGTCTTTAGTGATGTGCGGAGCACCGAATTTCTTTTCGATAATAACGTTACGTCCTTTCGGGCCGAGGGTTACCTTAACAGCGTTAGCCAATTCGTCAACGCCTTTTTTCAACTGATCACGAGCGTCAATGTTGAAAAGTATATCTTTTGCCATAATAAATTTCCTTTCTTTTTTGTTTTATAAAACCATCATTTACATTATCCCAAAACGGCAAGAATATCGCTCTGGCGCATAATCAAATACTTTTCTCCTTCGTGTTCTATTTCTGTACCTGAATATTTGCCATACAATACGGTATCACCTTCTTTAAGAACCATTTCTTCGTCCTTAGTGCCATGGCCTACAGCCACTACCTTACCCTGCAACGGTTTTTCTTTTGCAGTGTCGGGGATGATAATACCACCAATTGTTTTTTCTTCAGCCGGAGCTGGAAGAATCAGAACTCTGTCTGCTAACGGTTTAATGTTCATAGTGCTATATTTTTATATTATTAATTTTAAATTTCAATGCCCGATACCACAACCGGGCGATTTCAGTCTTGCGAAAAATATGCCAAAGCTTTCTGTCTGACAAAATGACAAAAGTATATATGACATGTAACCGCGCGACTGCCATTTTTACGTTTTTACTTTTATGGCACTTGTAGAAGCTGTTTTTTTTACGTATCATTGTTGCGGTTTACACCATCTACTAAAAACACCTTATATATATGGATATAATTTATTTGGCTGTCGGAGCATTGTTAGGCGTATTGACCGGATACATGGCTGCGGCACGAAAGAGCGGGATATTGAAATCGCAATTAGAATCAGAACAAAAGCATAGCCGCGAAATGGTGGCTGCGGAGCAAGCACGTGCAGCCCAACAGATAGGTTCTCTACAGAAGGAATACGAAAAGCTACGCAATGAGTTTGACCGTCAGTTGCAATATACGGCTTCTGTCTCTACCGAGAGAAAAGCCTTGCAAGAGAAATTGAATAACCAGCAGAAAGAGACCGAAGAACTTCACAAGCGATTCAGCTTGGAGTTTGAGAACATGGCAAACAAGATATTTCAGCAGAAAACCGAGACTTTCAACAAGTTGAGTGCTGAGAGCCTAAGTGCTCTGCTCAAGCCGTTCGATGAAAACCTGAAGGAGTTCAAGCACCAAGTAGCAGAGGTGTACGATAAGGAGTCGAAGCAACGCTTCTCGCTGGAAGACCGCATAAAAGAATTGGTTCAGCTCAACAAACAGATTAGCGATGACGCCAACAACCTGACTCGTGCGCTGAAAGGCGATTCCAAGATGCAGGGCAACTGGGGAGAGATGATTTTGGAAACGATACTCGAAAACTCTGGTCTGCGTGAGGGAGAGGAATACTTCAGACAAGGTTTTCTGAAAGACGAAAACGGCGAAGTAATACGCAACGAAAGCGGACAGCGGATGCAGCCGGACGTGATTGTTAAGTACCCCGACGACCGACAGGTAATCATAGACTCTAAAGTATCGCTCACGGCATACGCCGGATATGTGGCAGCTACCGACGATGAAGAAAGAAACCGACTGCTGAAAGCGCATATCGCCTCAGTAAAAGCACATATCGATGAGCTTAGTGCCAAGGATTATTCTAAATACGATGTATCGTCATTAGATTTCGTAATGATGTTTGTTCCAAACGAACCGGCATACGTATTGGCGTTACAGCAAGATCCCGATTTATGGAACTATGCCTACAAGAAGAAGGTAGTGTTGATGAGTCCCACTAACTTGATAGCCGCCCTGCGATTAGCGCTCGACTTATGGAAGCGTGAGTTTCAGGAGAAAAACATAATGGACATAGTAAACAGAGGCACAGTGTTATACGAAAAATTGGTAGGATTTACAGATACCTTCCTAAAGATAGGCGACACACTTAAATCGGCTTCAACAGCATACGATACAGCGTTAGGTCAACTGTCTAACGGACGCGGAAATGTAGTCCGTCAAGCGGAAATGCTGAAAGACCTGGGCATTACCCCCAAGAAACAATTCTCGCCACGCATAGCAAGCAAAGACGAGAACGACCACATGCTAAACGATAGGATATAACATACTAATATGTAGTATTCTTTTACCAAAGGAAACTGAAGTGTTAATGCTCATCAACTAAAATTCAGTTGCTTGTTTTTAGAAGGAATCGGCCCTACAGCACCTTCTGGATGGGGTAAAAGAAGAATGCAATAAAATAATAAAAGAATGCAAATGGACAGCTTGCAATATGCGAATGGCAGAATGAAAGAATGCAATCTTTTTTTCGCGACTCGCATTCTTTTTTCCCGCATTTTACGAGTAAATTTCCATGTACAAGAATATTACTAACAAAAAATCCCGGCAAATCAACATAACAATGCTGTTTGCCGGGACATTAAGCCTTTATAATGAATTATAGCAATTTCAAATCGCTGGTGAAAACATCAATCTCGTCAGCCCACCACGGGCCAATGCCGATGCAAGTCTTAGTTTCCTGTCCGTGAAACTCCGTAAGCCCGGCATCGACTATCATCGAAACCGGAATTTCCGGATTCTCATCTTGTATGCGCTGATATAGAGATACAAGCTCCTCCTCTGAGTTGACGTACAGACAAATCTTGGCGTACAAGCCGTTAAGCCATTCTGCCAACGGAGAATCATCGCCATACGTTAATGTAAACGTGGTCTTTCCGTCCGCCTCCGTGCAACTGAACAAAGAAAGCAACGCATCGACCGAAGCATGAGAACCCTGAGCAATCATCTTACCCTTGCGCATGTTCAAATCCTTACGCATCACTATTACTTGTTTCACTGCGCGTTCTTCCATATCAATCAAGCTTTTATAGCATCAATCAGCTCGTCGGGAGTAACCAACGACTGCTCGCCAGTAGTCATGTTCTTCAATGTCAGTTTACCTTCGTTCATCTCGTTTTCGCCTACGATGGCAACAAACGGAATGGCTTTGTTGTTAGCGTATCCCATCTGCTTCTTCATCTTAGCGCTATCCGGATAAATCTCGGCACGAATGCCTGCCGCACGCACCTTAGCCAAAACAGGAAGTACGTATGCAGCCTCGGCATCGCCAAAGTTGACGAACAACAACTGAGTTCCGTCTACAGCATCCTTAGGATAAAGGTCGAGCTGATTCAATACATCATAAATACGGTCTGCACCGAACGAAATACCTACGCCCGACACGCCTTCCATACCGAACACGCCGGTAAGGTTATCGTAACGGCCACCACCGCTGATACTTCCAATCTGTACATCGAGAGCCTTAACTTCGAAAATGGCTCCGGTGTAGTAATTAAGTCCACGCGCCAAAGTCAAATCAAGCTCAACATCCGACTGAATGCCAAGTCCTGCAATGGTCTTCAAAATAAATTCGCTTTCTTCTACACCCTTCAAACCAGTTTCTGAAGCCGCCAAAACAGTCTTCAAAGTTTCCAACTTCTCTTCGTTTGTACCGCTCAGCAAGATAATAGGCTGCAACTTGTCGATAGCCTCTTGCGGAATACCCTTAGAAGCCAACTCGGCATTCACATTGTCGAGACCAATCTTATCGAGCTTATCGATGGCTACGGTGATATCTACAATCTTGTCAGCCTCACCAATGATTTCGGCAATACCCGAAAGAATCTTACGGTTATTGATTTTGATAGAAACACTAATACCGAACTTGCGGAACACAGTATCTATCATCTGAACCAATTCTACTTCATTAAGCAAAGAGTTGCTGCCTACCACGTCGGCATCGCACTGATAAAACTCGCGGTAACGACCCTTCTGCGGACGGTCGGCACGCCAAACCGGCTGAATCTGAAAACGCTTGAAAGGGAATGCTATCTCATCGCGATGCATCACCACGTAGCGTGCAAACGGCACTGTCAAATCATAACGCAATCCTTTCTCGCAGAACTTGCTAGCCAACTTAGCGGCGTTACGGCTCAACAATTCCTCATCGGTAAGTCCAGAGAAATAATCGCCCGAGTTCTGAATCTTGAAAAGCAACTTGTCGCCTTCATCGCCATACTTGCCCATCAAAGTCGACAAATTCTCCATAGACGGAGTCTCAATCTGCTGAAATCCATACAGATAAAAAACTTCGCGAATGGTGTTGAATATATAATTACGCTTCGCCATCTCTACAGGCGAAAAGTCTCTTGTACCTTTTGGTATACCCGGTTTTGCTGCCATAATCAATGTTTTATTTTATTTTATTGGGTGCAAAGATAATGAAAATGAGATTATCAGTCACGACGGTTGCTATAAATCATGATATAATAAACAAGTGTAGCCAACGAGCTAAGCGCTGCAACTACGTATGTATAAGCTGCCGCCTTGAGCGCACTCTGTGCCTGCTGATGGTTAAATGCATTGGTGATGCCGGCTCTGTTAAGCCATACCAGCGCACGACGGCTTGCGTCTATCTCTACCGGAAGAGTTACAAAGCTGAATAAGGTAGACATAGCAAACAGACAGATACCGATAAGCAACAGCTGAGGAAATGTATTAACCATGAAAATACCTGCCAGCAATACCCACGAAACGATAGACGATGAGAACTGCACTACCGGAACCAACGCCGAGCGCAACTGCAACGGAGCATAGGCGCGAGCGTGCTGAACGGCATGTCCGCACTCGTGCGCTGCAACTGCCGCTGCCGATACGCTACACGTATTATATACGCCTTCGCTCAAATTCACTGTTTTATTAGATGGGTTATAATGATCGGTAAGCATTCCGCCTACGCTAGTAACCTTTACATCATATATACCATTGTCGTGAAGCATCTTTTCTGCGATTTCTCTTCCCGTCATGCCGTTAGCTATAGGAATTTTAGAATACTTTTCGAACTTGCTCTGCACGTTGTGTTGTACAATATAGCTGATAATAGCGATGCCGATAAATAAAATCCAATACATATTTTTCTAATTTTAGTGTTAGTTATAATCAAGATTGATACAAATATCTTGCCAAAGGTAAAAAAAAGAGAGACTATACAATAATACACGACATTCTTTTGACTATTATTAAGAGCCTTTTACGGTTTTCTTTCATCAATATCATCGCTATTCCTTATCTGAGCAGTATAAAATTCGCAATAATAATATGTTGATTATCTGCGATATATCTATACATATTTAAAATAAACGATATTTTTCTGCAAAATTATTTGGTAGATATTACAAAAACATCTACATTTGCACTCACAATCAAGAAATGATAGCGCCGATGATTCGCTAGCTCAGCAGGTAGAGCACAACACTTTTAATGTTGGGGTCTTGGGTTCGAGCCCCAAGCGGATCACCACAAGAAGCAGTTATTCTGAAAAGAGTGACTGCTTTTTTGTTCTTATACACTTTTATATTGGAGCTGACGCTACAGCTCCAATATAAAAGTAGTATGATATCCCACTACAGGTCTGTCGGCAAGCCAAAGGTTGCCGTGACACGCTATCATCATCTGCCGAGCCAATGAGAGACCTATGCCCTGCCCCGTTTTCTTTGTCGTGAAGAACGGAATAAAGATTTCGCGCGATTCTTCGGGCAGAATGAGTTTTCCGTCGTTGCTTATCAGCAGCCGGATATTGTTTTTATACCCATCCGCATGACTGCTTCCATTATAACTTATACTGATGTCTATAGTATGCGCTTCTGCTTCGATAGCGTTCTTTACTATATTCGTTATCACTTGGCGGAACATTCCGTGGTCGGTATCTACCGTAGTTACGCCACTTAGATTGATATTCCATTCCACTTCGGGATATAGCGCTTTTATCGTATTGATAAATTGAGGCAGATTGAGAGACTGAATGTCTGCCGGCTGCAGTTGAGTAAGTTTACGATAGATATCGACAAAGGTAGAAAGACCGAGACTTGTGTCATATATGGCTCGCATCCCCTCCTCTAACGGTGTATCCTTAACGAGCGGCGAACCGATATACGCCTGCGTGATGCTCTGTATTGGTGCTACCGCATTCATGATTTCGTGCGTCAGTACACGTGTAATGCGTTGCCAAGACTCTACTTCATTTCGTGCAAGCAAGCGGTTTATCTCGCTACCCATGTCGTTTAGGGCAGATTGAAGTTCGCGTTCGCCCGGAAGAAGTCGGTCAGTCGGCAAGCGGAAAGTAAAGTCACGATTGCGCAGAGCTTCACGCATCAATCTGGCACGCAATGCCAACAGTCGCTGGTGTCTCCATTGCCAGATAAGAATGACGACAATCAGTATCACTAAAGCAGATATAATATAATAAGGATTCATCTTTTTATTTCTTCAGTTTCTTATATAAAGTCTGACGGGTTATGCCAAGCATCTCGGCAGCGCGACTCACATTGCCGTGGCATTGCTCCACAGCCCGCTGCACGTGCTCTTGCTCTACTTGGTCGAGCGGCATTACTTGTCTATTCTTGTCGATAGCATCGTGCAATGTAGAGATTAGCTTTTCATTATCCCAAGGCTTGGTTACGAAATCGGCAGCACCGTATTTCAGTCCTTTCACCGCCAGTTGCACATCGGCATAGGCAGTTATCAGGATGACTGGCGTATTAGGATAGAATTTCTTTACGGTACGTAGCCAAAAGAGTCCGTCCTGACCCGAATTGACTCCGAGCGAGAAATTCATGTCGAGCAATACGGCATCTACTGCCTCTTCTTTGGCAAGCGTAGCCACAAGCGTGTCGGGCGACGACAACGTAACTATACGCTCGAAATCCATGGCGAGACAAATCTTCAGAGCCGTAAGGATAGCCTTGTTATCATCGACTACCACAATGGTATTGTAGGGATGGTTCATATATAATGCCTGTTTTAATCATATACAAAAATACAAATATTCTATATAAACCGAATGCACAAGCGGCAGGCAGAAACAACTTTTGCGCAAGCCTTATCTACTATTGTATGATTATCATACACTTTTCGGCAAATGTGTTCCGAAGAGCGTGTTTTCTTAAATATCAGTGAATATGCAGCTGATGATTCTCTTTAGATTTGCAGCGTAAGAAACAATCAAAGACATGATTAAAAAGTTATTTCCGTTAATATTCATCTTGGCAGCCAACGCCAATATTAATGCTGCCGAGCCTTGGACGGTAGAGCGTTGTATGCAGTATGCGGCAGATAATAGTCACACCGTACGTCAGCAGCGTTTCGCTCTCGATGATAGTCGCGCTATGAAGACACAAGCTATAGGCGAGTTTCTTCCTAATATATACGGCTCGGTGTCAGGGCAGATGAACTTCGGACGTGCTATCGACCCCGAAACAAATACATATACCGATGTAAGCACATTATATAATGGCTACGGACTACAGGCATCGCTGACTATATTCGACGGTCTACAGCGTTACAACGAACTACGCATGGCTAAAGCGAATGTAGCTATGGGGCGAAGCGGTGTGCAGGCAGAGAAAGACGATGTGGCACTGAAAGTGTACAAGGCATATATGGAATTGATATACTGCCAAGGAGCCGTAGAACAGACAATGAAGAAGCGTGACGAGAGTAGTGCATTGCTTCATCAAACCAAGGTTATGGCAGAGGTTGGACAAAAGAGCGATGCCGACGTAGCGCAGATGCGTGCCACTCTCGCTGCCGACGAGTACGAGCTTACGCATATGCAGACACAGACTACTAAAGCCCGACTCGCCTTAAAGCAGCTGATGAATTATCCGGTAGACTCTACGCTAACCGTAGCGCAACCGAGTCTTAGTGATGAACCAACGATTACCGAAAGTTCTGAACAGATATCAGCATACGCCGCCATAGCCAACCCACGCATCATCAAGGCACAACAAGGTGTAGATGCGGCTCGCTATAACCTGCGTGCGGCACGTGGTGCATTGCTTCCGTCTATTTCATTATCGGGCGGCGTGTCAACCTCGTTCTACAGAAATATGGATAATAATGAGTATGTTCCCTTCTCGCAACAGTTCAAGAATAACGCCGGAGAGTTTGTTGTACTATCGCTCTCTGTTCCGATATTCAACCGACTATCTACCGCCTCTAACATTCGCCGGCGCAAGATAGCACTCGACCAAGCCAGAGAGAACCTTGAATATGAACAGTCTGAATTACGACGCATAATAGTAGAAGCGGCGAAGGATGTAGAAAACAGTTCGATAGAAGTAATGAAGATGCAGGAGCAGGTAGAGGCGGATAGCATAGCAACGCATCTTACTACGCGTAAATACGAAGAAGGACTCGCCTCACCTATAGATGTAAAAACGGCAAGCGTAACACTGTTGCAGAGCCGGGTAAAGCTACTGCAAAGCCGACTGACAATGGCATACAACCGACGGTTGCTGGCTTATTACAGAGGGGAAAGGTTATGGAAGGAATAAAAAAACAAAAGATATTATGGATAGACCTATAGAAAAGAAATCATTTCCACGCCGCTATGCCGGATATATTGCAGCGGCAGTAGTAGCTGTGGCGTTGCTTGCATGGCTTATATTCGGAAGTACGGCAAGCACAATAACCATCGATAGCAATGAAATTACCATTAGCGATGTTACACGTGGAGAGTTCGACGATTATGTAAGGCTCAACGGACAGGTTGTCCCCATTCAGGTGGTACAAATCTCTCCTGAAGAGGGAGGAATAGTGCGCGAGAAAGTAGTGGAAGAAGGTACACGGGTACGCAAGGGCGACGTGATACTGCGACTAAGCAACAGCAGCCTCGACCTGCAGATTCTAAATGCGGAGGCGGAACTTGCCGAAAAACAAAATCTTCTGCGAAATACTCAGATTACTATGCAGCAGGACCAACTAAACAACCGTACCGAACAAGCCACACTCGATATGGACTGCGAACGTAAATTGCGTGCCTACAAGCAGAATTCACGTTTGTACAACGAGAAGCTTATCAGTCAAGAGGAGTTCTTGAAGAGCCGTGAAGACTACGATCTAGCCCGCCGTAAGCAGCAGCTCATCGGACAGCGGCTCAACCAGGATAGTCTTTACCGCCATGTGCAGATGGAACAAATGGAAGATAACTTGCAGAATATGCGAAAAAACGTGCTGCTGGTACGCGAGCGCAAGAATAAGTTGGAGGTTCGCTCTAACATAGACGGCGAACTGGGATTACTCGATGTAGAACTTGGACAAAATATTCAGGCTGGTCAAAACATAGGGCAGATAAACGACTTGAGCGACTTCAAGATTGAGACAAATATAGATGAGCACTATATAGACCGTGTACGCGCAGGACTTACTGCCACCATCACTCGCGACGGAAAACAGTATCAGCTACGTGTGCGTAAGGTATATCCCGAAGTGCGCAACGGTTCTTTCCGCACAGACTTCGTGTTCGAAGGCACTCGTCCGGAGCAGATGCGCAGCGGACAGACTTACTACGTAGAGCTGGCACTCGGAAAATCATCGCAGGCTACGCTCATTCCTCGCGGCACCTTCTTCCAGATTACTGGAGGCAACTGGATATTCGTTCTCGATCGCTCTAACAAGAAGGCGTACCGACGTAACATCAGCATAGCACGGCAAAACCCTCAATACTATGAGGTTACCGAGGGACTGGAACCGGGCGAGCGTGTAATAACAAGCGGATATGAGGCGTTCAAAGATAATGAGGTATTAATATTAAAATAAGAAGCAATAAATACGGATACTTAAAAAGACTGAATTATGATAAAGACAGAAAAACTTATTAAGGTTTTCCGCACGGAAGAGGTGGAGACCGTAGCACTGAACGGCGTTAGTATAAATGTTGAGGATGGCGAGTTTGTAGCTATCATGGGTCCGAGCGGATGTGGCAAATCTACATTGCTAAACATACTGGGACTTCTTGACAATCCCAACGGAGGCGAGTATTGGCTCGACGGGGAATCGGTGGGTAATCTCAAGGAAAAGGATCGAACCAAATATCGCCGCGGACGCATCGGCTTCGTTTTTCAGAGTTTCAATCTGATTGACGAGTTGACTGTAGAAGAAAATGTCGACCTGCAGCTACGCTACCTCGGTGTTCCGTCGAAAGAGCGACGTGAGCGTGTAACCGAAATACTGCGAAAGGTAGGACTGAGCCAGCGTGCCAAGCATTATCCGCAGCAACTATCTGGTGGACAGCAGCAGCGTGTGGCAATAGCGCGTGCCGTAGTGGGAAAACCTAAATTAATACTTGCCGATGAACCTACTGGTAACCTCGACTCAAAGAGCGGACAGGCTGTAATGGAACTGCTCTCGCAACTCAACGCCGAGGGAACAACAATCGTGATGGTAACTCACTCGAAACATGATGCGCTGATGGCGAATAGAATAATCAATCTGTTCGACGGACAGGTAGTAGACAATAATAACATTCTTTAGGAGGACAGCGTATGAAAAGCTTATTATATATGTTCAGGCGCTACCGCCTTGCCACCCTACTTAACCTTTTGGGCTTGGGTATAGCCGTAGCAACCTTCTATCTCTTCATGACGCAGGTGATATATAATCGCACCTACAATCATAACATTTATAATCATGAACAGATGTATCGTCTGGAAATTAACAGTAATCTGTTTGGTGATGACTTGAGCTGCAAAATTTGTCGTCCGTTTGTTACGATGCTAAAGGATATTCCACAAGTAAAGGATGCTACTTACATCAGTCCGTATCTCAACCAGGTGGAAATAAAAGTTGGCGAACGCACCTTAACTGTACCTGTATTTTATATGGGTAAGCCTGGTATCGAGTTCTTCACAGGCAAGCTGATCTCAGGCTCAAGCAAGACATGGGGAACAGGAACGGGAGCTACCGCCATAGCATCACGAAGTTTAGCCGAGAAGATGTTCGGCACAGCAAACGCTGCTGGAAGGACGTTTGCATCTGAAAATAACGGTGAGACTACCATCGTCACCGTGGTAGGTGTTAGCGAGGATATGCCCGACAACTGCACCTTACCAAACGGTTTATATATCTGCGATAAAGAAAACGGATTGACCAACTGGAGCGAATGGAGCTATGACATCTATGTGCGCCTTGATCACGCAGCCGACACTGAAAAGGTTTTGCGTGCCTTGAAACTCGGCTTTATGAAAAGCAACGGTATCAGCGAAGAGCAAGAAGAACAATTCGACAAAGAAGTAAAAATGAAGTTCCGCCTCACACCGGTAGACGATATCTACTTCACTGGGATAGGTCTTAAAGACAAAGGCAACCGCAACTTGGTGAACGTACTTACGGTGGCATCGATATTCGTGCTGTTTATAGCTATGCTTAACCTGCTCAACTTCTCGCTTTCTGAGATACCGATGCGTATGCGCGGCATCAACACACGCCGTGTTATGGGAGCGTCGATAGGCAGTCTGCGAATGAAAATGATAATGGAGAACGTGTTGTTTGCTTTCGTAGGATTGATAATCGGTTTCTTGCTGATTGTAATTTTCCAGCGTAACGAGGCTTGCATAAAGCTCGTTTCAGGCGATATTGATTTCTCTTCACATTGGGCTCTCACTATCGTCATGATGGTGGCGGCTCTCATCGTTGGCGCATTGTCGGCAGTCATCCCTGCTTTCTACAGCACATCATTCACTCCTGCTATGGTGCTTAAAGGATCTTTCGGTCTTTCGCCACGCGGCAGACAGTTGCGAATGACGATTATGGCGGTACAATTTTGCGTAGCTTTCGCCTTGGCTATATATATAGGTGTGATGACGTGCCAGTCGAGCTACATCTTCAATAGTGATTACGGATTCAACAAGGACGAGGTTTTCTACACACGGTTATCGAATGAGGGGCTTACTAAAAAGGATGCCATACGTGCAGAACTGAAAAAGCTGTCGTTTGTAGAAAGCGTTGGCTTTGCTCAAAAAGCTGTAGGCTCAGGCGATGAGTACATGGGCTGGGGACGCGGTTCTGACAGTCATCAAATTTCGCTCCAAGTAGTACCGTGCGACTATGAATATCTACGCACTATGGGACTAAAGATTACAGAAGGACGCGATTTCCGCGAATCGGATAGTAAGACGGGAGCTTACGTACTAAACCAAACTGCTATGGAACAATACAATTGGCTTGTAGTGGGAGACTCCATCGGAAGACAGAACAACTGGGGAAGCATGAGCAATTATCTTATTGTAGGCGTTTGCAACAATTTCAAACTAAAATCTATGCGTAAAGATAATAGCCGCATAGCTGTAGCATTCATAGTTATGGGCCCCGATATGGAGCAATGGGGCGACCGTTGTTTTCAGATATTTGTACGTGTAGCAAAAAAACAGGATAAGATTGCAGCCAAGCGTCGCATAGCAGAGGTCATAAATAAGATAGACGGTTCTGAGAAATATGATATGAAGTTCCTGAATGACGATCTGCAACAGACATACGTCGATGAGTTCCGCTTCATCTCTCAAGTAAAGCTGTTCGCCATCATCTGCATCATCATAACCATTATCGGTGTATTCTCGCTCACGATGTTTGAGACTGAGTATCGTAGAAAAGAGATTGCCATACGTAAGGTGATGGGTAGTTCTGTGGGTGCAGTGGTTCGACTTTTCGCCATGCGCTATGCCGTACCGCTTGTAGCATCGTTCATAGTAGCAGCTCCTTTGGGATGGTGGTTGAGCCAGCAATGGCTACAAAGCTTTGCCGAACACACTCCGATATATTGGTGGTTACTTCCTATAGCTTTCATCATAGTATCGGCAGTGGTGATACTTACTGTTGTAGTTCAGTTATGGCGTGTAGCTACTGCAAATCCTGTAGAAAGTATTAAGACTGAGTAATTTATTTATTAGCATCTTTATAGTAATAGCCTGCCAACCTTTTTATAAGATTGGTGGGCTTTGTTTTTTGCCATACAGATGGGTTTCTGGAAAGGCTGTTCTGGCACTGAAAAATAAATTCGCTTCTCTCAAACAGCATTTTTCAGCACCGCCCGTCGATTCCTCCGATTACGCCCCGACACCTAGGCCAATCATCTTTCACTCCAAAGAGCTTACAGAGTTCTTCTATTGATGGACTTACTAATAATGAAAAGAATAAATAATATAGGGACATTGAATTATAAATGCTGAGCCTATATAATAAAACCTGAAGATGATATATAATTAGGTGTCTGAAGGTGTCCGAAATAATCGCTCGCCCTCGAAAGTCAATGGATATAGGCATAAAAAAATTCCCCTCACAACTGAATGTCGTGAGGGGAACCAAGACGGCGACTACCTACTCTCCCACTTGCGCAGTACCATCGGCGTGACGAAGCTTAACTTCTCTGTTCGGAATGGGAAGAGGTGGAACCTTCGTGCAATAGTCACCTGAATTTCTTTTATTTCAGCTCTGCTGAACATGAATCACAAGCAAAGCGGACTGTCAAGAGTCCGAACGTATATGCCACCCTCCGTGAGAAAGGAAAGTGAACGGGCAATTAGTAATGCTCGGCTTTGGTGTCTCCACCTTTACACCTGCAT
>OJKP01000278.1_pt1 | contig 40861 bp, 20 predicted proteins | sample 1596521 | NCBI WGS metagenome assembly OJKP01 (sample SAMEA4350130, study PRJEB24818) | metagenome | biome: human; feature: gut; material: faeces | place: Denmark | collected 2013-09
TTATCTTTATTGTTTAGCGATTATAAAGATACTCATTTTCTGTGAGTTATACAAACTTCAGAGCCTTTTTTATTCCAAAATTACGTTAAATCACGCTTGTGAATTTTCACTTGCGAAACTTTAGTAATTGATAAACATGAATATAAAATCAGGATATAGAATAATAAATTGAAAAATTAAAACATTTTATGGATATGAAGAAATATTTATTTATAGCAGCTTCTGCACTCGCACTTGCAAGCTGCTCAAGTGAAGACTTCGTCGGAACAGAAGGCGGAAATGTTGAGACTGGCGCCAATCAGGCGATTAACTTTAGTGGAAATGCCGGCAAGATTACTCGTGCCACATCTAACGAGGGAACTCCAGAGAAGATGCTCGACTACCAGTTCAAGGTTTATGGTGTGAAGAAGATGAGAAAAAACGGGGTAGATATGTTTGAACCTTCATTCACTAATTATTCTGTTTGGTATGATGAAGCAAAAAACACTACCTCAAATACTAATGGATGGGAGTACGTAGGAAATAAAAAAGATGCAACTTATGGTTCTGGAAATGTTAAACTACAAAATGACCAATATATTAAGTATTGGGACTACGCAGCTGAAGAGTATCACTTCGTTGCAGGTTCACCAATTTCTGCTTTCACATACAATAAAAATGCAGATATTAATACTGCAGGTATGAAAATTCCATCAGCTACCATAACTGGTCTCGCAGGTCATATCAATATCAACAAGACAGAAACAGCTCTCAAGACAGATCCTGTGTATGTAGCAACTCCAATAGTGGTTAAAAAGGAAAAGTACCAAGAGCCTGTAACATTTGAATTTAATCGTCAGCAGGCTATGGTTCGCGTAGGTATTTATGAGACTATTCCTGGGTATTCGATTACGGAAATTAACTTCTATGATGCTGATGGTAAAGTACAATCAATCACAGAAGCTGATGGTAAAGAATCAAAAGGCACTAACATCATCCTGACTTCTAGCACAGAAAACTACTTTGTTGGTGGTAGTAATGTTGAGGGAACCATTACTTATGATTGGACTGGAACAACTCCTTCATACACCTACGTATATACAGGAACTGGTCTTACAAATAGCCCAAACTGGTATGCAGGTAAGTTAGGCACTTTGGCTACAACATCAACAGCCGTAGTACCCGACCTCTATGGTACAGATGGAGATATGTCAAAAAATGGTTACTTCACAGTAATTCCAACCCCTTCTGCTACTACAGCAGCCCCAATCCTCATCAAGTGTGACTATACTCTGAATGCAGATGATCATTCAGGCGAGACTATCAAGGTTACTGGTGCAACAGCTGCTATCCCTGCAGCATTCAGCAAATGGGAAGTAAATACTCGCTATACATACCTCTTCAAGATTTCACAGAACACTAATGGCTATACAGGCGATGATTCTAACAAAGCGGGTCTCTACCCTATCACTTTCGCTGCAGTTGTGAAAGGATCAACAGACGCTATGCAGGGTACTGTGACTACAGTTTCAACTCCATCTATCACTACTTATCAGGATGGTTCGGTAACTGATGCCTCTGTTGAGTACAAGAAAGGCAAGGCTATCTATGCTACTGCTACTAACGATAAAGGTGAAGAATTTACACTTACAACTAATGGCACAGCAGTTGGTAATGTGCAGGTTTATAAGCTTTCGAAGGAAAGAAACGAGGCTGAGCTCCAGGTTCCAGCAATTGCAAGTGTAGAATTCCAGGATGGTAACAAGGTGAATGGAACAACAGTTCCTGCAACAGACGCAACAGTTGGTAATGTTAAACTTGCAGCTAACAAGTATCTTTCATTCACTCCAACTGACGCAGGTTTCTATGCTATCCAGTATCTGGTAAAAGCAGCAGAAGAATCAACTCCAGCCGTTTACGCCTATAAGGTTGTAGAAGTAAAATAGTAATATTATTATAGTTTAGCAGTTAATTCATTGAATGCATAAACAAGATTTTATTATCATATCATTGGCTTTATGCCTGTTGTCCTGCTCCTCTTCGGGGCAGGACGACCCATTTTTACCCGCCCCTACCCTAAAGAGCATTGCTTTCGGAGGAAATAGCGGAACATGGCAAGATGCACCTACTACCCGTGCAAACAAAGAAACAGGACTGGAAACTATTTCCAAAACCTTCAAAGTATGGGGATATAAAACCACAGGAGGAAATTACACCAGCGGATTCGACCAGTCCCAAAACGTGATGAACGGATATACCGTCAACTGGACGCAACAAACCGCCAATACAACCTCCAGCAATACTGCCGATTGGGAATACGTGGGTATCGCTAATCAAACTATCAAATACTGGGACTATTCCGCTACCAGCTATCGCTTCTTCGCCTATAGCATCCCGACAGCTGCCGATAACAGTTCAGACCCATCTTTCCAGGAACCTACATCGATAAAAGGTTCCAAAGCAAAATATGCATCCTTCTCTATCCCATTCACTTACGATAAGGATGCCACCGCAGTTACCACCCCATATATCTCAGACCTCTGGCTGTCAGACAACCAGAACTTCGAAAACAGGAAATACGGGGCATGCGTAAAACTCACCTTTGCTCCTATTATCACAAAGGTAAGATTCAAATTCAATTATCTGAAAGATGCCAAAATCTCTATCACCGATATTGTTTTCAAAAATATAAACGATGAACATTCACCTACAAAGGGAAATATCATAGTCAGCTACCCTATTACAGGAACAGGAACCAAAGCTTCTTATAAATGGGAAACTCCAGAAACAGAAACAGGAACTGAGCCCATCAAATTCACTATTCCTTACGAGGAAGATGCAGATTTGAATCATCAGGCTACAGAAAGAAAGAAATGGTATTACGTTCCACCATTGGGAGACAGTGACACACCGCAGGGCGCTTACATCATCAGCGCCACCATAGACGGAAAGAAATCTACAGCCACCATTCCGGCAGAATATATGCAATGGAAGGCAGGCTACCAATATACATACATCTTTAAAATAACAGTAGCAGGACCCAACATTGCCTTCACCAATATGCAGGTGGAGAAATGGGTGGAAACTCCTATTAAAAATAATGGCGGTACCGAAGACTGGTAACGCCCCACATGACTCATTATGAAGAATAAAAAACTGATGATACCCCTCTTTGCCTTCCTCGCAAGTCTCACTGCCTGCGAAAGCAACGACCTGCCTATCCAGCACGCCGACAGTTACCGATATATCACCTTTGCTGCACGGACACAAAAGATGACGACACGTGCGGATGACAGATATGAAAGCTATGATCCGGTTCTGCGAATGCACCCAAAAAACATGGGCGTCTTCGGCTATTACAACTTTGCCACTCATAGCTTTGAAAACACTGGTACAGAGACAGGAGGCAAAAACCACGCCATCTTTGACAATATCCGGGTAGATTACAATACATTGACCAAGACCTGGAGCCCAAAGGAAGAAAAGCGATGGGATGCTTACCCAGACAGCAACTTCGACTTCTTCGGATATATGCCGCATTCTACTGAAGCAACCCTCAGTAAGCCATCGGCAACGGAAAGCACCTATCTCCTGACGATTCCTTTCTCCATGCCAACCATAAATGGCACCCCATCCCCTATCCTTGCTCAGAAAGATTTAGGACAGGCGCCAATCATCTGCGCCAAACCGGAACATAAGGGAAGTACAACGGCAGGAGGTTCGGATGCAACCTTTGGACGAGTAGTTACTTTCCTCTTCGACCAGACGTTGACGGGCTATAACCTCAACTTCCAACTGGACCAGAAGATGAATGCCATCCGACACTTCCGCATCAAGGGTGTCAAGATTTACGGCAAAGGACTGAACGACGAAGGTCTGGCAACGGGAGGCAACGTAAGCCGCAGCTACACATGGAGTAACAATGAGTGGACGGCAAAAGCCATCCAATGGAGCAATCTGAACAAGGTAATTATAACGGAAGAAAACGCCATCAAGCTGGCAAAAAATTCAGAAACCCCATTTACTCCGGGAGGCAACGAATCTATGGATATTGACGACAGTAAGTATCACCGTTGGGGCACCACCTTCTATGCCATCGCCGATGCCTCTTTCGTACCCACCATTGCCGTCACCTACGATGTAATCCTGAAGGATGAAAAGGGAGAAACGGTTACCCGTAAGGACGTAACCTCTACCATCATCCTGGGAAATAAATATTTCGAAACACTCAATCCTGCCCAAACGGCAGCGATTTACAACATCAATATACTCATCCAGCCAAGATACCTCTATGTACTGGCTGACCAGGATGCCTATACGGGTCATCTCCTGATACAGTAATAACAGAATACCCTCATGACCTATACCACGAAGAAACATCAGAACAAAGAAAAAAGAATCGCTTATAAATGAAGACTCATGAAAAAGCAACAAGATAACAATACACAAAACAAAAAATTCAGAATACTTCTTGGCATTCTGACCCTATGGCTCATGTGTGGACAAACCTTATGGGCTCAGACAACAAACAAATACGATTCCATAGATATCTGTGCCAATAGCTATGCAGGGGGTGATGGAAGCAAGACCAATCCATACGAGATTGCTACGGCAGAACAGCTCGCCAAACTGGCAAGTGATGTGAACAACGGAAACACACCGCAGGCTTTCCTTGGCAAATACTTTAAGCTTACTGCCGATATCGACCTGAGTGGCGGTATCTGGAAGCCAATCGGTAAATACTATAACGACGGCAATGGCAAAAACCGTTTGTTTTTCGGAAAGTTTGATGGCAATGGTCATGTCATCAAAAATATGCATATACAATGGGAAGATGCCGATGACAATGCCAAGAGTGTATGGGGACTTTTCTCAACACTCCAAGGTGAAAGCAGCACTAACCTTACTACCGTAACAAACCTCATCATCGAGAATGCTACGGTAGAAAAGAAGCGAGACTTCTCACCTATTGGTCCCGGTTATAACGTGGGTGTAGTAGCTGGTGAGATATACGGCAATACAGAACTCAGCAACATCATTATCCGTGGCTCTGAAATTACGGATAACGACGAAACATACGAGATAAACAGGGAAACAAAGATTGGCGGTATAGCAGGAAATGTACAGACCGACAGTAAGAATGAAACTTTCAGAATCTTCAACATAGCAGCTGATACAAAGATAAATATGCTGAAGAAAGCAAGCGTGTTTAACCCTCAGTTCTACATAGCCCAAGGTTTCGGTCGCTTCAACTATGACATGAATGGAGGAGGTAACTCCATACAGCCTACCAACATCTACCTCTTTGGCAATGGGCTTAACATCGAAAATACAAGTACAAACATCAACAAAGGTGGCATCACTGCCAATTGTCAAAACGAAGGTAATGCCAATAAATATGCTTCTACCTGGTATTACACCCAGTACGTAGATGGTGGAAAGAACCTGGGTACGCGGAAGAAAGTTGATGAGTTTGCAACAACATTTGCAAGCCAGAACAACCAGTATATATCAACCAACAACTTTCAAGACAAGCTCAACTGGAGCTATACTTCTGGTACAGGCTTTAACTTCGGTTCAACAAAACTGACAGTGAAGCGTGGCTATAATACTATCATCACAGCAGAAACTATTGAAGGTAATGCAGGAAACGAGAAATATTTCTGGTATACATCTACAGACAAGAAGAATTGGACTCTACAGAACGAGAACAATCCATATAACAATTTCAGCATCTCGATCGAAGACTTCGACCAGTATGTTTATGCAGTATTGAAAGATGGCAGTTCGCAATCGGGAGTGGCAAAGATTGAAGCAAGAAAAGTGGATGCTGTGATGAAGCACAAAGAGAATACAATCTACATTGACATAAATAATAATATTTGGGACAACAACGATAATCTTGATATCAAATATTCGTGGGTAAAGAATGATGATGTAGAAGTAAGCAGAGAGCCTACTTTCGACAAGTCATCTCTTGGCTCTACCGACAAGCTGAGCTGTCATGTGATAGTAACAACCAAAGACGGAGTTGAGCTATTAAACAAATGGTTGGTTTATACCAAGAGCGTGGTATATCTATGCCCTGCTGGTGCTACTGGAACAACAGCTGAAGGAAAGACTATATCATACAATGCCGGAAACGACAGTAATGACGGTCAATCTCCAGAGACTGCAGTAAGGACATGGAAGGGCGCATATTCCAAGTTGGAAAAGCAAGGATCATGGGACGACAACACCATCGTGCTGATGGGAATGAGTGACAAAGATGTTACCAACAACGGTAACGACGGCTTCACATCTGTAACATTCAATACAAGTTCTGAATGGGAGAATAAGAAGAGTACCTCTCCTTTCTTCAAGAATACGACCATAACGGGTAGTTGGGATGGCGTTAACTACAAGGGTATAATTGAGATGTATGGTGGTCATGATCGGAACCATAGTTTACCGATTTATGGAGATACCCGTTTCCAATATCTCACCTTCAATCGCAATAATAATAATGAAAATTACGATATTCTGTACTGCCAATTCTACAATCTGGAGATGGGCGAAGGCATACAGATGACAAACTATAAAAATATGTTCTCAGGTGATGGTACTATCAAGGGAGCATTCTCTACATCTTTCCAGATTTTTGGTGGTTTCATGGATGATAATCGCTTTTCACCATTATCAACAGAAGGCAACCTCAAGAAGATGGATGATGCTCTACCACATGGACGTGAAGGCTTCAAGATAAAGATCAAATCGGGACACTACTCTTCAATTTGTGTTGGTGGACGACAGACTGTGGAAAACAGAAATGGTGTGATGGGTAGCCCTAACATGCCTATTAAGTGTACTATTGATGTAGATATTGATCGTAAATTCAATAATAATCACAATGAAAACAATTCTACCCTTGACGTTGCCATAGTTCTTGCAGGCAACCATGAGGGAGCTATGGTTGGCGATGTAGACATCATCATCAAAAGTGGAAAGATAGGACGTGTGGTTAATGGTTCTTTGGGTGCAAGACGAGAAACAATAAATAACAATGTACATTACAATGCACCTTACAACACCTATATGGGACGCGCCAACATCTTGATAGACCCGGCACAATCAGAAAGTAACAATAAGAATACGGATGTCAATAGCCGTGTAGAGATTACAGAGATTTACGGTGGTAGTACAGGACGTGGTTTTCAGGATCGTGAATGGGTAGAGAATCCTTTCTATGGCTATAGCTCCATTACCATCAAGGGTGGTACCTTCCTGATTCCAACAAATTGTAAATCAGAAGAAATCTTCAGCGGTATCTATGGTGCAGGAGCAGGTGGTATGAATGGTATCGGAGATGATACAAATCATACAACGGACGAACGTATCCCTTACTGGACAAACAGCAGTACGAAATCTGTCATGGCTTTTGGCAACTATGATGCAGCAAAAGCTAATCTTTGTATGTATAATTGCTACAATGCTGACACACATACATATACCGAGGTAGACCCACGACTGACCCATAACAAAATAATCATAGAAGGAGGTATCTTCGGTTCTGAAACAAGAAAGATTGACGGAATCTATGCCGGAGGTAGCGGATATATGAGTTCTGACCTTTGGACTACAAATGGAAAACCAAGTAAGGATGGTGGAAACATATACGGAAAAGCAGGAGAAACCGTAGCATCACTTACCATCAATGGTGGAGAATTCTATTGCAAAAACGGCATCTTCGCTGGTGGACGTGGAACTGATTATTTCTATTCTTTAGACCAAAAGGGTGGTAATGCTGATGATTATACAGAACTCGGCAAAATATACGGCAACGTAGAACTGACCATCAATGGCGGTATCTTCCATTGTCCTGTATTCGGTGGTGGATATGGTGTGGCTGATGCCAAACGGCTCAACTCCTCAGACATCAACACCCTTAATAACATGGCACGCCTCTATGGCTCGTCTACAGTTAAGATTAATGGTGGTACCTTCTTTGAGAATATCTATGGCGGTGGTGACATGGCTGTAGTAGAGCAAGGCACCAACATAGCCATCAGCGACAATGCCGACATCAGAGGGGATGTGTTTGCCGGCGGTAATGGAAGAAAGAAACGATTGGACAACGAAAACAACATCGCTGACGATACCAAGCATCCAGAACTCGTAGGAAAGGTACTTGGCGGCACCAACCTCAACTTCTACGGCACCTCTGCACAGGCACCATCCATCTATGGCGACATCTATGGCGGTGGAAACAGAGCACAGGTAGAGGGAGATACACATATTAATATATATGCAGCCAACTTCGCAGGAGAAATCTATGGCGGAGGAAAGGGCTTGATTACGGACAGCATCGGCAATCTGCTTGCCAAAGACCTCTATACCTATGCCAACGTAACAGGTAATACCTTTGTAAAACTGGCTCAAGACCAGGGCGCACAGACAGAAGGAGAAAACGGAAAGAAGCAGGACAGCTTCTCCATCAATGTGATATGGGACAAGAAATGGAACGGAACAAAGTGGATCTACTGGAATGACAACAAGAGCGAGTTCTTCAATAACGGTCAGTTCGTCTGCCCTCATAATATCTATGGTGGCGGTAACCAAGCCTGCAACGTAACAGGAAAGGCTACCCTTACCATCCTGAAAGGTATGACCCCATTCGGACTCCTGAAAACAGCAGAATGGAAGAAAGCATACGACGACAGCGACCATCCTCACTTCGCTGTATTCGGCGGTGGCTATGGTATCAATACAACCGTGGGCAGCACCGACGTTACCGTGAACGTGAATGGCGACTACGGAATCTACAATACTGAGATAGAGGATATTTCTGTCTTCGACAACTCAAAGGGTATTCCTAACTTCACCATCCTGAGTGCTCTGGGCGGTGGATATGCTGGAAAAGTTAACGATAGTACAAAGGTAACCATTGATGGCAAGACCTTCCTGCACCGTGTATATGGCGGTGGCTTCGGTGACCCATTCTCTACAGAGAATAACGAAACGGGGCAGATTGGCGGCAACACCGAGGTATATATCCAGGGAGCCAAAATCTACGGTGACGTATTTGGTGGCGGTGCCGGTGTAGCACCTAAGTATATCAACGGCACTTACACCTACTTTACCAATGTAGCAAAGGTATTAGGAACCACCAAGGTAGAGATTTCGGGTGAAGCCAAAATATATGGCAATGTATATGGTGGCGGTGACATCGCCAACATCAAATCATACACCCCCCTGACAGGAGCAGAAAAGGAAGCCTATTACAACACGAAGCCAAAGAGCGAATCAAAGCTCGACCAGACTACAGGCAAGTTCCTTAGCTATGAGGCAAAGGACTATACCACCTTCGTCAATATCACCGGTGGCGACATCTTCGGAGAAGTATTTGGCGGTGGAAAGGGTCTCAAGAAAGCTGAAGCTACTGAATATTATAAGGTGGGAAGAATCAACGGCAACACACTGGTACACGTGGTGAACACGAATGCCACCTCCCTTGCCGACACCGACAGCAAGGGCAACATCGTGCCATTCATCTGGAATAATATCTATGGCGGATGTGCCTTCGGTACCGTAAATGGAAGTACCCTGGTACATATCGAGGGCGGCAAACTGGGCCACAACATTTACGGCGGTGGATACGGAAATATCAAGATAGACCTCACCAGCAATGAAACCGAAGAGGAAGAGGAGGAAATTACCCGTAACACAGTACTGGGAAAAGTGGATAAAAACAAGGAGGGAACCTACGCCAACATCCTGGGTAGCACCAAGGTACAGATAGACGGTGGAACCTGGATATGGAACCGCAAGGCAGACATCAACGGCAACATCACCACCTGGCTGGCTGTTCAAAATAACAAAAAGATCTGCGAGAACATTGATGAGTTCAAGGAGATAACCGCTGCCATCCTGAAAGCCAAGACTGCCAATGAGATTACCAACGAAAAGGCAAAGGCTGCCATCAATCGCATCATCAGTGATAAGAATACCCAACAGTTCTATGCATTTACCAAGGGAACGATGAACTCCGGTTCCTTCAAGCGAGACCATAATATCTATGGCGGTGGAAACCGTGCCTGCTATGTGGGATTCGGACAGGACGGAAACTCTACCATTGGCAACGGTACTTCTGACAGCAACGGTCTGAGTGAGGTAATTATCAACCACTCTCCTCTTGCCGACGTCATCACCAAGGATGGCAACCAGATCAGCGTGTTCGATGAAACCTCGCTTGCCGGCTTATGCTGGTATATCAGCAGCAAGAACACAAACGACCCGGAATTCTCCATATTCGGAGCCGGCTTCGGTGCCAACACCAAGGTGGTAAAGACCGAAGTATGTGTGCAGCCTGGTAACAAGATGAATGACGATGGCGTCATCACCGTCAACGGCATCAAATACCGCTATCTCAACCAGAATGCAGACCTCAAGACATACGTTGACTTCGAGAAGCAGATATACAATGACTTCCTGAAGGTTTCAAAGGATGACAAGAAGCTCTTTTTCGGTAGTGTGACGGGCAGCAATCCGGGTGATGCCGACTTCGACCCGATGACCTTCAAGCGCTATCATGCCAGCCGCTGGGCCTGGACCCTCGGTTTGCCAGGCTTCACCTTCCAGGCTATCCACGGTGGTGGTTTCTCAGGATATGTAACAGACAGTACCTACGTAGAAACCGACTGTCAGCCTTTCTGCGAGAACATCTTTGGTGCCGGTGTTGGTGCCATGCCTATCGGTAACATCACTGCCAACCCAGGAGAAAGCTATGACTTCGGAAAGGTAGGTACCCTGTCGAGAGTATTCATCAAATCAGGCTATGTAGCACAGAATGTATATGGCGGTGGTGCCGGTATCGAATCAATCTATGACAAGAACCAGAATACATGGATTGACTTCCCGAATATGGCACGCGTCCCTAAAACGGAAGTTTACGTCTATGGCAGAAACATCAAATATAGGTACAACCTCGGCTTGATAGCCCGTACCATGATATTGGGCAGCGTATATGGCGGTGGCGATGTTGCCAACGTGGGAAATACAGATGCAACGGAAGAACCGGATGTTTTTACCTTTGAACACCCCCAGGTACCAGCCAGATACACTTCGCTCGTCAACATCCGTGGCGGCGTTGTTTTCTCTCAGGTTTTTGCAGGAGGTAGAGGACGCCTAAAGTCTGAATGCAAGGACTATAAGAAGCTGGGTGGCATCTACGGCAATACCAGTCTGGTCATCGACCGTCCAAACATCACCTATCCATACTTCGACGAAGAAACGAAAGAGTATATCAAGCCATGGAGCGACAATGCCATGAAGCATCCAGACAATGACAAGAACAAGGATATCATGCCAGCATTCCTGGAGAGAATCTACGGCGGATGCGAAAACGGTACGGTATATGGCAATACCTTCATGAGCATCTCCGACGGACAGATAGGCCATGGTATCTATGGCGGCGGTTGGGGTAACTGCGACACCCTGACCGTGAACGGAACCGATTCCGTGAACGTGACTTCGGCAGACGTAACCGGCAATACCAATATCATGATCAATGGTGGACAGGCACTGCTCTCCTCTTACTGGAATCCGGAAACCCGTTCATGGCGACCAGCCAGCATCATTGACGGTATCATCTACTCACCACAATACGACCACGAGGCACTGAAGTTCGCGGTAAACCACAACATCTATGCCGGTGGCAACGAAGCATGCGTGGTAGGCAAAGATGCCTATCTCACCATGGAAAAGGGATTGCTGCATGATAGTACCCAGATGGCATATGGAGTGAATAAGAAATTCTTCGAAACCATGGCATGGAAGGAGATATATAATAAGGTGGGATCCCCTCACTTCTGCGTATTCGGTGGCGGCTATGGAGAACATACCGTCATTCAGGGTGATACCCATGTGAAAATCAACATGGAAGAAAATAACAACAGAGGTCACGTAGACGATATCAAGAAGGGCGAAGAATACAGGCACTTCATGAGCGGTTTTTCCGTGATGGACATCGTGGGTGGTGGCTACTCCGGCAAGGTGGTGGGCAATACCCACGTAGAAGGATCCGGTGGTATCTTCTGTCGCCGAGTCTTTGGTGGCGGATTCTACAACTCTGTAAATTCTACCACCGTCAATATCAAGGCTATTGACTGCCATGACATCTTCGGTGGCGGTATGATGGGTGATGTCATCGATAGTACCGCAGTAAATATCGGAAATCCTTCAGCCCAAAATAGCAACAAAGCCATCTTCATCCATGGCAATGTTTACGGCGGAAACGATGTTTCGGGATATGTTAACGTAAGCGTTAAGGATGGTGATTTTACTGACAACAACGGCTCCGGTACACACATTAATATATATGGCGGTAAGATTTACGGTAACGTGTATGGTGCCGGAAACGGTAACTACCTGTATGCACTCGACAAGAACCAGAACCAGAAGGTGACGGTGAACGAGTATTACCCTATGAACCCGGAGGATCCAAACTCAGAGACCGTTCCTCTGGTATATACCGTACCGATGAGAGAATTCATGCCTTCCTACAAGGAGGCAAGCGATGCGGCTAAGATTGTGAACATCAATTCATGGCGACCACTCACCAACAAGGTGAACATCGAAATCAAGGGTAACTCTACATCTGAAAAGGTGAATATCGCCGGTGACGTTTATGGAGGAGGAAACTCTGCCACCGTACAGAAGGTGAAGAGCAAGAATAGCAAGGCTGTAGAAAAGGTAGGAAACATCCATATCAACATTGGAAGTCATGTGAACATCGGACGTGTCTTCATGGGTTGCAACGGAGATGAACTCTTCGCCAAATCAGAGGACAATGACTTCATGAACAAGTTCCAGAAACTCAATGGAAACGTGGAGGACTATACACAGGAACTGAACCTTGCCGATACCATCGACTGGTTCTTCAATCCTTCGAACAAGGATATCGGTACCCTCTATCTCCCTACCAAGCTGGAAGACCGACCAACCGTATATCCTCACCTCATCGACCTGTATTTCCAGCCAGTGGAAACAGATATCCAGGGAGAACTGCGATGGAACGGAACCCAGACGGGTGAAGGACTGGAAGACTGTACCATCAAGACTTTCTACTGCGGAGGAAACCGTGGCAACATGAATATCTATCCGGATGAAAAGGGCAATGTAATCAATTATATCTTCCCGGAGGGACTCACCATCACCGACAAGATTGTGGGTGGCTGCAACAATGCCAACTACAACTATAAAGGACTGGTGAACCATGAGGGTGGCTATCTGCTGGGACGTGGACGTGCCTACTCTACCGAACCTTTCATCAAGCTTACCATCAAGAACAAGTTCCAGCCAGAGGAGAAGAACGATGCCTATGTGGGAGGAAACGTATTCGGCGGTTGCTACAAGACGGGAACCGTGAGAGGCGACGTTACCATCGATCTCCGGAGCGACATGCTTGCCGGTAAGGATAAGAAGAAACTGGAAAATTCGAACGATTCTCTGGCTACCAAACCGGAATACGCCAGCCTCAACATCTATGGTGCCGGATATGGTATGGAGAGTTATGTTTACGGCAATACCAATATCATCATGGGTAAGGATATGAAATGTTCTGAACCTAAGACCACTGAAGATGGTAAGTTCCAGTCTTGCGGTGTAAACGGAGCTACAGGTGTATCAGCCAACTTCATCTATGGTGGCGGTCAGCAGGGTAATGTCATCGGACTTACCAATGTGGATATCCTCAATGGTCACGTCTTCCGTTCGGTAACAGGCGGTTCCTATTCTGGCTATGTATATGGTTCTACCCAGGTAAAGGTGGGCTACCCTACCTACTATCAGGTAAAAGACGGGCATTCCGGCATCTATCTGCTGGACCGTACCGACAAGAACAACCTGTATATTGACCATGAGAATAAGAAAAAGGACGGAAAGATACGGCAAGACCTTGCCTCAGAAACCATCAAGCAGAGCATCAGACTCATCAGTGGTGACAAGGTTTCGCAGGCTGTTTATGCTTCCATCATCGGCAAGCAGGGAGTTACGGACTTCGTGAAGGAGAAAGACTTCACCACTATCATTACAGCCCCGGCTTCACCACTTATTACATGGAACGACATCAATATCAAGATTGGAGAAGCTATCTATGGTGGCGGTTACTCCGTGGCACAGGGTACTTCTGTCATGGCAAACGACTCTACCGTTCTGAAATTTACTCGTCAATACAATATAGACAAGGTTTTCACGGAAAGACAGGAAAAACTGTCTGATCTGCCTAATGGTACCACAACAGGATTCGGCGGTAACACCACCATCCTGGTTGCCGACAATTCTGCAACCGACTCTGACCGTGACCATATCATCATCTCCCATCAGAAAATGAAGTCGGTCGTATTACCAGCAGGTACCGACCTCTTCGGCTACTATTACATGGACAAAGACGGCAACTACCGTTACATCTCTCTCCAGGACAACTATTTCTATGGAGCCGGATATAAGAAGCCGGAACATCAGTCGGAGACCGACACGAATATATATGCCTACGACAGTGAAGGTGGCATCTTCGGAGACGGACACCAGTCGTATGCAGCCGGCTTCCGCAGTGCCGACCTGACGGGTTACGGCTTTGCAGGAACCACTATCAACAATCCGAAGATCATCAATACCTTCCAGCGTATAGACATCCTGCGACTGGAGGATAACTGCTTCAACGTACTTGGAGCACGCGACTATGCCACCAACCAAACCACCAAGACTCCTTATTCGATAGCACGAGTGGGTGAAATCCAGATGTTTGCCAAGAATATAGCCTTGAGCGACAACAAGTTGCAGGACAAATCCACAAAGCGTGCACGCAACTATATGGGTCTTGCCAACAACATCCACTACGTGGGAGCCGTAACTTCGAATGTTCCTTTCAACGATGCCAAGACCGAACCATGGCGCAACAATACCGGTATGGTACCTGCTGATGGCGACTTCAAAGGCAAGTCATATATGGATGTAAAACAGGATTACATCGACAAACACGACCAGAACTTCCAGAAGCGCAATGATGGTACGGCAAAGAACATGATAGGTATCGCCTCAGGCTATGCCCTCAAGATTCAGAACGTACAGGAGTTATACGATGACAGCAAGAAGAATGTCATCGACAGTATTTTCTACGGTCCTATCTACGGCGTAGTGGAGATGAACCTCATCGACGTTCGTGAAGACGAAGGTGGCGGCTATGTATATGCCGACAATGTGCATAAACGGGCAACGGCAGAGGGAGAAACCGGACACAAGGTAGACTTCCTGGAAACCACCGGAAACTTCGTCTTCCCATACGATGCCAAGCAGAACCGCTTCGTTGTTGACGACTGCTTTCCTACCGGATTCTATGGTATGGATGATGAAGGAAAAGCAAATCCGGATGACAATATTGATGTTCACTATTGGTATGTAACAGGTTTCAACTACTATTACAATGCCCACATCACTGGCTATACCTACAAGGACAAGATGACCTTCTTCAGTGACAACAAGGACGGTCTCACCGTGCTCTCAGGACTGAAGCCAAACCAGCCTGTAACCATTCAGAGCTGGAAGATGCGCAGCGAACATTCTAAGACAGAATACAGCTGCGACCTGGAAGAGCGCAACTATCTGAAAGCCGGTACAGAAGGCAACGTGGATATGGACAATCAGGACGTATCCGGCAAATACAAGCTCTGCATCGGTGCCTCTTCTTCAGAGGAATATGATGGTAAGGGATTCGCTGCCGTATTGCCAATGAATGGAAAATTCAATAAAGAGAACTATGTGAACCCAAAGCTCCCTTCCAAACTGACAGATGGCGATGCCAAGATTTCATTCCAGCTGACAGACAATGTCAACAATACGACAACCGACTATTTCAAGAAGCATCTCTCTGAAAAATGTCTTGCCACCGTTGTACTAAAGGGACGTGCATACGAAGAATATAAAGATTCGACCCACAACACGCCTATCATCAGTAAGGTGGCCTCATCCGACTTCTTCATCCGAAAAGACAATGATTACAAACAGGTAGCAACAGGAACCATGCTATCTGCCGGCACTGATTATTATATCAAGAACGGCATTGCTGGAGAATACACCAAGATAGACCCTGAGAAAATCTTTAAAAAGGATGCCAACAACAACTATGCTAAGGTCAACATCACAGACGTAAAAGCAGGATCATCCAACTACTACTGTGAGGTGGAACGTATCTACACTTACACCATCTATCTTACCATAGAATATGTGCAGGGTCCTAACATCAACGGTAAGATAACTGTTGACAACTGCGCCTTGCCGGGAGAGATGGTCAGACTCAGGAAAAACCAGATTTCCATTGAGGCAGACGAATCGTTCTCTGCCAACGGATACTACTGGCGCATAGGAAAGCGCAAGCAAAACGAAAAGGGAAACTGGGTATTTGAAGACGATACCGAATGGGACATCAACCAAAAGGCTACAGGCTACGACACCTACAAGCAGGGAAGCAGCGAAGCACAAGGACTCTTCAAGGACTGCGTATATGACAAGACCAACGACTATCTGGATATTCCAGCCTACTACTTCATGAACGGATATGGCGTACAGCTGGGTATCACCATGAATGGTCTGAAAAAGATCTTTACGGTGGATATGGCAGACGACAGCCAGTTTACCGTACACAACTACCACCGCATGAATCCTCATCAGAAGGGTGTGAACCTGCATCTTTCAGAGGCTATCCAGCGTACCAAGGAAGACAAGACGTTTGCCGAACCTCGCATCTATATCTCTGATGCCAGCGACCTGAAGGCATTCATCAACTTCGTGGATACCATCGGAACCGGTACGGGAAGCAAGGCGGAACAATATGGCAAGAATGCCCAATTCATCCTGCAGAACGACATCACCGTGACCAGCGACTTTGATGGAAGCAATGCTATATTTGCCGGTACTCTTCATGGCAACGGACATGTCATCAAGGGTCTGGCTCAAGGCAAATCATTCCTCAAAGAGAACCAGGGCAACATCTATAACCTCGGAATGGAAAGCGGCAATATCGCTGCCAGCAACAAGGGTGTTTACCACTGCTGCTTCGAATATAACAAGGGCATACAGCCTATCGTCTATCACATGGACGGCAAGGCTGATACCCATTATACGGCAGACGACTTCAGATACGGCAAGGTTGGCTACGACCTCAACGAATACTATCTGCGTGCCCGCTACAACAACATGAAGAATGCCCAAGACAAGGAGGCATTGAAGTACGTCTACGATTACTACGCCAACGGCGACTACCAGTATGCCCACCGTACCGATGCCATCACCGGCAACAACACGGGTATCACCTATCTGAGAAAAGGTTCAGACAGTGACCAGCCTAACTACGGCAGCAACGAAACCCGCCACGACCAGAGTCACGCCATCGATGCGGCTCGAAAGGCATCGCAGGGTACAGCATCCGCAGTCAGCTACGTTCCACTGTTCAACGGAAACCAAGCAGACAGAAGTCAGCCGATGAACGACTTCATCTTCTGGGGACAGTCATTGCAGAAGGTTCCAGACCTCTATCCTTCCCAGATAGCTTCCCATCAGAACAGCTATATGAGAAACCGCATATATCGTACTGCCGGCTACTATGGCGACACGAAGCTTGATGCATTCCACTATAATGCCAGCAACAATGCCAACAGCCTCATGAGTACCTACGTACACCAGACGACAACAACGGCTATCGACTTCACCTGCCTGAACGACAAGGGGGCAGCCATGGGATTCAACCAGAACGGCATCTTCTACCCACCGGTAAATGACAATGCCAAGGTATTCAGCGACCTAAGCATCCAGCAGGGAGTAAGCCAGAACCTCCTGGTATATACTGCTGCCAATGACATCGACAAAAATACAGAGGCTTACGACATCGCAGACAATGCACTCGGCTACAAGGAGAACACGAGTGAGACTACCATCTACGGACATCATATTATCAAGAATAATGCCAGTGATGGCTATACCACCTCTCTACTCCACCTCGTAGAACGCACCCCTGAGGGTAAGAACAGCGAGGGAGACAAGTGTGAGAACAACGACTTCTGTGCCCCTATCCAATTTACGGTAACCAACCATGCCTGGTATGTACGCAAGCCGATGTACTATGCTGAGGATGCTACCGGAGCCTGGGAAGGTATCTGCCTGCCATTCACCGCACAAAAGGTTAAGGCACCGCTCAATGGTGAGATTACTCATTTTTATGGCACACCAACAGAAGAAGAACTGGATAACCCAGCCACGAACACGCACACCCTGCACCATGAGTACTGGCTGCGAGGATTGACTGGTGTGAATGAAACGGAGAAGACTGCCACTTTCCAGCGACCTGATACAACAGCAGGACTCTTCATGAATGAAAGTGCGAATGCGGCAAAATGGAATTACCAGTTCTCTAATTCCTTCTTTGGCAACACCTATAAAGACTGGGCTTACCGATGGGATGCAGATTCGTATTATGCCAAGGATCACGAATACCAGGATTACATTCCGCTGACAGCTGGAGTACCTTATATCATCCGTTTCCCAGGTGAGCGTTATTATGAGTTCGACCTTTCCAGCAAGTTCTACAACAGTATTTTGAACAAGAAGGAAGATCCTCAGACTATCACCTTCCATGCTTATGCGAACAAGGAACCTCAGAATAGAGCTATCGTGATTCCTATCACAGCAGATATGAAGACCGTAAGCGATGGCTATGCCCACCGGGGAACCTTCGCTGCCAAGGAAGTGGCGAATGGAGGCATCTATGCGCTCAATACAGAGGGAACAGCATTCAGCAATACGGCAACCTCACAGACCGTAATGCCTTTCCGTACCTATCTGACTACAGAAAGTACGAACGCCGGAGCCCGTTCTTCAGAGGTTCCTTCTGTAATCCGCATCAGCGAGACCACGGGCATCGACAGGATAGAACCGGAAATAAACGGTAACGATGATACACCAGCCGGCGAATCACTCTTCATCCGCCCTATCGGAGCTCATCGTGTACGCATAGAGAGCACCTACTCCACCCAGTTGCAGGTATTCTCAACCACCGGTCAGCTTTATCGCATCTTGGATGTCCGTCCTGGTACCGCCACCTACAGTGGTTTCCCTGGCGGCATCTACATCTTCGGAAACAGAAAAATCATGGTAAAATAACAGAAAGATATGAATAGAAAGAATTAGATATCAACCGGCAAATGGCTCCGTTCCCTCATCCTCCTCATGATGATGGGATGGATGGGGAGTGCATGGGCAGAGGATGCCGCTACCAACATTGCTACAGGAAACAAGGGAAGTGTATACTTTGATTATAACGGCATCCGGGTAAACGGAGAACCGGAAAAGGATAAAACCTACCACATTACTTACAATGCAGGTGAGCATGCATCAGGAACATCACCGGAAGCTACGTGGGTAAAAGAAGGCGACCTGTTTAAAATTCCAAGAAACACTACCCTTTATTACGAGGAAAATACCCTGGCTTTATGGAAGGACAGCAAGGGAGGCGAATACGAAATCGGGAAACGTTATAAAGCCCAGGCTATCAACCTGAGAATGTTACCTGTATTCGAGCCGAACCTGCTGAACCTTTTCCAACTCAACAAGGAAGCTACGGCTACCTGGAATTTCACCAAAGACGATGATGCCCCAACCATCAACTATCAGAAAACGGCAGGTATTCTCGTTACGCAGCTTGAGATAAAAGCTGACGAAACGGAAGAAACTTATCGAATGGATGTGAAAATTGACCTGGATGCAACAGCAACCAAGAGTAAATTCGACAACTAATCCGAAGTATGAAGCGATTCCTGTTGAGAACAACAAGGGTTACGTTTTGTCATACAAAAGTACCTGGGGTATCGGTTTCTACAAGTATACCGGTTCTACGCTGGCAGCTAACAGAGCCTGGTTGCCAAAAGAGATGGTAAGCCAGAATAATCAGGATAATTTGGCATTGGGCAAGCAAAACATCCGCTTCGCCATTGTTTCCGGCACAACTACCATCGCCTCTCCTACCCTTCATAAGAAGGATGAGAAAGAGATTATCTATAATCTCAATGGTCAGCAAGTAGATAAAGCCTCTGCTCAAGGCGGCATCTTCATCTCCCGCCAGAAAGGTAAGTTCTATAAAGCATCCGGTTCTTCCGGAGGAAGGAGATAGTTCTGCTGGCGTATTCAGATGTTTGAATAAGCAAAAGGATATGATTGAATAAGCGTATTCAGATGTTTGAATAAGCGAAAGAATATGATTGAATAAGCGAAAGGAGACGTTTCTTTGGGTTCAAAGAGACGTCTCTTTTAGTTTTAGGAGACTGCTTCTCGAGTTGAAGGAGACTGCTTCTCGAAGGTTGCCACTAGGCTCAGCAGACCTGCTGAGCCTAGTCAGCAGCTCTGCCGACTGCAGTCAGCAGGTCTGCCGAGCCTAGTGACAACACCTTTTAATCGTACAACTACAACCCTTATAGTCGTACAACCATACACCCTTTATTCGTACAACTATAAACCCTTTAGTTGTACAACAATAAACCCTTTAGTTGTACAACCATAAAACGCAACCCCGCCAGGCGTTCCTCCTTTGACGCCTAGCGGGGTTGCCCTTTTTACTTTTTTACTTTTAAACTCCCTTTTCAGCAAACAGGCCGAAGAGCTCAGCATCTATCAGGTCAGTAACCTTTCGGAAATCTTCCGGATTCTCTCCAAACTCCAGATTATCACCATCAATGATGATAAGGCGACCTTTATAATCCTTGATCCAATCCTCATAACGCTTGTTCAAACCCTGGAGGTAATCGATGCGGATGCTCTTTTCGAAATCGCGGCCACGCTTCTCGATATGCTTCACAAGCGTAGGAATGCTGCTCTTGATATATATCATCAGGTCTGGGAGTTTCACCAGACTGATCATCAGATCGAAGAGATCGGTATAGTTCTTGAAATCCCTGTCGCTCATCATACCGATATCATGAAGATTAGGCGCAAAGATACGCGCATCCTCGAAGATGGTTCTATCCTGTACGATGGTCTGCTCTGAACGGGAAATCTCCACAACATCATGGAAACGCTTGTTCAGGAAGTAAATCTGAAGATTAAACGACCAACGTTCCATATCCTTGTAATAATCAGCCAGATATGGATTATTATCTACCGGCTCGAAATTAGCTTTCCAGCCATATCTCTTGGCAAGCATCTTGGTTAATGTTGTCTTGCCGCTACCTATATTTCCTGCTATTGCTATATGCATCTTTGGTAATGTTGAATGTTAAATGTTGAATGTTGAATTGGGCTTAAGAGAACAGCCCGAAGAGCTTGGCATCTATCTTATCTACGATTTCACCAAACTGCTTGGGATTGTGCTCGAAATCGAGATTATCAACTTCTACGATAAGCACCTTGCCCTTATACTTGTTCATGATGAAATCTTCGTAAAGTTTGTTGATACCTTCCAGATAATCCAGAGGCATCTTCTGCTCATAATCACGACCGCGCTTCTGGATATTCTTCACGAGGTGAGGAACTGAAGAACGGAGATATATCATCAGTTCAGGCATCTCCACCACTTCCATCATCGACTCGAAGAGCTCCATATAAGTCTCGTAGTCGCGCTGGTCCATGTTGCCCATCTTCCGGTTGTTGGCCGCAAAGACATAAACACCCTCAAAGATGGTGCGGTCCTGGATGACCGTCTCTTTACTGTGTTGGATTTCCAACAGATTCTTGAATCGCTGCTTCAGATAGAACACCTCCATATTGAGAGCCCATCGCGAGATATCCTTGTAATAGTCATCGATATAGGGGTTTTCAGCCACGGGCTCCAAGTACTGTTTCCATCCATAATGTTTAGAAAGCATCTTGGTGAGTGTTGTCTTGCCACTACCGATATTTCCTGCTATTGCTATATACATTTATTTTTAATGTTTAATGTTGAATGTTTAATGTTGAATTTTTGATGCGATACCACCCTCAATTCTACATTGGCTGCAAAAGTACAATAAAAAATCGGGATAAACAAAAAAATCCAAGCAAATATATGATTTGCTTGGATTTTTGTATTCTATTCCTGCCTTTCAGGGAATCTGTATGTTAATAGTCACGTTCGATGAGTTCGAGACACATGCGGGAGTTGTGGTAAGGACATTTCCAAAAACCCGCCTTATCATCCTCCTTGTTCACCATACCATCTTCCAGAATAGCCCAGTGCCACTCACCGTTCTTGTTATCCAGCAGATGCTTGGCTACATAGTTCCAGCAGGAGATGGCAACCAGAAGATTCTCTTCGGTACGGAAATACTGATAGAGGTCGATATGTCCGATGATGTTCTCGCACTGCACCCACCACTGGCGCTGGAGATCATACTTATCTCCATCTTTCCAATGCTCATAAACCATACTGCCATCCAGACGTAAGCCTTCATCTGCAGCATCGGCTATACGACGGATGATGCGCTCTATCTTATGCAGCAATATCTTATCGTCTAAAACCAGCGCGGTTTCGTGGAGCAGCCAGGACGCCTCAATATCATGACCATAGCTCTCGATATTGCGCTTGCCCTCCCACTCGTCATTGAAGAAGAGGTCGAGATGATAAGTCTCCTTGTTCAGAAGCTTATCGGTGAAGATATCGAGCAGATTGCGGATGCTCTTCTCCAGTTCCGGAGTCTTCCATACACGATAAAGATTGGTATATGGCTCGATGATATGCAGATGGGTATTCATCGTACGGGAACCATTCTCATCCTTATCAGAGAGACGCATGTCTGCAATCGGATTCCACTCACGGGTCAATGCCTCGATATATCCGTTGTTCTTGGCATCAAAGGCATGCTTCTCTATGTCATGATACAGGGAGATGGCGATATCCAACGCCTCCTTGTCGCCTGTTGCACGGGCATACTCCGAGAAACCATAGATGGCAAAGCCGATGGCGTAAGTCTGCTTCTTGGTATCGAGCGGATTACCCTGATAATCAACACTCCAGTAGATGCCGCCATATTCCCTGTCGAGGAAATAATCGCGCACATAATCCTTGGCACGGGTGGCAGCCTCAAGATACTCCGGCTTCTTCAAGACACGATAGGCAGCAGAAAACGCCCAGAGGATACGGGCATTCATCACTGCTCCCTTCTCGGCTACAGGATGTACCTGGTCGTTACCGTCTACACGTCCGTAAAAGCCACCGTTTTCTTCATCTTTCACTTTCGTTAGCCAATAGCTGAGGATGTTGTTCTCCAGAACATCCCGCATCGTTTCTTTAAGATTTTCCATTTTTCCTTTTTTAATAGTGATTATTAGTTATGTTAAAACAGTTATTTGCGGATAGGGAACTTCCAGGCAAGCACCATCAGCAGGAAGGCGATGACGGCTGGGAAGAGTGAGAACAATGACCATACCATCGTAAGCACAGAGTCGGTGACACTGGCTGGGTCGATCATCGTATTACCCATCTTATCTGTTATCATGTTGGCACCTGCCCAGCCCAGGAAGAGGGCGATGAGAGAACCGGAAATGGCGGTACCAAACTTCTGGCTCATCGTACCGGAAGAGAAGATAAGACCCGTAGCTGATGTTCCGAAATGCTCGGTATGGTAGTCGGCTACATCGGCATACATAGACCACATCAATGGCGAATAGATACCGATACCCATAGAGGTAAGGATAACGATGGCTATCATTACCCAGATATAAGATGGATTCATCGGGATGAAGAAGAAGACAACCGAGAGAACCAGACAGAGTGCTGCAGCCCAGAAGAATGCCATGCGCTTGCTGCCTACCAGACGGGTGAACCAAGGAGATACACCACCGAAAATCATACAGGTTACTTCACCGAATGCCATGAAAACGGTATAGTTGATAATCAGTCCCTCAATGGTTACATTGCCATGCAGACAGTAATCAAACATATAGCCAGCTACGGCATAGCGGAATCCGTTGAAGAAGTTGGTACACACGGCGATGGCTGTCATATAGAGCCAAGCCTTGTTGTGAACGAGGTCGGCAAACTGCTGGAAAGAGAACTTCTCAGCGCGCTTCGGCTTCAGACGTTCCTTGGTAAGGAGTCCGCAAGCCAATGTCATCACAGCTGCAATAATACCGAGCACGGCACCAATGACAGCATACTGATGTGCGGCTGTTCCACCTACCATTTTCTGGAGATAAGGGAAAGAGAGCAGGGTGACGAATCCCATGGCATAAGCACCCACCATACGGAAAGAAGAGAACTGGTTCTTCTCATCATCATCCTCGGTCATCACACCGAGCAATGAGCCGTAAGGCACATTCACCATGGTATATACCGCCATCATCAGCAGATAGAGGGCGTAAGCATAGATTCGCTTGCCCACAGGACCGAAGTCTGGTGTATAGAGCAAGAGGGCGAATATCAATCCGAAAGGAATGGCACCATAGATGAGCCAAGGACGGTAGGTACCGAAACGGCTCTGGGTACGGTCGGCAAGAGTACCCATCAGTGGGTCAGTAACCACATCGAACATGCGGGCTACGAGCATCAGTACTGCCGCATCCGCAAACGAGAGTCCGAAGACATTTGTAAAAAACAGAGGAAAAGCGATAGACATCACCTTCCATACAATACCACCCGCAGCGGCATCACCCAATGCATAAGCTATTTTTTCTTTTAAACGAGCCATTGTTTTTAATTGACAATTTACAATTAATAATTTATAAATTACTAAAAAAGGGATTCGCTCCCCATCTATATCTGATAATACGGATGAGGAGTACGAATCCCTACAATCTTAATACCTGAAACTTATTTACTTAAAGTCTGTTTATTTTTTGCTACCAAAGCCTTGATCTTCTCTACAGAGAACTGAGTACGATAATCATCCTTTGGTGTATTCATGCAGTAGTCTACCAATCGGTCGATGGTAGAAGTTGCCACATGCATGCGGGTATCAGAAGAAGCATAGTAGATGAATACCTTGCCATCCTCATCTGCAATCCAACCATTGGCAAAGACTACATTCATTACATCACCGATATACTCAGGGCCTTCCGGTACGAGGAGATATCCACCTGGTTCAGCAATCACCTTTGTAGGATCCTCAAGAGAAGTCATGTACATATAGAGCACATAGCGGAGACCGCTGGCACAGCCACGAACACCGTGAGCCAGATGCAACCAGCCCTTATCAGTCTTGATAGGATGAGGCCCCTCACCGTTCTTCACCTCCTGGATGGTATGATAGTGACGGGCATTGATGATCTTCTCTTCCTTGATTTCGGCATGAGTGATATCATCAACAAGAGCCCAACCGATACCACCACCAGAACCTGTATCGATGAAACCATCCTGTGGACGGGTATAGAAAGCATACTTGCCATCAACGAACTCCGGATGGAGAACCACATTGCGCTGCTGGCTCTTGGTCTTCAAATCAGGAAGGCGCTCCCAGTTTACCATGTCCTTGGTACGAGCGATGGCTGCAGTAGCAGTAGCAGCACTGAGGTCGCCTGGCTGTGCATCATCATGACGCTCTGCACAGAACACGCCATAGATATAACCATCCTCATGAGCTGTGAGTCGCATATCATAGATGTTGGTAGCAGGAACAACATCCTCCGGCATGGTGATAGGCTCATCCCAGAAACGGAAGTTGTCAACACCATTAGGACTCTCTGCTACGGCAAAGAAACTCTTGCGGTCAGCACCCTCAACACGAACAACGAGGAGATACTTACCATTCCACTTGATGGCACCCGAATTGAGGGTAGCATTCATCATGATGCGCTGCATGAGATAAGGGTTGCTCTTCTCATCGAAGTCGTAACGCCACTCCAATGGTGTATGTTCTGCGGTGAGGATTGGGTTCTTATACTTTTCGTAGATACCATTTCCCCACTCTACGGGTTCATTCTTACGGCTCAACAGTTCCTCATGATGAGCGCGAAGTGCTTTCACTTTGTCTTGAAATGTAGTCATATTTTGTTTTATATTAATGTTGAATGTTGAACGTTGAATGTTGAGTATAAAATGCACATTGGACTAAAGCCAATTCAACATTCAACATTCAACATTTATTTAACCTTTACAATATCTTTGGCAAAGAGGACTTTCTTTTCCTTCTTGAATGTCTTGAAGTCCTCGACGATGGCACCATCGCCTACTCCAGGAAGATAGGCTTCCTCCTGAGGTTTATCCCAGGCATTACGCCAGAAGAGTACATAACTCAACTGATACTTCTGAAGTACAGGCCAAAGGGTTTGGGTAAACCAGTCCTTCTTGCTGGAGATACCCCTGCAACCCGTTTCGGTGAGGGCAGGAATCTTACCCACCTTCTTGGCTGCCTCCATCAGCACATCGAGCGTAGCAGCAAGGTTCTGCTGATAGTTGGCATCGCTGTTGTCGAACTCGTAGACGTCAACACCCAGCATATCCACATACTTTTCTCCCGGGAATCGCTCCAGGAATTTTTCAACTGTCTTCTCGTCGCTGAGATTTGGTGACCAAGCCCAAACGATGTTATTGCACCCTGCTTTAGTAAGTATATTTAGGGTTTTTACGTATAATTGGTTATATTGTACAGGTGTGCAACTGCTAGCTCCCCACCAGAACCATCCGCCATTCATTTCATGCCATGGTCGGAAGATGACAGGAACCAGTTTACCATCGTTTGTCTTCAAAGAAAGGATGAAATCGGAAACCTTCTTGAGCCATCCGTCGAACTTCTGTTGCTGGGCGCCTCCATCCAGAATAGCAGCTACAGCATCACCTTTCGGATCCCAGGCATTCTCGCCAGTAACCGGATTCCAAGGATGCCAACTCAAAGTAACGATGCCTCCTCTCTCATTTTGGGCAATGATTTCTTTTCGCATACGATCGAAAGAAACACCATCGAGATTTTCCTTGCTGTCCAACTCTATTTTTCCGAGATCGAAACCCATCACGGCAGGATAATCACCTGTAGTGAGTAATACATCGCTCTTTCCTTCATCCCATTTCCAAGTAGTACCATACACCGGATCATCCTGATGACCGAGCATGATTCCCTTGTTCAGTAATTTCTGCAGTCTGACCTTCAGTTGCTCTGCCGGAGTATTGCAACATTGCTTTTTACCCTTGCAGCAGGAAGTATTGGCAGTCTGGACTGATGCGCCCGTAACGCCATCAACCTGTGCCATTGCTCCTTGCATCGCCATGAGGCAAGCTGCACCAATCAAAATTCTTTTTCCTATCATATATCTATTTCTTTAATTGCTGAATAATCCAAGCCTGCCATTCATCCCACTGCTCCTGATACCAATAATGACCGGTCATCTGATACAGACTCAAGGTCTTAGGCGCTTTTACCAAATTATAAAGGCCGTAAGATGATGTTGGCGGAACCACCTCATCATTATAACCGAAACTGTACCAGCCAGGAACAGTGATACGACGGGCGAAGTTGACGCCATCATAATAGCGTGCACCTTCGAGTCTTGCCTTTTCCAAATCAGTAAGTTTCTGCTCTTTCCATGCAGCCCCCTGTGCCTTGTCTTCCTTATAGAAATAGTGAGGCCAGCCGCCTGCAACTCCGTGAATTTCAGCCTCATAATCACACATGGCATCATGAACAGGAGCCAGGAAGGTAATTCGCTTGTCGAGAGCTGCCACAGCGATGGAAAGGAATCCCCCCTGTGATGAACCCGTTACACCGATAGTCTTCCCGTTCCACTCAGGGAGCGAAGCGATATAATCCACGCCACGGACAGCACCGGTTACTACCCGTCTGTAAGCATTGCGATAAGGATTCTCGAGATTGGTATCCCAGTAACCATTCAGTTCGCCATTGGCAAGATCATCATAAATCTTCTGCTGCATGGTAACAGGAACACCGTGAATACCGATTTCCAGTACGATGCATTCAGCAGGAGCCGTATAAGTATCGCCGGCATAAGGGCGCACACCCGCACCAGGTACACGGAGCAAAGCCGGATACTTGCCTTCTTTTACCGGGACACTCAGGATGCCATACATCTTAGAACCCCATCGGTTGTTGTTATAACTGATTTCATATACATTCTTATCCTTGGTACAACGCTCAGGCAGAAGCACCTTGGTAGGATTGAGGTCATTCTGTCTTGCCTCATCCAGTGCCTTCTTCCAGAAAGCATCGAAATCCTTAGGTTCCTGTGCGAAAGGCTGGATTTTCTCTGGAGAAAACCCTGCCGTGCAAAGTCCCTCGTAATCCTTGCCATCAACATGAGCGATAACCTTGAGGCGGTAGAAGCCCGGTCTGTTCAGACTGCCGCACCATTTCATGGTTCCGTCCTTGAGAGTGATACTTTTCTTCACCTCCGGAAACATTGCCGGACCGGCTTCATAATCTACCTTCACCTGATTGAGTAGCGTACCGCTCTTTCTCACATTCACCGTGAAGTTAGCCTTCTCGCCTACTCGGTAATTCCAGTCCTGATGGTCAGGAGTTACCGTTACAACGATGTTATTTCCTCTGATTTGTGCGCTGAGGCTTGAAATCCCCAGCACACTCATCAGAACACCTATAATTATTAACCTAAAAACATTTGCTATACGATGATTCATATTGTCGTTGGTAATCTTGTTAGTTAAACATTCTGTTTTACGGTTGCAAAGTTAGGCATAATTTCCGATATATCCGTGTATTATTTTGCTGAATAAACATACTTTGTTGCAAAGGCAGAAAAATATTTGGAAATATCTGAAAAAAGAAAATAAGAATTGATGCACATCAAGTCAGAAAAAGCAAAGAAAACAACAAAATACACACTCTATTTAACTCAAGAATTAACCGAAAACACCCAAAGACCAATTAACAAAGCACAAAAGGTTATGACAATTCATATAATAAATAATGTACGCGTACCTTATATATAATAGATAAATAATAGAATAATCAATATAAATCAACCATCAAGTAAATAAATTGTAACGCTAACACTTAATCTTTAATAAATATGACGAAAATTACATTTTATTTTCACTAAAGCAGAAAAGTATTAGTAATCAGCAAAATATGTACAAGCTATTTTGCAAAAAATAGCTATCTTTGCAGCAGATTTACAAAACAGCCTAAAGGTTTAGAATAAACAATATAAAAACAAATAAACATAATCACAACAATGGAAAAAGTAAATGCAACCTAGAGCTAGCCTCTAGCCCTTTCTTCTCATCAGAAAAAGATGACGAAGGAATAATCAGAGAGCAATAATCCGATTTGGATTCTTTCCCGTATCGATCGTATAAGTGAAAGAGCCCAACTGTTTTAACCAACTAACAAAAATTGTATGAACTTTAAAAGTAGAGAAAAGTTGCTTGCTAGTGTAGCTGCCCTGAGTCTTCTCGGCATCTCCCCTCAGCAAACTTTCGCAGCCCAGATCACAACGAATCAGGCTGTGCAACAGACCAAGAAGATTACTGGTAACGTATCCGAAGCAACGGGTCCTATCATCGGTGCAACAGTAAAAGTGAAAGGCACAAAAAATGCCGCAGTGACAGACTTTGATGGTAACTACACACTGAATGTAGGTGCCGGACAGACTGTAGAGGTAACTTACGTAGGCTATGTTACCAAAACTTTCAAAGTAGGAGGCCAAAGCAAGTACGACATCACTTTGGTAGAAGACGACAACAGTCTTGACGAGGTGGTAGTTGTAGGTTATGGTACCATGAAGAAGAGCGACATCTCAGGAGCTTCTGTTTCCATGGGAGAAGACCAAATCAAAGGTTCTATTATCACAAACTTAGACCAGAGTTTCCAAGGTCGCGTTGCCGGTGTTACATCTGTAGCGACTTCAGGTGCTCCAGGTTCTTCTACCTCAATCCGAGTTCGTGGACAGTCTACCATCAATGCTGGTGCAGAACCACTTTATGTCATTGATGGTGTCATCTTCCAGGGCGGCGGTTCAAGTGGTAGTTCATTAGGTTTGGGAGATGCCTTAGGAAATGGTTCTGTTTCTACCGTATCACCAATGTCAACTATCAACCCAGCCGATATCGTCAGTATGGAAATTCTGAAGGATGCTTCTGCTACAGCCATCTATGGTGCCCAGGGTGCAAATGGTGTTGTACTTATCACAACCAAACGGGGTAAGATTGGAGAAGCAAAATTTACATACGACGGCATGGCAGCATGGCAATACCAGGGAAAGCGTATTGACATTCTGAATCTTCGTGAATTCTCAGAATATTATAATGATTTTGTAAACAACGGATGGATTTCACAGGATCAGGCACGTCCTGATTTCTCAGACCCATCTATCTTGGGTCGAGGAACCAACTGGCAGGACGCTGTATTCCGCACAGCTTTCCAGCACCAGCATCAGGTTGCTGCACAAGGTGGTACAGAAAAGGTTAAGTACTATGTTAGTGGCGGTATGATGGATCAGGATGGTACTATCATCGGTTCTAACTTCAAGCGTTTGAACGTACGTGCCAATCTGGACGCTCAACTGAAGAAATGGTTCAAGATAGGTATGAATACTACATACACAAGAACCAAGGAGCGCCTGCTCCATGCTGATGGTACAGAAGGTGTTATTACATACGCATTGACTACACCTCCAGATATTGCAATCTATGACGTAGACGGAAACTATACATCTGTAGTACGTGACGGCTGGTCTTCACCAAACCCTATTGCACAGGCTTTGAGCAAGGATATCACCATGAAGCGTAACAAGCTGACCGGTAACATTTTTGCAGACATTACTCCTATAAAGAACCTCACCTGGCATACAGAGTTGGGTTACGACTTGTCATGGAGTGATGCAGAGGTCTTTACACCTACTATGCACTTAGGCAACTGGAACCAGGACACAAACTTTGCAAGTTGGCAGAAGAATACAAGCAAGTATTGGCAGTTTAAGAACTACATTACTTATAATGGAAGTATCAAAAAGCATTCTTTCACAGCCATGCTGGGTCAGGAAGCTTGGCGCAGTGACTGGGATTATACCTATCAGGCAAACGCTAATTTGCCAAACAATACAATCCATTTGCCATCTTTGGGTTCCAGCACTCCTAGTATCAAGTCTGGTTTCGGTGTTACTACAATGTCATCATTCTTTACACGTGAGACATACAACTACGATGACCGTTATTTAGCAACATATACATTCCGTCGTGACGGAAGTTCTAACTTCGGTCCTGAAAACCGTTGGGCTTCATTCCACTCATTCGCAGCAAGCTGGCGTTTCTCTAACGAGAAGTTTATCAAGAGCATCGCAGGTAAATGGTTGAGCAATGGTAAGATTCGTATTGGCTGGGGTCAGACTGGTAATGCCAATATCGGTGCTTACAAATGGGGTACTACCGTAACCAAGTTCCTTGTTGGTCAAACAAGCGTAGCATACCGTCCTACCAATATTCCAAACACTTCTATCAAGTGGGAAACTCAGGAACAGACCAATATCGGTCTCGATCTTGGACTCTTCAATGATAAGATTGGTTTCACTCTCGACTGGTACAACAAGGTTTCCAACGATATGCTGATGCCTTTACAGTTGCCTTCATATATGGGTACTCAAGGCAATGGTTCTTCACGTCTTAATGCACCTTGGGGTAACTACGGTAAGATCAAGAACACCGGTTTCGAGTTGGCAGTAAACGCTCATCCTATTGCTAACAAGAACTTCTCTTGGGATACAGAGTTCAACATTTCTTGGAACAAGAACAAACTGGTAGGTCTCAGCGGCACAACCAATGCCAACATCATTGGCTATGGCCAGTGGAACGACGTGGTCTGTGTAAGTAACATCGGCAAACCTCTCTATCAATTCTGGGGATATCAGACTGATGGCGTATACAAGGATTTTGAAGATATCAAAAACTCTCCTAAGCCTAAGAGCTACAAGGAAGGAGCCCTGAATAAGGGAACAACCGTATGGCCAGGCGATATCAAGTTTAAGGATATTTCAGGTCCTGACGGAAAGCCTGATGGAGTTATCGACGATTACGACAAGACTTACATCGGTAATCCACAGCCTAAATATACATTTGGTTGGACCAACACATTCCGTTATAAGGACTTCGACCTGACATTGTTCGTCAGCGGTTCTGTAGGAAACAAGGTTATGAACTACCTGAATATCAGCATGAGCAAGATGAACAATGCCTGGGTAAACCAGAGTGCAAGTGTCAAGAATCATGCCGTACTGGCTCCAATTGATCCGAACAAGGACTACAGTAATGGTTATAAAGGCAACAATGCCAATACCGTATACAACTGGTATGATGACGTAGACAACATTTATGTAGTAAACGCAGGAACAAACATTCCACGTCTTGCTATCGGTGACCCAGCCGGAAACTCTAGCGTTATCAGTGACAGATATGTTGAAGATGGATCATACTTGAGAATGAAGAATATCACTTTAGGTTATACATTGCCTAAAAAGTATGCAAGATACCTTCATATTGAGAGTTTGAGAGTATATGCAAATATACAGAACCTCTTCACTATTACCGGTTACGACGGTTATGATCCAGAAGTAGGTGCAAGTACATCCGATTCACAGGGATACAGCTTCGGTGTAGATAACGGACGTTATCCTTCACCAACGGTATATTCTTTCGGTATCAACCTTGCTTTCTAATTAAATAACAAAAGAATAAACAATTATGAAAAAATACAATATATATAAAACGGCCGTTTGCGCATTCGTCTTGGGTCTCAGCTTGTCTTCTTGCGGGGACTTTCTGGATCAGCCAGACAATTCCAACTACAATGCAGACACGTTCTATAATGGTGATGCAGAGTGCTATCAAGGCGCCAATTCTCTGTACAGTATGCCATGGTATGATTTCCAAAGAGGTTTCTTCAAAGTTGGTGAAGTTATGTCAGGAAACTATTATTGGTGGGGAAGTGAAGATACTCAATACTGGAACTGTAACGTATCTGCCAACAATGCCAACCTGAAAGATATGTCTTATTCACTTTGGACAGTAAATGCCTACGCCAACACCATTTATGATAAACTGAAAGGTGCCAACGCAAGCGCAAGCGTTAAGAGTGCATGTATGGGAGAATGCCTGACATGGAAAGCTATGGCATACTTCTATCTTGTACGTACATTCGGTGCAGTACCAATCATCCATAACAACACAGACATTATCGGTGCCGGTACATACAATGACCAGTATAAGGCCAACATAGAGGATGTATACGATTACATCATCATGACCTTGAAAAAAGCCATTGAACTGTTACCGGAAAAAGATCCTACAGGTCTTGGACGTATTGATAAATACAGCGCAGAAGGCTTGCTTGCCAAGGTTTACCTGACAAAGTCTGGTTTCGATCCAGCAACTACAACTTACGAACAGGGAAGTGTGGCATACATCAAGACCACCAATCACCAGCGCAATCAGGAAGATCTTGACAACGCTGCCAAATATGCAAAGGATGTTATAGACAATAGTGGCAGAAGTTTGGAACCTGCAGCCAATTTCCCAGCAATGTTCTACAGCGCATACAAAGGTCCTGAATCACTCATCGCATGGCACTGGCGTGCCACACGTGACCCTTGGACATCTCAGAACTCACTTCAAAGTGACCTCGCTATTTCGGGTTTCGATGAAACAGGTAACAACTGGGGAGGATGGGCTGGTCCATCAGTAGACCTGATAGAAGCTTTCGGAGATAATCCAACAAGCCAGACTAGAAACAACACCGACATCCGCCGTAAGGCTACCATGATCATGGCTGGTGACAAATATGATTATTTCTACACAGACTGCGGTGGTTTCGACTTCTTGAAGCATGTATATAAAGGTTATGAGAAGCATCAAGGCAATGGTGAACTCCAGACTCCAACAGGAGCACAATGTGCAAAGCATCTAGTTGGTGATAAAGCCGACCATAACTTGCATATAGGCTGCGACTTTGATGTGATGGCTTATGGTAACTATACTCAGCTGTTACGTCTTGCAGATGTTTATCTCATCTATGCAGAAGCCAAGATTGGCAATGCAGGCTCAACAACAGATGCATCTGCCATTGATGCATTCTACAAAGTTCGCAACCGTGCGGTATCTACATACGAACGCCCAACATCTATCAGTTTCGAAGATGTATGGAAGGAGCGCAGATTGGAGTTAGCACTTGAGGGCGATCGCTGGTATGATTACGTACGCAGATACTACTTCGATCCTGATGCAACAATTGCTGAGTTGAACGCACAGAAGAGAAATGAGTATTATGGTCTGAATGCGCTCTATGAGACATGGTACAACAAGGGTAGCTATGATGGTCCTTGGAACTTGAACAGCGATGTAAGATACAATGATGATCCAGGTAAGCATCAGAACGTTCAGATGAGCAGTTTTACCATCCCATTCCCTACAGAAGATGCAACCATGAACCCTCATTTGCTGGAGGCACCACAGCATGTTGACATTTCTCAGTTTACTTATTAATATAAGAAACCTCAAAAATAGAACAATTATGAAGCTAAATAATAAAATATTAAGTATCATGCTTCTAGGAGCTACAGCTTTTACAGGTCTCAGTATCACAAGTTGTGTGGATGAGCCTGACAAATATGAAATAGCTGGTGGAACTCCTTCTATTGATTACGTTCGCCTGTGCGATGTAACCAAGAAAGATTCCATGTTAACTGGAGCATACATGGGTACAAGTATCTGCCTGGTCGGTAACAACTTGAGAAGTATAACAAAAATGCTCTTCAACGACCAGCAAGCCATTTTGAATACAAGTATGATTACAGACCATACCTTGATTGTAGATGTACCAAAGACTCTTACTGACAATCCTACCAATAAGATCTACATGTACAACAAGGATGGTGAGTGTACTGAATATGACTTCAAGACGCTCGTACCAGAACCGGTGGTAACATCATTGAGCAACGAGTTTGCAAAAGATGGCGAAACCGTAACCCTGAAAGGTGACTACCTGCTGGATTACGAGAATGCTCATCTTAAAATCACATTCCCAGGCAACGTAGATGTTACAGATTTCAAGAGCATTTCCAAGAGTGCCGTTACTTTTGTGGTACCAGAAGGTGCACAGAAAGGATTTGTCACAGTAGAAAGCATGTATGGAAAAGGTAAGTCTAAGTTCTATTTCCGTGACGACCGCTGCATACTCTTCGACTGGGATAATGACGGAGATGACGCAATAGCAACAGGTCATGGCTGGCGTGATGGAATTCAAAATGGTAACCGTATGAGGAATGATGTTGAAGGAGTTCAGCCTCTTGACGGAAATTACTACTACTTAGGAGGCAAGACCGTTAATTTCGATTCATGGGCTGAAGATGAATACTCATTCAACTACTGGCCAGAGCCGGCTGCAGGTTATCCTGAGTTGAACTCGCTGATGAAATGGCATGATGTTGACAACATGCAAGTGAAGTTTGAGGTTAACATTCCTAATGATTGGACAGGCTTGTCATTACAGGTATATTTTACCGGTAACGACCAGGTAACATACTCAACAGGCAACAACAACTATCTTGCTGATGACAAGTTCCCACGTGCACTTTGGACTCCATGGTATGGAGCAACCAACAACACATTCAGCACTTCAGGAAACTGGCAGACTGTTTCTATTCCATTAACAGAATTTGCATACGACAGATATGGAAACAAATTGGGTGGTTTGAAGTTTGAGAATCTCACAGGTATGACCATGTTCCTCTATACAGGACCATACAAAGAGGCTACTGTAGAATGCTCACCAACAATTTGCGTTGATAACATTCGTATTTGCCCTATCAATGAATAAAATTTGCTGATGCTGGCAGTCATCCAACTGCCAGCACTGCAAACAAACAAAAACAATAAACGTCAATCATTATGAAAAGACATAATAAATCTTTCCTCTGGTTGGTTCTGCTACTGATATGCAGTACATTTGCGTTCACATCATGCGACCGTGATGACTTGAACACCGACCAGTATGGCAATGAAATATCTGTATTATCATACGGTCCAAATCCTGTACTCCGTGGGGGTGTCCTTACTTTCAAGGGAGCCAATCTTGACCAGATTACAGAAATAGATCTTCCTGGTGCAGAAGCTATTACCAGCATTAATGTTGTTACATCAGGAAAAAACTCAGAAATCAATATTGAAGTTCCTGCAGAAAAATGTGAACCGGGTATTGTTACATTGAAGACCGCCAAGAATGGTGAAATCAAGACACTTACCCCAATCACATACATTGAGAATTTGAAATTCACAGGTTTCTACGTAGGTGAAAACAAGGAAAACCTGGTAGGAAATGTTGGAGACGTCCTCACTATTGAAGGCGATTATCTCAACAATATTACATCTGTCATTTTTGCCAATGGCGCGACTATGGATGCCGAGAGTTTTAAATCTCAGACACGCTATCAGATTCAGTTGGTTATCCCAGCAGAAGCAGGAGAAGGCAGATTCCAGATTAGCGATGGAAACAACTATATGTATTCTGAAGGTGCTTTAAGTATCAATGCTCCTGAAATCGATGCAAACAATGCTATCGGTAAGTCTCTCATCAAGGCTGGTGAAACAGAGGTCCTCAGAGGTACTTCACTTGACCAGATTGCAAGTATTGAGTTGAATGGTGCAACCGTAGAAGCAGCTGACTTCAAGTCACAAACAGCTTCTGAGATTACCTTCATTATCTCTTCTAAGGTAGCAGACGGTGAAATTACAGCTGTAACAAAAAGCGGTATAAGAATTCCTTTCGGTGAGATTACAACCGTTGTTCCTAGCCAACTCGTTGCAACTCCTTCCCCTATCAAGAATGGTGAAGAGATAACTATCAGCGGTAAGGATATGGATCTGATTACAGGTATCGCATTCCCTAACGCCAAGGAATCTAAACTTAACAAGGTTGAGACAACAAAGGTTACTTCTACAGTACCAGAGGATGCACAGGAAGGCGACATCACTTTGAGTCTTGATAATGGCAAGACTGTAACAGTAGCCTATAAATTGGTTAAGCCAACCGTAACTTCTTGCACACCAGCAGCCATCACAGCTGGCGAGAAGACCATCATCAAGGGTACAGACCTCGACCTCGTAGCTAGCGTCACCTTCCCTGGCGATGTAGAGCAGACCGTAACCGACTTCAAGGGTACCGCCAATGCCATCGCAGTGACAGTTCCTACAGCCTGCGCCGGTTCAGGCTTCAAGCTCAACCTGAAGAATGGTACTACTGTCAACATCGATGGTCAATTGAGCATTAAGGCAGCAACAGATCCAGCTATTGCATCTGTTACACCAGGTGAGGCTATCGCAGGTTCAAAAATTACCATCACTGGCAAGAACTTCCAGAACATCCAGAACCTCTACATCGGTTCTTACAAGGTAAACCGCTATACATCTCGCACCAACACAGAGATTGTATGCCAGGTTCCTGCCAATGCAGAAGTTGGTACCTACAAGATCGTGATGGAAGACCCAGACGGCAACAAGATTGAAGGTCCTGAGTTCAAGGTAGTTCCTGCAGAAAAGGATATCGCTACTATCACAACCAACATGGACAACAGCGCCATCAAGTATCCATACAACTTCACTTGGGATGACACCGGTCGTTTCCGCATCATGAAGGCAGACCTCATCAAGTTGGGTGTCAAAGTAGGTTCCAAGATGCTCTTCTATAAGGATGCAAGTGCTACCGGTCAGGTTCAGATTAACGACGCCAACTGGGTTCCCGTTGAGACTGTAGCTGAGTGGGATGGTAATAAGGATTGCATTGTAAAAGTATTCGATGCAGCCATGATGGCAGCTGTAAACAGTACCACTGATGGTTGGAGCGATACAGCCTTCATTCTCCAGGGCGACCTGAAGAATGTAACCAAGATTGCCATCCTTCCATAAGATAGAAATATTTAACATAAAAAACGCATTTATGTGAAATATAATTCGTAAATTTGTGGCGTAGTTATATTAACTGCGCCACATTTTTAATTAAAACCAAAACATCAACCCGATATGAAGAAAATAGCATTATCCTTACTGATAGCTCTGAGCTGCATCTCTGCCAAAGCTGCAGACGGCAAGTCGCTGTTCGTATCATTCAACGATGGTAGCAAGATAGAGTTTGCACTGAGCACTCTACCGGAAGTAACCTTCGGAGATGATAAGATGACTGTAAAATCTACAGCTACTACTGCCAGTTACGTACTATGGAAGGTTTCTACCTTCACTTATGGTACAACGACAGGCATCAAGCAGGTAGAAACCAACAACAAGTTTGCCTTCGAAGGTGACCGCATCATCGTGGATGGTACCAACAACAAGGTAAGCGCCTTCGCACTGGATGGAAAAGCCATCAAACTCTCTCCTATCACAGCTGGCGACAAGACCATCATCAATCTCAGTGAATTGACACATGGTATCTATATTATCAAAATCAATAACAAATCCATAAAAGTAGCAAGACAATGAAAAAACTATTACTCTCACTCCTGGCAGTAATGATTTCATTCACAGCCTTGGCACAAACGAAAGGAGACAAATTGACCATCAACCTCAAGAATGGAAAGACAGAAGCATGGGATCTGACAGCAGACGGCAAGACTCCTGTTTCTAAAATCACACACTCTGCAGATGGTAAAGTGGGATTCGTGATGACGGGGATGGAAGACTATGGTGCTTTCGAAACCTACAACATCAACGACATCAACAATATCTCCTTCTCTATCTATCACGAAAGCGAAGTGGGCGATGTGAATCTCGCTGACCCTTCAGCTACAGAAAAGACCAAGCGTCTCTACAAATATCTGCAGCTGAATTATGGCAGCAAGACCATCTCTTCAGTCATCGCCAACGTCAATTGGAACACCCAGGAGGCTGACAAGATCTATAAGGCAACAGGCAAGTATCCAGCTATAAACTGCTATGATTTCATCCATATCTATGTTCCTAAGCAGGGTTCCAACGGATGGATCAACTATAACGACATCACGCCCGTCACCAACTGGGCAGACCAGGGCGGACTGGTATCGCTGATGTGGCACTTCAACGTGCCTAAGACAGAAAGCACAGTGCCTGGAACTAATGGCAGTGGCGTGACCTGCACCCCATCCGAAACCACCTTCAAGGCAGCCAACGTATTTACTGCTGGCTCTTGGGAGAACAAATGGTTCTATCAGGAGATGGACAAGGTGGTGGAAGTTCTGCAGAAGTTGCAGGATGCAGGCGTTGTTGCCGTATGGCGACCATTTCATGAGGCTGCCGGTAATGCCTGTCTGAAATCAGGTGCCAGCTGGGGTAAGTCCTGGTTCTGGTGGGGATATGATGGTGCCGAAACTTACAAAAAGCTTTGGCAGACCATGTTTGATTACTTCCAGAACAAGGGAATACACAACCTGATATGGGCTTGGACCACACAGAATTACAATGGCGATGCCAATACCTATGACAATGATGCCGACTGGTATCCCGGCGACAAGTATGTAGATATCATCGGTCGCGACCTCTACGGTTATGATGCTGCCAAGCAGGCTCAGGAGTTCAAGGAGATTCAGGCACGCTATCCTGGTAAACTCATCGCTCTGGCTGAGTGCGGAACTGATGCCAACAACAATACAGCTACAGCAGGTATTGACGAAGCTTGGAACGCTGGCGCGAAATGGAGTTTCTTCATGCCTTGGTATGGAAGCAACATGCCATCCAACGACTGGTGGAAGGCAGCCATGAACAGCAAGAACGTGATTACCCGTGACCAGGTGAACCTGAATGCCAACTACGTAGAGGAAAGCGCAGTAGATGCTGTGAAGAACATGGGCATCGGTACCAATTTCGGCAACTGCACAGATGTAGTTGCCATGTGGATGAACATGAACAGCAACTCGGTTACTGATTTTGAGAAAGCTTGGGGACAGGAGCCAACGACCAAACCGATGGTAGATTTCCTGAAGAAGAACGGTTTTAATTCCGTCCGCATCCCCGTTACCTGGTTCCAGCACATGAAGGAAGACGGAACCGTGGATGAAGCCTGGATGAACAGAATACAGGAAATCGTTGATTACGTGATTGATAACGGTATGTACTGCATCCTGAATGTTCACCATGATACAGGTGCAGACGATAAGGATGTGAAGCACTGGATCAAGGCTGATGAAGCCAACTATAAGGAGAACAAGGAGAAGTTTGAATATCTCTGGACCCAGATTGCCACCCGTTTCAAGAACTACGACCATCATCTGGTGTTCGAAGGTTACAACGAGATGCTTGATGCAGACAACACCTGGAATGCGCCAAAGAATGCTAGCAGCTACAAAGGTTTGAACGGATATGCCCAGAGCTTTGTGAATGCAGTACGTGCTACCGGTGGCAACAACAAGACCCGCAACCTCATCATCAATACCTATGCTGCAGCTAATGGTGACGACGTATTGAACAACCTCGCCATCCCTACCGACAAGGTGGATGGCCATATCGCAGTAGAAGTACACACCTATGCTCCATGGGACTGGTTTGCCCAGAAAGGCAAGTGGGATGCTTCCTGCAGCAATGATATCAAGAATATGTTCACCCGCCTGAACAATAAGTTCATCAGCAAGGGCATACCTTGCATCATCGGTGAATACGGTACACACGGAAGCAAGAGTGTCAGCAAAACCAGTTCTGCCAGCGAGATTCAGGCTGCTGCCGACCAGGCTGCCGACATCGTGAAGCAGGCAAAGGCATACGGCGTAGCGACCTTCTACTGGATGAGCATCTTCAGCGAAAAAGACAGAACGGTTCCTCAGTGGACACTCCCTACAGTAGTGGAAGCCATGAAAAAGGCATATAACGAATAACAAATTATGAGAATCAAATATATTATATTGATGTTCGCGGCCCTCCTGGCTTTCTCTTCATGCGGTGAGAAGAAAAAGAAATCGTATGACGAGATTGCCATGAGCGGTC
>OJKP01000286.1_pt1 | contig 40318 bp, 37 predicted proteins | sample 1596521 | NCBI WGS metagenome assembly OJKP01 (sample SAMEA4350130, study PRJEB24818) | metagenome | biome: human; feature: gut; material: faeces | place: Denmark | collected 2013-09
GATTGGAATTGGCTAACCCATAAATAGGAGGAATGTCTATATGAATATCAATGATATCACTATCACCAGCCTTGAGACCATCAATGCTTTTGATATCGTGACAGGCGCCTACAAGTTCACTCTGGATGAGCTGCAGAATGCGACCATTGCACAGACTCAGGAGAAGACCGATATTACCGGTAAGCAGGGTCGCAAGCTGAACTCTCTGAAGAAGAACAAGGCTGTTACCGTCAGCGGCACCAATGGTCTTGTGTCCGGTGGTCTGCTCGAACTGCAGGTTGGCAGCGAGTTCGAGAATAAGAAGACCACTGTGAAGTGGACGGATTATCTTACCGTTACCGGTAATGCGGCTGCCACACAGTACAAGGCCGTCGGTACGACCGGCAACGAGATTGAGTCTGTTTATGTCAAGAACGCTAACGGCACTCTTGGCAAGACGCTGACTCAGGGCGCCGAAGTTGCCGAGGGCGTGTTCACCTACAATCCCACCAGCAAGGCGCTTGCCTTCAACGAGGGCGAGATTGCCGATGGCACTGAAATTGTCGTGTTCTATATGCGTCAGATTCAGGCCGATGTTCTGGAGAACCTGAGCGACCACTACTCTGGCAAGTGTGCTCTGTACATTGACGCTTTCGCCGAGGATAAGTGCGCCAATGTGTTCCGTATTCAGTTCTATATCCCCAAGGCTGACTTCAACGGCGAGTTCAGCTTCGAGATGGGCGATAACCAGACTGTTCATGCTTTTGAGGCAGAATCTCTGTCTGGCGCCTGCGGCACCAGCGGCGCCCTGTGGACTTATACCATCTTCGGTGCAAACGCTGAGGATGTTGCCTAAGAAAGTTGGTGACACAGATGGCTTCTGCGGTCAAAAAATGCCGGGTATGCGGTAAGGAATATGAAGCCTGCCGTAGTGCCAATCGAGCTGCAGGTGTATTTCGCTGGCAGGAAGTAGCTTGTTCGCCTGAGTGCGGTGCAATCTATCTGCAAAAGATTAACGAATCTCGTGGGATTGTTAATCCGCAGAAGAAGACCAAGCGCAAGAAGTGCGCAGAGCCTGTCATTGAACAGGTGGTTGTTAATGCTGAGCTTATCGGCGAGAAACCTGTGGAAGAGGAATAAGTAACCGGGAGGGTGGAGTAATCCGCCCTCCCTTTTTCTATTAGGAGAGATATGGCGAGAACAAAATTCAATGTTGACAAAGACAAAGACAAACGAACATTCGCAGGAATTGTGTTCGACAGTCAGCTTGAGATGAAATATTTTCGTGATGTGCTTTGTCCCAGAGTGGAAAGCGGTGATGTGGTTCATTTTGAACTACAGAAAAAATATGAACTGCAACCAAAGTTCACACACGATGGAAAGACGGTGTTACCGATTACCTATGTGGCAGATTTCTACATAGAGTATGCCGACGGACATACAGAGGTGATTGATACCAAGGGTTGTCCGGACAGCGTTGCTAAAATTAAACGAAAAATGTTCTGGCACAATTATCCAGATGTGCGCTATCGATGGATTACCTATGTAAAAAAATGGGGCGGCTGGCTGGACTATGAGGCCGTACAGACTTTGCGCAAAGAACAAAAGCGCAATAAGAACAAAAAGGAGGACGCAGACAATGGCTGATAAAGAGAAGAAGATTTCGATTGCATCTTTTGATAAGGTGTTGAAGGAGCAGGCTGTTCCGAATACTACAGAACACTGGTTTGGTAACGAGGTCGTTATCAAGCATACGATTTCGATTGCACAGATGCTGGCATTTGTGGACAATGTTGTGTCCAGTTGTTTTCATGATGAGGGGTATATGCCGGAGGTCAAAGACCTGCTGATTAAAAGTAACCTCTTGACTCGATATGCAAACTTCACGCTCCCTGAGAATCTGGAGCATCGATACACGCTTATTTACAACACGGACGCTGTGGCAATGGTGAGCAAGCATATCAGTTCCGCCCAGTTTGATGAAATTCTTCGGGCGATTGATGAGAAAATCGACTACATCTGCAACACCAATATCATGGCGATTGAGAAGCAGATTCAGCAGCTTGCGGCATCCTTTGAGGATGTTTCCAAAAAGACTTCAGAGATGTTTGCCGGGGTAAACGGCAGCGATGTTGCGAAGCTGATTGGCGCTATTGATAAGGGCGGCGTAGATGAGCAGAAGCTTGTACAGGCCTTTCTTGAACAAAGAGAGGATTATAAAGAATGAGCTTGTCAAGCAAGCTAAACGCATGGATTAGGTCTCCGCAGGGGCAAGCCCGCTTACAGGAAAAGATGGCGGAATACACCAGAGACGGCGTAGAAAAAACTGCCGCCGGAGATTCTATCGTTCCTGAAAAGCGTGGCTGGGAAGCTGCCGCAAAGTTTATACAGGTTCTTCAGATGACGGCTAAAAGCTATGACCTGCCTGAATCTGTGATGAAGCACATTGACGAGATGGACAGTGGAAGCATCATTCGTATTGGAGACGGCTTCGAGGTTCCTTTATATTTTGGCGGCGACCTACATCGTGATTCTCTTGAGAACGACGCTACGAGTTATGGCGGAATCGACAACATTGTGGCTTTGTTTAATAACGGATACCACGCATCCAACTATGTATATGGTTGGTGGGATGGTCACTCACCATCTGGAGAGGCGATTGGCCGTTCGCTGCACAACGAAGACTTTGCATGGGTGCGCAGCAAAAAAGAGCGTGAGGCGCTCAAGTTTATCCAGCAGGCAATCAGTGATTTCAACGGGAACTATGGTTCTGACTACAATGTAACTGCGGTTGCCGCAGAGATATATGAACAATAAATTTTGAAAGGCTTGGCTTTGTGCCAAGCCTTTTCTTCGTAAAGGACGGTGATGACGATGGCAATGGATGCAGATGTACGGTTACTAATCGGCGTCGCTCGCGGTGGTGCAGACGGTGACAGTGAAGCTCTGATTCGCAAAGAGCTTGCTGAAATCATGAAGAACATCAAGGCTACCGTGACAGTTGACACCAAAACATTTGGCGAGCAGCTGCGTAAGGAACTGGATGCCATTAGCAACAGCGGCAAATTCTATGTCAATTTGTCGAAGATTAAAATCGGTGCCGGTGCCATTACTGATTTCAGGAAACAGTTAAGCGCCGTCATTAACACAATCAACCTTGATAAGGGGACAAGTGTCACCCTTACCGCCGAAAACATCGGCGAAGTCAAGTCAAAACTGAAGGACGCAGGCGACGCAGCAGACGAAGCCGCACGCAAGGTTGCAGCGTTCAAGGTACAGATGGAGGCGCTTGGGCATCAGAAGACTGTTGTACAGAGAAGCTTGAACGGTCTGGTTGACAGCGGTGTGTCTGAAAGCGAGAGCCAGCGTGTGGCATCGTTGGTGGAGCAGTATCGCCTGTGGGCGATGAGCGTGGAGACGGTTCGTGCGTCCAAAGAGGCTACAAGCGATGAGTACAGACTGAGTCTTGAAGCAGAAGGCGCAGCCATTCTGGAGAACATCAACCGGATTTACGCTGAGCGTCAGGCTGCGGAAGAAGCTGCTGCGGCAGAAGCTGCTGCGGCAAGGAGCGCAGAGGCCGCCAATAAAGAGAAGATGGCGACCATCAACGAGGTCATCAGTGCTTATAAGAAAGTCAGCACTTACATTGATAAGAATCCTCGCATTGACGGTACGGAGCTGGAACAGCTCAAGCTAATGCGAGAGCAGCTGCTCGGTGTATGGAACGACAGTAAGAATGCCGCCGATGGTATGACGAGCATGAGCAAGACAGACTTGCGAAAGCTGCTGTCTGATTTTGCCGCACTGGATACTTCCATTACGGAGTCCGGCAAGAAGGGCAATACTCTTGTAGGAATCATCTCATCCGCTTATAAGAAGTTCGGCGGATGGATGCTGGTGACGAGAAGCCTGATGGTCATGGTCAACAACTTCAAGCAGATGGTGACCAATGTACGGGCGCTGGATGCGGCCATGACCGAATTGAAGAAAGTTACCGATGAAACCAGAGCGACCTATACTCGATTCTTCAATGAAGCGGCTGTGCGTGCCAAGAGCCTTGGGGCAACGCTGACTGATACGATTACGGCAACAGCAGACTTTGCGAGACTGGGCTACTCCATTAGCGAAGCGGCAGAGTTAGCAGATGCTGCGCTGGTCTACAAAAATGTTGGCGATGGCATCAATGATATTTCCGAGGCGTCAGAGAGCGTCATCTCTACCATGAAAGCATTCGGCATTGAGGCTGCCAATGTAATGACCATTGTTGACAGATTCAATGAGGTCGGCAACCGATTTGCCATTTCTTCTAAGGGCGTGGGCGACGCATTAGTGCGTTCAGCGTCCGCTCTTGCAGCTGCCGGTAACAGCTTAGACGAGAGCATTGCCTTGGTAACGGCGGCAAACAATGTTGTGCAAGACCCTGAGAAGGTCGGTACAACTATGAAGACCGTTTCCATGTATCTTCGTGCGGCAAAGACCGAAGCGGAAGAAGCTGGTGAAAGCACAGAAGGTATGGCAGAAAGTGTCTCCAAGCTGAGAAAGGAAATTCTTGCGCTAACCAGCGGACGGGTTGATATTCAGCTGGACGAAAACACCTTCAAGAGCACTTATCAGATTTTGAAGGAACTTTCCAAAGTTTGGGGAGACCTTACGGATATTACCAAAGCCAACATCATGGAGATGATTGGCGGTAAAAGAAACAGCAATGTGGTAGCATCACTGCTGAACAACTTCGCAGATGCGGAGGCTGTTCTTGAAGTGGCGATGAATTCAGCGGGTTCTGCACTGAATGAAAATGAGAAGTATCTCGACTCTATCAATGGTAAGGTTGCGCAGTTCCAGGCCGCATTTGAAAAACTCTCTGCATCGTTTGTAAACTCCGGGCTTGTTAAGGGTGTTGTAGATGGCGGGACGGCGATTCTTGAAACACTGACCGCAATCATTGATAAACTGGGTTCGTTCCCTGCTTTGATTTCCACAATCACTGCCGCTGTAACCGCATATAGCGGTGCCAAAGGAAAGAACCTTGGAATCTTTGATGTTGTTGACGGTAAAGTAGGGCTTTCCGGAGGCATTACGGATTGGTCTGCGGCAAGCAAAAACATAGCCGAGTATAACAAGGTTCTCGGCTCATCTATACAGACGCAGCAGATATTCATTAAATATCTTGATGGTACTGACGACGCTCTGTCTGGCTATCTAAAGTCTCTGAAGGGCGGCAAAGCCTCCATGTCCGGCTACAAAGCATACTGCAAACAGGCTGGCATAGAGACCAAAGCGTTTGGTGCAAGCTCAAAGGCAGCCGCGATTGGTGTAACGGCGCTCAATACGGCCATCAATATGCTTATTTCGTTGGGAATCGGATTGGTGATTCAGGGAATCATCACGGGCATTACGCATTTGATTAACGCCAGCGATGAAGCGATTGAAAAAGCAAACGAGCTGGCCAATGCGTTTAATGAGTTCCGGCAAACAAACTCCGATAACATCGATAAATTGCAGTCGTTGAAGGAAGAGTTTGAGACGCTTTCACACGGTGTCTCTCGCTATGGTGAGAATATTTCACTGACAGCAGATGAGTATGACCGATATAAGCAAATCGTTCAGACGATTGTGGACATCTCTCCCGCACTGTCAGAAGGCTATAGCATTGAAAACGGTTATCTTGCAGACAAGAATGAGCTGATTGAGCGAGCTATCGAGCTGCAGGAGCAGCAGTATAAGAGCGAGCTTCGTCAGATGACAACCACAGAAAAACTTTCTGAGGTTATTAAAGGATATGCAGCATCTTATGATAAGCTGAAAAACAGCGATATTCTAACCACTGATACGGATTTGTCAAACAATATGTGGGGTATGTTCCGTGTCAATGATAGAGATGTGACACCCGAATTTGCAGGAAACTCTGGAGACAATAAGAGCCGATATTTGTCCGAGCAGATTATGAAGGCTCTTGGAGTAACCGATATTGGCAAGGAGCTGGAAAAATACACCAACGAGTACGGCTATTACCAATGGGGCGATTTCTGGGACGACTATGCAGACCAGGTATCTCACAATATTGGAAAGATTGCGGCCTCTATTGACTATACGGAAGTTGGCTTCGAGTCTCTCTCTGATTTTGAGGCTGCTGTCGAAAAGACAAAGAACGCTGCTGTCCGGTATGGTGAGGCACGAGATGGGCTTGAAAAGGCCAATCAGGATGTTGCTGACCAGCTGAAGCTTGTTGCGCAGAACAACGCTGCTTATGATGATTTAAGTACAGAAGCACAAAACATTGTTTCCAACTTTATTGACCGTTTTGGCGTTGATGATGTTACGAAGAAAAACTTCTGGAGAGAGATTGTTCCAGATGAAGATGCCATTAGCGATATTAAGGTTCAGAGAAATGACTTCATCGAGGAACTAACGGCGGAAGTACAAAATGCAATGACTGGCCTGTTCGACCTGAAGGGGCTGTTCGATGCCGGTGACATCAATGTTGATGAATTCCAAGAAACTGTTAATGCGATTATCAGCGACCTTGAAGCAGCCGGGTTTGACGATGATACCATCAAATACCTTAAACTCTCATTAGAAACCGACACGATTGAGCGACAGCTTGCTGCTGTTAAAGAAGCTATCGGCGGCGTTGGCGGCAAGTACGATGCGCTTTTAGGCGAAATGTCCGCGCAGGAGCTGGAAATCGCTTATAACATTATCTCCGAAGAAGGCTCCATGACCTTTGAGGAACTGCAGGAGAAAATCGAATGGCTGAAATATGCCAACGCCGATATGGTGAACACCCTCGATTTCTCCGATATGATATCCGGCCTGGATAGTGCGAAGGATGGCCTTGACAGCATCATCTCTGCAATGGACAGACTGAACTCTGGCACTGCCATGACAAAGCAGCAACTCGCCAATCTCGCCTTGCAGTATCCGAAGCTTTTGGAACAGGCAGACCTGTTTGTTGATGGGTCTATCGATGGTCAGCGACAGTTGCTAAACAGCGTTCTTGAGATGAATGAAGCTGAATATGATGCGCAGCTTGACACGAAAATCGCAGAGTTGAAAGCGACCGAGCAGGTTATCAACGACCAGCTTGCGATGGAAACGGAAAAGGCGAACATCATTGCCGATATCAAGAACATGACTGTGAACGGCCAGGTTCAGCAGGAAGAGGCTCTTATCGCTAAAATGAACGAGCTCAACGACCTGCAAGGCCGGAATTATGTTGCGATGGAAAACGGTATGCTGACCGTAAACGAAGAGGCTCTGAATAATAAACTTGGCAAAGAGAACGAGTATGGTCAGCAGGCAACGGAGAACATTTGGAAACCGTATGCGAATACCATTAAAAGCGCACATACACAAGGATTCTCCAAGTCGCTTGAGGCAACCAACAGCTACGGCAACAGTCTGTTTGCCAAGATTCGCAACATTGCTTCCAGCGTTTGGGGCGCACTGAGTCAAGCTGTTAAAGATGCTACGACTGGTAACTGGCAGGGTATTTCTCACTACTTCCAGTCCGCAGTATCTGGCGCCGCAGGTAACACCTCGATTGATGCTGGGGATGTTATCGTAACTTTTGATGGTGCAGCAGCCTATGTCGGAACAGAAACGCTTGACAATTGGATTTCACAACAGGAGCAGGCGTCCGCCCAGCGTATCGCCGCGCTGGAAGATTTCAAACAGCGGACAGTCAACGCCTACAAGAACCTTGAGGCGCTGCGTGGGCTTGACCTGACGAGTATCTATGGTTCTGCCGGTAGCTCTTATGGCAGTAGAAGCGATAGCAGTAGCGGAGGCAGCTCAGATGGCGACAGCGATACAAAAGACAAGATTAAAACAGTCGAAGAATATATCGCTGATATCGATGCTTATTACGAAGCTGAGAAGCGGCTGCAGGCTGCACAAGAACGGGCAAACTCTCTGGCGAAAAAGCTGAAGTATGCGGAAGACCCAGCTGAGAAAATTAAGCTATCCAGCGATTTGATTGATGCCTATAAAGAAGAGATGGCCGCTGAAAAGGATTTGATGGAGCTGAAAAAGAGCACCATCGCATCCAATGTCGGTGCTCTTCGGGCGCTTGGGTTTGAGGTCGAGTATAACAGCGAAACAAATGAGCTGTATATTAAGAACCTTGAACATCTGAATGAGCTTACGGCGTCATCTGCTGGCAAGTATGACACGCTGCAGGAAGCGACCAATGCCCTCCGCAAGGAAACGGAAGGCCTGATAGATGTGACGGAGCAGCTCAACGATGACAACATCGACGCTGCGGGCTCCATTGAGGATTTGGGTTATCAGGTTCAGGAGACAAAGAACAATATCATCGATTACATCGAGGAAGTCTATAAGAAGCAGATAGATGCTTATCAAAAGATTATAAATCTAAGAAAAGAGATGATTGAGTCCGCCAAGGACGAGTTCGACTATGAAGCTGATATTGCCGATAAGGTCAAAGAGATAGCAGACCTGCAAGCCAGAATCGACCAGCTTGCTCTGGATGACAGCAGAAGCGCACAGGCAGAGCGGAACACGCTAATGCAGGAGCTGGAAGAAAAGCAGAAAGACCTTGCAGACACACAGAGAGACCACTCTGTCGAGGCTCAGACCAATGCCTTGGACAAGATGGGCGAAGACTACGAGTCTGATAAAGAAGCGGAATTAGAGCTGCTCAGAAGTACCGTCAATTCTTCCGAAGAACTCTGGACGGCATTTTACCAGACACTTCTTGGGCAGAGCGTATCTGTCGGTGCATCTATCGACGCAGAGATTTCTTCTGCCTGGATACGGGCTGCAGAGGCTGTAAGACAATACAGTGACGCAGTGGGCGGCGTAAGCGGCGTTGGTACCGTGGTAAGCAATGTCCCCAAATACCACGACGGCGGTGTTGTTGACGAAGCAAACCTCAGTAAGGACGAAGTCCTTGGCATTTTGCAAAAGGGCGAAGTCGTATTGAATGAGGCCAAGCAGAAGAGTCTGTATCGCATCATTGATTTTCAGGCAGAACTGTCGAAGCGTCTTGGCGTGGTTATCGGTACGCTGCCGACAATCTCGGCTCCGGCGTCAGGTATCAAAGACACCATGAGCGGATTGACGCAGGACATCATCGGCGGTACCGCACAGAGCCTTGTGTTTGAACCGCACTTCGAGGTCAACATCACCCATAGTGGTGAAATGGCCGACACGGACGCAAAAGCCTATGGCGAACGGATTGCCGATGTGGCGATTGACAAACTTTACAGCGCATTTGAGCGGCGTGGTATCAACAGCACACGAGGCTCAAGGCTGAAACCATAAGTGACCCAACGGGGAGATACGGGCAACTGTATCTCCCCTATTTCAGAAAGGAGGTTTTCTCAAAGAATGGTAGTTGATTTCTCAAAGATAGACCTGCGAGAACCGCCAATGCTGATTCTTAAAAATACGACCGATGTACCAATTGGCGTGCTGGGCTATGCCATGAATATTACTGCTGACATTAAATATGATGAAGCCTCTGTGATTGAGTTCAATCTCCCGGCACAGGTGGATGGCGAACCAACCCCGTACTATGATGCGGTCATTGGTATGCGCATTGTTGAACTGCAGAATATCGGCCAGTTTATCCTTGTGAATCCCAAAGAGACCGGCGATGGCGTGAAGAAGATAAAGGCGTGCAAGGGGTATTCCCTTGAGTACGAATTTACTTTCAAAAAGCTTTCACTGGCAAACGCCACCTATAATTTTTGGAACCCTGTTACGCCGGACAGTACTCTACTCGGTATTATCCTTGAGCTGATGCCGTCGTGGAGTGTCGGGAGTATTGACAACAATCTTGTTGGAAAATATCGCACCTTTGAAGTCTCTGACGAAAACCTTTATAACTTTATCAAGGGTACGATACAGACTTCATATAACTGCATTTTTGACTTTGATACCTATCATCGCAGAATCAATGTTAAGGATGCTTCTTCTGCAGTTCCGACCAATCCCATTTACATCTCTAACGCCAACCTTGCAAAAGAGATTACGGTCGAAGAGAATACGGAGAGCATCGTCACCCGGCTGGATGTCAACGGTGCCGACGGCGTAAACATTCGTGATGTGAACCCCAGCGGAACCAATCAAATCATCAATCTGGATTACTTCATGAATACCGATAACTTCGACCAGGTATTGATTGACAAGTACTATGCGTGGAAGGAAAGCTATGCAAACTATCAGCTTCCTTACTACAACTTGTCTGTGGAATATGTTCTGCAAATCATGCGCAAAACCACGGAGCAGACGGCGTTGGTGGAATTGGAAAGCGAACGGACTGTTCTGGAAAATGAGCAGGCAATCATCATCCAAAGCATCGCACGAGACCTTGTACCGCAAAGCAAGCTGGATGATGTAAACGCCAGGCTTGCTGCAAAGCAAGCCGAAATCAATGCCAAGAACGAAGAAATCAAAGGCATTGAAGCACAGGCGGCATCCATATACAGCGAACTGGTCACGATAAATAAGGCGGCCAATTTCAAATCTTACTTCACGCAGGAAGAATATTTGCAGCTTGACCGATATCTGAAGGATGATGCGGTATCAGAGAGCAGCTTTGTAGCACAGACAACCGATTCCTATGCCGATGAGGATACAGGCAACCATATTGCCGACAAGTTGATTGGTGTTAGCGACGCCAGCATTACTTATGTGACCAACACACGCAACAAGGAAATCTATGATGTCAAATGCGGTAGAATCAAATCCGACTTCATTGATGCAGAGGTCATCAACGCAGCATTTGAAAAAGCGCCAAACAACAGTTTTGTGATGACGGCGTATCTCGGTGCAGGTACAACTGGCGACCGGTCTTTCCCGAAGGGGTGTATCTCTTTGACGGGGACGGTGTCTTCCGTTGCACATGACATGGCAGCAGACGCTGAAATCCCTGACTTGTTGGTCGGTACGAGGCTGGACATTACGGTCAGCGAGGGGTATCTATACTTCACACTGAACACCAGCGAGTATGAAAAGCGTGCTGTCGCATGGGACTTGTTTGAATACGGCAACGAGATTCTAACCAAGGTATCGCAGCCCTCCTATACATTCGGTGTGACAAGCGCAAACTTCTTATGCCTTGACGATTTCGTGAAGTTCAAGAATAAGCTGCGTCACGGTGAAAAGCTTTATGTCGGTATCAGCGAGGATGAGACGCTGGCGCCTATCTGCGTAGGTGTGAAGGTAAACTTTGATTCCCCTAATGACCTGACGCTGGAGTTCAGCGATACCTATACCTCTGGCGATAGTTCATTCCTGCTGGCTGATTTGCTGGAGCAAAGCGTCTCGATGGGTAAGAGTGTAGACCTAAATAAGTACAACTACTCTGCGTTTATGGATAGCGGTGCTTCTACAAAGGTCAAAGATTTTATGAAGACGGCACTGGATGTATCCAAAAACGCCATCATGTCTTCTAAGGAGCAGGCTATTTCGTGGGGCGATTCCGGTATTCGATTGCGCAAGTGGAGCGATGAGGCACACACAGAGTACGAGCCGAAGCAGGTGTGGCTGAACAACAACAGTATTCTGATGACCAGCAACAACTGGTCAACGGCAGAACTGGCTATCGGCAACTTCTACGATGAAAACCTCGGAGATTGCTGGGGCATCGTCGCCCCCAACATTGTTGGCACCCTGCTCGCTGGCAGCAACCTTGTTATCGAGAGTGCAAAGCAGGACGGCGGCGTATCGGTGTTTAAGGTGGATGCCGAGGGGTGTGTGCTGCACAACAGCAACTTCAGCATTACCAACGAGAAGAGCAACTCGCATATTCTCTTAGACCCGATGCATGGCCTGATGATTGGCAAGTATCCGCTTATCAACAATAAGGGCGTTGTAGATGACAGCAAGAAGCTCTTTTACGCAGACACCAATGGCAACCTTACACTGAAAGGCACTATCTATGCTACAGCCGGTTCTTTTAGTGGTGAGGTTACTGCGTTGAGTGGTTACATCGGCCAGCCGTCACAGGGTTGGGCTATTATTAGCGATGCCATTTACAACGGGAAGCCTTCGTTCTCCAGTACCGCTTCCGGTATCTATATTGGAACGGACGGCATTTCTCTTGGAACGGCAAGCAACTATATCCGTGCCAACAAGAACGGCTATCTGCTTGCAAACAATGTGAATGTTTCCGGTCATATCGAGGCGAACAGCGGTGTTATTGGCGGTTGCGAAATCTCCAACGGAACACTACAGGTCACTAACGCAAACATCATCAGTATCAATGCCAGTAAGATTACAGCGGGCACTATGTCTGCCAACAGAATTAGCGGCGGCACGATTGACGCAACCGATGTGACCATCAAGAACCTGAATGCGAGCAACATTACATCGGGTACTATTAACGGTAATGTCATCAGTGTCACAAACTTGAATGCAAGTAACATTAAATCTGGTACGCTGGACTGTAACAATATTACCGTTACCCACTTGCGAGCGGACAGTATTACAGTCGGCAAAATAAACGCAAGCCAAATCAACGGGTTGCCAGCCAGCCAGATTACCTCTGGGCAATTTACAACATCCAGAATTCCAGAACTGAATTGTTCCAAGATTACATCGGGCACCTTTGACCCTGTGCGCATTCCGGAACTGAGCTGCTCCAAGATTACTTCTGGAACTTTTGACCCTGTGCGCATTCCGAATTTATCTGCGAATAAGATTACGACAGGAACACTTTCCGCCAACCGAATTAGCGGCGGCACACTCTCCGGTATTTCCATTAGTATCGGGGGTCGTTTTCAAGTAAAAAGTGACGGGAGCATCTACATCTATGGCCGTGCCGGTAAATACACCGGATGGCACTCTGGCATTACCGATGCAATCCCATATATGAACAATACGATTGACCAATGGCTGATGTATTTCTTCCAGGGTATTTGTATTGGTTACGGTAATAACAAGTAAGAGTTGGAGGAAAAGATGAAGGCGGCAGCTTTGATTAAAGAGGTTCGTGAAAGTACACAGCATCTTTACGATTCCTATCAAAAATATCTGGAAACAGACGGGAAAATGGGGTTGTGTTGTTTTGACCCCGATTTGCTCGAAGAGCGATTGAAGAGAAGTGACAGAGACATCATTGAACAGGGTTTGGCAAAGGGTGTTTATATTGAGGATGCCGAAGAATACCTTGCCAAGCTTGGCCGGTGAGTCTCAGTGTGTAAGAAAGGAAAATATATATGATACAGGAAAAGATTAACAGAGCCTATGAGTCTCTGATGAAGCTGAACAATTTTAAGCTGCCTGTTAAAAAGGCGTATGCGGTATATAAGCTGGTTCAGGCGGCTGACAACGCATATCAGTTTGCCCTCTCGGAAGAGCGCAAGTATCTGGATGAGTTCCACGGTACGCTGAATGAGGATGGTAATATCACCTTCTTAACCCCCAGCGATTGCGCTGCATTCAAAGTAAAAGTAGACGAGCTGTGCAATATGGAAGTGGATATTGCAATCGATGTTGTAAAGCTGGACGAGAATGACCTCGGCGAACAAACACTTTCGCCTGCGGATATTTTTAACTTAGAGGGCTTTGTTGACTTCACATAATCACAAGGAGGTGGACTATGGCGTTTTGGGGAACTGAGTTCATTTTTGATGATATTCCCTGCTCCGAGTTCGGACTCATGGTTTACCACTTCGGTTCAAACGGGCAAGATGATGTGAGCTTCAAGAACGGAGAAATCATCGAGGATAGGATTCCGGGAAGATACGATGCGCTCACCTATGGGCTGGTGCAGAACCAGTCGCTGGAATATACGCTGGTCTTTGGGGCAAACATGGAGTCACTTGACGCAAACGCAAATCTGGATAGGTTTGAAGTCGAGGCGATTGCGGCATGGCTCACCGGACACAGCACAAGAAAATGGCTTGTGATTGTGCAAAATGATATGGAACCGTTTCGATACAAATGCACGATTTCAGAGCTGAAGCTGATAACCTACGGCGACTTACCCTGGGCTTTCTCATGTAAGGTTAGCTGTGATTCGCCATTTGCTTATACCTTGCCAGACGAATACATATATACAGTCAGTGGGCAGTCACAGGTTCGCCTATTCAACCGAAGCAGTTATAATGGTTTCTACAGGCCGAAGATGGAGATAACCATGTATGGAGGAGACGGCATCTCTATCCAGAACCTCTCGGATAACAACCGAACATTTCAGTTCAAAGAGCTGCCGGGAGGCAACTCTTTAACTATATATGTGGACAACAAGAATCAGGTTATCACAGACAGCATGGATTTGAACCTGTACCCATACTTCAACATGAAGTTCATGCGGCTTGTCAAGGGCGACAATCTGTTGAAGATAACCGGAAATGCCGAGGTGAAATTCATTTGTGAGTTCCCTGTGAACATTGGAGGGTAATGATGATTAACAATGTTTACAGTTTGCCGGAGCTTGACTTTGTCGGCGGCTCTTCTGAGGATTTGGTGTTTCATGTGTATTGTGATAAGACCAATCCAAAACCGTTTGGACTAACGGGCTGTACGGCAAACTTTTCTATTATCAACTTCGTAAACAAAAACGGTGCTCCTGTGGTTTCTAAAACCATGACCGTGCGTATGGACGAATCAGAGACTTTTTACAATATCCTGTTCGTATCACTTCAGCCGGATGACACCGTTGATTTGTTTGGAAAGTTTGTGTACCAAATCACGATTAAGGATATTGACAACAATGTAGATATTCCCCAGCAGGGCGTTATCTACATCCATAACAATATCAACAAGGAGTTTGTGCGAAGATAATCTTTGTTCTTAATCAGAAAATAGGAGGATAACCAGTTATGAATACAACTTACTTCTTAAACCTGGCGGCGGGCAATCTTTTCGGAACCAAAACAAGTCCAGAGATTCCCAGCAACTACTACATTGGCCTGAGCACTTCTGCTCCCAATGTTAATGGCACGAATGTGAATGAGCCCTCTACCTCCGCCGGTTACGCAAGGGTGAAGCTGACCACTCTGAGTGAGCCTGCATCCGGCGTTGTGACCAACACGCAGGCAATCAACTTTAATGAGAGTACTGCAAGCTGGGGCACCATTACCCATTTTGTCATTTATGACTCCGACACCGTCGGCGGCGGCAATCTTTTGATGTATGGCGTGTTGTCCACACCCAGAAGCGTTGAGACGGCAACCATTATGACCATCAAGGAAGGGTATTTAAGCCTGTCTGCCCAGAACCCTGCGTAACAAGGAGCTGATGCAATATGGTAAAGGAGTTTGATATTTATCTGAAAAGGCGCATCACTGAATGCGACCTTATCGTCTACTCCCTTCCATATCGTGACGGTCTCACGGCTACCAATCGCATCATTTTGGAAAGCTGCATTGAAAGCTATACCTTGCAAAAGTTTGTAGCGATGCAGTTCGGTTCCGAGCTGGTCTCGCACATTGACAAGATGATTAAGACTTGCTATGAGAGGCTGAACTGGGGTACGGCTATCAGTGCCGACGCAGTGTTTCAGACACACTACATCATGAACCCAGAAGCTGGCGCTGTTGAGCTGGCGGTTGAGGATATTCCGGCTTTGGAAACGATGTTTGCGGAAGCGGAGAGCTGCATGGTTTTGAATGCGGCTCCGCTTCTTGCAAATATTGCCAAGTCACTTGGACACGGGCATACAGCCATTGCGTTTGACGGTGGCGTTCGTGATACGCTGAAATGGGGTCTGATGCCCCCGGAGGACAGCATTGTGCTGGACGCTGTTGTATCTGGGACACAGGCAATCGACTATATCAAGGTGGATGCGCCAGTGGTGCCTGGAGCAGAGATGGTGAATCTCTGCTACCGTATAACGAGTACCGCAAGTATGGCTATGGAAATCGCGGCTCTTGTTCTTGGTACAGAGCTGCATTTCTCTTTTGGCCGGGCGTATGGCGGTATGGCTTTTGACGCAAAAGTGTCCAGTGAGCATTTGCGGAAATATGAACTTGTAGAGAACAACCTGCGTATTCTGGCAGATATCACAGAGTCCATCCGGCAGTTTATTGCCACGGATGGAACGGCGGTTGACATTAGCGTGAGTGCAAGCCCTATTTTGAAGCGTCATAGGCTGCTTGCTGAAATGGACGCAGACGAGCTTTCAGAATTTAACAACATGACGCTGGACGAAGTTGACTTTGTCATTCTATAGAAACGGAGGTGATATGAGTGATTTATATCAAGCTGGACGAGAGTATGAATCTCGTTATGACAGTGAATGAGCCGATTTATCGGGGCGATAACCTGAATCAGAAAATCGTTTATTTGATTCCGTTGCAGGTCGGCGAGGTGGATATGTTGGCTGCCACTCCGTATTTGAGCTACATTCGCGCAGACGGTGTAGCTGACATTGTTCGCCTGGAACGAACAGAGGAAAAGTATAAAGAGGCCTATTACCAGTATGTCTTCCCTGTATCTTGTCGGTTGAGCAAGTACCCCGGTGAGGTATGTACCTGGTTGCAGATTTTTTCCGGGACTCCATCTAACCCGACAATCGCCAAGAGTGGTGAATGCTTGCTGTATGTGGAAGATTCCAAAAACATGGATGACTACATTTGTGACCATCAGCTCTCAGCCATCTACGCTTTGCAGAAACAGACAGAAACGACAGAAAACGGTGTGGCAACCATCCGTGTGGAAATGGATAAAAAGGGTGATAACCTTGTTTACGACTCTGAGAAGAAGGTCTTGCAGATGTCATCCAACGGGAAGCGTGTTGGTGATGCCATCGATATGAGCGAGATGGTCAACGACGACGAGACGATTCATTTCGGAGATAAGAATAACGACCCGACAGCAGATACTGAAGCGGTTATTTATTTTGGCTAATGGGAGGTGAGATGAGATGGGTGTGAGGGTTGCATACGGCAAGAAGTCAAAGATTACAAGCGCGATTGCGTCTGGTGTGATACCAAAGGATAGTTTGATTATCACAAGCGACGCAGAGGAGTCAGAGTTGTTCTTCTATGACGCTGCCGGTAATATGAAGCGCATCTCTGAGCGCAAGCAGTTTGCGACCATTAGCGAGGCGCAGGCATGGGTAGATGCCTATGGCTGCGATGGAAATATTATTTCTGTGCATAACGGCTCTGACTGGGTGCCTTACATTGTTTCTGACGAAGGTGCATTAACTCCCGTTGGTTCCGGTGAAATCAGCGTTGAGGATATTAAAACCATCGACGGCGGAACGGCGCACGGTATTCAATGAGACCATTCTGCAAAATATTTTGAAGGAGGAAAGTTATGCCTAATAAAACTATGAAGACTAAAATTCAGGTTCGGCGTGACACCACGGCGAATTGGCTGACCAACAAAGATGTTGTACCTGCCGCAGGCGAGCCCTGTTTTGACCTGGAACTGGGCACGCTCAAGATTGGCGACGGCATCACAAGCTATGAGAATCTGAAGGAAATCAGCGGCGGACAGGCCGCACATTATGAGGGCGTAAAGGGCGACGGCGAGAGCGATACTGATGTTATCAGTCGCGTGTTGACAGCCGCTGGCGCCGATGCTCAGAAAGACGATATCTTTGTCGTCAAGGCGCTGATTGCCGGTGGCAAGTATTCCTATACTGCCTATGTCTATGATGGCGGCGTGTGGGCTGCTATGGATGGCAACTATAGTGCAGAGAATGTGTACTTCGCCGACGACCTTACCTATACAGCAGCCATCGGCGTTCTGACCGTTCCCAGTTCCGGCTCTGGTACGATTGCTGCCTCCGGCAAGAATGTCAAGGATGTGCTGGCTTCTATTCTGGCGAAGGAAAAGAATCCTACCGCTACCCAGCCTGCCGTGACGATTACCTGCAAGCAGATTGCTGCGTATGAGGTTGGTTCAAAAGTAATTCCTGCATACACTGCTTCTCTGAGTGCAGGCAGCTATACATACGGCCCCGCAACTGGCATCACGGCTACCGCATGGAGCGTGACGGATGGCACTGCCACCAAGGATACCGCCTCTGGTTCCTTTGATGAACTGACGGTTGGCGATGCTACCAGCTATGTTATTACCGCTACGGCGACTCACGGTGAGGGTGCTGTTCCTGTAACGAATCTCGGCAACGAGTATGCAGCCGGTAAGATTGCTGCCGGTAACAAGAGCAAGGCAACGGGCAAAATCACCGGTTATCGCAATAGCTTCTGCGGTACGCTGGAGGCGAAGGACGGTGAGGTGAACTCTGCGCTGGTTCGCGGACTGAGCGGCAAGAGCGGTAAGGCTCTGGCAGCTGGCAACAGCTTCAATCTTGCGATTCCTGTCGGTGCAATCCGTGTTGTGTTTGCTTACCCTGCCACGCTGCGTGATGTCAGCTCTGTGCAGGATGTGAACGGTATGAACGCCGAAGTCAAGACCGCTTTCACCAAGAGCGTCGTCTCTGTTGAGGGCGCAAACGGCTATCAGGCGATTGACTACAAGGTGTATGTGATGGACATGGCAAATGCCAACGATACCGCCAACACCTACAAGGTCACAATTTAACATGGAGGTGACGCATAATGGCTGATTTCGGTAAACTGAATTTTGCGGTTTCATTTAATCCGCAGACTGCGTTCCCTCTGGACGCACGGTATTACTTCTCTACCCTGAGCGCCGCTCAGGCTGCCGCCGCTGCCGCTGTTGAAGTTGGTAGTTCGGACGGCGTTTATTTTTATGGTGAGAATGTCTGCGTTGTGACTGACTCTGCCGCAGACCTGTATATCATCCAGCCGGATAAAACTCTGAAGGCCGTCGGTACTGTTGTGCTGGGCGATGACAAGTCCATCGAAATTGTTGATGGCAAGGTCACGCTGAAAGGATTCAATTCCGCCACTGCTGGTCAGCAGCCCCGCATCAACGCGGCTGGTACTGCGTTGGAATGGTACACGCCTGACACCAGCACCGTATCCGGTCTGGCTGACACGGTTGCAGGCCATACACAGGATATTCAGAATCTTCAGACCGGCAAAGCTGATAAGGCCACAACGCTGGAGGGTTACGGCATCACGGATGCTATGACCGCCACCGCAATCGCAGAGGCAATCCAGACGGCCATCGCCGCCACCGGTCATGCCAGTTTCAAGAAGGTTGGCACTGTACCCACAGCGGCTGAGGCACAGGATAATGTTCTCTATCTTGTGATGAATGCTGACACCGGATTCTATGACATCTACGCTAAAGTAGAAAATGAAGTCGTCCGTCTGGATGATGTGAGCGTCAATCTTGATGGCTACTCCACCACCGAGCAGATGAATGAGGCGATTGCTACTGCTATTGCCAACAAGGTTGACAAGGTGGATGGCAAGGGTCTTTCCACTGAGGACTTCACGACTGCGCTGAAAGAGAAGCTGGTTGCTCTCTCTGATGATGCAGAAGCGAATTTCGTCAAGAGCGTTTCTGACGAGTTTACTGTTTCTGCGGAAGGCAAGCTCGAAGTCAAGGAGGTCGCCCAAGCCAAGGTTACTGGTCTGCCTGATGCTCTTGCTGGTAAGGTCGATAAGGTCGAGGGTAAGGGTCTGAGTACCAATGATTTTACCGATGAAGCAAAAGCAAAGCTCGATGGCGTAGAAGCTGGCGCAAACCAGAACCTGATTGAAATCGTTAAGCTGAACGGCGCCGCTTTGGACATTTCCGAAAAGGCCGTCAATATTCCGGTTGCAGGTGTGACTGCGGGCGTTGTTACCAGCTCTGCCGATGAGAACAAGGTCGCCGTTGCGGAAGATGGCAGCATGGAGGTCAACAGCCTGAATATGAGCAAGCTGGTGCAGTCCGAGGGTGATACGCTGATTCTTGATGGCGGCAACGCTTCTGTGTAAGCAAGCACATCGTTTATGGGCGGGAGGTATATACTCTCCCGTCCTATCTTTATAACAATGAAGAAGGGTGATTTATATGGCTACTACTACTTTTAATACCCGCATTTCCCTGAAGTATGATACTTATGCTAACTGGGTTGAAAAAGACCCTGTGTTGCTGGCAGGTGAGCTTGCGGTTGTTGTTGTGCCTGCCGCCACCGGGGCTGTGGCTAAAGAACCTGCCATCCTGTTCAAGACCGGTGACGGTTCTTCTAAGTTCAGCCAGCTGCAGTTTGCCGCTGGTCTGGCTGCCGATGTGTACGACTGGGCAAAGGCTGAGAATAAGCCGACTTATTCCGCCAATGAGATTACCGGCCTGTCCGACTACATCTCCGGCGAAATTCAGGACACTGATACCCAGTACAAGCTGGAGGTTGATGCGGACAATGCTCGCAAATTCCATCTGTATTCTCAGGCAAAGGGCGGTTCAACATGGTCTCTGGTAAGCACTATCACCATCCCCGATGAGACCGTTTATACATTGATTGAGGGTGGCGCCAATGGTACCGTTAAGTTCAATGGTACTGATGTGAAGGTGCATGGTCTGGGCACGGCTGCTTATAAGGATGAGGGTGCTTTCGATGCCGCCGGTGCTGCCACTACCGCATTGGACGATGCAAAGACATACGCCGATGGTAAAGATGCCGCTATCGCTGCGGCCAAGAAAGCCGGTACAGACGCCCAGGCCGATGTGGACGCATTGGAAGAGCTGGTCGGTTCTCTGCCTGCCGGTGTGACTGCTACCACCGTTGTGGGTTATGTGGATGAGAAGGTCGGTGCTATTCCTGCGCAGACCGACTATACGGTTGCTGTTACCGCCTCTACACCCGAAGGCATCGCAAAGCGTTATAACATCAAGCAGACCGCAACCAATCTGGATGTGAACATCGATATCCCGAAGGATATGGTCGTGAAGTCTGGTACGGTTGAGACAAAGGCCGCGGCTGGTGCATGGGGCGAGGCTGGTACATACCTGCATCTGGTTCTTGCCAACGCTACTGAAGACAACATCTACATCAATGTTGGCAGCCTGATTGAGTATGTCACTTCTGGTTCCAAAGTTGGCGACCAGATTGTGATTGATGTTAGCGCCGACCATAAGGTAACTGCTACTCTTACGGAAGGCTCTGTGACTCTGGCACAGCTCCACGCTGATGTGCAGACCGCTATCGGCAAGGCTCATAGCCATACGAATAAGGCTGAGCTGGACAAGATTGTTACTGGCGATAAGGCAAAGTGGGACGCTGCTGAACAGAAGGCTCACGAGCATGGGAATAAGACTATTCTCGACGCTATCTCTCAGGATAAGGTCGATGCGTGGGACGGCGCTGTTACTAAGCAGCATGAGCACGCAAACAAGACTGTGCTTGACGGCATCTCCGCCGAGAAGGTTGCGGATTGGGACAGCAAGGCTGCTGGCAACCATGAGCACGATATTACCGAGTTGAAGCAGGCTTCCGGTTATATCATCTTCAACTGCGGCAGCGCCACTTTGAATATCTGAGACCCGATAAAATAAAAGCAACCCCGTCGTGTGTCATACACGGCGGGGATTTCGCTTAAAAGGAGGCTACCTACATGGCTGAATTTAACACACGAATCAGACTCAAACGAGATACGAGCGCAAACTGGACGAACAGTAACCCTGTCATTCTGGACGGGGAAATCATCATTGTCGATACGGCCAGCGGTAGCGTTCGCAGGAAGATTGGTGATGGGACAAAGACCTACTCACAGCTCCCGTTTGACGATGAAGACATCTACAATGCGCTTGCAGGGAAATGTGACGCAAGCGTATTTATCAATACCACTTTGGCGGCAGGCAGTTGGTCAAATGGTCAGCAGACGCTGACCGTTGCTGGGCTTGGCGCAGAGCAGAATGGTGTAATTGGCATTTCACAGAGTATTTCTGATGAACAATTTGCCGCAGCTGCGGAAGCCTGCCTGTATGTCTGCTCACAAAGTGCAGGCTCTATCACGATTGCGGCCAACGGAACAGTACCGGAATGTGACATTCCCGTTACCGTGATTTTGCTGTCTTAATGGGAAGGAGGCCTTTATGAACACGACAAACTATAACCTCTATCTTGAAGATGACAGCACGACACGCTTCCTTGACTGGCGCAAAAAGATGAACGGAACCGATAACTCCAATATGGTGAAAATCGATGCTGCTCTCGGTGAGAAAGCGAATAGCAGCGTGGCAGTGAATACAACTTTACTCGCCTCTGCATGGATTGGTGTCGAGGCTCCATACACGCAGGAGCTCACCGTAACAGGTCTTACGGCTTTACAGAATGGGACTATCTCGGTGGCGCACAGTGCCACGGCAGAACAGCGCGAAATTGCCAGAGAAGCAATGCTGTCTGTTATCGGGCAGGAGGATGGCAAGCTGACTATCGCCGCAGATGGTGAAATGCCCGAATTTGATATCCCGGTCTACATCATTTTGTTAGGTTAAAAGGAGGATGATTTCATGCCTATTTTATCAAATTTTCCCGGCGGAGCTGGCTCCGGCAGCGGTGGCGTGACGCTCGGCGCGGTTTCCAATATCAATGTGCTTGTTGCTTCAGGCAAGGTATATGTGAAATGGACTGACCCTTCCGATATTGTGGTATCGGGTTCTACGCTTGCAGCATGGGGTGGAACCTTGCTTGTGCGCAAGGCCGGTTCCGCTCCTAAGAGCCGCCGCGATGGCACTGTAGTGCTGGACAGCAAGACGAGAGATGCCTACAAAACATCTTATTTCTGCGACAGCGGTCTTTCCAACGGTGTTACCTACTACTATAAGTTCTTCCCTTATACCACAAATAATGCCTACACAGACAGCGAAGATAATGCATTTACAGCAACGCCTACCGTTCAGGTCACTGGCATTTCAAGCTGGAATGTGACAGGTATGACTGCATCAGAAGAAGCTGGCAACGGCAAAATGACTGTTAAGTGGACTGACCCCGCTGCAAGCATTACATCGGACGGTGTTACACTGGCAACATGGGAAAGCACTACGATTGTTGTTAAGGCTGATGGTTATGCATCCGGTAAGGACGACCCTGGGGCTGCGTTTACACGAAAGGTCACGACTCGCAACCAGTACGCCAATACGCCGCTGACCATTACAGGCCTGACGAACGGGACGACTTACTATATCAGTTTCTATCCCGAGACTACAGACGGTGGCATCAATGCTTCTACATCTCAGCGGACTACCGGTAAGGCAAACCGTATTACCATTTCAGCAATCCCTTCACAAAGCGGTACATTGACCTATAACGGTAACAGCCAGTCTCCCACTTGGAGCAACTACAGTGCTACCAAGACCACCATTGGAGGCACCACATCAGGAACAAATGCTAATAATTACAACGCTACATTTACTCCGACTGCGGATTATCGTTGGTCAGATGGGAGCACCACGGCAAAAACAGTTGTGTGGTCAATCGGCAAGGCTGCTGGCTCTTTAAGCATTAGCCCTACCTCCATTACGCTGAATGCCTCCAACAGGTCAAAAACGATTACCGTTACGCGGGCTGGTAACGGTGTTGTCAGTGCGAGTTCCAATAATACGGGCGTGGCAAAGGTGACCGTTTCCGGCACGACTGTTACGGTTTCCAGCGTGAATGACACGACTGGTAATGCGACCATTACTATCAGTGTTGCGGCTGGCACAAACCATACCGCACCCGCCAGCAAGACCTGCGCTGTGACTGCATCCTTCAAGCCTACGGCTTCCACTGCGGCTACTTCTGGCGTGAATTATACATCCGGTCTTTCCGGCGTAGCAGCATCGGATGTAACGCTGTTTGCTGAGGCAATCTCTAACAACAGTAGCATCACAAACGCGACATCCACGGTGTACATTGATTTCGGCAGCGTTCATCGTAAGGTCAGTGTTGGCGACCAGGTGACGCTCGCCCTGAATGGTACGAATTACACCTTTGATGTAATTGGTTTTAACCATGATACGCTGACAACATCTACCGCGTATGGTGCTACCACCAAGACCGGCAAGGCTGGTATCACATTCCAGATGCATGACCTGTTTGCAACGACCTATGTGATGAACAGTTCTAACACAAACAGCGGCGGCTGGAAGAGTAGCGCTATGCGCACCTCGACGATGGCGACTATGAAGGGGTATCTGCCCGCAGCATGGCAGACAGCCATCAAGCCGGTCAATAAAGTTTCCGGCACTGGCGGCGGTTCTTCAAGCGGTACGGAAACAGTCTCCGACAGCTGCTTCCTGCTGGCCGAAATCGAAATCTTCGGTTCCACCACCTATTCCGTTTCTGGAGAAGGAACGCAGTACGCATATTACAAGGCAGGCAACTCGAAGGTGAAGAACAAAGGTGGCTCCGCTAACGCCTGGTGGGAGCGTTCTCCTCGTTCTGGCGGCAGCAATCGTTTCTGTGATGTCTACAGCAACGGCAACGCCGGCGCTAACCTCGCCAACAGCAGTAATGGCGTCGCTTTCGGCTTCTGCGTCTAACCTCTCCACCCCGCCGCATTTGCTTTGACGCAGAATGCCCAGTGCGCAAACAAGGGCAGCCCGCTCTCCCCGGTCAGGGGAGACGGCTGCCCGTATGCCGCATTGTGTAAGGGGTACACCCCTTGCGGTTAGAGGTGTGGGAATCCCATTCGCATAAGTAAAACGGAAGAAAAGGAGGAAAGAATGTCCGTATATAAATCAAAGCGCAGTACGAGCGCAATCCAGTATGTCGAGAACGCACGGCAACTACAGGTGTTTACCATCAAGAATTGCGTGAAGTTCCCCAAACGATATACCTATATTGTCGTGCAAAAAATTGCGAATCTTGTGGAAGACATTGACACCCATGTGCGCGTGGCAGAATCAATGATGCCGACCAATCTGCATGAAGCACAGCTAAAGCGTGATGAGCTCACTTACACTTTCGGCTTGCTCAACAGCTTGGATGATAAGCTTCAGCTGATGTATGACATCGTTTCGGACAACCCGAATTTCAAGACGGAGTTTAAGTGGTTGCCTAACGCCATGCTTGAATGGGGTCGGCTCATCCAGAAGGAGCGTGACCTTATTACGGGCGTCAAGAAAGCAGACCGGAAACGGTTCAAGGAAAAATTCAAGGAATACGAAGATAACAGTATTCCGACAAATTAAGTTACTCTAAGGTCAAGTCTCGTCTTGTTGTGTTCTGTGGGCTTTTGGGCTGCTGTGGTGGCTCCGCTAACAACTGGTGGGAGCGTTCTCCTAATTCTGGCAACAGCAATAATTTCTGTAATGTCAACAGCAACGGCAACGCCAACAATAACAACGCCAACAACAGTAATGGCGTCGCTTTCGGATTCTGTAGGTCTATAGGTCAATCAAAGTAACCCTCGTGGCGAAATTTGTACTTCTGCAGAAGGGAGACTTGTTCCTGTAGCATAGTGAAATATGCTCAAAACAGTGTGTCGATGATATGCACCGGATGACGCTTCTTGCATGGCCGATGAATACGGGAATAGTCGGTTTCATGGTGCGGACTACGCAGTTAGAATTCCCGCCTACAATAAGACTGTACGGCACACCCAATTTTCTTGTATATAAGGGATGAGGTATGAACAGTAAGGAAAGACATGAAATCAGATATCAGCGTAGAGTGGCGGCTCGTCAGGCGAAAAGGACTGCCTACAGTGAAAGCTTTGGCCGTTATGAAGATGTGTTCTCCTATGAGCACCTTTATCAGGCGGGCAAGAACTGCTGCAAAGGGGTTATGTGGAAGAACAGTACACAAAGCTATATGAGCCGCATTACCACGAACACCGCCAGCACGCATGACGCATTGTTACGCAGAGAGTTCAGGAGCCGTGGCTTCCATGACTTTGACCTAATTGAGCGCGGAAAACTACGGCATATTCGGAGCGTTCATATCTCCGAGCGCGTAGTGCAGAGATGTCTTTGCGACAATATACTTGTCCCTGTGTTTTCTCACTCATTTGTTTTTGATAACGCCGCAAGCCTGAAAGGCAAAGGTGTTGATTTTGCTATGGACAGGCTGGATAGGCACTTGCATAGATTCTATCGAAAGTTTGGCGTCGAAGGCGTAGAATCTGGCGGTGTTCTCACGGGCGATTTCTCCGATTTCTTTAACAGTGCGCCGCACTCTATTATCTATAGAGAAGCGGAACGCAGGATACATGACGATGATGTGCGTCGTATTGCCTGCCAGTTCATGGAGGACTTCGGAGATGTTGGTTTTGGACTTGGCAGTCAGGTATCGCAGATAGATGCGCTTATGGTCGCAAGCCCGCTTGACCACTTCATAAAGGAACAGCTACACATCAAATACTATGGAAGATATATGGATGACTTCTATCTGATACATGAGAACAGAGAATATCTGAAATATTGCATGGAGGAAATCAGAAAGAAGTGCAAGGAATACGGATTTGTTTTGAACGAGAAGAAGACAAAGATAGCGCCGCTGCGCAAGGGGGTCAAATTCTTGAAAACAAAGTTTTTCCTGAATGAAACCGGTACGGTCATTCGCAAGATGAACCGAAAATCACCGGTCAAGATGCGGAAGAAACTCAGAATATTCCGAAGGTGGATAGATGAAGGAAGGTTCACTATCACAGATGTAGAGACAGCCTATCAAAGCTGGCGCGGACATATGATTCGTGGAAACAGCACGCTTGTCTTGCGGAAGATGGATGCTTTCTACAACAGTTTATTCAAGAACAAGGAGGATTCAGGACATGGTAAAGTTTCTGAAGAACGGCAGCTTGCTCGCGCTTGTTGAGCAGCCGAACTGGGTCTACCTGCAGGAGAACGGCGCCTATGGTCTGTGTGATTATGAAAACGCACAGGGCGTCGCTATCAATGGTATCGTCTATAACCTTGCTGGAAACCTCATCAGTGAGAACGGCGAAGTCGATTTCAAGGATATTCCCAGCGGTGAATATATGATGCAGCAGGATAAGGTCGCCGCGCAGAATGCAGCAAATTTGGACTACCTTTCCATGATGACCGGCTATGACCTGCCTATGGAAGAGCAAGTTGAAGCGCAGGCTGTGAGCGTAGGCGACATTGAGGGTGAAGCTGTCTACGATGACACGGTGGATGACCCGGCCTATGTTGCTACGGAAGAGGAGGAAAACGCCAATGAATGAGCATAGTGCAAGATTTGAAAAAGTCAAAGGCTACTATGACCGTTGCCTTTGGAACCGGCAGATGGTGATGAATGCCGTTGGCAAATGGATTACAGCTGAGGAAGCAGAAGAAATCCTGAGCGGTGGAAATGTGTAAGAAATAAAAAGTGGGAGCCGTGCTACACCAGCAGGCTCCCACAATGCATTTATGGCATATAAAACTTGGCTTTTATACAGAAGGTGGTGATTAACATGAGAATGTCCAAAAGAGAGTATCAGCTTAAGATGGCTGAGATTCGCAGGGAAAATGTTCAAAAGCAGTACAAGCAATCACTCCGCGAAGAAAAACGGAAATATGATACCAAGCGCATCGAAACAAGCAAGCTGCTTGCTATTTACCTCTTCGTGTTATTTAACGTCGTAATGATTTATGCGATGGCGGCTATGTGGGTACTTCATGATTTAACCTATCTCGGTGTCCTTATCACCGACATTGCCGCACAGGTTCTCATCTATGCGATTTATTGCCTGAAAGCGTATTGTGCGAAGAAGCAGAGCGAAAATGTGAAGCTGCGTAGAGAACGCTACGCTGGCATATCTGGCGAAGAGAATAACGGGTCGTTGAATGAGATTCTTTCCGCTGGCGCTGATAGCACCGAGCCAGTGCCGTTTACAAACGGTGCAACCGTCAATGTATATGATTACGGTGCCGACAATGGCTCCGTTGGATAACGGACAAAGGAGTGATGTATCGTGGCGTTTAAGATGCGAACCAGCAAACCGGAAGCTGGTAATAAGTATTACATAACCAAAGCAAATGGCGGCTACTCCGACGCCATTAAAGGCAGTCCCATAGATAAGGACTGCGATGTCCTTTCTAACTGTGTAGGGTATGCTTACGGACGATTTAACGAAATTGGCGGGTATGGATACTGCAAGTACCTAAGACCCGTGAATGCAGAGAACTTCATTCGGTATAAGGGAACCTCTCTTAAAACAGGGCAGACACCGAAACTTGGCGCCTGCATGGTCTGGCAGAAAGGCGCTACACTGAACGGCTCTGATGGGGCGGGTCATGTTGCTATTGTTGAGAAGGTCGTAAGTGATACGGAGGTCTATACATCCGAAAGCGGATGGGGCAGTTCCAATCCGTTTTGGAACAAGACAAGAACAAAGGGAAACGGTAACTGGGGTCAAGGAGCTGCGTACAAGTTCCTTGGCTTTATTTATAATCCGGCTGTTTCAGATGAGAAACCGGTCACTACCGTTCCCTCGACAAGTGGAGGAAAAATGAAATACAGTTCAACGAATAGACCGTTGGAATGCATGATGACCCAGAGTACTTGCTACAAAGGGACAAGCACCATGACCGTCAAAGGCGTTCTTTGGCACAGCACCGGTGCAAACAATCCGAATTTGCGGCGCTATGTCCAGCCGGATGATAGTGCTGCAAACAGAGCAGAGCTTTTGGCACTTCTCGGAACAAATGGGAACCGAAACGACTGGAACCATATCAACCGTCAGGCTGGCCTGAATTGCTGGATTGGTAAATTGGCGGACGGGACTGTCACTACAGTACAGACTATGCCGTGGAATTATCGCCCGTGGGGTTGCGGCTCTGGCAACAAGGGTTCCTGTAACAATGGTTGGATTCAATTTGAGATTTGTGAAGACGGTTTGAACGATGCTACATATTTCAACAAGGTCTACAAAGAGGCCTGTGAAATTACGGCATACCTTTGCAAAATGTTCAATATTGACCCAAACGGCACGGTAAATATGAATGGTGTATCCGTTCCTACAATTTTATGCCATGCAGACAGTCATGCGCTTGGGTTTGGCTCTAACCACGGCGATGTCAACCACTGGTTCCCGAAGTTTGGTAAGTCTATGGCGACGGCTCGTGCCGATGTCGCTGCGCTAATGAAAACCTCTGGTAGCGTTGCACCTACACAGCCGACAAACCCGACCACGCCTACAACCAGCGCATTTAAGGCGGGAGATGTTGTCAAGATTATCGGCACACAGTATTACTCCGGTCAGTCAGTTCCTGGCTGGGTTCGGGCAAAGAACTGGATTGTACATTCTGTAAGTGGAAATCGTGTTGTTATCAACAAAAGTGAGGACGGTAAAAACTCCATTATGAGTCCGTTCAAGGCCTCTGACCTTGCGCTGGCAAACGCAAAACCGACCACGCCGACAATACCGTCTACTCCGTCCGCTCCTTCTGGTAATACAAACGAGGAAATCATTTGGAACTTCTTGCTTGGCAAGATTGGGAACGAATACGGTGTTGCAGGTATGATGGGCAATCTCTATGCCGAGTCTGGATTACGCCCTGACAACCTCCAGAATGCCTATGAGAAGCGGCTTGGATATACAGATGCTTCCTATACCGCTGCTGTTGACAATGGCACATACAAAAAGTTTGGGACTGATAGCGCAGGCTACGGCTTGGCACAGTGGACATATCACACAAGAAAGAAAGCACTACTTGCTTTTGCGCAGAGCAAGAAGAAGTCTGTTGGAGATTTGGGTATGCAGCTTGAATTCCTGTACAAGGAATTGAGCGAGAGCTATAAGGGCGTTTTTGCCGATTTGAAATCCGCCAAAACCATTCTTGCCGCATCCAATTCCGTGCTGATGAAGTTTGAGCGTCCTGCGAACCAGAGTGCGGCAGTCCAGAATAAGCGTGCGGCATACGGCCAGAAGTTCTATGACAAATACGCAGGCAAGACTCCGGTTGTGCCCGAACAGAAACCTTCTGCGGTTCCGTATCGTGTGCGTGTTACGGCGGATGTACTGAACATTCGCAAGGGTGCCGGTACGGGATACGCCGTGGCTGGTCAGATTAAGGGCGGTGGGGTTTATACCATCGTCGAAGAGAAAGCCGGAACTGGCGCCAAATCATGGGGAAAACTTAAAAGCGGCGCTGGATGGATTTCTCTTGATTATACAAGCAGAGTATAACACTCTGCCAGAAAAAGAAATGGAGGTACGATTATGGATTGGTTGGAGATTCTGAAGTACATCGCAGCAATCGCTTCCGGTCTGGCAGCCGCCATTCCTCTCGTTATTCAGCTTGTGAAATACATCAAGCAGGCTGTCAAGGAGAAGAACTGGGGCGTCGTCCTGGACAAGGTTATGAAGTTGATGGAGACTGCCGAGACTAAGTTCAAGGACGGTGCAGAACGAAAAGAGTGGGTTCTGGCAATGCTCAAGGCGAGCGCAGATGGCATTAACTACGACATTGATTATGACGCAATTGCCGACATGATTGATAGTCTGTGCGACATGAGCAAGGTAATTAACCCTGCCACACCCGCAAATAAGGTTACTGCCAAGAAGGAAGAGGGGAAGTAACTTTATTCAGGAGGTGCTCATATGACTGACCAGGAAACTGTTATGCTTATTGAGACGGAACAGAGATGCAAGTCCAATACGCATAGAATTGATAATCTGGAAAATGAGCTGAAGGAAATCCAAAGCAAACAGAAAGCCATCTACAAGATTGCTACTTCTGTTGAGCTTATTGCACAGCGTGTCAGCAACATTGAAACGAAGGTGGACGACACAAACAGTAAAGTCGATGCACAGGCGAAAGCTTGGCAGGAAACCGAGCGTAAGTTGTCGGAAAAGGTCAATGAGGCTGAGAACAAACCGTACAAGCAGATTGCCAGCAATGTGAACTCTATCAAAGTTGCAGTTATCACCTGTATCTGCACTTTGCTTGTGAGTGGTATCATCGGTGCAATCGTCATGTTTGGCAAATAATTATCCGAGGATATTTTGTGGGTGTGAATATTCTCAGTTGAGGAAATGTGCGAAAATAAATTAGGGCAGGTTCGGAAATTACTCCGTTCCTGCCCTATTTTTTTGCGCTATTTATTTGTGGGGTCAAAGTGTGCGTTCGCTTTGAAATTGTTTAACTGTCCATTATAAATTCAGCTTTTGAATGTTCACTTATAACAGCGTTGTTTAATCTAAACAGCGGTCTTATAAACGAACATTTCTATGTATGCGCCTCGTATTGAGTAGTTTCACGAGGCTTAAAAGATGTTGTATGTTGATTGTATAGCTAAGCCTATTGCTATACAAAAGTCCAGACGGACTCAGATAGTAGCGCATAGAATCTTGAGGTATTTTTATATTCGGATTGTTGTCAAAAACAATTCCCTTTGCGTGAATTATATCTGCAAAATAAGGCTTGTAGCAAAAATTATAGAGAAATGAGAAATAAGTCATCAGCGTAACACTGTTTGGCCATCTACCGCCAAATTTAGCAAGTATCTTTCGAGAAATATTATCGTAATTGCCATCTGTATAGGTTAGAATCAAGGATCGTTTCTCTGGGGATAGCTCATTGACAATATAGGTCGTTTTTCCCGATCCAGCAACTGCAAAAATCACTCGCTTATCCATTCAAACGCCTCTTTTATATATGAAGGGACACTAATATCATCGTTTTGGCAAAGTAACCTGTATGCGGCATCCGTCTTGTTGTTCAACATATATTGCTGCGCATCACCCGAAAACAGCTTATCGCATAAGCCCTTGTTTTCACAATACAGAACAATCTCAAATGTTCGCTTTCTCTCATCTGGTTCATAGCATATTTTTACATTATCCATATCTGAATAACCGATATATTTTTCTATGCAGTTTTTTTGAACATTTCCGTCATTATCTGTTACGACTGCAACTTTGCCTTTTGTAAGACATGCAATATCCAAATAACGTTTAAAACTTAGTCCGCGTACATCTAAAATCTGTACATCATCATTTTCGGGAACATGACCGGTGACTGTTTCATAAAATTTTTCAAACAGGATGTATTCAGCTGGACCTTCAACAAGAATAGTCTTCCGTGAAAGCACAAATTCTGTTATGCTTGCAGGGGGAGTTTTTTTGAAATACGCTACTGTCTCAAGGTTTAGACTTTTGAGGGTAACAGGTCTTTTCTCTCCATCACAATGTAGAATAATGACGTTATTAAGTTCAAGTCTCGTGCTGATAAGACTATTATGCGTTGCAATGAAGATCTGGCCAGCCTGTGTTTTAGCAATTTTTTGAATGAGTTTCTTAAGATTGACATGACTTAAGTGTGTTTCAGGTTCTTCAAGTAAAATCACATCCACGTTTGAACCCGCATGTTCCAATGCGAAATCTGTCTTAATAAAGATTTGTCTTCCAGTTCCTTTGTTGTCAATGCTTATTTCATCTTCATAAATCATTAGATTGTTTTCAAGGGCGGATGCGGGACTGTTTTTAAGGCCAAAAGTATAGTGCTTTTCCTGCGGAATACGATCATTCAATGGTTTTAAACTGTCCGCACAAAAAAACTTTTCTCATTTGACGGTACTTGCTTCTGAATATAGCACGTTCTTTTGCATCATCTCCCGTATATTGGTAATAAGTTCGCTTTATGAAATCATTCGTTGCATATTCAGAGTCCATATTGTCGCTATTCACCATTGCGCAACGCAGTTTTCTTTTGTATCCCGTATATACTTGATCTACAAAGGTCGAAAAACGTATGGAATAGTATTCATAAGGGAAATAATCAGATTGCGCATCCATTGCGAAGGTTATCTCTGTTTTATAATCTTCATTCGGCTCGCAGACCAATTTGATGCCGTCACACTCAATCTTGTCGGAATTGTTTTCACCATTAACGCTTGGGTCTGACGCTCCGCTAAGGTATAATTCAACTCTCAGTTTTGGCAAGTCGGCATAACATCGATCACTGTTGATAAATTCCGTAACAGCTTCTATGTTCAGCAAATTATCCAGTCCGATTGCTTCGACCCTTCGATTGTTTCCTCCTGAAACCAAATCGATAGCTTCAAGGATGGTGCTTTTGCCAGACTCATTGTCTCCTATAAGAATATTATTTTTCGTATTTGGCTCAATCACGAACTCTCGAAAACGGCGGAAATTATACAACTTGATTTTCGTAATGAAAATGGACATATATGTATTCCTCCAATTCTGTTGTAGGCTTGATGATTCTGCCAAAGCAGAGAGTATATCAATATTCTCCAATTGCTAATGGTATGCAGTATCTCTACTGCACTCTCTACGTCTTTTTAGTATAACAGGTATCTATTTTCACGTCGAGCCTTTTTTCCAAATACAGATAATAATTCCACTTTCCAGCAACACGACTTTTGCCTAGTGCAGTTTCCGTACTAATTTAGAATACTGTTTCTATATCGATACATGTTGCATAACTTACTATTCTAAGATTATCTTGCGAAAAAATGAATCTCCTGCATTTCCGGCAAAATACAATTTCCGTCCACATGGGCGTCTGCCTTCTTTTTCGTTAGATTACTCACTTTCGTCTTCGCAGAAATTCAACTACAATAGTCTCATCATACACAAGGAGATGAGACCATGCCCACCGAGTACCCAGCAGATTTCAAGCAAAAAGTCATCAAGCGTTATCAAAACGGAGAATCCATCAAATCTCTCAGCCACGAACTGCACATTGCCCAGGGGACACTTTACCGCTGGCGGAAAGCGTACTGTACTATCCAAGGAACAACCCGCACCTACACACCAAAGGAGTTTGACGCCATTTCAAGACGATTGGCAAAACTGGAACATGAAATGGAAATCATCCGCCTTTCTCAATGCATAGCAAATGTTCCCCTGCAAAAGAGACTTTCCATTTTGGAAAATCTCCACCATCAGTCTGATAATACTTATAGTGTTCATGAGCTGTGCGAAGCATTGGATGTCGCTCGCGGTACATTTTACAACCACATCTTTCGCCGTGCGGACCGCAGCCAGCGCGACCAAGAGCAGACACAACTCATGCGTCTGGTACAGCAGGCTTTCGACGACAGCGGCCAACGGTATGGTGCCGAAAAGATTCGCATTACATTGGCCGAAGGTGGTATCAGAGTCAGCACCAAGCGCATTGCTACGATCATGCAGGAGCTCGATCTGCGCAGCATTCGACTTGATTCCAAAAAGCAGTTTAAAAAGCATCAAAAATACCGCAAGCAAAACCTGTTGGAGCAGCAATTTACCGCAGAACATCCTAATCAAACATGGGTCAGTGATATTACATACTTCAAGCTCAACGATTACTGGCTTTATCTGTGCATCATTCTCGACCTCTTTTCCCGGAAAATCATCGGCTATCGCGTATCCCGCAATGCCAGCACGAATTTGGTCACCAGTACATTTCGGATAGCTTTCCGCGAACGAGATACCCCTGCCGATTTGACATTTCACAGCGACCGCGGCAAGCAGTATACTTCCACCGCATTTACAACGCTCCTGCAAAAGTGCGGTGTGAAGCAATCGTTTTCCGCTACGGCACGGCCACATGACAACGCCGTGGCGGAAGCCTTCTTTGCCTCATTCAAAAGAGAAGAGGCGTACCGCAGAGAGTACACCTCAGAACAAAGCTTTCGCAAAAGTGTGGAGCAGTATGTTCAATTTTACAATGAGGTACGCCCTCACAGAACTTTGAGATACAAGACACCGCAAGCCTTTGAAGCCGCTTATCACGAGAATTTGTGAGAAAACCGTGTTCAAATAACGACCTTGCATAAAAATAATCATTCCGCATTTTGAGAGTTTTTCTGTGCATGCCTCCAATCAGCAAAATAAAAAAGCCCAGATAAAACAAGGCTTTGAAGATAAGGAGAACCCCGTTTTTCGATAAAAATGTTCGAAAAACGGGGTTCATTCACTTGGAGCAGGGTACGGGAGTCGAACCCGCCTTAACGGCTTGGGAAGCCGCTGTAATACCGATATACCAACCCTGCGAACGTTGCTATTATAGCAGGTCGGCACGGGTTTTGCAACCGCAATTTCTGTCGAAGCGCATGATTTCTCTCCTGCGGGCATAGGAATAGGAAAAACGCAGGGAGGGGTCTTATGATGAGAAAGGTAAGGCGCACGATCTGTCTGCTGACGGCGATGCTGTGCGCGCTGGGTCTGTACCCGGTGCGGGCAGAGGCGGTGGAGCTGCCCATCGCCAGCCGGGCGGCGCTGCTGATGGAGCGTTCCACGGGGCAGGTGCTGTTCGCGCAGAACGAGCATGAGCAGCTGGAGCCCGCCAGCGTCACCAAGATCATGACGCTGCTGCTGACCATGGAGGCCATCGACAGCGGCACTATCGGCTACGACGATGTGGTGACGGTCAGTGCCGCGGCCGCCGGGATGGGCGGCAGTCAGGTCTATCTGGCGGAGGGCGAACAGATCACGGTGGAGGAGCTGCTGAAATCGGTGTGCGTGGCCTCCGGCAACGACGCGGCGGTGGCGCTGGCGGAGAAGGTCGCCGGCGTACACGAGCTGTTCGTGGAGCAGATGAACCGGCGGGCCTCTGAGCTGGGCATGGCGGACACCCATTTTGTCAACTGTACCGGCCTGACGGCGGAGGGACACGTCACCAGCGCCCACGATATCGCCCTTATGAGCCGGGAGCTGCTGCTGCACCATCCGGACATACGGCGCTTCACCACCATCTGGATGGACACCATCCGGGACGGCGCTTTTCAGTTGGCCAACACCAACAAGCTCATCCGCTTCTATGACGGCGCCACCGGCCTCAAGACCGGCTACACCGCCTCGGCGGGGTACTGCATCAGCGCCACGGCGGAGCGGGACGGCATGGAGCTGATCGCCGTCATCATGAAGGCGCCGGACAAGGACACCCGCACCAAGGACGCCAAGGCGCTGCTGAACTACGGCTTTTCCACCTACGCGCTGGCGGACGCCCTGCCGCCGGAGCCGCTGACGCCGGTGGCGGTAGCCATGGGCGCGTCGGACGCCGTACAGCCGGTGCCGGAGGCAGAGAACACCGCCGTGCTGGTGGAAAAGGCCAAGGCCGGCGGCCTGACCCGCACCGTTACGCTGGAGCCGCAGGTCGCCGCTCCGGTGGAGGCCGGGCAGCGGCTGGGCGAGCTGTCCGTGCTGGACGGCGACACGGTGCTGCTGACCGTGCCGCTGGTGGCGGAGGAGGCCGTGGCGCGGCGCAGCTGGGGGCAGGTGTTCACCCAACTTCTGCGCATGGCGGTTTTCGCGGCGTAGGCGGCCTTTTTCCCCTTGTAATTTGGGTACAATCGTTGTAAGATGGGAAACACCGAAAAAGACGTCTTTTACCAAGGAGGAATCATCCTATGATCCGTGTGGACCTCAATAGTTGCAACAGCTTTATCCCGCTGCCCTACGAGGCGGCGCTGGCGCCCCGCCTGCGCATCGCCCATGACCATCTGCAAAAGGGCGACGGCGCCGGCAGCGACTTTACCGGTTGGGTGCGCCTGCCGGAGAACTACGACAAGGAGGAGTTTGCCCGCATCAAGGCCGCGGCAGCGCGCATCAAGGCGGACTCTCAGGCACTGGTGGTCATCGGCATCGGTGGCTCTTATCTGGGCGCCCGGGGCGTGATCGAGTGCCTGCGCTCCCCCAACTACAATCTGAAAAAGAAGGAAACCCCCAACATCTACTTCGTGGGCAACGGCCTGTCCTCCGACTACATGAGCGAGATCGTGGAGCTGCTGGACGGCGTGGACTTCTCCGTCAATGTCATCTCCAAGTCCGGCACCACCACAGAGCCGGCGGTGGCGTTCCGCTTCTTCCGCGAGCTGCTGGAAAAGAAGTACGGCCCGGAGGAGGCCGCCAAGCGCATCTACGCCACCACCGACCGGCACAGAGGCGCGCTGAAGTCTCTGGCGGACGCCAAGGGCTATGAGACGTTTGTGGTACCCGACGACGTGGGCGGCCGGTACAGCGTGCTGACCGCCGTGGGTCTGCTGCCCATCGCCGTGGCGGGCATCGACATCGACGCCCTGATGAACGGCGCCCGCGAGATGATGGACACCTGCACGGCGGCGGACATGAGCGCCAATCCCGCATGGCAGTACGCCGCCGCCCGGTACGAGCTGTACCGCTGCGGCAAGAAGATCGAGATCCTGGCGGCCTATGAGCCCTGCTTCCGGTTTATGGCCGAGTGGTGGAAGCAGCTGTACGGCGAGTCCGAGGGCAAGGAGGGCAAGGGCCTGTTCCCCGCCAGCGTGGAGTTCACCGCCGACCTGCACTCCATGGGACAGTATATCCAGCAGGGCGAGCGCCATCTCTTTGAGACGGTGGTGCGCTTCGGCCCGTCGCAGCACGAGAACCCCGTCCCCTACGACGAGACGGACGGCGACGGCCTGAATTTCCTGACGGGCAAGAGCATGGACTTCATCCGCGAGCAGGCCATGGACGGCACGCTACTGGCCCATGTGGAGGGCGGCGTCCCCAACATCACCCTGTACACCGGTGGGCTGGACGAGGGCGTTATGGGACAACTCATCTACTTCTTCGAGTACGCCTGCGGGCTCAGCGGCTACCTGCTGGATGTGAATCCCTTCGACCAGCCGGGCGTGGAGGCTTATAAGAAGAATATGTTCGCGCTGCTGGGCAAGCCCGGCTACGAGGAGCTGCGCGAAACGCTGCTGGCCAAGCTGGGACGGTAAGGCGTTTTGCCCAAAAAAAGAGCCACTTTTTTTCGTTGCTATTTTCTACATGGTATGGTATTCTACAGACAGGAGTAGAACCAACTCCATCTATGACAAAGGAGTGATTTCTTATGGTTAGACTGATCATGGGCGCGAACGGTGCAGGTAAGACGAAGCAGCTTATCGAGCTGATCCACACCAGCGTGGATTCCGAGACCGGCAGCGTTGTTTGCATCGAACCCAGCCGCGACATGACCTACGACATCAGCTACAATGTGCGTCTGGTCAATGCCAGCGAGTACAATGTGGATTCTTTTGACTGCCTGCGCGGTTTCCTCTGCGGTCTGTACGCGGGCAATTACGATATTTCCCATGTGTTTGTGGACAACCTGTGCAAGATCGCCGGCAGCACCGACTGGCAGGCGGTGGAGAATTTCCTCCAGTGGCTGGATCGCTTCAGCGAGAAGAACGACGTGAAGTTCACCGTCACCGTCAGCGCTGACGAGGATGTGGCCACCGAGGGTATGCGCCAGTACATCTGAACAGAAGCATAAAAAAGAGACGCCTTACAGGGCGTCTCTTTTTTATGCGCTTTATGTGTTTACTGCTGGCGGAACCGCTCCTGTAAGGCGCGGAGCGTCACCTCGTAGGCCCGCTGCTCGTGGGGACAGTCCTGCGCCTGATAGGGCAGTCCCGCCCGGCGGCACAGCAGCTCCGTGAAGTAGGCGTTGACGTGGGGGTTCTTCATCAGCAGAGGGCCGATGAGATGGGTGCCGTAAAAACTGCCCTCCCACGCGCCGTCCTCCGCCGTATCAGCGGCGTTGCCGGGGCCGTGCTCCATGTGGAACAGCGGATGGGCGACCTCCGTGGTCTGGCTGGCCTTGTTCACAAAGCCCACCGCCGTCTGCCCGGTGGCAGCGCCCACCGCCAGACAGTCGCCCTGTATGCGCGCCGTGTCGGACACGGTGGTGCGGAAGGGGAACAGTCCCAGTCCGGCGTGCGCCGCGCCGTCGGGCAAGGTGATGCTGCTGCCGAACAGCTCCATGGCGTTGCCGGTGGCCAGCACCACAACGCCGCGCGCCAGCGCCGCGCCTACGGCGTCTGTATAGCGGCGCAGATCCTCCAGCGCCACAAGCTGGGCGCTTTCGGTGCCGGCGCCCATGTAGACAAAGTCCGCGTCGGAGAAGTCGATATCCTCATACAGCGTGCCGGTGCGGACGATGACCTCCGCCCCCTGCCGCTCCAGACTGCGCCGCAGTGCCGCCACGTTGGCGTACTCGCCGTACAGATTCATCAGATCGGGATAGAGATGCAAAAGCTGGATGCGCATATGCAGACCCTCCTTAAAGCGTATTGACCAGCGACAGGAACTTGCCCTTGTCGGAGAAACAGGTGATGGTATAGGCTTGGGTCACACCATCCCGCACGGCGGCGTCCACGCCCTCGCTGATGCTCTCGTAGGCGCTGAGCTTCTCCGGCGGCACGTCGGTGTAGGAGAACCGGACGTACAGGTCGTCGGCATATTTGCCCAGCAGGTAAATGTGAGAGGTGTTCTCCGTGTTCAGCATACCGAAGTCGATGTCCCACAGCCAGCTGGTCTCGCTGGTGAAATACTTGCGGCTCACCGCGTCCACGATGATGATGACGGCGTGGGGTTCCTTCTGCTGCACCGTGTATCGCAGGGACTGGTCGTAGGACACGGAGTTCTCGTGCTTGGAGGCCAGCAGCGTGCCGTGCATGGTCTGGTACTGCCAGTTGACGATGCGGCCGTTCTTCAGCACATAGCGGCTGATGCTGCGGGCGATATCCGCGCCGTCCACCCCCGCCAGCGCACACACGGTATAGCAGGCCAGAATGTTATAGGCGTTGTAGATGCTCTTGAACGCCAGCTCGATGCGGTCCCTGCCGTTGATGGTGAGGAAGCCGGTATCCAGATCCGCGTCGGTGACGGTATAGGCCGTCTCCGGCCGGTGAAAATCGCATTTCGTGCAGTGGTACGCGCCGATGTGGTTGTAGTGGTAGTAGTCGTAGGCCATGGGCGCGTGGCACAGCGGGCAGTATTTCCCGTCGTTATAGATGCCGGTGCAGTGGTCGGTGGAAAAGCGCTGGCGATCCATGCCGAACCAGACCACCCGGTTCTGCCGTCCCCGGGCGAACAGCGCCACCAGCGGGTCGTCGGCGTTGAGGATCAGCGTGCAGTCCGGGCCGATGCTGGGCTCGATGGACTTGAACACCCACTGGGGGTGGCCGTTGCGGGTGAGTTGGTCGCGGTACAGGTTGGTGATGACGTAGTGGGTGGGCTGGAAATAGCGGAAGGTGTACTGGGCGTAGCGCTCATCGGACTCGATGACCACCGCGTCGCTCTTACACCGTCCTGTCAGGGTGCTGCTGCACAGCAGCATGGTGGTGACGCCCTCGATCTGGTTGGAGCCCTCCCGGTTGAACACCACCTTTTTCCCGGCGGCGGTGAGCACATGGGCGATCATCTCGGACGTGGAGGTCTTGCCGTTGCTGCCGGTAACGGCGATGATCTCCGGCGGAAGCTGCACCCGCTGCAAAATGTCGGGGCAGATCTTCAGGGCGAACTTGCCGGGCATAGAGCTGCCCTTGCCCACCAGCTTGCCTACAAATCGGCCCAGCTTGCAGACCACGATTGCTAAAAACTTTCGCATGAATATCCTTCTTTCAGCGTTTATTTTCCAGCCAGATCATCAGCGCCGTCAAATCGGCGGGGCTGACGCCGGAGATCCGGGACGCCTGTCCCAGATCCATGGGCCGCACGGCGGAAAGCTTTTCCCGGGCTTCCAGCCGCAGACCCTGAATCGCGTTGTAATCCATATCCGGAGGCAGCTTGTGGCCCTCCACCCGCTTGAACTCCGCCACCTGCTGCAGCTGGCGCTTGATGTAGCCCTCGTACTTGACGGAGATCTCAATTTC